>Ga0209212_1001448_pt1 | contig 38244 bp, 41 predicted proteins | sample RifGroC2_FD_183996 | JGI IMG/M metagenome (GOLD analysis project Ga0209212, IMG submission 183996) | Groundwater microbial communities from Rifle, Colorado, USA - Groundwater C2 (SPAdes) (version 2) | ecosystem: Environmental > Aquatic > Deep subsurface > Groundwater | place: Rifle, Colorado... | reverse complement strand
AAGAATGATTAGTTTACGTGGCTCCAGGCGTGGTAGGAGCTGCGCACCAGCGGATTGGACTCCACGTGGCGAAAGCCGAGTTGCTCGGCTTCTTGCTTGAGCTGCCGGAACTCGACCGGCAGGACGTAGCGATCCACGGGAAGCTGATCCGTGGAGGGTTGAAGGTATTGACCCAGGGTGATGATATCGCAGTCGTGCCGGCGCATATCTTTAAGAGTAATCAGGACCTCTTCCATGGTTTCCCCCACTCCAAGCATCAACCCCGATTTGGTAAGGATATCTCCCCGAATCTCTTTGGCAGCTTTCAAAATATCCAGCGAACGCTGGTAAACGGCGCCCGGCCTTACCCTTTGGTAAAGCCGCGGCACGGTCTCCATATTGTGGTTCAGGACGTGAATCCCCGAGCGCACCACCGTTTCGAGGGCTTCCCGGTTCCCCTTAAAATCCGGGATCAAGACTTCGACGCGAGTAGCGGGACTCAAATTTTTGATCCAAAAAACCGTCCTGGCAAAGTGCGCTGAGCCGCCGTCGGGAAGATCGTCCCGATTCACCGAGGTGACCACGATATGTTCCAATCCCAGCTCCTTTACAACCAGGCCGACGTTGCGCGGCTCCTCGGGGTCCAGGAGGTGGGGTTTGCCTTTGTCTATAGCACAGAAACGACAGCCGCGGGTGCAGATGTCTCCCAGGATTAAGAAGGTGGCGGTGTTATGACCCCAGCACTCGCCGATGTTCGGGCAGCGCGCCTCTTCGCAAACGGAATGAAGCTTATGGTCTCTTAGAATCCGTTTGAGGCGGAGGTAGTTGGGACTACCGGGGGCCTGGACCTTGATCCAATCTGGATGTCTTCGTGGCATAACTCTGTTAACTCCGCATAACCAAACTCTTTGACGAAATGGGAAAGGAACCTTTCCCTGACCTGTGCCATAGGGATCTCCCTCCCAAGCTCTTTCTCCATCGAGGTGACCTCGGCCCACTTGAGGCCGCAAGGGATGATCCGCTGGAAGTAGCTAAGATCAGTCTTCACGTTGAGGGCCAGTCCGTGGTAGGTGATCCCCCTTTTCACCGCAACGCCGATAGAGGCGATCTTCCTTTTTTCCAACCATACGCCGGTCCAGGGAGGCATCCTCTCTGCCCGAAGACCGAAGCCTCTGAGAGTATGAATGACTATCCTCTCGATCTGGCGCAGATAGCGGTGCACATCTCTCCTCAGAGTGGATCTGAGATCCAGCAGTGGGTAGACCACCAGCTGGCCCGGGCCGTGATAGGTCGCATCTCCGCCGCGGCTGGCGCGGTAGACAGGAACTTCCCCCGGGCGGAGCAAGCTCGAATCTTTACCGCTCCGGCCGATGGTGAAGACATGGGGATGCTCGACCAGGAGAACGATATCCGCGAGTTTTTCCTTTTGCTTGAGCTCGACAAGCCTCTCCTGGAGAGACAGCGCGGCCGGATATTCCATCTCGCCCAGCTCTTTAAAAAGCAACGTCCCCATCGCCAGCTCCAAAGGCAATCTCTTTCTATCGTCCCGACACAAGGTTTTCAAGAGAGGGTGAGAAGGCCGGATACAAAAAAACCGCCTCAGCCTTTTTTACGGGCAAGCGTATGGGTGGAATAGCCGTAAAATACTTCCGCGCATTCCATCAGCGTTTCCGACAAAGTCGGATGGGGATGGACCGAATCCGCCACGTCCTTCGCGGTCGCCCCCATTTGGACGGCCAGAACCCCCTCGCTGATCAGCTCGCCGGCGCCGGCGCCCACGATACCGACTCCGAGAATGCGTTCCGTTTGCGGATCGATGATCAGCTTTGTCAACCCGTCGGTTCGGTCCAAAGTCATAGCCCTGCCCGATGCGGCCCAGGGAAACCTGGCCACCTGCACCGAGATTCCCTTTTCCTTTGCCTCCGCTTCCGTCAACCCGCACCAGGCTACTTCCGGGTCGGTAAAGACTACGGCAGGGATAATCACGTCCTTGAAGGAGCTGGATTCTCCGCTGATCGCTTCCACCGCGATTCTCGCTTCTTTGGATGCCTTATGGGCAAGCAGCGCCCCGCCGACAATATCGCCGATGGCGTAGACGGCAGGATCTGAAGTCCGCCTCTGGCCATTGACCTGGATGAATCCCCTTTCGTCCAAGGTGACTTTCGTGTTTTCGAGGCCTAAATCCTTGCAATTGGGCGCGCGGCCGACCGAGACTAGAACGCGGTCGTAGATTTCCTCTCTCTGTTCTCCGTTTACCGTCAGTATCACCTTGATCTGCTTGCCACTGGTGGCCATCTTGACCACCTTCGCGTTCAGGCGCACTTCCTTGAATGCCTTCTCGGCAAACCTCATCACCGGGCGAATCAGATCGGAGTCCACCCCGAGTAAAATGGAGCTTAAGGCCTCCGTCAGCACCACCTCGCTTCCCAGCGCCGCGTATACGGTGCCCAGCTCCATCCCGATATAGCCCCCGCCCACCACCAGGAGATTTTTAGGAATCTCTTCGATTTCCAACGCCTCTGTGGACGTCATCACCCGCGGGTTTCCGAGGTCAAAGGCCGGCGGCATAGCCGGCCTGCTCCCGACGGCGATGATCGCCTTTTCATAGCTGATAAATCTCTGCCCCTCCTTTGTCTCAACCCTCAACGTCCGGGAATCTTCGAAATAACCTCTTCCCCGCAGGAGCTCGACGCCCCTTTTCTGACTGAGACCGCTGAGGCCTTGCCCCAGCTTTTCCAGCACGGAGTCCTTCCAGGCGCGCAACTTCTCCAGGTTGATCTTGGGCGCCCCAAAACTGACACCGCGCGCAGAGGATTCGTTCGCCTCCCGGATCAGTTTGGTGGCATGGAGCAGTGCCTTGGAGGGGATACAGCCGAAATTCAGACAAACACCGCCGAGACGCTCGGCGCGGTCCACCAGGATTACCTTTCTCCCTTTGTCCGCGGCATAGAAGGCCGCGGCATAACCGCCCGGGCCACCCCCCAAAACCATAATCTCCGTCGTCAATGTTTCCATTCGCAGCTCACCCCTTTAATGCTTTTTCCGGAAAATTCTCCAGCGCCTGAACCAGCTCGTTCATGAAGCGCACCGCGGCAGCTCCGTCGATCAACCGATGATCATAGGAGAGGCAGAGAGGAAGCATCAGGCGCGATTCTACCTTCCCCTTTTTCACCATAGGCCTGAGCGCCCCCCGGCCCAGCCCGAGAATGGCCGCCTCGGGCTTGTTAATAATCGGAGTGAAGTGGCCGCCGCCGATTCCGCCCTGGTTCGAAATTGTAAATGTCCCCCCCTGGAGCTCTTCCAGAGAGATCTTCCGCTGCCTGGTCTTTTCCACCAGCTCATTCAATTCGACCGCAAGATCAAGCAGCCCTTTTCTGTCCACATCCCTAAGCACCGGGACGATTAATCCTGCCTCGGTGTCTACGGCAATACCGATATGAAAATATTCCTTGTAGACGATCTCCCCCGCAGCCTCGTCCAGGCTGGAATTGAAAATAGGGTATTTTTTTAACACCGCCGCCACCGCCTTCAAGGCAAATGGCATCAAGGTCAAATGGGCGCCTTTTTTTTCGAAAGGTGGACCATATTTTTTTCTCAGCGACATCAGCTCCGTAATATCGGCTTCGTCCAATTGAGTGATATGGGGAATCGTCGACCAGGAATCATACATCCGCTGCCCCACCTTGCGCCGGAGAGAGGAGAGCCGCTCCTTTTGGATCGAGCCCCACCTGGAAAAATCGACGCCTTTCGCCACCGCCTTCTCGGCTTTTTCCGCGGCCGCCTTGGGGGCGTAAGCAAGCTGTTGGAGATGCTGGATGTAGGCTTTCAAGTCTTCGAGAGTAATCCTCCCGCCCCGCTCGCTTCCCTTTACCCTCGTAAGGTCAATGGCCAAATCCTGGGCTATCTTCCTTACCGAGGGAGAGGCCGGCGGCGGAAAGCCGCTGCGGGATTCGTAGCGGTATTCGCCTGCAAGCGGCTCTTCTGTTGCCCGAGCCGGCTCCTGTGGCGCCGGAACTCCCGTCTCAGCCTTGCCCAACTGATCCCTCTTTTCCTTAGGCGCCTGCTCCCTGGCGCCCTCTTCAGCAAGAGAAATCAGCACCTGTCCAATCGCTACCTCATCACCCTCTTTCACGTGGATCTTTGTCACCCTGCCGGAGGCAGGCGAGGGAATGGGACCCACGGCCTTCTCGGTTTCCAACTCCAAAATGACCTGGTCTTTCTCGATCTTGCCGCCCTCGGAGACCAAAATATTGGCCACCGTAGCCGACTCTACGCCTTCCGCCAGTCGAGGGACTCTAATATCCATGAGATTTTCCGGTTAAATTATCTTCTCAGCCCTAAAGGTAAAAGGGATGCGCCTTCTCCGGGTCAACATTCAAATCCTTGAGCGCCTTTTCCACCACCTCAGGAGAAACGGCGCCCTTTTGAGAAAGGGCATAGAGAGTTGCGATGACGGTCATCTCGGCATCGACTTCAAAATAGCGCCTGAGCCTGGACCGGGTATCACTTCTGCCGAAGCCGTCGGTGCCGAGCGCCGTCAGACCGCCCGGGACCCAAGGCGCAATCTGATCCGGAACGATTTTCATATAGTCCGACACCGCGACAAAAACACCTTGCTCTTTTTCCAGAACAGTTTCCAAGTAAGACCTCTTGGGCGGGGAAATCGGATGCAGCATGGTCCATCTTTTGGCCTGCAGCGCTTCACCTCTCAGGAGCTTGTAGCTCGTGGCGCTCCAGACATCGGCCGAAACTTCATATCTTTCCGCCAGTATTTCTTGAGCCCTCAAGGTTTCCCTCAGGAGCGGGCCGCTGCCGAGAATATGGGCCTTATGATTTTTATCATCCTTTCCTTGGCGAAACTTATAAAGACCCTTCAGGATTCCCTCCTCCGCGCCTTCCGGCATCGCCGGCATCGGGTAATTTTCATTGTAGAGGGTGAGATAATAGAAAACCTCTTCGCCTTCCTGGTACATCCGCCTGAGTCCATCCCGGATGATCACGGCGATTTCATAGGCAAAGGCAGGGTCGTACGTGAGCAGGGTTGGAATAGTGCTGGCCAGGATGTGGCTGTGACCGTCCTGATGTTGCAGACCTTCGCCGTTGAGGGTAGTCCGTCCGGCGGTGCCCCCGAGCAGGAATCCCTTGGCTTTGATGTCGCCTGCCGCCCAGATCAGATCGCCTACCCTTTGAAAACCGAACATCGAGTAGAAGATATAAAACGGGATCGTATAGAATCCGAGATCGGCATAGGTGGTTCCGGCAGCAATAAAAGAACACATCGATCCCGCCTCTGTGATCCCCTCTTCCAGGATCTGTCCGTCCACCGCCTCCTGATAATAGAGCAGGGTTTCGCGGTCCACCGGTTCGTACAATTGACCCTTAGGCGAAAAGATACCGACCTGACGGAACAGGGCATCCATCCCGAAGGTCCTCGCCTCATCAGGAATGATCGGGACAATGCGCCGGCCGATTTCCGGGTCCCTCAGGAGCTTACTCAGCATGCGGACAAAAAACATGGTCGTGGAGGCTTCCAGATGACCGGACTCTTTCAGAAATTCCCCGAAAGCATCCAGCGGCACCTTCAGCCGCTCGGCCTGGCGCCGTTTGGGAAGGAATCCCCCCAGGCTTCGCCTCCGCTCCAGGAGGTATTTTGTTTCCACGCTGTCGCGCGCGGGGCGATAGAAAGGCGCCTCCACTACCTCTTCGTCTTTGATCGGAACGTCGAATCTGGTTCGAAATTCCCGCAATTCCCTTTCATTGAGCTGTTTCTGCTGATGGGTGACGTTCCTCCCCTCGCCGGCCTCCCCGAGTCCATAACCTTTGACCGTCTTGGCCAGAATTACCGTGGGCGCACCCTTGTGTTTCACGGCCGCATCATAAGCGGCATAGACTTTCTTGGGATCATGCCCGCCCCGCAGCAACTTGTGGATCTGGTCGTCTGTGAGATTATTGGCCAGCTCCGAAAGTTCGGGATATTTGCCAAAAAAATGTCTTCTCGTATAGCTTCCCGGCTCGACGGAATATTTCTGGTAATCCCCGTCCACCGCCTCTTCCATCCGCTTGATCAAAAGCTCCCTTTTATTGCTTTCAAGGAGCGGCTCCCAGTTCGAGCCCCAAATGACCTTGATCACGTTCCAGCCCGCGCCCCGGAAAATGGCCTCTAGCTCCTGAATGATCTTCCCGTTGCCCCTGACCGGTCCGTCCAACCGCTGAAGGTTGCAGTTGACAACCCAAATCAGGTTGTCCAAATTTTCCCGCGCGGCCAGGCTCAAGGAGCCTGTGGCCTCCGGTTCATCCATCTCGCCGTCTCCCGCAAAACACCACACCCTGGGCTCTTCTCCACCTAAGAGACCGCGCGCCTTCAGGTATCTCATAAAACGTGCCTGGTAAATGGACATGATGGGAGCCAACCCCATGGAAACGGAAGGAAACTGCCAAAAATCCGACATCAGATAGGGATGTGGATACGAGGGAAGCCCACCGCCTTCGGCCAATTCTTGACGGAAATGGTGCAGCAGTTTGGCATCGATCCGCCACTCCAGGTAGGCCCTGGCGTAATTGCCCGGGGAAGCATGACCTTGAAAGTAAACCATATCCGCCGGCGCATCTCCGTCACCGCCCCGGAAAAAGTGATTGAACGCAACTTCATAAAGCGTGGCGCAGGAGGCATAAGTGGAGATATGGCCTCCGATGCCGTGATGGATGCGGTTGGCCTTAACCACCATCGCCATGGCGTTCCAGCGGATATAGCTCTTGACGCGCCTTTCGATCTCCCTGTCTCCGGGATAGGGAGGCTCTTTCTCTACCGGGATGGTGTTGATATAGGGAGTGCTGACCGTCGCGGGTATTTTGAACCCCGATTCGCGCAACCTCGTGATCAGGCTCTCCAAGATAAGGGACGATTCTTGCGATTCTCTGTTTTTCAAAACGTTTTCCAAGATGTATTCTAGGGATCTCCGGCCTATTGTGCCAGAGTTTAATCTACAAGATTCAAACCATGGAATCAATTCAATTCCCGACCTGTCCAGCCGTTCATATTGGCAGCCGCTGAATGAAAGTTCTAGACCTAACCTTGCCGACACCACAGCACAATCTCGCCTGCGAGGAGGCCCTGATCCAATGGTGTGAGGAGGATGGCTACGAGGATGAAATCTTAAGATTCTGGGAACCTAGGGAGCATTTTGCAGTACTGGGATACTCGGGCAAGGTCAATTCGGAACTCAACCTTATTTCATGCCAAGACCTTTGTGTTCCCGTTCTTAGAAGATGCAGCGGCGGCGGGACGGTTCTGCAAGGACCGGGCTGCCTGAATTATGCCCTGATTCTAAGAATCCCGGACCGGGAAGCCCTTAAAGGCATCACCGAGACCAATGCTTTTATAATGCAACGCCTGAAGAATGCCCTGGAGCCTATCCTGGGTCCCGGCATCGAAATCCAGGGCTTTAGCGATCTCGTGCTCGGGAGACTAAAATTTTCGGGCAACGCCCAATACCGCAAGCGCCGCTTTCTGTTATTTCACGGCACCTTCTTGCTTCGCTTCGATATCTCATTGATGGAGAAACTTCTTCCCGTTCCGCCAAAACAGCCTCCTTATCGGCAGAATCGCTCCCACGGAGAATTTCTTACCAATTTGAATCTCCCGGCGCACGCGATCAAGGAGAGGCTCAAACAGGCATGGGGTGCGGCGGACGAGCTGAAAGATCTTCCCGTAGACGCAATCGAACGGCTCGTCAGAGAGCGGTACGCCAAGGAGGAGTGGAATGCTAAATTTTAAGGTTTTCCATGTGGCTGTTTGCCGGCGCCGGAAACCACTTGACGGATGTACGGTAATGCCGTACAATGCATCGTGATCATCGGGAAGTTCCGGCACAAAGGCCTCAGACGCCTTTACGAAGATGACGACCCGAGCGGCGTGCCTGCCCATTCTGTCAGGAAGATCAAGGCGATTCTAGCCGCCCTGGAGTTTGCCGACAACCTCTCACAAGTGGCGACTATGCCGGGCTGGAAGATTCATCCGCTCAAAGGTGACCGGAAAGGCGAATACAGCATCACTGTAACAGGCAACCGGCGGATTACTTTCAGGCTTCAAGGCAATGTCGTCACCGAAGTGAACTTTGAGGATTATCATTAGGAGGAATAAACCATGGCTATGAAGAACCCGCCCCATCCGGGCGAAATTATCCGGGAGGAGATCATCGAAGCTCTCGGTTTGACTGTAACCAGTGCGGCCGAAGTTCTCGGCGTTCGCCGCGCGACGCTGTCCGATGTAACCAACGGTAAGGCCTCTGTCTCGGCTGAGATGGCCCTGCGCCTGGAAAAGGCCTTCGGCGTCAGTATGGATCTGCTCTTGAAAATGCAGGCCGGTTACGATGCCGCTCAGGCCCGCATGCATGGTGACCGGATCAAGGTCAAGCGTTTCAAGCCCGCTAATGCCCGGCAGGAAAACCCTAGCTAAGATTGTACAGAGTGAAAGGTCTGACCCCTCTCCTCTTTGAATCCTCACCGTTGACAGATCGCAACTCAGCCAGTAAAGTCCCGTAGCTAAAAAAGGCGGAGTCGTTTATGGCCGGTGCCCCACACCCCTGGTTCGTGCGCAAGGATCTGGACGGGTTTTTCGGTCTGATGATCGATAACCTCATCCAGCTCATTCTCATCGTGAGCCTCTGCCGCGAACTCATTCATCTGCCCGACTCTTACATTTTTGGGCGAATCCTTCCCGGGGCCGCCATCTCGATCCTGTTAGGAAACTTTTTTTATTCCTGGCAGGCGCGTCAACTGGCGCGCGAAACCGGCAGGGAGGATGTAACCGCTCTCCCTTACGGGATCAACACGGTAAGCCTTTTCGCCTACATCTTCTTTATCATGCTGCCGATCTATCAGGAGACCAAGGACCCCGTATGGGCCTGGAAGGTCGGGCTGGTCGCCTGTTTCTTGAATGGCTTCATCGAGATCGTTGGAGCTTTCATCGCAGAGACGGTGCGCCGGATTACCCCGCGGGCCGCTCTGCTCTCCGCCCTGGCAGGCATCGCCATCACTTTCATATCCATGGATTTCAGTTTCAGGATTTTTGCCCAGCCGCTGATCGCCATGCTGCCCATGGCCCTCATTTTTCTATCCTATTTTTCCCATCAGAGATTTCCCCTGGCTCTCCCCGGAGGGCTGGTGGCCATTATCGTAGGGACAGCGCTGGCGTGGGGGTTGGGAGCGATGTCGGGAAAACCGTGGAACGTAGGGTTCACGCTGGCGCGGCCGGTATATAGCGGAGGTTCTCTCTGGGAGGCGCTCTGGCACCCCGCGTTTTTAAATTATCTTTCCGTTATCCTCCCTATGGGGATCTTCAACGTTGTCGGTTCGCTGCAGAATATTGAGAGCGCAGAGGCCGCAGGGGATCGTTACCGGACCTTTCCCTCGCTTATGGCCAATGGCATCGGCTCTGTGGTCGCCGCTCTCTTCGGCAGCGCCTTTCCCACGACTATTTACATCGGTCACCCGGGATGGAAGAGGCTCGGAGCGCGTGCCGGCTACTCGGCCCTGAACGGGATCTTCATCACCTTCCTTTGCCTTACCGGCACGATCCAGACCGTGCTCAACTTTATTCCGCTCGAGGCAGGGATCGGCATTCTTCTCTACATCGGGATTATCATTGTAGCCCAGTCCTTCCAGGAGACGCCCAAAGAGCATGCGCTGGCGGTGGCCGTGGGGCTCTTCCCGGCGTTAGCCGCCTGGGGACTCCTCATGGTGGAGACGGGGCTGAAGGCTGGGGGAAAAAACCTCTATGAGATAGGGCTTGCCCCCTTTGCCCAAAGCCTGGCGATTCATGGGATGATCTCCTTGGAGCGCGGTTTCATTTTTACCTCGATGATTCTGGCATCTATCGGCGTCTTTCTTATCGAAAGGGAATTTTTTCGCGCCGCCTTCTGGTCCTTAGCCGCAGCCCTTTTTGCAGCGATCGGCATCATCCATGCTTATGAGCTGACTCCCGGAGGCGTTGCGACCCGCTTCAGTTTCTTTGCCGCGCCGGAATTCGTTATCAGCTACTTGCTTCTGTTTGTTCTATTCCTGGCCGTGGGATGGTGGGAGAGCAGGCATAAATAACTGCGGGCAGGCTAGCCAAAACACTCCGCCGCCGCCAGGCAGGTGTTCACATGAATGGTCACGGTATCGTTGGTATTCCCGGCATACCCGCCGCCCAACAACGCTGCCGCAGGGATGCCGTGCTTTTTGCACTCACCAAAAATAAAATCGTCGCGTCTTTTGAGCCCTGCGATCGTAAGGCGCAAATCGCCTAATTGGTCTCCTTCGTAGGGATCGGCGCCGGCCTGATAGAGAACAAATTCAGGCTTGAACCTCTCGATAATCGCCGGGACAGCCTTTTCCAAGTGGTCCAGGTACTCCTCATCCCCAACGCCGCTCGTTAAATGGATGTCCCAACTGCTGTCCTGTTTCAGCGGATAGAGGTCGCGCTGGTGAATGGAGAAGGTGTAAACGCTCTCATCGTCCTTAAAGATGAAGGCGGTGCCGTTTCCCTGGTGGAGATCGCAATCTATGACGGCGACCCTCATGCCCTCCTTTCGCTGCTGGACTCTGCGGATCGCAACTGCCATGTCATTAACATAACAGAAGCCCTCGGCATGATCAGGAAAGGCGTGGTGGAAACCCCCGGAGAGATTGACGGCGCAGCCTCCGCCTAAGGCCTCTTCACAAGCCCGAATGGTTCCGCCGGCGGCAAGGAGAAATGCCTGAATAATCTCTCGAGAGATGGGTAGTTCCGAGGAAGAGGTCCGCTGCGTCGCGCGCGCATGCATCAGATCCTCGACATATTCCCGCTCATGGACAAGAAGAAGATCCGCCTCAGAGGCGGGGGCTGGTTCAATCGGGTCTTCACCGAGGATTCCGCGCTCGCGAAGTTGCTGATAGACGAGACGATATTTTTTGACGGGAAAGACGTGGGCACCGATGTCCGCATAGTAGCCCTCGGAGTAAACGAATACTATTCCCACTTTTCCCTTGTTTCGGTCAAAATTCCCCTCGGAAAATTCCCGTTTGTCCCCTCGCCTCCTCGACGCCCACCTCAATGAAGCGGAGCTTGGCCCCGGGAAACTGTTTACGGGTCATCCATCGGATCTTCTCTGCGATATATTCTGCCAGCAGCTCCGTGCTGGTATTAACAAGGGGAAGAAGGATGACATCCCGCCGCGGCAGGACGATTTGCTGATCTTTATAAAGAACTTTAACACCTTTACGATCCTGACGGATTTTGAGCAGGGGGCTGGCCTTCTGTATGAGGGTGCGATGATCCAAATCGTCACAGACTCGCTTCACCAGAGGCTTAAACGTGATGAAATCAAGCACCACCCCGGCCCTGTCCAGCTCGCCTTCAACAGCAACGGAGACCTGGTAGTTGTGTCCGTGCAGCGCCTCTCTCTTGCCATTGGCAAAGATAAGAAAATGCGCTGAGGCGAAGTTAAAGTAGTCCTTCGCAACTTCGATGCTGAATCGGCGCGGCATGACCGGACGTTAGCTAAGAAGCAGGCATTAGGCAAGAGGCAATAGGCAGCAGTTATAGTAGGCAGAAGGCAGAAAGCAGCAAAAAGGGTATTTGTGTGCCTGCCTACTGCCTAGTGCCTGTTGCCTTCACTGCTTTCTTGCAAACTCCCGGAGGAACAGTTACGTCTGGGTCATGACTTTGAAGGAGGCCCTTGGCCTTAAAAGAGGTGAAATGCTCGCTCTTATCGGTGCCGGGGGTAAAACCACAACCCTTTTTCACCTCGCGCAGGAGCTATGGGAGGAAGGGGGTAAGGTCCTTGTCACTACCACTACCAAGATGTTTAAACCCGCTAAGCCTCATGTCCACAAGCTTTTTCTGGCTCAGGATCCTGAAGCCCTGGTAAGTGAACTCACAAGAATTAAAGAGCCGTTGATCATTGGCGCAGGCTATGGATTAGATGACGCGAGGAAACTAAATGGTTTGCCGCTAGAGTGGTTCGACACTCTAAAAACAAAGGGCGGGATGGACTGGATTTTGATCGAGGCCGATGGAGCGGCCTCCCGCCCATTTAAAGTTCCTCTTGATCACGAGCCGGTAGTGCCGGAGGGATGCGACCTAACGGTTTGGGTTATGGGAATCAAAGTTTTGGGACAGCCGCTGACACCAGATTGGGTCCATAGGGCGGAGCGGGCAGCGGCTTTGCTTGGTGTGGAGCCGGGAATACCTGTTACAGATGATCTCATTCTCCGTCTGGTTGAAAATCCCCAGGGTTGTTTGAAGGGCATTCCACCCAAGAGCCGGAAAGTCGCGCTTATCAATCAGGCGGACAGTCCAGAGGAAGTAAAAAAAGCGAGCGCTCTTGGGCGCAAACTGCTCGGATGCGGAATAGAGCGAGTGGTGATTACGAGCTATCTTCAAAAAAATGCAGTTAAAGAAGTGATTACGAAATAAATAGGCAACAGGAAAGAAGATGATATCGGGCATTATTCTAGCGGCAGGTGCGGCGGAGAGAATGGGGCGGCAGAAGCTCCTCCTTAACCTCAACGGCAAACCCGTCCTTCAATGGGTTTTAGAGGCGGCCCTTTCATCAGAGCTTGATGAGGTTGTCTGCGTCGTCCGAGAGTTGAAGGAGATCCAACAAGGGATATCTCTAAAGCATGAGAAGCTCGGCTGGGCTGTCAACGAGAGAGCTGCGGAGGGGCAGGGCACCTCGGTCATTGCCGGCTTGAAGGCGATCAATCCACAGAGTGAGGCGGCCCTTTTTCTTGTCGGCGATCAGCCATTGGTTAAGCGCGACTTAATAAACGGCCTTATCGATCTCTTCAGAAAAACGGCAGCGTTAATCGTAGCCCCGACTTTTCAGGGCCAGACCCGAAATCCGGTCCTTTTCCGCAGGGACCTATTCCCAGAACTCCTTAAATTAACGGGCGACAGGGGAGGAAGAAGATTGATCGAGAAATATAAGGACAAAACGGTTTTTCTAGAATGGAAAGAGGAAGCTCCTTTTCTCGACGTGGACCGTTGGGAAGATTATGAGAAGCTTAAAAAACGTTAATGGGAAGCTGGATTCCCCAGCGGCGTAGCAGATTGCAGCCTGGTGAAATTAAAGGTAAACTTTTAGTGTTTCTGAGTCATGCGAACCATTACCATCGAAGTGTCAAGCATAAGAAAGTCTCTGGGTCGGTTCCGGCGGGCCTGGAAGACGCGCGAGTCCCAGGGCGAGTTCATCAGCTTCGACAGCTTGGACACGCTCCTTAAAACGCTGACAAGCAAGCGTTGGGAACTGCTGCGTACGCTGCAAGCGCACGGCTCTATGTCTATTCGCGCGCTGGCTCGCGAACTCGGCCGAGACGTCAAAAATGTCCATGCCGATGTACGGGCTCTTACGGACGTCGGGCTGATCGAAAAGGGCGGCCGCTTCATCCGCGTGCCGTTCGACGAGATCCGGACGGAATTTGTCGTGCGCAGCGCTGCCTGAACCGTTCTCGTAAGCCCCGAAAAAGACTCCCGACCCCACAATCTCCTGGACTGGAATGCAGCGAAGGGACCCCCCTTTCTTGACCTGGACACCTGGGAGGACTATGAGATACTCAATAGGCAGAATTAAGGAACTATGATAGACTTAGCGGCAAGTTAAACGGGAGCCCGTGATGGAAACTGTTGTCCAGACAAAGCAAGATATTCTGGCGGTGGTCTCTGAGAACCAGGCCCGCATCAGAGCGCTGGGGGTAAAGAGACTAGGACTTTTCGGTTCATTTCTGCATGGTAAGCAGAGATCTGATAGTGACATTGATTTCATCGTGGAGTTCCAGCCTGGTCGGAAGACCTTTGATAACTTCATGGAGCTTACCTTCTTATTGGAGGGACTGCTCCAACGCCGTGTCGAGTTAGTTACGACGGAAGCTCTCAGTCCGTACATAGGCCCGCACATCCTCGAAGAGGTGGAGTATGCCGCCCTCCCCGCTTGAATATCTTCGACGTATCCTGGAAATCTACAAGGAACGATTTTTGCGGGGGATCTATCCATGAACGTGTTTGAGCAAAAAAATTCGGAGCTAGTGACTGAGTTTGATCGGTATGTGCGGGAGCACCCGGACTTTGCTGATCAGATTTCTGATGGTTCCCTGGTGGCCATGCTTTTAGAAGGGGACGAGGAATTTAACCGCTGGAGCATGGAAGGAGCCAAGAGGCAGGCTGAAAAGGGTCAACCCATCGTCTACGTGAAAATCAAACAACTAGAGCCGGCGCGCTCTCGGATCAGGGCGGTCGAGCTGGCCGCAAGCTGAGCGCAACTTACGCAAGTCTCACACCGAGTCCACCGAGTCACTTCAATGAAGCTCCCCGCCCCAAGGGGCGGGGTTTCTTTCAGAATAATTTGCAAAACTCTAGATTCCACCCGTCAGACAAAGTCTGCTCAAGTTGAGCCGACCCCTCGTGTCATTCTGAGGCCGCAGGCCGAAGAATCTCCTGCAAAACGAGATCCTTCGCTTTGCTCAGGATGACAAGAAAGCAGTGCCGACACCAACAGCTCTTCCAACAAACATTACCATACCTTCAAACCCCTACCCCACAACCCCACCTTAAAGGTTCCCCGCCTCAAGAAGCGGGGTTAACATCGAATATACCACATTTACATTTAGAAATAGCTCGAATAATTGGTAGAGTAGCACAACTACCAGGCGTTGATCCATTCCAAGCAGGAATTGATGCAAAAAAGCCAGTTGACGAATATGGAGGCAGACCGGTTTATGGGGATGGCAAAACAGAAATAGTTGCCACAATATTTGAAAAGAGAGGAAAATTAAAATTACAAGAATCATTAGATACTCTTGCTAAAAGAGTAAGAGAAAGTGATTTGGACAATGTAACCCAAGAAGAAATACTCAAAAGGCATAATAACCCAGAAGATTTAAGAGACTATCTTGGAATGCTCGTGCTTACGAAACATCCGGGAAAAGACGGAAAGCCGAGTTATAGATATCTGCCTGGCGCTTTGGCGTATGCTTTAATGCTGGAAATCTTTCCGAGAGTTGAAAGTACAAGACAGGGATTTGTGGCAATGCTGCCTTTTATATCTCCTCTTCGTGAAGTAAAAGAACTATATCAAAAAGCAAATCCTGGCGTTCAGCTTTAGTTCCTGGCTTCGCTCCCCACAACCTCGGAGATATTCTTAAATCCGTCCCGTTCCATCAATCTCAGCAGCCCGCGGTTGATCCGCTTCACCGCACACGGGCCTTCGTAGACAAAGCCGGTAAGAATCTGCACCGCCGTGGCGCCTGCCTTGATTTTCTCGTAGGCGTCTTCGGCGGTGAATATCCCGCCCACGCCGATGATCGGCAAGCGACCTCTGGTCGCTTGATAGATGTGCCGGATGAAGGACGTAGCCCTTTCCCTTAGCGGCTTTCCGCTCAGACCGCCAGGTTCATCGATACCGGCGGTCAATTTCTCTCTGAGAAAGGCCGTAGCGTTCGTTGCAATGATGCCGGTTACCTGCCGGGATTCCAGCACATCAATAACCTGATCCAGCTGCGAAATTTCCATATCGGGATCGACCTTCACAAAAATGGGCTTTCTCCCGGATCTCTCCTTTTCCGCCAGCTCCTGGTTCTTCGTTTGGATCGCTGCCAACAAATCCTTGAGCAGGTTCTTTTCCTGGAGATCCCGGAGATTGGGCGTGTTGGGAGAGCTCACGTTGAGCGTGAAAAAGTCCCCGAAGGGGTAAAGCCTTTCAAATGTGAAGAGATAATCTGCCGCTGCATCCTCGGTTTTGACGACCTTGCTCCGACCTATGTTGATCCCCAAAGGAATCTTCAGCCGGCCGCCGTTTCTGAGCATCGCGCCCAGATGGGCGCCTATCGCCTCCGCCCCCTCGTTGTTAAATCCAAGACGATTGATCAGCGCGTGGTCTTTGGGAAGCCGGACGAGCCGGGGCTTCGGATTGCCGGGCTGGGCAAGCGCCGTCACAGCGCCGATCTCGATGAAGCCGAAACCAAAGGCGGGCCAGATCTTGATCGCTTTGCCGTTTTTATCAAAGCCGCCGGCCAACCCTACAGGATTAGGGAAATGTAACGGCCCGATTCCCACCTGAAGCCGGCTATCAGAAACCGAAAAAAAAGGCTCCAGGATAGGAGCCAGGAAATCGACGCGAGACAGAAACGCCAGAGTCTGCTCATGGGCCGCTTCCGCGTCTTTGAGGAAAAGAAGCGGGCGAAAGCAATATTTATAGATCATTCATCTTGCAGCGCTGAGAATCGTTTATTTGTAAAGCTCCTTTAGAAGGCCGCCCTTCTCCAGGTTGTCCAGAAAGCGAAAATCGATAAACTGCTCGGGTTTGGCATTTTTGGCAGCCGGGTCCGTCTTCGCCAGGTCATCTAAGGCATTCTGCATCCCCGCCATATTGATGTAAGGCGCCTTTTCCAACACTTTGCCGATATAGAGATCATAGGCCTTCTGGACAAAGAAGGGATCTTCGACCTTGCTGTACCTCGCGATCGTCTTCATCGTCACCTCCTTGTTCGTCCTGGCCCGGTGCATGCCACGGACATAGGCCCGCATGAATCTGTCCACTATTCCCGGCCTATTTCGCAGAATCCCGCCCTGGACAATCAAAGAGGGATTGGGAAAGGCCAGGTCCATGTCGGTGATGTTGATGAGCTCTCTGAAGCCGAGCTTATCCACCGCAAACATGGTTGGCGGAGAGACCACGCCGGCCTCTATGGAACCGCCCTGCAGGCCGCCCATAATGGCACTGATCGAGCCCATCTGGAGAATGGTAACGTCCTTTTCCGGCTGGAGATTATGCTTCCTGAGGGCATACCTGGCAGAAATGTCCGTACTCGATCCAAAGCGGGTAACCCCGAGTTTTTTCCCTTTGAGACCCTCCACGGTCTTGATCTCAGGCCTGACGTAGATGGAAAAGATCATCTTGTTCACGGTATTGCCGATGATCTTGATGTCGGCCCCTTTCATGGCGGCGGCCATGGCGGAACTGCCGTTAAACGAGCCGACTTCGACCTCGCCGGCAACCGTCACCTGAGCGAGCTGACTGCCGCTGGGAATCAGAATGATCTGATCTTCGAGACCCTCCTGCGCAAATAGTCCGGCGTCGTGAGCGATCCAAATGCCGATGTAGGAGCCGCTGATCGAGCTGTAGCCGATGCGAATCCTCTCAGCGCCCCATGAAAACGGCGCCACTAACAGGACCAAGAGCGCCGTACTTAGAATCAGTCGTTTCATATATCCTCCTACGAGAACGATTATGGCACTCGCCTCTCTCAGTGCAAGGGCGAACATGCCGCGGGAACAACCAGCATATTTTCCTGCTTGAGCATAAACTCTCTGGTCGGGGGCGGCCACCCCTCAACCTTCTTTTGAGCTTCCGCCCGAATGCGCTCCCGCTCGCCTGCATCCTGATAGGCCCACACGTGGATGAACTGGTTCAGCGATCCGATGGCGCTGTACCAGGCGCCGGCCAGCGGCGACAGCTTAACGCGCGCGGGCATCACCTTTCCAAAGCGCTCCAGCACCGTGGGCATTGCGCCCGGCACATAAGTGTAGGTGCGGATTTCGTAGATGTTGCCATATTTTTCTTCTTTTAATGGCGAAGAAAAAGGCGCAGGCTGGAGGATTTTATTTTCCTGTAAAATAATAAACTCGTGGGTGTTGGGCGGCCACTTTCCAGTCTTTCTCGCTGCCTGGCCGATCCGTTCCCGATCCTCAAGACTCTCATAAGGCCAGACGTGAACGACCTGGTTCAGCGTGCCGACTTCCGTATGCCAGATCCCGCCCAGCTTTGAGAACTGAAGCCGCGCCGGCAGCCCCTCGGCAAAGCGCTCCATAAAGGCCGGAACGGTCCCTGGCTTAAGCAGATAGGTGCGCATCTCTATAATCATGGTTTTTTCCCTCCTTTGATCAGACATCTATCCTTTCCCACAAATGCATCAATAATTGCAACAGGTGAAACATTGGGCTATAAGGCCTTAACGAAATCCGAGGTGAATCGTGGAATTTAGGGAACTGGGGAAGACCGGCGTGCAGTTGCCAGAGATCGGACTTGGAACTTGGCAGTACAGCGGCGGTCTAAAGCCGCTCCGAAAGGGCGTGTCTCTCAGCGCGATCTTGATCGACACGGCTGAGATGTACGGCACCGAGGAAATAGTTGGAGAAGCGGTTAAAGGCCAAAGGCAGCGAATGTCATCGCCATCCCAAAATCAAACAGAGTAGAACGAGTAGTCGAAAACTGCCAGGCATCGGGCCGGAGGCTATCTTCCAAGCAGGTGCAAACCCTGAATCAGGCGTTTCGCTAATTTCACTGTCCCGCCAGCACCCATCGTGCAATCTCGTCATGCCTGGCGAACCAGACGCCGGGGAAACCTTTCATATACCGGAGAATCTCTGCCAGCATCGCGGACATGAGCGGCCGCCCGCCGAAATGGGCATGGACCGTAAGGTTGATCATCCCCTTCGTTTCAGTTCTGTACAGGAAATCAAACGTATCCTTGTAGACCTGGTAGAAGTCCCTCGGACTTCCTCTGAGCACCCGGTTGTCCGTGAAATCGCTGTGCGGAATGGCAACAATGGTTCCCTTCGCGGTCTTTAAGGGATACGGCAGGTCGGTGTCGTTGGTGTCGCCGTGCCACAGGAATCCCTCCTCGACCAAAAATTCCGCCGTATGCTCCGTAGGCGCAGCCACAGGACTAAACCAACCGACCGGTTTAAACCCCACTGCTCTTTCGATGATTTCACGGCATCTCCGGATCACTCCCCGCTCTTCCTCCGGCGTGAGATAGGGAAGGATCAAATCCTGGGTATAGGAATGACCGGCCAATTCGTGTCCCTTTTTATATAGCTCCCGGACCGCTTCGGGATAAAGCTCCACCGATTTTCCGCTGATACAAACGGTAGCCTTAATCTCCATTTCGTCGAGAATTTTCATGAACCTCCATATGCCGGCTTTTCCCCCATACTCGGACCAGGATATCCCCAGGCGATCAACGGTCCCCGGCTTGAGCGCAGTGGTCATGGGTGAGTAAGGCGGCGCCTTACCCTCGGACCAGCTCTCAAACATGACCGTCACAAGAATGGCAATCTTCGCATCATTGGGCCAGTGTCGGCGATCGATGGTCATTTTACTCCTTCCTCTCTGCCCGGAACTAGAGTGAGGGGGGCCTGCCGAGCATCTTTGTCTCAGGGCCTCGCCGTCCCTGGAGCGGCGCTCACCGCCGAAGGCGTCTCTCAAGATCGATGCAATAGCTCCCTCGGGGAACGGGGGAACGCGCTCTCGGCTGCGGCCGATGGAGCAGTGCTTTAACCGAACTTTTTCGTCTCTACGTCCGCAGCCTCACTCGCGCTCCCCTCGGTCGCTCCGTAAAGTGAGGGGGCCTGGCGAGCGACCCGAAAGCATCGGTCGCGAAGGTTCGGATTAACCACTGCACTATTGCTTTCGGGGAGCGAACCAGGTCCCCGAGCGGTCCCATTGCTTTGGGCGCGTGAAGCAACCTCCCGAGCAACCCTATTGCTTTCGGCGTAAGAGGCAGGTCCCCGAACGAAGATTTCCGCAGGCGAGAAACCGAAAAGTTTATGCACGAAAGCTGTTGCGCCATAGCTCTTCGACTCTACGGAGATCCTCGGGAGAAAGATGGATGTCCGCCCCGGTAGCGTTCTCTTGCATCTGCCGGGCATTCCGCGCGCCCGGTATCGCGACGCTCACAGCGGGATTGCCAAGGCAAAAGGCAATCGCCGCCTGCGCAAGAGACTTCACCGGCCCCCGCACCAGAAAGCGGAGCCGCTCCACTTTCTCAAGCTCCCTGGCGAAGATCTCGCCCGCAAAACTTCGCGCCCGTACATCTTCCCCTTGAAAGCGCTTCTGATCGGCCAGCGTCATCTTCCCGGTGAGCAGTCCCCGGCGCAACGGCACCCGAGTGATCACCCCGACATTCGCCTTTTGCGCCAGCGGGAAAAGCTCCTGAGCCGGCTCTTGCATGAGCATGTTGTATTCGACCTGGATGGTATCGGAATGTCCGCGCTTCACCGCGGCCATGCCTTCCTCCATCTTGTTGATGGAAACACCAAGGTAGCGGATCTTCCCCTCTTTTCTGCGGCGGTCAAGCAGCTCCCATACTTCCCCTCGCTCAATGACCTCAACGTTCGGATTATGCAGCTGGTAGAGATCCACGTAATCGGTCTGGAGACGTTTGAGGCTCTCGTCCATGACTCGAGCGATGGTGGAAACGGAGAAATCCGTTTTCCCTTTATTCGGCCCGACCATAGTGTTGCCGCCCTTGGTGGCGAGGATCACCTTGTCGCGCCGGTCCTTGAGGGCCTTTCCCAGCAGCGTCTCGGAGTAGCCGGCGCCGTAGGCGTCTGAGGTATCGATAAAATTGACCCCCAGGTCGAGGGCGGCATCAATCGCGCTCAGCGATTCGGCGTCGCTCATCGGCCCGAAGTGACCCGCATGCACCATCGTCCCCAGTCCGATGACGCTGACTCGCAAGCCGGTTCTTCCCAGTGTTCGATATTCCATCTCTCCTCCACTCTAAGGACTAATCTCGGTGCGCCTCATCGAAGCGCCAACATAGGACAAAATTGCGTTGGCAAGCAAGATCTAACTCTGATGGCCAGCATCCACTTCGCTCTTGAACTCTGTAGGCACAAATCCAACAGGGCTCGCCTCTCGTGGTGCCAGCAGACGGTGCCAAAGTCGAGTTCCCGCCGCGATCAGTATAATAAACAGGCCGGCGACCGAGAAGGCAACCTTAAACCCTTGGACCTGCGCCAGCCAGCCAACGATCATGGGCGTGATCAGAGGGCATAGAATCCAACCTAGCCCAGTGCTGGCCATCGCCACAGAGCGATCGCCCGCTCTACTGAACTCCGCTGCCTGTACTTGATACAAGAGGTCCATGAGGCCTCCGGCTGCTCCTAGGGCTACGATAACGAAGCCAAGAGACAAAGGCTTCTCTGCCAACCCGGCCGCCACCAGGAAAAGGCCGAGCCCCGCCATTCCCAGAGCATAAATTCCTCTCTGCCGGGAAATCGTGATGAACGAGCCTAACATCAGACCGATCATGAGCGGGCCCAAGGCGCGTAATGAAATGAGTAGTCCGATCCACTGTTCCTGATAATCCAAAAAAGCGAGGTAGACGGGATAGATGGATTGGCTAAGGGCGGAAGGTAAGGCCGCCGCAAAGGAGACGGAGATGGCGAGCCAGATATGCCGGTAGCCGAGAAATCGCCCGATTCCCTGCGTAATCTCCCACAATGCCCGACCGCTCGGCTTGGGTTCGACATGCGGAAAGCCCAGACTCAATACCACGCACAAAATGGCAATAGAGGTCAGTGCAATAAATGCATTGTGGAAACCCAAGAGCGCTAAAATCACTCCTCCGAGACTCAAGCCGATAAGCCCTCCTCCATGGTTCCAAGCATAGAGCTTGCCCAACTTCTTTCCTAAGTTGGCGCCAGGCAGTTGGCTGCCCAACGACTGAATCGAGGTCCAAAAAGTGCTGCGGGAGCAAAAAGCGAGGGCCTGTGCCAGCAGGAGGTGAAGGTAATGATCCGCCAACAGCAGTACTGCTCCTGACAATGCCATTAGAAGAAAGCATATCTGAAGGACGCGCCGCTCGCCGAAACGGTCTGAGATAGCGCTGCCGCCAAACCGGACTACCAATTCCGCCAAGACCGGCAGGGAGACAAGACTGCTTATTTTGATGATCGAAAAGCCCAAGGATAGAGCGTAGAGAGGAACCAAAACCTGTAACATCCCCATGCAGATATTCCAGAGGGCGCCGCTGCCGTAGAGAGCGACGAGATTGTAGGCTGGGCGACTCATTCGGCGGTGGTTGTGATTCTAGTAACGGAGAGTTTCCTTTGGCGGTCGAAAACGTTAGGAAGCCGCGTGGCTTTCGCTTACCTGCAGCAGGTAGGCCTGAATGAAGCGGTCGATGTCGCCGTCCAGAACCGCATCGGCGTTGCCGACCTCAATGCCGGTCCGGTGGTCCTTTACCATGCGGTAGGGGTGGAGGACGTAGGAACGAATCTGGCTGCCCCAGGCAATCTCCTTCTTGGTCTTATGAAAGGTCTCCATTCTTTCCTTCTGCTTTTCCAGCTCAAACTCGTACAACCGGGAGCGAAGGATCTTCATCGCCATCGCCTTGTTTTTGTGTTGGGAGCGCTCGTTCTGGCAGGCAACCACAATATTCGTGGGCAGATGGGTGATGCGCACGGCAGAGTCGGTCTTGTTGACACTTTGCCCGCCGGCGCCACTGGAGCGGTACGTGTCTATGCGCAGCTCCGCCTCGTCGATCTCTATTTTGATGGTCTCGTCGATTTCCGGATAGACAAAGACCGAGGCGAAGGAGGTATGACGGCGCGAATTGGCATCGTAGGGAGAAATACGCACCAAGCGGTGAATACCGGCCTCGGCCTTGAGATAGCCGTAGGCATAATCGCCTTCTACGGTAAAAGTGACGCTTTTTAACCCCGCCTCGTCGCCGGGCTGGTACTCCAGGATCTCTTTGCGATAGCCCTTGCGGTCGGCCCAGCGAAGGTACATGCGCAGCAACATCTCCGCCCAGTCCTGGGCCTCAGTCCCTCCCGCCCCCGGATGGAGACTGACGATGGCGTTCCGGCGATCGTCCGGCCCACCCAGGGTTTGACTGAGCTCGATCCCGGCCACCCCCTCAGCCACTTCCGCTACTTTCGTCGCCGCCTCGCTCAGGGCCTCATCGCTCTTTTCATCCTTCGCCAGATCGAGAAAGAAACGCGCCTCTTCGAGACCGGCGCGGTACCTTTCCCACGATTCCAGAATATCTTTCAGGCCGGCCTGTTCTTTAAGGATACCTTGCGCCTTCTCGCCGTCGTTCCAGAAATCCGGGCGGGCAGTAACCTGGTTTAGCTCCTCAACCCTTTTCTGCTTCGCATCGAGGTCAAAGACGCCTCCGGAGAAGCTCAAGCCTCTCTTCCAGGTGGGTTAATTGCTCTTTGGTTTCCTCAAACATTCGCTATCCCCTCACAAAAGTCTTGCCGCTCAGCGGCCGGAGCAGCCGGTCCGCTGCAGCGGTTAATGTCCTGCCGCTCAGCAGCCGGATTAAGCGGTCTGCTGCAGCGGCTATTCAGATTATACCCTTAAGGCCTTTGTCCCACAAAGCGCCCGACGGATTTTTCTTTCCATGCCGCGCATAATTTTGGCATCCCTTTGAGAACGCTCATGGTCGTAGCCCAGGAGGTGGAGGATGCCGTGAATCAGCAGGCTTTCCATTTCCTCCATTAGCGTCTTTCCCCTTTCTCTTGCCTGTTTTTCCGCCCGCTCGACCGAGATGACCACATCCCCGAGGAGCCGCATACCTTCTGGCAGGACCCCCCCCGAGGGAAAAGAGAGGACGTCCGTGGGCTCGTTCTTGTGCCGATACCTGGTATTTAACTGCTGAATCTCCCGGTTTTTAACCAGGGCAATGCTTAACTCAGCCTGATTCTGATTGAGAAGCTCAAGGATTCTCCGCGCCGTCTTCTTCAGTTCGCGGACCGGGAGTTTCCTACCTGCGCTTCTCTTGGCGTTCTCTAGGTATATGACCATCAAACTCTTGCAAATTTCTGGTCCAATCGCAGCAGTTCATCACTCAAGGTTTAGATTGAACGGGTCTTGAAAAAACTCCTGCGCCTAAGATATTATGTTGTCTTTGTCCAAAGGGAGGCAGCAAATTTAAAACCCGCCATGAATGTAAAAACCGCGCGATCAGAGCTAAGGCGAGATACAGAAGTAATTGCATGGGTAGAGGAATTACGCGAAATCGAGAAATGGTTTCGAAGTGAAAGATTCCATCATATCACACGCCTTCATACACCGTATGACGTAGTCACGCTACGCGGAAGGATACAGGAAGATCATACAATTGCCAAGCAATCGGCGACAAAAATGTATGCTTATTTGCAGCGATTGTTCAAAAACAAAAGGCAAGAAATCACTTACGGCCCTTTTTCGTCAACGGGAGCGGCGAGAGCCGTGATGGAAGGAATCAAGATTCTCTATCTGGGCGGCTGGGCGACTTCGGCGAGAGGTTCCGATTCTGAAGATCCCGGCGCCGATTTAGCCAATTATGCCTTGGATCGCGTTCCCAAAGAAGGAGCGTCATGGGTGCGCGCGCTGCTTCACCAGGACGAAGTCCAAAGATCAAATCGGATGAGAATGACTCCAGCGCAAAGGAAAAAGAGCCCGGCCATTGATTTCAGTCCGCCGCTGATCATTCCGGACGGGGATACTGGTCACGGGGGTGAGCACCATATCAGAAACCTTGTGAAAAAGTTCGTTGAAAGCAAAATTGGCGCAGTCCATATAGAGGATCAAAGACCGGGCAGCAAAGTGTGCGGACATCAGGGACAAAAAGTCCTGGTCTCTACCGCGGAAATGATCGCAAGGCTCAATACGGCGAGGCTGCAATTTGACATTATGGGCGTGGAAGGCGTTGTCGTTGCGAGAACCGATGCCAATGACGCGACCGCAATCGATAGCATTGATGACGAGCGGGATCACCGGTTTGTTTATGGGGCGACGAATCGCGATATCGTGTCTATCAAGAATGTCAGCCTGGCGGTGATCAGGAGATTTTACGATCAAGGATTTAAGGAAATTAATGGACATCTGCTGCACAGGATTTCAGAGAAAGCCTATCGGGAAGCCGAGGAATGGCTGAAGCAAGAACATCTTACATCTCGTATTAATGAAGGGATCGAAAAAATTAGCGAGGAGATAGCGTCTTGGGAGAAACTTCGCCAACAAGTACGGCGCAAAGGAAGCGGCCTCAAGGACGCTCGTGAAGAACTTGCCGCGCGCGAGGTATTGACCAAAAAGACCACGGAAGAAACTGTAGACAATATTTTGGCAGGGATCCGTCAGGCATGGGCTGAGAAAGCAGGTCTTAAAACGTACGCCGACGCGGTTGCGGAGGTGATGCAGACACGGGTGCGCAGCGGCGTCAAGTTACCCATGACAATCGATCAGTGGAAAACGTTTGCCAGGAATGTTTCCAACGGCGAAGCTCGTGAGCAAGCGAAGTCCATGGGAATCGACATCTTTTGGAGTTGGGACTTGCCTAGCACGCCGGAAGGTTTTTATCAGATTACAGGGGGCCGCGAAATGGCTGTGGCGAGGGGATTTGCCTTGGCGCCCTTTGCCGATTTGCTTTGGCGGGAGACAGCCAAACCCGATCTTGAAGATGACAGAGCCTGGGCCGATTCCATCCATACGGTTTTTCCCCACATGATGTTGGCTTACAATCTATCGCCCTCTTGGAACTGGGACGCTTGGGGATTTACGGATGAGCAAATCCGTAATTTTGCCGAGGAACTGGGGAAAATGGGGTATGTCTTTAATTTTATTACCTATGCGGGTCATCAAACCGAAGCGTTAATGAACGGTCGCTTGGCACGAGCATTAAACGAGGAAGGCGTGCTTGGGTTTGTCAGACTGATCCAACGGGCGCTTCGACTTGCGAATGACCCGGCGCAGTATCCTCAAACATTTGTCGGGGGGCCCTGGGCGGATCGCTTCCGCCGGGCGGCTCGCGGGGCGTCTCTAACCACCTCGTCCATGGGCGGAAAGTCTACAGAAGCACAGCATAGAAAAGCGATAGAGGTGCCCACGAGTGAGCTTGAAAGGTGGCTCGGGATGTGGGCCCGGCATTGGAGCGACCAGGGTCTATATGATAAGGGACATTTGAGCGTTGAGCTCAAGGAAAGATGGGCCGGGTCAGAGGAGATGATGTTAAATGTTTTTGATGAGGCGAGCGATAAGATCGCTGAAATCACATTTAGGGTCGATAAAGACAGGGAAGGGAGAAAATTCCTCGCCATCAAGGATCAAAATACGGTCAAACGATTCCGCTTTAAGCGCTTGATGACATTGATGCATTTTTTTCTCCTCCATCGTTACAAGACGGATCTGGTGCACTACGTGAATCCGACAAACGACAACCGAATATCGGTTCAGCACATGATGGATTACGGCGTTTTCAGAGAAGCCCGAACGGACGACCCAAACGTCATAGCCATTGAAGTTAACACCTCTCGTGCCCAAAGAATTTTTACCAGCGACCGGTCGCTAAAAAGGTTTATTGCAAGACCGTCTAAATGATAGCAGGAATTTCCTTCCTTCAGCCCCCCTTCGAGAGGCCCAAAGGGCCAGCGGAGGCGCGAACTGACCGGCCATCCTTCGTTTCCGGTCAGAGAACATCCGATAACATGCAATATTATTCCGGCCTCTGACTTTCCAGAGAAGAATCCCGGCAAAAGGAGAAAACCCATGGCAAACAAAGTTGAAGTGGGAGGACTAAAGATCAACGAGACATTGTATCGCCTGGTACAAAACGAGATCGCACCCGGTACCGGCGTTGAAGCAGACGAATTTTGGGCCTCTCTGGGCAAGATCGTTAAAGATTTGAGCCATAGGAACAGGGAACTTCTGGAGAAACGAAACTCTTTGCAGAAGCAGATCGACGGATGGTGTCTGGCCAGGAGAGGTCAGCCTATCGATAGGGACGAATACAAGGCATTTCTGACCGAGGTCGGGTATCTCGTCGCCGAAGGTAAAGATTTCCAAGTATCCACAGCCGATGTGGATGATGAGATAGCAAGAATATCCGGACCTCAGCTCGTCGTGCCGCTCGATAACCCGCGCTACGCGCTCAATGCAGCCAACGCGCGATGGGGCAGTCTCTATGACGCGCTCTACGGCACGGACGTTATTCCGGAACAAGATGGAGCGGAGAAGGGAGAGTCTTATAATCCCCGTCGCGGCGCCAAGGTCATCGCCCAGGCGGAGGCATTCTTGGATCAGGTGATCGGGCTCGATCGTGGCAAGTTCTCAGACGTGACACGTTTCTTTCTTAAGGAGAGTCATGGCAAAAGACAACTAGTCGCGACGCTCCGTGACGGCGGCGATGTCGGACTCGCCGACCCGGAAAAATTTGCCGGCTTTAACGCGAAAGGGAGCGAACTGAGCGGCATTTGGCTCAAAAACAACGGCCTGCACATCGAAATCCGAATCGATCGGAGCCACCCCATCGGCAAAGCGCACCCTGCAGGGGTGAAAGACGTCGTGCTGGAAGCCGCGACCACGACCATTCAGGATTGCGAGGACGCTGTGGCCGCCGTCGATGCAGCCGACAAGACCAGAGTCTATACGAGCTGGAACGGCATCATGAAGGGCACGCTGGAAGCGACCTTTGAAAAGAACGGCAAGCCAATGACCCGGAGGCTTAACCCTGACAGAGTCTTTACCTCACCGGATGGCAAGACCGTCACCCTGCCCGGCAGGAGCCTGATGCTCGTCCGGAATGTGGGGATTCACATGTACACCGACGCCGTGACCACAGCCGACGGGCAAGAAATCCCTGAGGGGTTCCTCGATGCCATGGTCACGGCCCTGGCCGCCTTGCACGATCTGAAAAAGACCGGCCAATATACCAACAGTCGAACGGGCAGCATTTACATCGTTAAACCCAAATTGCACGGGCCTGAGGAGGTGGCGGCGACAGTCGAACTGTTTTCAAAGATCGAGGACGCGCTCAGTCTTAAGCGCAACACCCTGAAGATCGGCATTATGGACGAGGAGCGTCGCACCACGGTTAATCTGAAGGAGGCGATACGAGCAGCACGGGAGAGGGTCGTCTTTATCAACACGGGGTTCTTGGATCGGACTGGCGATGAAATCCACACAAGCATGGAACTCGGACCAATGCTGCCCAAGATGGAAATCAAAAACCAACCGTGGATGAGCGCCTATGAAGACTGGAACGTGGACATCGGCATTGAAACAGGGCTTATCGGAAAGGCCCAGATCGGCAAAGGGATGTGGACGATGCCTGACGAAATGCGGAAGATGGTAGAAACAAAGATAGCGCATCCTGAAGCCGGTGCGAATACGGCCTGGGTGCCATCTCCAACGGCCGCCACCCTCCACGCCCTGCATTACCATAAGGTGAATGTAGCTAGAAGGCAGGCGGAACTTGCCGGCAGAGGCCGCGCCAGCCTGGACGATATCCTTGGGCCGCCGTTACTCAATAGGAAATTGACAGCGGAGGAGATCCAACGGGAGCTCGATAACAATGCCCAAGGGATACTCGGCTACGTTGTGCGCTGGGTCAACCATGGAATCGGCTGCTCAAAGGTCCCGGACATCAATGATATCGGGTTGATGGAAGATCGGGCTACCCTGCGCATATCCAGTCAACACATCGCCAACTGGCTCCATCACGGGATTGTGGGCGAGCATCAGGTCAGAGAAACATTCAAAAGAATGGCTGAAGTTGTTGACCGGCAAAATAGGCCGGATCCAAACTATCGGAACATGGCGCCCCAATTTGATTCGAGCCGCGCTTTTCAGGCGGCGCTGGATCTGGTCTTTAAGGGAAGAGAGGCAGAAAACGGCTATACTGAGCCTGTGCTTCACGCTCGCCGGAGACAGGTAAAAGGGGCACAATAACCGGTGCATCAGAAGTCAGTGCAGTTCTGAGCCGGCTCAACTTATGGTTTTTCAGGCTGGTTTCTGTTTCCCGTCTCGGCTTGTTGTTCGTGCCGTTCGTAGGCAGTGATGATGTCCTGGACCAGGCGATGGCGCGCCACGTCTCTTTCCGTAAAGGTGATAAATCGGATCCCCTCGACATCCTTCAAAATACGCCACGCCTCTTTTAACCCGGAGGGTTTCCCCGCCGGCAGATCGATCTGGGTCACATCGCCGGTGATGACCGCTTTCGAGCCATAACCCAGACGGGTGAGAAACATCTTCATCTGTTCCGGGGTGGTATTTTGTGCCTCGTCCAGGATAACAAAGGAGTCATTCAGTGTCCGGCCGCGCATGAAGGCCAGGGGCGCCACCTCGATGGTACCGCGCTCGACCATCTTATGCGCCCTGTCAAAGTCAACCATATCATGGAGCGCATCATAGAGCGGTCTCAGGTAAGGGTTGACTTTCTCGGCCAGGTCGCCGGGCAAGAAGCCCAGCTTTTCCCCCGCCTCGACCGCGGGTCGGGTCAGGATGATGCGCATGTAGTTGTTCTTCATGAGTTCTGCCACGGCCATCGCCATGGCAAGATAAGTCTTTCCAGTGCCGGCAGGGCCGATGCCGAAAACGATGTCGTAGCGCCGGATCGCGTCGATGTAGGCTTTTTGCGCGACGCTTTTCGGCGTGATAACGCGCTTGTGGGATGAGATGTAGATCGTGTCGAGGAAAATATCCTGCAGGTTAGCCCTGCCATCCCCGCTCAGGATGCGAATGGCGTAATCGAGATCGCTGCCATAAACCGGATAGCCCTTTTCCAAGAGTCCGTAGAGCTGCCGGATGACCTTGGTCGAGAGCTCGACCTCCACCGGGTCCCCCTCGATCTCCATTGCCGAGCCGCGAATATGAATCCTTACCCCAAGACTGCGCTGGATCATCTTTAGGTGCTCATCGTGCTGTCCCAGCAAATCCCGAAACAGGCGCGGATCACCGAACTCCAGGCGCGTCACTATCGCCCCCTCCCCGATATTCATTTTTTCGCCCTTTTGCTCCTTCAATCGATTTCTCCCATGATCTGGACCATCACCTCGCGCGTGCGCGGGCGATTATCGAAATCTACCAGGATGATCTGCTGCCAGGTGCCGAGAAGCAGCCGGCCGCTATCGATGGGGACTTGCAGCGAGGGACCGAAGAGCGAGGCGCGCAGATGGGAAAACCCATTGTCGTCGCCCCAGCGGTCGTCGTGATGGTATTTTTTATTCGACGGGATGAGCTTTTCTAAAAGCTCTTTAAGGTCCTGGACCAAACCTGGCTCGACCTCGATCGTGGTGAGGGCCGCCGTGGAGCCCGACACAAAGAGCGTGGCCAGCCCCCGCTTAATTTTTTCCTTTTGGACCTGCTCTTGAACCTTGGCCGTGATGTCAATGATGTCGCAGCGCCCCTGCGTTTTCTCGGTCAGCCTTTTGGTATGAACCTTCATCATGGGATGGTCGGTTTTTTGATAATGTCCCAAACTCTTTTTAGGACCTCGTCCGTCTTGGAGGGGTTTTTGCCTCCTGCCTGAGCAAAGTCCGGACGCCCGCCGCCGCCGCCACCCACAATCGGCGCAACTTCTTTTACAATATTGCCTGCGTGGTAGCGTTTGGTTAGATCGGGACTGACGCTGGAAACCAAGGTAACGTTGTCCTCCCTCGGGCCGGCGAGAAAAATAAATCCCGACCCCATTTTCTCCTTGAGCTGGTCCGCGATTTCCCTGAGTTGCTTGGCATCGACACCGTCCACCTGCGTGATGAGGACATCGGCGCCGTCAATATTTTGCCTCTTCGCCAGCAGATCGGGAATCTGATTCTTGCCCATCTGACCGCGCAGCCGCTCGATCTCTCGCTCGAACTCTTTCTGCTGCTGCAAGAGTTTCTTAACTTTCTCGACAGTCTCGTCCCCGCTCGCGCGTACCAATGCGCCGATCTCTCCGAGCTTCTGTTCATACTTGCGGACCAAATCGAGAGCCCCCTCGCCGGTCACCGCCTCAATCCGCCTTACTCCCGCAGCCACTCCCCCTTCGGTCTGGAGCTTAAAGATCCCGATCTCTCCAGAGCGATGAACATGCGTGCCGCCGCAGAGCTCCGTCGAGAAATCTCCGATCTTGACGACACGCACATGGTCCCCGTACTTGTCACCGAAAAAGGCGAGGGCGCCTTTGCGGATCGCCTCGTCAAAACTGGACTCTTCAATCTTCACCTCGGCGTCCAGCCGGACTCTCTCGTTAACCTTTTCCTCAATCTCCGCCAGCTTATCCCCGGCGATGGCGGCGTCCAGCCGGACTCTCTCGTTAACCTTTTCCTCAATCTCCGCCAGCTTATCCCCGGCGATGGCTCCCGTGTGATTGAAGTCGAACCGCAACCTGTCCGGGGCCACGAGGGACCCCGCCTGGCGCACATGGCTGCCCAACTCCTCGCGGAGGACCGAATGGAGAATATGTGTGGCAGAATGGTTGAGCCTGGTCCTTTGACGAAACTTGGGATCGACCCTGAGATACACTTTGTCGCCGACCTGAATGCGTCCCCTCTTGATTCGCCCCCTATGAACAGTGATCTGTGACGTTGGATGCTGCGTATCGACCACCTCCATTCGATCGCCACGCGTCGTTTCTATGGTGCCCCGATCGCCCACTTGCCCGCCGGACTCCCCGTAAAAAGGGGTCGCTCCGGTGATAAGATCGACTTCGGCTCCTTCGACGGCCTCGGACTTTCCCTCACCCTGCCCGTAAATTGCGAGCACTCCAGATTCCGCCTCTAGTCTGTCGTAACCGACGAATTGGATTTCCTGCGACGGCACGAGCGTTGCCCCGAACTTTATGTAGACCTCGGATTCCCTTGCCTCCCGGCCACGGCTCCTCTGCTCCTCCATCAATTTTTCAAAGCCTGCCTGGTCGATTCCCACGCCTTCTGTCCGGAGAATATCCTCGGTGAGATCGAGAGGAAAACCGAAGGTGTCGTAGAGCTGGAAAGCGACTTCTCCGGAAAGGATTTTTTTCTTTTGGCGCTTGAGCTTACCTACTGCCTCTTCCAAAAGTACCAGCCCCTTTTCCAGGGTTTCGCCGAAGCGCTCCTCCTCACCGCGAATAATCTTACCGATGCGCTCCTTATCGCCACGGAGTTCCGGATAGGCCCCGCCCATAATCTCACTTACAGTGGCCGCCACCTGGTGGAGAAAAGGCTCTTTCAAGTCGATCATGCGCCCGTGCCTGGCCGCACGCCTGAGCAATCTTCTGAGCACATAGCCGCGCCCCTCATTGCTCGGCGCCACTCCATCGGCGATCAAAAAGCTAACCGCCCGCGCATGGTCGGCGATGACGCGAAAGGAGATATCGGCGACGGGATCGGCGCCATATTTTTTTCCCGCAAGCTTTTCCGTAGCGGCTATCAGGTCGCGCATGAAATCGACATCGTAGTTGGAGAGCACCCCTTGAAGGGACGCCGAGATCCGCTCCAGCCCCATCCCCGTGTCCACGTGTTTAGCCGGCAGTTCTTCCAACTCTCTGTCCGCACCGCGGTTGTACTGGATAAAAACCAGGTTCCACAGCTCGATGAATCGGGCGCAATCGCCGTTTACCCGGCAATGATGTCCCTTTTCCTTTTTCCGGTCGCAGGCTTCGCTGCCGCGGTCGATGTGGATTTCACTGCAGGGACCGCAGGGTCCGACCTCTCCCATCTCCCAGAAATTCTCCTCCTCGCCGAACCTCAGGACTCGCTCGGCAGGCAGGCCGCTCACCTTATGCCAGAGTTTTTCCGCATCGCCGTCTGTTTGGAATACGGTAGCCCAGAGCCGCTCTTTGGGAAGGCCCCACTCCCGGGTGAGAAGATCCCAGGCCCAGGTGATCGCCTCCTCTTTATAGTAATCGCCGAAAGACCAGTTGCCGAGCATCTCGAAGAAGGTATGGTGGTAAGTGTCCCGACCGACCGCTTCCAGGTCATTGTGCTTGCCGCTGATGCGGAGGCACTTCTGCGAGCTGGCCGCGCGCGCGTAGGGGAGTCGCTCCACGCCGAGAAAGACATTCTTGAACTGGACCATCCCCGCATTGGTAAAGAGCAGCGTCGGATCTTTTTCCGGCACCAGCGAAGAGCTTCGCACCACGGTATGCCCTTGCTTGGTAAAGTAGTCCAAGAAAGATTTGCGAATTTCGTTTCCGGTTAGCATACGCTTACCAATAATTTGTCATATCTATTCCACGGGCTCACGGCAACGTCAACCATCGGCGAATTCGCTACCGCCGATCGCTGAAATACTCATCACCTTATTGGCTTCTCTCAAGATTCTTGGGCTGGTAAATCTTTAGCCCTCTCACTTTGGCGATGGCTTCGAAATCTCTGTCATTATGATAAAGCTCGGCTCCGGCTTCCAGACAAGTAGCGGCAATCAGACAATCAGCAGTCTTGCGAATCGTAAAGCCCTGCCTGCGACATTCCCGGTATATGCGCGCAGCATGCTCAAATGTGTCCAAACCACGCATGTTAAGAATCGGGTAGCTCTGCAGGATGCCCCGGACGCGGCGAAAATCCACCTCATCAAGTATTCCCTGCAAGACCTCGCAGTAGATGAGATCGGTGAGAGCCAGAGTTTCGCCGCGCTGGATCAGGCCGGTGAGGTGTAAGTCAAAGGGAGTTCCCTTCGCTTCGAGGAAATCGATCCAAACCGTGGTATCAACGACAATCACAGGCGGCTGCGACGGAGCTCATCTAGGTCGGCTTCCCACTTTACCTGACCGCGCAGCTTGAGAATCTCCTTGCGCCTGGCGCTTTTTAGAAGCTCCTTAAGAGCGAGATGGACAAGCTCCCGCTTGGATTTGCACTTAAAGATTCTGAGGCCTTCCGTGACAAGTCGGTTATCTAGGTCAATATTTGTTCTGGCCATATCTTTTCTCTATCCCTGGGTGGTGTAAAAGTCAAGCCGTTTTTGTGTATAGACTAATATGTCACGGGTTCAGGGCCTTCGGCTGGAAGGTCTTCAGGAAAGGGAATTGAGATCATCTCCACGTTTACTGCGAAGCAGCGAGACCCAACAGCGACTTTATCCACCTGGCCAAGAGGCGCAACCGCCCGTTCCGAGGCGGTAACAAGCGGAGCCTCTCGGATAGGAGCGACGCCCAATTGATCGAAGACATCGGGACGAACCGTAAGGTAGCTAGCCCCGGAGTCAATGATCATGGGGAGGTAGAGCGATCTCCCCTGATTTTCGATAAGTGCGGGAACGACGAAAAGTCTGAAGTCTCTAAATACCCTTTGATCGAACGGGATAGAGACTTTCATTTAGGTGGGAACTAAAGCGCGAAGGCCGTATGGGGTGGCACGGTGATTCCGCTAAAGAAAAAATATAGCTTTTTACCTTTGTTTCTGCCGATTTCCTCGACTATCTCTTCCCGTCTGTTGCTGGTCTTGAGCACAACACCTTTGGAAGGTGCGCCATCTTTCGTCTCTGCCACTTCTATTAAGAGCCACTGATTAGGAAAATTTCGCTTTATGGTCTCGATTGCGAAGGTTTTCATAAAATCTCCGTGCCTTCAAAACTATACCCAACGGACATGGCTGTCAAACAAGTCCATTTCGGAAGTGGGCCGCAAGTTTCATTCATCAACTGGCTGCTTTAAAACCTCCGCGATCACGGAGCTGCGGTAGCCGCGCCGCTGCAGGAAAGCTATCGCCCGGTTAAGGACTTTCCGATCGCCGAGATCTTTGCCGCGGAATCTTTTTTCCAAGAGCATCCTGGCCTTGTCCTTTCCTTCGCCCTGACCAAAGGCCTCCCGCACCACCTCATGGATCATCGATCTTTCTATCCCTTTTTGCCTAAGCTCCCTTTCGATACGTAACGGGCCGTAGCCCCGGCCCTCGGCTCTTCCCCTGGCCCACTCACGGGCAAAGGTCTCGTCGTTCAGATAATGGAGCGCACGGAGTTTATCGATGGTTGCCGCGACGGTTTTCTCAGAAAAGCCCAACTGGACGAGTTTTTTCCCAACCTCTTTTTCGCTGCGAGCGCGATAGCTGAGAAACTTTAGAGCGCAGTCAAACGCTGGCTCTGGATTCCCATCCCGCTTATTCGCCATGAGCTAAAGCGTTACCGCCCTTTAGTCTTCTCTTTTCTCTCCGGAGCTGGCGCCTCGGTTCCGGCCCGTTTAAGCCCTACTTTCTCCAAAATCTTCCCCGCCACCTCCTTGGCAGTTTCGGGGTGTTCTCTGAGAAATTCCTTGGCGCTCTCCCGTCCCTGGCCGATTCTCTCGCCGTTAAAGGAATACCAGGCGCCGCTTTTTTCCATGATCCCCATCTCGCTTCCCAAGTCGACCAATTCACCTTCGCGCGAGATGCCCGTTCCGTAAAGAATATCAAATTCCGCCTCTTTGAAGGGGGGTGCCAGCTTGTTCTTGACTACCTTCACACGGGTCCGCCCGCCGATGACCGAATCCCCGTCCTTCAAAGCGCCGATGCGTCGAATATCCATTCGCAGCGAGGCATAAAACTTCAGCGCATTGCCTCCGGTCGTGGTCTCCGGATTCCCGAACATCACCCCGATCTTCATCCGGATCTGATTGATGAAAATCACTATGGTTTGAGAGCGTGCGATCGTCGCGGTGAGTTTGCGCAGGGCCTGGGACATGAGACGGGCCTGAAGCCCCATATGGGCATCTCCCATCTCCCCCTCGATTTCGGCCTTGGGCACCAGCGCCGCGACCGAGTCGATGACCAGGACATCGATCGCCCCGCTGCGGACCAGGGTCTCGGCGATTTCCAAAGCCTGCTCTCCATGATCGGGTTGCGAGATCAGCAGGTCATCCGTCTTCACCCCCAGTCTCTTCGCATAGCTGAGATCCAGGGCATGCTCCGCGTCGATGAAAGCGCCTATCCCTCCCTGCTTCTGGGCTTCGGCGACGATGTGCAAAGCCAAGGTCGTCTTGCCTGAAGCCTCAGGGCCGTAGATCTCCATCACCCGACCCCGAGGCACGCCCCCGACCCCGAGGCACGCCCCCAATCCCGAGCGCGACATCGAGGCCAAGCGAGCCGGTCGAGATCACGGGGATATCTTTGATCACCCCTCCCTCTCCCAGCTTCATGATGGCGCCCTTGCCGAATTGCCGCTCGATCTGGCTTACCGCCAGATCAAGCGCCTTTTCACGATTCACATCCATGGCATTCCTCCTTGCCTCATCGGCTTCTTGGGGTGCTCCCTAGTTGCTTAGACGTATAATACGCAACGGATGATAGACAGCACCCTCCGTCTTGAGGATACTTTGGAAAAATACTACCTCTTCCACCCGCGATTGTCCAAAATCGTACTCTTTCCACTGGTCAATTTCACGCCTGATCATCTCCGCTCGACGATCGAAATTGCGCCAGCGCCCAATAGTCAGATGGGGCTCAAATCCTCTTTTCTCCCGCGCAAATCCGGCCGGCTCCAGCGCCGCTTCCACTCCTATCGCCAGGAGCGCAAGGCTTGCTCCTTCCAATCCAACCCAAAGGACCCTGGCTTTCCTTATATCAGGAAATACTCCTATACCTCTAGCAAGAATGGAAAAGCGTGGGAAGAGACGGAGGGCCTGCTCCAGCGCGTCCCCGATCTCCACAACTCTCTCCTCTTCAACCGGCCCAAGAAACTTGAGGGTAAAATGGAGATTCTCCCGCCCAACCCAGCGGACACCCGGCAGACACCGCTTGAGCTGCGATTGGAGCGCAGATATCTTTTCGGCTACATTCGGATCGATCCGGACTCCGACAAAGACTCGAACCATTTTCGTTAATCGTTATTGGTTATTCGTTTAATCGGACTAATACACGAGTAACGAGTATACCAATAACTAGCGGGCATCGGTGCTGCTCTGGCCCGGGAGGAGGGTCGTTCTTAACCAGTGGAGAGCGGCCTGGGAGGCGCCGAGAATAACCCGTTCCCGGTCGCCTGGAAAACGGAAAAGGCGGGCGTCACTCTCCTGGTCGCGGGCTAAGCCGATCCACACAGTGCCCACAGGTTTTTCAGAACTTCCCCCTGTTGGCCCGGCTATTCCCGTGACGCTGACTCCGATGTCGGCCTCTGTCTGGCGTCTTATCCCCTGCGCCATCTCCACAGCTGTTTCCTTGCTCACCGCCCCATACTCTTCCAAGGTGGTTCTTTGAACTCCGAGAAAGCGGATCTTAGATTCGTTCGAATAGGCCACCGCCCCGCCTTTAAAGTAGGCCGAACTCCCGGCCACACTCGTGACGCGATGGCCGATATAGCCCCCGGTGCATGATTCCGCCAAACCCAAAGTCCAACGTTTTTCCAGGAGCAGCTTGCCGACGATCTCCTCCAGGCTGTCATCCCCTTCCGCGTAGATATGGGGACCGATGATCTCTCGAATCCGGGCCTTTAGCTCCGAGAATTTATTTTCTCTTGCTCCGCCGCCCCTGACCGTCAGGCGCAGGGAGAGGTCAGGAAAGTGAGCGCGATAAGAGAGCCTGATTTCTTCGGATATGGGGATCGGTTTCAATATGTCACCCAGCTTGGACTCCGTCAAGCCATAGATCTTAAAGGTGCAGGCCAATGTCTCCCCACCGCCTACTCTCTCCTGTTTGACCCACGGCAGCACGCTCTCTCGGAGCATGACCTCCATCTCTCTCGGCACCCCGGAGAGCCAGATCAGCTGTTTTTTGTCTTTGGTTGCAACGCGGAAACCCGGGGCCGTCCCCATAGGATTGGGGACAATATCGGCCCCTTCAGGGAAGAGCGCCTGCTTTAAGTTGTTGGGCGTCATCACCATTCCCCGCGACTCGAACCTCCGTTTTAAGGCCTCAGCCACCTCCTCATCCATTTTGAGTTTCCGGCCAAAGAATTCCGCGACTACCTCAGTGGTAAGATCGTCCGTGGTCGGACCCAGGCCACCCGTGCCAATGACGAGCTCCCCAAGTTCGAGCCCATGTTGAAGCGCCCAGATAAGTCTCTCCCTGGTGTCGCCTACCTTAAGAACGGCGACCACCTCCAATCCCAGTCCATGAAGCTTATCGGCAATATAGGAAGAATTGGTATCAACCACCCGGCCGGTAATAAGCTCATCGCCGGTGCTCAGAATCGCCGCCTTTTCCATCATAGAAAGCTCCAGAAAAATAGCAGACGAAGGATCGAAAAGGTATAAAGACCGGCAATCAAATCATCCAAGATCACGCCAACGCCCCCGGGAATTTGTTCCGCCCGCCCGGCGGGAAACACTTTGATGATATCGAAAAACCGAAAGATAAGAAAAGCCGCGGCCGTTGATTTAAATTCCGCAGGAGAGAGGAAGTTGGCCAACAAAAATCCCGCAATCTCATCGATAACGATCTTGGAAGAGTCTTTCTCATGAAAAATCTCTTCTCCTTTCTGGCAGAACCAGCTGGAGCCCACGATAAACGCAGTGAGGGTCAATAGCGAGAGGGGAATCGACGCGGCGGCCATGCGGTTTAAGGCCAGGGAGAGAGGAATAGCCACAAGGGTCCCTACAGTTCCTGGGAACCAAGGGAAATATCCCGTACCCGCGCCGGTAACTATAAACAGGTTGAGTCTCTGCAGGCTAAGAAAGCGGCGCGGAGGCCAATTCGGTGAGGAAGAGCTGCTTGGCGTTTTCGAAGACCCTCCGCAAGGCCGGCTCGATTTTATCTTCGGGAGGATATTCAAACTTTAAGAAATCCACATATTCCTGATCCCTGTAAAGCTCAAAGTGGAGGTGGGCGCCTGTGCTCCTGCCCGAGGAACCTACATAGCCGATGATCTGCCCTTTTTGGACGCTCACCCCTCG
>Ga0209212_1001447_pt1 | contig 38303 bp, 23 predicted proteins | sample RifGroC2_FD_183996 | JGI IMG/M metagenome (GOLD analysis project Ga0209212, IMG submission 183996) | Groundwater microbial communities from Rifle, Colorado, USA - Groundwater C2 (SPAdes) (version 2) | ecosystem: Environmental > Aquatic > Deep subsurface > Groundwater | place: Rifle, Colorado... | reverse complement strand
CGAGCAGGTCCGGCGCGGCATGGTGGAGGAGGCAGGTGACGGCACCCTATTTCTGGACGAGATCGGCGATCTCAGCATCCCGTCCCAGGTCAAACTGCTGCGGCTGCTGCAGGAGGGGGAATATTTTCCATTGGGCAGCGACCTGCCCAAGCGGCTCAAGGCCAGGATCATAGTAGCCACCCACCAGAACCTGCTGGAGAAAGAGAGGGGCGGGTCATTCCGGCGCGACCTGTATTACCGCTTGCGTACCCATCAGGTACATCTGCCGCCCTTGCGGGAACGGCCGGGTGATCTTCCCCTGCTGCTGGATCATTTCCTGGATGAGGCGGCCCGCACCCTGGGCAAGAAGAAGCCTACTCCGCCCAAGGGGCTGGCCCAATTTCTGGCTACCTACAGCTTCCCAGGCAATGTCCGCGAACTAAAGGCCATGGTCTACGATGCCGTCAGCGTACACCGCGACCGGATGCTCTCCATGGATAGCTTTGTCAAGGCAGTGGAACGCTCCCGGCAGGAGGCGGGGCCGAGCATAACTGCGCCCACCAAACAGAACCCTTTTGCCGGGTTCGATGAACTGCCCACCTTCAGCGAAGCTGCCGCCTTTCTGGTGTTGGAGGCCATGGAGCGGGCCGGCGGCAATCAGACCCTGGCGGCGCGGCTGTTGGGTATCTCGCAGCCGGCGCTTTCCAAGCGCTTGAAGATGTTGAAGTAGTGACGGATGCCAGAGGCTTGCTGAAGTTCATTGCAGGGGTCGGACTTTCGCTTTTACTTAAACAACAGCTTCTTTCACCTTTTTTACTCTTTTAGTGGCTGCACGAACCTTTGTCACCGGCACGCTGGCGGCAGGCGACACATATAAGGCCGGATCGGCGGGCTGAAGGATGGTGTAATGGGTGGAGGCAATCTTCCTGATGATGCCATCACTGAACTGGATAGTCGCTTTCAGGGTAGCCACCTCCATTACTTTGCCGACTCCCCATTCAATCGCTCCGGCATGGCTTACTACGGTACCTCGTTTGATAATCATGTTTTCTCCTCATCTGACTGCGTTTACAATCTAAAACCTCAGAGAACCACACCCGTTCAAAAATAAGTTTTTGAAATGATTGAAGGGGAATACCCCTCTGGCAGAGATCAACTCTTTTATACGATACGCTGTTATCGGATTAATCGATAGTTATATTAATCCGGGCAGTCCTAAACAGTTACGCTAAGATCGCCTGTCTTGGCCGGTAAGGGTGCAGGCGGTTGCCCTTCTCGTTTTTTTTGATAAGCTTAATGTTTGATAAGCGCAGTGGCAAAAGAGGAGGTTTTCCTTTACGAAGAGAGCAGCGACCGGCAGTCATTGTGCATTCCAGGTACGGGTTTCCGAGCGCTTGGCCTACTGAGCAGCTTTTCGCAGCAAGCATGCTGACCCGAATGAAAGCCGGTATTATCCTCATCACATTACTCTGCCGCAAAGAGGCATGATGAAACTGGTTGACCGAATCCTCAAAATTATTGACCTTCAGCGGATGTTCATCGATCCCTTCGCCACCTTCGAAGACCCGATCCGCTACGAGGTATTCAGCGCAGAGCGCCTGGTGAAGCACGGGGTATCCCTCGCGGCCAGACAGAAGATTATGAAAGACCCTCGCAGGGGGCGCACGCTAACGCACCGCATTCACGAAAACGGTCGGGTTCTCCTGGCGTCGTACCACACCGTCGCCGAATCGGTCCGGGAACAACGGGCAATCACGCCGGCAGCCGAATGGCTTCTTGACAACTTTCACCTGGTTGACGAGCAGTTGCGGGATATACGGGATCATCTCCCTGCCAGGTATTACCGGGAACTTCCAAAACTCGCCGGCGGTCCGCTCAAGGATTACCCCCGCGTCTACGAACTCGCCTGGTCCTTTGTCGCCCATACGGACAGCCGCTTCGACCCTGAGCTGCTGATTCGTTTCCTTCGCGCTTACCAGCGTATCCAGCCGCTTACCATCGGCGAGCTGTGGGCCGTTCCCATTACCCTCCGCATCGTGCTCATCGAGAACCTCCGCCGCATTGCGGTCCGCATCGTCGGGTCGGAAAGATCGCGCCGTGAAGCGGACCGGATCGCCGACGACCTGCTGGGTATCAGTGGCCGCTCGCTGCAGGCTGCCGGTGATTCCATGCAGGGTATGGGGGAAAGCCCGCTCCCCATGGCCTTCGCTGTGCAACTGGTACAGCGGCTGCGCAACCAGGGAGCCGATGTTGCGCTCGCCGTGCAGTGGCTCGCGGAAAGGCTGGCGGCACAGGGAACGACTCCGGACGACGTCGTTCTTCTGGAACACAGCCTCCAGTCGGCTGCCAATGTGACGGTACGAAACATCATCACGAGTATGCGGCTTATATCAGCCTATTCCTGGAATGTCTTCTTCGAAGAAGTCAGCTTGGTGGACGAAGTTTTACGCGCCGATTCGCTCTTTGCAGAGATGGATTTCGTCACCCGCGATCGTTACCGGCAAGGGCTCGAAGAGTTGGCAAAGGGAGCGCGCCGCCAGGAATTGGAAATTGCCCGCCTTGTCATCGGCAAGGCTGAGAAAGCTCGAATAAATGCCGGTGAGAGCGACGAAGCGGCTGACTGGCGACTCATGGATCCCGGCTATTACCTGATCTCCAAGGGCCGGCCGGCCTTCGAGGCAGAGATCGGCTTTCGCCTATCGCTGCGCCGGAGAGTGCTGCGCAGGTACATCGCCCATGCAACACCGGCCTATCTAGGCAGCGTCGTGCTTGCGACCCTTCTCCTGGCGGTCTTTCCCATGCTGGCAACCATTGGGGCGGGGGTGCCGCCGGCGTGGCTCTGCCTGTTCGGCATACTGGCGCTTTTCCCCGCCTCCGACATAGCGGTCATGCTGCTAAACCGGTTCCTGACGGCGCAGATCGGACCGCGCCATCTTCCCCGGCTCGAACTTGCCGGGGGAATCCCCTCCGCGTTGCGGACCTTCGTGGCCGTGCCAACCCTTCTCGTCAACGAAGCCGAGACGGAAGAGCAGATCGAACTCATCGAGGTGCACTACCTGGCGAATCCGGACGGTGACGTCCGCTTTGCCCTCTTGACCGACTGGCCCGACGCGGACGCAGAAATCCTCCCTGGCGACACAGAGCTTCTCCGCTTCGCAGCCCTGCGAATCGAACAGCTAAATGCGCTCCACGGACCTGCACCAGACGGAGAAAAACGGTTTTTCCTCTTTCACCGGAAACGCATCTGGAACGAACGCGAAGGAAAATGGATGGGATGGGAGCGGAAACGGGGAAAGCTTCATGAATTCAACCGATTGCTACGGGAAGCAGGGGATACCAGCTTCATTCCCGTCAACGGCTCCCCCCCGGCGGTCCCGGCCAATGTTCGCTACGTCATCACCCTCGACGCGGACACCAAGCTGCCGATCAGAACGGTGAGTGAACTCGTCGGCTCCATGGCCCACCCGCTGAATCTCCCCCGCTTCGACGAGCGTACGGGACGCGTGGTCGAAGGTTACGGGGTACTCCAACCCCGCATCATTCCCTCGTTTCCCGCCCGTCGTGACCGTTCCATCTATCATCTTCTCTTCGCCGGACCATGTGGCATAGACCCTTACGCATTCGCAGCTTCGGATGTGTATCAGGATCTCTTCGGGGAAGGGGCGTACACCGGCAAGGGGATCTACGACGTGGGCGTCTTCGAGGCCTCCCTGGCGGGGCGCGTGCCGGAAAACTCCGTCCTGAGCCATGACCTGTTCGAGGGGTCCTTTGCCCGCTGCGGCCTGGCAAGCGACATCACATTGTTCGAGGAGTTTCCCTCCCACGCGGAGGTAGCCGCTTCCCGCCATCACCGCTGGACAAGGGGGGACTGGCAGCTGCTCCCCTGGATTTTCGGTAAACGGGGCAAGAGTCTCTCCATTATCGGGCGCTGGAAGATGGTTGACAACCTGCGGCGCTCCTTCTCTGCGCCGGGGATGCTGATGCTCCTCCTTGCGTCCTGGCTCGTCCCCGCTGCTCCGCGCTGGACCTGGGCGCTGCTTGTCCTTGCGGATCTCGCCTTCCCGGCATTTCTCTCGTTCATCACCGGTCTGCTGCCGCGCCGCCGCGGCATTTCCCAGAGAAACCACCTGCGTGCGGTGCTCAGCGACCTTCTTCTGGGCGCCGGACACACGATCGTCTCCCTGACGCTCCTCGCCCATCAGGCATGGCTGATGCTGGATGCCGTCTGCCGCACCCTCGTGCGCATCTTCATCACCCGCCGCCATCTCCTCCAATGGGTGACCGCCGCACATGCGAAAAAAAACTATTTCCACTCAGCCCGTTTTTTTTTCCGGCGGATGCTCGGCGCAGAAATTATAGCCTTCGTTTCTTTCCTCCTGATCGCCCTCCTCGCCCCCGGCGCGCTTCCCTTGGCATCTCCGTTCATCTTACTCTGGCTCGCATCTCCCTTCATAGCCCGGCAGATCAGCATGCCCCCAGCGACCAGGCCGACCGAGGTCCTGCCTGAGGAAGACGTGAAGCTCCTCCGCCTGACCGCCCGCCGGACCTGGCGATTCTTCACCACCTTCGTGACCGCCGCGGATCACTGGCTCCCCCCCGACAATTTTCAGGAAGAGCCGCATCCGGTCATCGCCCACCGCAGCTCGCCTACCAATTTCGGCCTGTATCTCCTTTCGGTAGTCGCCGCCCGTGATTTCGGCTGGATCGGCCTGTCCGCAACAGCGGACCGGCTGGAAGACAGCCTGGAGACGCTGGAGAGACTTTCCCGTTTCCGGGGGCATTTTTATAACTGGTACGAAACCCGGGAACTGCGAACGCTCGAACCGAAGTACATCTCGTCGGTCGACAGCGGCAATCTTGCCGGCCACCTCCTCGCACTCTCCCAGGCGTGCAAGGAGATGATAGAGCTCCCCATATTATCCCCCGCCGCACAACTCGGCATCTACGATACCGTGCTTCTGCTTCACCTTGCCCTGCATGGGCAGGGAAAAAACAGGATTACGCAGGACCTGCTCGAAATTATAAAGGAGTTAAAATCCCGCATTGCCGAGGCGCCGCCGGTCGATTTCGCCGCCGATGCTTCCTTCTGGGACTCGCTGGAGGCCAGAGCGGAGGCTGTTGTCGCCGGAGCCCGGTCACTCACGGAAGGGGTAGAAGATGGAAAATGGAACGAGGCGTCTGCCTGGGCGGAGCTTCTCCTGGACGACATCAGAAGCCATCGAAGCGACATCGATCTTCTTCTCCCTTGGGCGCGGCTGCTGGGAAAATGGATAGCGGCCAGGGAGGAAACCGTCGGAGAAGAACAGGATCTCTGGAACGACTTCCATGACCTCCTCGCGCCCGGCATCCCCCTGATGCGCATGCCCGCCCTCTGTGAAGACGCCGTCGAGAAACTCCTGCGGCTCCAGGCGGTTAGCTGTGACAAAGAGCGGCACGCGCGTCTCGACACCCTGGTCATGGCTTTCGAACAGTCGCGGGAGATGTGCGGCACGCTTGTGGAAAGGCTCGACGGGATCGCCGGGAGGGCGCGGCGACTCTTCGATGATATGGATTTCAGCTTCCTCTTCGAGCCTGGATGCCGACTCTTTTCCATCGGCTACCGTGCCGATGACGGCCGCCTCGACCCGAGCGTCTATGATCTCCTTGCCTCGGAAGCGCGTCTCACGAGCTTCATAGCCGTTGCCAAGGGGGAAGCCCCCCCTTCCCACTGGTTCCGGCTAAGTCGGGTGCTGGTTCCCGTGGAGAAGGGCGCGGCCCTGGTCTCGTGGTCCGGCTCCATGTTCGAGTACCTGATGCCTTCCCTGATCATGTTCACACCACGCGGAAGCCTGCTGGACCGGACCTGCCGGTTAGCCATCGCGCGCCAGATCAGCTACGGGGAAGAGAACGGCGTGCCGTGGGGGATATCCGAATCGGCCTACAACACCCGCGACCTCTCCTTTGCCTACCAGTATACGGCCTTCGGCATCCCCGGCCTGGGGCTTAAGCGCGGCCTCGGTCAGGACCTCGTGATCGCCCCCTACGCCACGGTGCTGGCGGCAATGTATGCCCCTGCCGCAGCGGCACACAACCTCAGACGGCTCGATAAAGCAGGGGGGCGTGGTCCTTACAGTTTCTATGAAGCCCTGGATTTTACCCGAGTCAGGCTCCCCGAAGGGACCAGGGCCGCCATTATCAGGGCGTACATGGCGCACCACCAGGGGATGTCGCTGGTGGCACTGGACAACGTCATCCACGACGGTATCATGCGGCACCGCTTCCACCGTGAGCCGATCATCCATGCAGCGGAGCTCCTCCTCCAGGAACGGATGCCCCGCGATGTCGGCGTTGCCCGCCCGCTCGCCGACCAGGTCCAGACCGCCAGGGTCTGGGAGGCGGTCCAGCCGGTTCTGCGCCGATTCCACACGCCATACCACCGCCTCCCTTCGACCCACCTCCTCTCCAATGGACGGTATGCCGTCATGGTCACCGCTGCCGGCTCGGGCTACAGCCGCTGGCGAGACATCGCCGTCACGCGTTGGCGCGAGGACGTGACCCGGGACGCCTGGGGAAGCTATATTTTCCTGCGCGACACGGAAAGCGGAGCGGTGTGGTCCGCTACCTACCAGCCGACCGGTTCGGAGCCGAAGCGGTACGAGGTGACCTTCGCCGAGGACAGGGCGCGTATCATCAGGCACGACGGAACCCTGACCACCACCCTGGAAATCATCCTGTCGCCGGAGGACGATGCCGAGCTCCGCCGCCTTTCCATCACCAACAAAGGCACGCTTCCCAGAGTGATCGAGGTCACGTCCTACGCAGAGATCGTCCTCGCCCCCCAGAACGCCGACATTGCCCATCCAGCCTTCTCCAACCTTTTCGTCCGGACGGAATATCATCACGATGTCGCGGGACTTCTGGCCGACCGCCGCCCCCGCTCCGCGGATGATCCCCCCGTCTGGGCGGCCCATGTGGTCGCCATGGAGGGGGGAAGTATCGGCGGCATCGAGTACGAGACCGACCGGATGCGCTTTCTCGGGCGAGGCCAGACGATCCGCAGGCCGGTTTCCATCATGGACGGGCGACCCCTGTCCAACACGGTCGGTCCCGTCCTCGACCCGATCTTCAGCCTCCGCGCCAAGGTGCGGATCGCCCCCGGAACGACAACCCACATCACCTTCTCGACCATGGTCGCTGTGTCCCGTGAGGCTATCCTTCTCTTGGCCGACAAGTACCATGACCCGGCCTCCTTCGAGCGGACTTCCACCCACGTCTGGACCCATTCCCAGATTCAGCTCCACTACCTGGGGATCGAGCGGGGCGAGGCCCACCTCTTCCAGCATCTGGCCAACCGCCTCCTCTATTCGGACCCCGCCATGCGCCCCCGCGACGAGTTCCTGAAGCTCAACGTCCTGAATGTTACGGATCTCTGGAAATACGGAATATCGGGGGATTATCCCATTGTCCTCGTGCGCATCGATGATGTCGACGACCGCGGGATCGTCCGTCAGTTGCTGCGTGCCCATGAGTACTGGCGGTTAAAGCTCCTGGCAGTGGACCTGGTCATCCTGAACGAAAAAGAGACCTCTTACATTCAGGAGTTGCAGGTCTCACTGGAAGGAATGGTGAGCACAAGCCTTGCAGGAGGCCGTGCGCTGCAGGAAAGCCGCGGCAGGATCTTCGTCCTGCGCAACGATCTCTTGACCAGCGACGAACGCCTCCTCCTGCAGACCGCTGCTCGCGCCGTGCTAGCCGCCCGGGACGGGAGCCTGACCGAACAGGTTATGCGCATGCGTCGTCAGGAGCAGCGGACGGTCCACCCGCCGCGCCGCCAGTTTCCCCGGCACCCTGCTGATGCGGTCTCTCTCGAAGCGCCTCCACTGGAGTTCTTCAATGGCCTCGGCGGTTTTACGGAAGAGGGGCGAGAATACGTCATCGTTCTCGGCAAGGGGCAGCAGACGCCGGCCCCGTGGATCAACGTCATCGCCAATGAAAACTTCGGTTTCCAGGTCTCCGAGTCGGGCGCAGGCTACACCTGGTCCCTGAACAGCCGCGAAAACCAGCTCACCCCCTGGTCCAACGATCCTGTGTCCGATACCTCCGGCGAGGCCTTTTATATCCGCGACCGCGAAAGCGGCGCTATCTGGAGTCCGACCGCCCTGCCGATACGGGTTGAAAACGCTACCTACATCGCGCGGCACGGCCAGGGATACAGCCGTTTCGAACACCTCTCCCACGGCGTTTGGAGCGAACTGACGCAGTTCGTCAGTCTGACCGACCCGGTCAAGATATCCCTCCTTGCCCTGGAGAATCGTTCAGCAGAGCAGCGCAGACTTTCCGTAACCGCCTACCTTGAATGGGTCCTGGGCTTCACGCGTACGGTCTCCGTACCCTACATCGTCACCGAAATGGATGACGAGACCGGTGCCATGTTCGCCAGAAACCCTTGGCACGCCGAGTTCGGCGACAGAATTGCTTTCGCGGATCTCGGCGGGCGTCAGACGTCATGGACCGCTGACCGGATCGAACTCGTCGGACGCAACGGCGTCCTGGAACAGCCGGCGGGACTCATCAAGGACACAGCCCTGAGCGGCAGGACCGGGGCCGGTCTCGACCCGTGCAGCGCGCTCCAGGGCAACGTCGATCTTGCCCCGGGCGAACGGGTCGAACTGGTTCTCTTCTTGGGACAGGCGCAAAACAGGGATAGCGCCCGCGAGTTGATCAAGCGCCGGCGCTCGGTCGATCCCCGGCAAGAGTTGGCGGCAGTCCGTGAAAACTGGGAGCATACACTCGGCAAGATCCAGGTCAAGACCCCCGACAGGTCCATGGATATCATGCTGAACCGCTGGTTCCTCTACCAGACCCTTGTCTGCCGCTTTTGGGCGCGGTCGGCGTTCTACCAGGCGGGCGGGGCATACGGATTCCGCGACCAGCTCCAGGACTGCATGGCTCTCGTCGTGACCGACCCCGCCCTGGTCCGCGCACATATCATCAGGGCATCGGGGCGCCAATTCCGGGAAGGAGATGTTCAGCACTGGTGGCACCCCCCAACGGGACGAGGGGTTCGCACCCATTTTTCCGACGACCTCCTCTGGCTTCCTTATACTGTTTCCAATTATCTTGAGGTGACCGGAGATGCGAGTGTCCTCGACGAAAAATCATTCTTCCTGGAAGGGGAAACGATCCCCCCTGAACGCGAAGACGTCTATTTCGAGCCTCGCGTCTCGGAGGAAACGGCAACGGTCTACGAGCACTGCGCGCGAGCCCTTGACCTGCGCCTGGCAACGGGGGAGCACGGCCTGCCGCTCATGGGAACAGGGGACTGGAACGATGGCATGAATCGCGTCGGTCACGAAGGGCGCGGCGAAAGTGTTTGGCTGGCCTGGTTCCTCCACGCCGCTCTCTCTCTATTCGTCCCGGTGGCAACCGGGCGGGGAGACCTGAAACGGGCGGAGCAATGGCATGCGCACACAGCCCGTTTAAAAGTGGCCCTGGAAAAAGAAGCGTGGGACGGCGCCTGGTACCGGCGCGCCTACTATGACGACGGCACGCCGCTCGGTTCGGCGTCCGGAACCGAATGCCGGATCGACTCCATAGCCCAGAACTGGGGGGTCATCTCCGGAGCGGCGGACCCTGGGCGGGCAAGACGGGCGATGCAATCGGTCGAAGAATACCTGGTCAGGCCGGGGGACGAACTTGTCCTGCTGTTCACGCCCCCGTTCGACAAAACGCCGCAAGATCCGGGCTACATCAAGGGATATCTTCCCGGCACCCGTGAAAACGGCGGCCAGTATACCCACGCCGCCGCCTGGTCCGTGATCGCCTTTGCCATGCTCGGCAACGGGGACAAGGCCCATGAACTTTTTAGCATGATCAACCCGGTGACCCACGCCGCCAACCGCACCGGCATGCATCGCTTCAAGGTGGAGCCGTACGTGGCGGTGGCGGATGTTTACTCGGAACCACCCCATATAGGAAGGGGGGGCTGGAGTTGGTATACCGGCTCATCAGGCTGGCTATACCGGGCAGGGATAGAATGGATCCTGGGGCTTTCCGTGCATGGGGAGACTTTGCGCGTCGACCCGTGCATCCCCTGCGCCTGGCAGGGTTTTGTCGTCACCTATCGGCATGGGACGGCGCGCTATGGGATAATAGTTGAAAACCCGAACGGAGTAATGAGGGGGATTGTCAGGCTCGAACTGGACGGAGAACCGTTGCCCGCAGCGGATAAAACCATACCATTGAAGGATGACGGGAGAGAGCATGTGGTGAATGTTGAAATGGGATAACATCAATAAGAAGAAAGCGCTTGGGGACATGATTCATCCTGAAACCGGCCTTTATCCGCGAAGGGCAAAGATGGCTGATATAATTAATCGAGAAACCGGCTTGTGCACAAGGCCGAATAATGGAAGCTGAAGCGGATTTGGTTTCTTGTTTACGGATATTCGGAAGAAACGGAGGCTGCCTCATGCATAATCGATCCAAGTCATGGCAGTCCGATCTGGGGGCCGCGCTTATCAGTGATGCCGGAGTCAGCTTCAGGGTGTGGGCGCCCAAATCGCAGCGCGTGTCCGTAAAGATTTTAGATTCAACTAGGCAACATACGGAACCCCTTGAAGAAAAGGAGCAAGGCTACTTCGCGGGAACCGTGGCCGGTATCGGCGATGGAACGCGTTATCTGTACCTGCTGGACAACGGCAGCGAGCTCCCAGATCCGGCCTCGCGCTTCCAGCCGGAAGGGGTGCATGGACCGTCCCAGGTGGTTGCTCCCGGCCGCTATGGCTGGCAGGATAACGGTTGGACAGGCATACCGCTTGATGATTACATCATCTACGAACTGCATGTGGGGACCTTTACCCCGCAGGGCACCTTTGACGGAGTGATCACCCGCCTCGATTACCTGTGCGAACTCGGCATAACTGCCGTGGAGCTGATGCCGGTGGCCCAGTTTCCCGGAGAGCGCAACTGGGGCTATGACGGCACCTATCCCTTTGCTCCCCAGAACAGTTATGGCGGCCCGGACGGTCTGAAACGGCTGGTCGATGCCTGCCACTGCCGGGGGCTGGCCGTGATCCTGGACGTGGTTTACAACCACCTGGGGCCGGAAGGCAACTATCTGCATGGCTTCGGCCCGTACTTTACCGACCGCTACCGTACCCCTTGGGGGGATGCGGTCAATTTCGACGGACCCGACAGCGGCCCGGTCCGCCACTACATCATCTCCAATGCCCTGTACTGGATCACCGAATACCATATGGATGCCCTGCGACTGGACGCCATCCACGGCATCTACGATTTCAGCTTCCGATCTATACTTCAGGAACTGGCCGGGGCTATACACCGACAAGGTGCCGCACTCGGACGCCGGGTATATGTTTTTGCCGAAAGCAACCTGAACGACGTGCGGGTGATCAAGCCACCCGAGACGGGCGGCTACGGCCTGGATGCCCAATGGAACGACGATTTCCACCATGCCCTGCGGACTCTCCTGACTGGTGAGCAGTCCGGATACTACGTTGATTTCGGCCGGTTTTCCGATCTGGTCAAGGGCTTTCGGGAGGGATTCGTCCTTTCCGGTTGCTATTCTTCCTACCGAAGGCGGCGGCATGGCAACTCCTCGGCAGGGGTTCCCCCCGGCCGGCTGGTGGTATTCTCCCAGAACCACGACCAGGTGGGCAACCGGATGCGCGGAGAGCGGCTCAGCGCGCATCTTTCAACGCAGCAGCTCAAGCTGGCTGCCGCAACGGTGCTGCTCTCCCCTTACCTGCCGCTGCTCTTCATGGGGGAGGAATATGCGGAATCGTCGCCCTTTCCCTATTTCGTCAGCCATGGCGATGTGGATCTGGTGGAGGCAGTCAGAAGGGGACGTCTGGAGGAGTTTGCCGCCATTGGTTGTCAAGGGGTTCCCCCTGATCCCCAGTCCGGGACAACATTCCTTTCGGCTAAACTGGACCAGGAACAGCGCCATTGGGGCGCGCAGCACACCATCTTCGACTTTTATTGCGAGTTGATCCGCTTGCGCAAGGAATGCGCCCCGCTTGCCAGGCTCTACAGGGAGGATATGCAGGTGATTGCCAGCGAGGAAGAGCGGGTATTGGCTATCGTCAGAAGCGCTGATGATGATCAGGTGTTCTGCCTGTTCAACTACAGCGACCAAAACCGCGTAATCCTCCCGCCACTGGCAAGCGACACCCTGCGAGTCCTGCTCGATTCTGCGGGTAACTTCCCGCCGGGCACTCGCCTGCCGGTGTATTCCACCCGCCCGAAAACATTCCCGACGCTTGCCCCTTTCAGCGTCATCGTCTATCGAAAGGAATAATCCTAGAAAAAGCATTTACCACGGAGACACAGAGACACTGAGATAATTATAACAGAGAGTTAGACATATTATTAGGGCTTTTCACTTTCACTTTTAAGTTTTTAGCTTATTTCAAATAAAACGCTGTGCTTTCCTCTGTGTCTCCGTGCCTCCGTGGTTCAACTGCCGTTTTTCAGGATAATTGCTTCGATGCACCGACTGTGCTGGTAATAGCAAAAGGAGTCTTATGAACGGCAAGGGATTCAGGATACCGGCATCAACCTACCGTCTTCAGTTCAATGCTCATTTCCGCTTCAGCGATGCCAGGGAGATTATTCCCTATCTACAGCGCCTGGGCATCAGCGACATCTATGCATCACCCTATTTCAAGGCGCGGGAGGGAAGCCTGCACGGCTACGACATACTGGACCATAACAGCCTGAATCCGGAGATCGGCTCGGAGGATGAATATGAGGAGCTGGTCGATGAGTTGAAGCAATCCGGCATGGGACAGATTCTGGATATCGTTCCGAACCATATGTGTATCGAGGGACAAGGGAATGCACTCTGGATGGATGTGTTGGAAAACGGGCACTGCTCCACCTATGCGAGGTTTTTCGATATCGACTGGCACCCGGTCAAGCAAGAGCTGGAAAACAAGATCCTGATCCCGATCCTGGGCGACCAGTACGGTACGGTACTAGAAAACGGGGAACTGCGCCTCTCCTTTGAAGAGGGCTCTTTCTACGTCTATTATTATAACCACAAACTACCGATCATACCGAAGACCTACAGCCACATCCTGACCCACGGAATCGAAGGCCTGGAGCAGGAGCTTTCCGTGGATGCGCCTCAATTTCAGGAGCTTAACAGCATCATAACGGCACTCAGGCATCTTCCTCCCACCACAGCGCAAAATCCCGAGCGGATCTCGGAGCGCTACCGGGAAAAGGAGGTCGTCAAGCGGCGCCTGTGGAACCTTTATCAAAACAGCAGCGCCGTCAGGGAGTTCTGTGACCGCAATGTGGCCATCTTCAACGGGATAAAGGGCGACCCGCGCAGCTTCGATCTGCTGGATACACTTCTGCGGGAGCAGGTCTATCGCATTTCCCATTGGCGCGTTGCCACCGAGGAAATCAACTATCGCAGATTCTTCGATATCAATTCCCTGGGCGCCATCCGGGTGGAGGATCCGGCCGTCTTCGAAAAAACGCATGAGCTTATCTTCAAGCTGGTGGAGACCGGCAAGATCAACGGCTTGCGTATCGACCACGCCGATGGGTTGCAGGATCCGGAAGATTATATCAGGAGACTCCAGTCAGGCTGTTTCATTCGCTTGCACAGCGTTGCCAATGAAACGGGCAATGGAGAGGAGAAAGCCAGGGCGGCGGCTATGGAAAGATTTGAACGGGTCGTTGCCGTAGCCCCCTCCTACAAGCCGTTCTACATCATCGGAGAAAAAATACTCCTCAAAGCCGAAAAACTGCCTGATGACTGGCTGGTTTTCGGTACCACCGGGTATGATTTTGCCAATCAGGTAAACGGCCTGTTCGTGGACGCCTCGAATGCCAAGACTTTTGAAACACTTTACACGCGCTTCATACAGCATCAGGTAGACTTCACAGCTGCCGTCTACGAGAATAAGAAGCTGGTCATGCAGGTAGCCATGTCGAGTGAAATCAATACGCTGGGACACTACCTGAACAGGATTTCCGAACAAAACCGTCACACGCGGGATTTTACCCTGAACAGCCTGATCAGGTCGATTGTGGAGGTGATCGCCTGTTTTCCGGTGTACCGGACCTACATCAACAGCTTTGACGTCCCGGAGCGGGACCGGCAGTACATTGAATCCACGATCGGCAAGGCCAAGAGGCAGAATCCGGCCATCAGTGCTTCGGTTTTCGATTTTATCCGGGACGTGCTCTTACTGCGCTTTCCAGGCGCCATGCTCGACGAGCACCAGCAATCCCGGCTCGATTTTGTGAAGCGTTTTCAACAGATCACCGGCCCGGTCATGGCCAAGGGGGTCGAGGACACGGCCTTCTACCAGTACAATCGGCTTGTATCCCTGAATGAGGTGGGAGGCAGCCCGGAACGCTTCGGCATTACCCTGGAGGCCTATCACGGCCAGAATATCGAGCGCTGCAAGTCCCGTCCATTGGCCATGCTGGCCACATCTACCCATGACACCAAGCGCAGTGAGGATGTCCGGGCCAGGGTCAACGTGCTCTCAGAGATCCCTGACCAATGGCGGGAGGGGCTTTCGCGCTGGAGCCGCCAGAACCGCAAACTCAAGATGGTTGTTGACGGCAAACCCGCCCCGAGCCGCAATGAGGAGTACCTGCTCTACCAGACACTGGCGGGAACCTGGCCCTTTTGCAAGCCGGAGGAGGACGAGTTTACCGTGTTCCGGTCCAGGATAAAGGAGTACATGCTGAAGGCCATGCGGGAGGCCAAGGTGCATACAAGCTGGATCAACCCCAATTCGCTGCATGAGGATGCGGTGATGTATTTCATCGACTCGATCCTGAAGATTTTTCGGCATAATACTTTTCTGTACGATTTTGAATCATTTCAGCGATTGACTGCTGCCTGCGGAATATTCAATGCCCTGTCCCAGACCCTGCTCAAGATCACCTCGCCGGGGATCCCTGATTTCTACCAAGGAAATGAATTGTGGGATTTCAGCTTGGTTGACCCTGACAACCGCCGTCCGGTGGATTTCCGTTTAAGAAAAGACCTGCTGGATGAACTGCTATGTAAGGAAGCGACTGCCGGAGCCTTGGAAACGGCCCGCGAGGTGGTCGCGAACCGGAACGACGGTCGTATTAAGCTGTACCTGACCTGCAAGGCGCTCGGTTTTCGCCGGGAAAACCGGGTTTTGTTCGAAACCGGCAGTTATCTGCCTCTTACGGTGGAAGGCCTCTGTCAGGAACATGTCTGCGCATTTGAACGTTCTGTAAATGACAGCTCGGTGCTGGTGATCGTGCCCCGTTTTTGCAGCCGTCTGATACGGGACAGCAGCGGCTTGCCGCTGGGGGAGGAAGTATGGCGGGATACCCGCATCATTTTGTTGTTCGATAGTGCTGCAAGCTGTTATCGCAATGTTTTCACAGGAGAAATACTGCGGCTCAATCAAGAGAATGGCCGGTTGAGCCTTGCTCTTCAGGACATACTCTCGGATTTTCCGGTGGCCTTGCTGGAAAGGATTGACCGGCCTGAACCAGAGGCGGATCAGCCAGTGAGCGGAATGGAGCTTGGATGCTGAATATACGTGGTTGCGGAATACTGTTGCACCCGACATCGCTGCCCGGCCCGGGGGGGATAGGCTCGCTGGGGATGGATGCCCGGCGCTTTATTGACCTGCTGTGCAACATGGGAATGTCGTACTGGCAGGTACTTCCGCTGACGCCCCCGGCCTGCGGCAATTCTCCCTATTCCGCTTTTACGGCTTTCGGTGGAAATCCGCTCCTGATCGATCTGGAGCGGATTGTGAGCGAGGGCGATCTTTGCTCTACCGGCAGCGGCCGTTATCTCCAACACCGTGTCGATTTTGGTGCCGTTATTGGGACCAAAATGGAGCTGCTGTATCAGGCCGGCTCAGTCTTTCTGGCTCAGAAGGGAACATCCCGCACGCTTGAATTCCGCCAGTTCTGCGACACAACCCCCTGGCTGCATGATTTTGCCCTTTTCATGGCGCTGAAACGGCGCTTTCACGGGAAGAGCTGGAGCAGTTGGCCTGAAGAAGCAGCGCGCATCACAGAGGAGAAGTATCATAACTATTCGGATAAGCTCGGCCTGGAAATCGCAGTGCAGAAATATCTGCAGTGGCAGTTTTCACGGCAATGGAAGGATCTGCGCAGGTATGCCAACGAGCGGGGTATCGCCGTGATCGGGGATATCCCCATTTTTGTAGCCTATGACTCTGCGGATGTCTGGAGCCGCCGCGAGCTTTTTCTCCTGGATGCGAAGGGCAAGCCGACGTTAGTGGCCGGCGTCCCGCCCGACTATTTCAGTTCTACCGGTCAGTTGTGGGGCAATCCGCACTACAACTGGGATGTCATGGAGCTTAGCGGCTACCGGTGGTGGCTGGAACGCTTCAGGTCGACCTTTGAACTCTTTGACATCGTCAGAATCGACCATTTCCGCGGTTTTGAGGGTGCCTGGCACGTCCCGGTAAAAGCGCTCACAGCCGAGGATGGAGTTTGGGTCAAGGGACCGGGTGAGAAGTTGTTCGATGCCCTCCGGAAAGCCCTGGGCCGGCTTCCGATCATTGCCGAGGATTTGGGGGTGATCACCCCCGAGGTGCTGGCGCTTAGAGACCGCTACAATTTCCCGGGTATGAAGATCCTGCAGTTTGCCTTTGAGAAAGAGCCGGTCAATCTTCCGCACCTTCATGTCAAAAACGGGGTTGTCTATACCGGTACGCATGACAACGACACGACCGCCGGGTGGTATAATTCCATTTCAGAGTCTGAGCGCCATGAGATGTGCGCATATCTGGGCTGTTCCGGAATTGACGGCGTCGGCGACCTGATCCGCGCGGCATTGATGTCGGTCGCGGATACGGCCATCATACCGCTTCAGGATATCCTGAAACTGGGCAGCGAGGCGCGCATGAATATTCCCGGCACTCCCTTCGGCAACTGGGAGTGGCGCTTTTCCTGGGACATGCTTTCGCCGGACCTGGCCGTTTCGGTACGGAAACAGTTGGAACGTTACGGCAGGGCACGGCATGGAGAAAAATACTATGCGACATGAAGATTCCGTTCTTGAGGACAATCCCTGCTGGTACAGGGACGCCATTATTTACCAGGTGCATATCAAGGCTTTCGCCGATTCCGACGCAGACGGCACCGGTGATTTCCGCGGTCTGATCGGCAAGCTTGACTACCTGCAACAGCTCGGAGTCACAGCGGTCTGGTTGCTCCCTTTTTATCCCTCTCCGCAGCGGGATGACGGCTACGACATCGCCGACTATTATGACGTCAACCCCAGCTACAACAGCCTGCGCGAATTCAAACAGCTGCTGAGCGCCGCCCACAGGCGCGGCATCCGGGTGATTACCGAGCTGGTGCTCAATCACACCTCGGACCAGCACCCCTGGTTCCAGCGTGCCCGCCGGTCAAAACCGGGTTCCGTGTACCGGGACTACTATGTCTGGAGCGACACGCCCGAAAAGTACCGCGAGGCGCGCATCATCTTTCAGGACTTCGAAACATCCAACTGGACCTGGGACCCGCTGGCCAAGGCTTATTACTGGCACCGTTTCTACTCACATCAGCCGGATCTCAATTTCGACAACCCGAAGGTGCAGTCCGAAATGTTGCGGGTTATTGATTTCTGGATGCGTATGGGGGTTGACGGTGTCCGGCTCGACGCCGTTCCCTATCTGTTCGAGCGGGAGGGGACCAATTGTGAAAACCTTCCCGAGACCCATGCCTTCCTCAAAAATCTGCGGTCCCATATGGACGGCTCCTATAAAAACCGCATGCTGCTTTCGGAGGCGAATCAGTGGCCGGAAGACGCTGCCGCCTATTTCGGTGATGGCGACGAAAGCAACATGGCCTTCCATTTCCCGCTCATGCCGCGCATCTTCATGGCCATCGAGATGGAAGACCGCTTCCCGATTGTCGACATCCTCGATCAGACGCCGGACATCCCGGATGGGTGCCAGTGGGCCATATTCCTTCGCAACCATGATGAACTGACCCTGGAGATGGTGACCGATGAGGAGCGGGACTACATGTACCGGGTGTATGCCTCTGACCCGCGGGCCCGCATCAATCTCGGCATCCGTCGCCGTCTGGCCCCGCTGCTGGGTAACAATCGCCGTAAAATAGAACTGATGAACATGCTGCTATTCTCCCTGCCGGGAACCCCCATCATCTACTACGGCGATGAAATCGGCATGGGCGATAACTATTACCTGGGTGACAGGAACGGAGTCCGTACGCCGATGCAGTGGAATCCGGACCGCAACGCCGGCTTTTCCAAGTCCAGCCCCCAGAAACTCTTTCTGCCGGTCATCATTGAAGCAGAATATCATTACGAATCGATAAATGTGGAGAACCAGGAGCGTAATTCCTCGTCCCTGCTCTGGTGGATGCGCCGCACGATCGCCATGCGCAAGCGCTTCAAGGCATTCGGCTGCGGCAGTCTTGAAGTGCTGGCGTCTGACAACCCGAAGGTATTGACCTTCAACCGCTGCTTCGAGGATGAAAAACTGCTTATTGTCATCAATCTTTCACGCTTCTCGCAGACGGTTACCGTCGATCTTTCACGCTACGCAGGTATGATTCCCGAGGAGGTCTTCAGCCGCAACCGCTTTCCTATCATCCAGGAGTCACGCTATCACTTTACCATGGGATCATATGACTGTTTCTGGTTTGTGCTGCGAAGCACCGAAGCGCGAACCGAACCGTGCGAAGAGGAGTGCCTGAAACTCAAGCTGCGGGAAGGGCATCCCTGGTGGGAGGTGCTGAAAGGCAAAACCGGAGAGCGTTTGTGCAACAGCGTCATACCTCATTATCTGCCGCGCGTCTTCTGGTTTTTTGGCAAAGGCCGGATTGTCAGACAGATCAGCGTGGTCAACAGTTGCCAGCTGAAACGTGATGATCAGCTGTTTCTGCTGGTCTTCATCCAGGTCACCTACACCGACTGCGACCCCGAAATCTATCAGCTTCCCATGACCTGGCTTTCCAACGAACAGGTGCAGTCCTTGACGGACCGGCATCCCCTGGCAACAATAACAACACTCGCGCTGGGGGATGTTGAGGGTGTGCTGTGCGATGCGGTCTACTTCGAGGAATTCCGGGCACTACTACTTGAACTGATGATTGGCCGGACAAAGATCCACGGTGCCAACGGCACACGGCTGGCTGGTCTTCGAGGCGGCAGCGTCACTAAAATCTACCCGCCCAAGGCGGAATTGTTCCCCAGCCGGGTCGCAACTGTGGAGCAGAACAACACCAGCATTATGTATGGCGACCGTTTGCTGTTCAAGATGTACCGGAAGCTGGAGGAGGGGATTAACCCGGAACCTGAAATCCTGCGTTTTTTGGCCGGGAAAAACAGATTCCGGAATCTGCCGGCTTATGCGGGAAGCATCGAATACCGCACCGCAAGTGGTAAAGTCTATGATCTCGGTGTTCTGCAAACCTATGTATCCTGTCATGGCGATGCCTGGAGGAACACCTTGACAAGCCTGGAACAATTCGTGGAGTACCTGCTGTCAAACAAACATGATCTGCCAAAACTCCCGGCCCTCCAACCGACACTCCTGGATGTTGTTGAGAGCGGTATTCCGATAGAGTTCGGGGATTTCGTGCAGGGTTTGCATCTCGAAATGGCTCTGCTGCTTGGCCGGCGTACTGCTGAGATGCATCTGGCGCTGGCCTCCAGCCCAACGGACAGCGACTGGAGTATGGAAGCGTTTTCCACCCTCTACCAGCGCTCCATCTTCCAGTCCATGCGGGGTCTTGTGAGGAAAACCTTCCTGAAGCTGTCGGAAAATCTTCAACTCCTGCCGGAAGATGTACAGCACAGGGCCGGGCAGATACTGGAAGATGAAAAGGAAATAGTCGCTTATCTGAAGAAAATTACCGGCCGTCGGCTTTCTGCCATGAAATGCAGGATTCACGGTGATTTTCATCTGGGGCAGGCGCTTTTCACCGGCAAGGATTTCATCTTCATTGATTTTGAAGGAGAGCCGGTCCTTTCTCGGAGTGAACGGCGACTGAAACGCTCTCCGCTGAGGGATGTGGCCGGAATGATCCACTCCTTTCACTATGCCGCCATGACTACTTTGATACATCATGGCGCGATTCATCCCGAAGACACCCCGCTGCTCGAATCCTGGCTGGAGGCATGGTATATCTACGTCAGCGGCGCATACCTGAAAGCCTATCTGCACGAGATGAAGGACTCCCCGCTGGTTCCGGCGAACAGGAAAGATCTTGCGATCATGCTGCGCTGTTTTATGATTCAAAAAATGGTCCAGGAGCTGGGAGACGAGTTGAACAACCGTCCTGACAGGGTTAATCTCACATTACGGGGAATCGGGATGCTGCTGCGGGAATCCCGGCTTTCACCGCCATGACACGCTACTCGAACCGCATTCCGCTTATTGGCCGCATAACAATAAAGCCTGCATGAGCAGGCTTTATTGTTGCAGATTTATTTAGTTGTAATTTTTCAAGAACAGTCTAAAACCTCCACTTAGCTGACGGAGAGGTCAGGTTCAGCCGATCAATGCTTGCCACCTGCGCTTCTGATGCTCCAGCGTTTTCTGCCCCTTTTCGATGGCAGCCAGGATGCCTTTTTTCCCTTCCCTGGTCAGTTCCTGTCCGCTGTGCAGGATGCCTACGGCTTTTTCCCCTACAGAGTCGGAAAAGTCGGCTATGCTGTCGGCGAATTCGTGGATTACCTTATCGCTCTTGTTCCCCAAGGTTTTACCAAAGCGCACTATTTCCCGGCGGGTTTCCTTGCCGGAATGCGGTGACAGCAAAAGGGCCAAGCCAGCCCCCACGACCCCGCCGCCGATGAGCAAGAGGGCATCTGTCTTTGCGTTGTTGATTGCGTGTGCCATTTTAATGCCTCCTCTTATTTTTTTGTACTCACTACTGTTTATTGTATCGTAACAGACCATTTTAAACCATGAAAAAGTACTTCCAACAGCCATAAGGAGCGGGATGCCATGCTTACAACTATCCAACCCCCATAACCAACGGTTATAATCATAACTGCCGGCTATATCCATGTCTAAGCTGCTGAAATAAAAACATTTTTCTCGATTATCCATTCTCAGCCATAACCTCCGGTTATGACCCTCTCTTCCCCCGTACGCTCCTTCACCCCATTTTATCCTGCAAATCAGGCATGTTACAAAAACATTAACAGTTGGCACTGTCTATGCTCCTTAATGAACAAACCAAGTGCGATGCCAAAACGCTTCGCCAAAATCTTTGCTCATCGTGGAGGCCTATCATGGCAATGTTCTGGATTCAATTTGTGCTCGTACTGGGTGCCGTTCTGATCGGTATCCGCAGGGGTGGCGTCGCGCTCGGCCTGATCGGCGGCCTGGGTGTCTCACTGCTGGTGTTGGGCTTCCGCAGCCCGCCATCCGAGCCGCCGATCGCTGTCATGCTGATCATCCTGGCGGTGGTTACGGCCTCGGCTACCCTGCAGGTGGCGGGCGGTCTGGATTACCTGGTGCAGCTGACGGAGCGAATGTTGCGAGCTCATCCCAAATACGTGACCATCCTGGCTCCGCTCTCGACCTTCTTCCTGACGGTCTGTGTGGGTACCGGCCATGCCGTCTATGCACTGCTGCCGGTTATATCCGACGTGGCACTCAAGACCGGGATCCGCCCCGAGCGGCCCATGGCCATTTCCAGTGTTGCCTCGCAGATGGGCATCACCGCCAGCCCGGTTGCGGCCGCCGTGACCTTCTTCCTGGGGTTTGCCGCCAAGGCCGGGCACCCGGTGACGCTGATCGACATCATCTCGGTCACCATGCCGGCCGGTATCCTCGGTGTGTTGGCCGCTGCTTCCTGGAGCTTCAACCGCGGCAAGGATCTGGACAAGGACGCCGAATATCAGGAGCGATTGAAGGATCCGGATTTCAAGAAGGCCCTGGATGCGGACGTCACCACGCTGGATAAAAAGATCTCCACCAGCGCCAAGATCTCGGTGGTGTTGTTCTTCGCCGGTGTCGGTTCAATCATCCTGCTGGCCAGTTGCCCCGAGCTGCTGCCGCTGATGGCCGACAAGAAACCGATCGCCATGACCACGGTAGTCCAGTTTGTCATGCTGGCTTTCGGGGGTTTCATCATGTTCTCAGCCAACGTCAAGGCCAAGGATATCGCCCACTCCAGCGTATTCATCGCCGGCATGATTGCAGTCGTTTCCATCTTCGGCATCGCCTGGATGAGTGATACCTTCATCAGCGCCAACAAGAAATTCCTGGTGGACAACATCGGCATCATGGTGAAGCTGGCACCCTGGACCTTCGGCATCGCCACCTTCTGCATCTCCGCCTTTGTCAAGAGTCAGGCCGCCACTCTGGCCATCACGCTCCCCCTTGGTCTGGCACTCGGCCTGCCGGTTCAACTCCTGCTGGGGCTGATACCGGCCAGTTACGCCTACTTCTTCTTTGCCTTCTATCCCAGCGACCTGGCCGCCATCAACATGGACCGCACCGGCACTACCCGCATCGGCAAGTACCTGCTAAACCACAGTTTCATGATTCCCGGTTTTATCGGCGTGGGCGTGTCAACGGTGGTGGCCTACACGATTTCGCAAATGCTCCTGTAGAATTTTTCCGGCAGGCGCTTAAAAAAGCAAAGGCCGCATCCAATAAGGGTGCGGCCTTTGCTTGTCCATGCCGGAATGCCGGATGAAAACTACATCAAAAGACGTGTCAGGAAGTAATCCGCCACCAGGATCATTATGAAGGAGAGCACTACCGAGCGGGTGGTGGAGAGGCCGATCCCCCGCGCCCCGCCGGATGTCTTGAATCCCACGTAGCAGCAGACAGTGGCGATGATCCCGCCGAAGACAAAGGACTTGGTCAACCCGACGATGATCTCCTTGAACTTGAGCGCCATGCGCAGCGAATCGGTGTAGGTGCTATAGGAGATGAACAGTTTCGGGTGGAGGTGGCTGATGATCGCGCCGCCGACCATACCGACGCAGTCGGCGTAGATCGTCAGGATCGGTACGCAGATCAGTGCCGCGATCAGCCGGGGCATGACCAGATAGCGCACCGGGTCGATGTCGAGAGTGTGGAGCGCGTCGATTTCCTCGTAGACCTTCATGACGCCAAGCTCGGCCGCCATGGCGCTGCCCGCCCGTCCTGCCACCAGGAAGCTGGTCATGACCGGCCCCAGTTCACGCACCATGGACAGTCCCACAATGCCGCCGATAATGTCCTGGGTGCCGTACTTGTACAGTTCCACGCCGGTTTGCAGGGCCAGTACCATGCCCATGAAAAAGGCCATGACCGATGCCACCGGCAGGGTTTCGTAGCCGATGATGGTCATCTGGGAAAAGATGCTGGTCAGGTTGCGCGGAGCCTCGCGGAAGGAGATCAGTGTCCGCCACAACAGGATCAGCACCTCGCCCATGATGCGGAAACTATACAGAAGCTTGCGGCCTATGAAATCTAGCAATGCGGTCATTGTTTCTTTCATGTTTAAACTTTAAAATACCGTCCTATGTCGCGTCCTGGGTACAGTTAATACGAGTTTTTGCTAAAAGTTGTTCTAGCAAGGGTGAGTCCCAAACCTCGTGAATCACACTCCAGAGACCAAAAAGATAATAACCATTCTTCTATCATACTTATTCTTTTGAGTTATTCATTATTTTAAAGTTTATTATCTTGCGTGATAGATAATAAAGTCACAGTTGAGAGCACTCACAAGGGGGTCATTTTCGGTTCGTTTTTTTTGTTTAAACAACAATAATCAATTCTTGGGTTAGACAATTTATAACCACATAATATTTTTATATTTTTACAGAAAAAAACCTACTTATTAAGCTAAAAAGCAAGCTAACGGTTTTGATATGAATCCGTTTTAGCTACCGTGGCCTTCGGACGCCACCGCTCAAAGCGGCTTCAGCTTTTTCAGACGATTATCACTAGTCCTCCAGGTTGCCTGAAAGTCCTTCCAGCCTTTTGTTCATCTCTTCCGGGGACGGGAAGTATTTTTTCAACTCTCTCGGCAGTTTGTTTGACAGTTTATACGTCGAAACGCCAATCGGTTTTTTGCTGTCTTTTAGTGCATATTCGACGAATGTCCTGCTTTTCTCCTTGCACAGAATTATGCCGATAGACGGTTTTTCTTCAGGCAGGCGAACCGTGTCGTTAAGCGCGGAGAGATAGAACTGCATCTTCCCGGCGTATTCCGGCTTGAACGCCCCCACCTTCAGTTCGATTGCCACAAGGCAGCGTAACTGCCGGTGATACAGCAGCAGATCTATGAAAAACTCTGATCCGTCAATCTCCAGCCGATACTGATTGCCGACAAAGGTAAAATAGCCGCCCATCTCGACAAGAAACTTCCGCACATTGTCCACCAGTGCCCGTTCAAGCTCTTTTTCCGAGTGTTCTTCGGCCATCTCCAGAAAATCGAAGGTGTATTCATCCTTCACCGCCAGTTTTGCTTGATGGCGATATTTTTCAGGCACAGATTTGTCAAAATTGGTCTGGTTCGCCATAAACCGTTCAAAGGCGCCTGCTTCAAGCTGGTTAATAAGAACATCCTTGGTCCAGCCGAATTTCTTTGTCACCTTGATATAGAATTCCCGCTGCAGCTCGTCCTTGCAGCGCTCCATGATGATAATGTTTTTCGTCCAGCTGATTTCTGCAACCAATGGTTGCAGTTTTTGATTGTCCCTATATGCCAGATAAAGATTCCGCATATTCCAGAGGTTTCGGGCGGAAAAACCCTGCATCCCCGGAAATTCATTCTGTAAATCCTGCGCGACTGTTTCTACAACCGCTTTGCCCCAACCAAGCTGGTCCTGTCTGCTGACGATTGATTTGCCGATGTCCCAGTACAGGGCGATCAGCTCCTTGTTGACGGCCTTCAGCGCGGCATATTGGGCTTTGTGTATCCGCTCCTTCAGCTCCAGAAGAAATGTTGCATATTCGGCGGGTAGGATGTTTTTCATTTCTTCCCCTCCACCAAGGCGATTTCAGCGTCGGTCAGGTTGTAAAGGGCGTAGATGAGGCGGTCTATTTCGGCTTCAAGTTGCGGCACATCGGGGCCATCGGGTGCAGCGAGTATTTTCTGGACGCGCTCGATGATGGGAGCTTTCTGGACGTCGGTGGCGGGTGGGATGGGGATGTTCTTGCCGTTGTGTATGACCAGATCGGTCCTGCCGCTGATGTTGATTTCGTTGGTCTGTTTGTACCAGGTATCCTTGAGGAAGTCTGAAACGATATTCTTGAGGTGCTCCTCATGATCGTCCGTGCGAATGCGCTCTAACATCCGGCCTAGATTCGCTTTGAGCAGTTCGATCTGATCGCGCTTGAGGCTCTGCCTCAGGTAAGCCTTGTTAAGGGACTTGACCGGTGTATGGAGGAGAAGTTTCATGTGGTTCTCACCGTTAGGACGTCTTCAGAATGAACTGTTGTACCAAATCCCATCTCTCTTTACCATGAAGAATCAAATCCCGAACGGTATCCACAGAATACTCAGAGATGTTCTTCCGGTCCCGCCGCTATAGCCGAACAGCCCCTTCAACAGCTTGAACTCTGTTTCGTTACGGCCGGAACGGTATGAGACGAGCGGCGCCAATTCCCAGGCAATTTCATCCCCGCGTTGCTCATGCCAGTACAGATTCCAGAGCAGCGAGACAGCGCTATCCCCCTTGTTGTCCCATTTGGCGATGAAGACCCGCCAGAGCGGCGCCCAGTTCCGCTCCACACCATCGTTCCAGACTACCGGTTCCGCCAGCGCCGGCAAAGACAGCGTCCGCATCCCGTCTTCGTCCCGTTTCCAGGCGTAGAGCGGCCAGAAGGCGCTGCGTGCGCGGTCCTTGCCTGCCTGGGGCCAGGACTCGTCTGCCCGGCTGAACAGGAAGTAGAACAGATTGGTTTTTTCCTGGCGGAATTGGGGGGAATCGATGGTTTGCCGACGGTAGATCGGCCACATAATCCAGCGGCTGCTGGTATCCTTTACCCGTGACTCGGAATAGAAGGGGAGGTAGCGTTCGGTGCTGGAGTTCTTACCAGTGGCCGTCATCCAGAAAGGCCAGACAAAGTCCCGTTCGGTTACGGTTCCGCTGCCGTCCCGCACCACGCCGCAGAAGGGCCAGGGGGCGTAGGTCGCGCTGCGCTGCGGCGATTCCGACGATGAGTACAGCGGCAGCAGGGATATGCTGTTGGTGGGGTTGTCCGTATTCAGCCCGGTCTGCTCGCTGATGAAGAAGGGCCACAGGGCAAAACGTTTGTTGTAGACCCCCTCCTTGGAGGCCTGCCCGTAAAGCGGCCAGAACTGGAAGCCGCTTTCGTTTTCGCCGCTGACGGTGTTGAAGAAGGGGTACAGCCAGTTGGTCGAGGTGCTGCCCTTTTTGACGGTGCGCCCATAGAGCGGGAACAGCGTGAAGTGGTATTCATCGCGCCAGAAACGTTCGTAGATGTCGCCGTACACCGGGAAGAGCGAGGTGTAGGGCCCATATTTCTCCGACTGCCCGTTGATATAGAACGGAAACAGCATTGTTTCCCGCTTTTCCTCAGCTGACCCCGACCGGCTGACATGCTTCTGGAAAAGCCTGAGGACCTGGGTGTCGGAATCGTTTCCCTCCTGGCTGGTAGAGGCAATCGGATAAAGGATGTCGCTCTCCGTGGAGTCCGGCGTGGTTACGGAAAAAAACAGGGGACGGATGGCTGTGGTTGTGCTGGTGCCGGAGCGTTCGCGTTTGAACAAAGGACCGAGAATGGAGAGATTGCTGTAGCCTGTGGCGGGGCTGGAACGGTAGTCAAAAAGCGGCCAGAGGGTGACGATCTTTCCGGGCGCGCCGTCGTACGCCGCTCTTGCGCCGGTCTGTTCGCCAGGTTCCGCTGCCGAGCCGGGCCGGGCAAAGGTGGCTGCCAGCAGCAGGGCCAGGGCAAAACGTGCACATGTCTTCTTCATCAGCTCTCCCTGGGTACAACTCAACAGACGGCTGCATTATTCCTTATCACTACCGGTGAGTCAATCAGTAAGCGTCGCACTAGCCTGTATCAGAGCAGGAAAGGAAACATCAAGCAGCTCGTTTTACAAAACTATTACAAACAACTGGCAGTTGCACTGCTATATTGTATACTTGTTTATTAGCTGCCGCAGGGAGGAAGTAAATGATGCAGCCTTTACGGATTGGAAAACACAGTGTCCGCTACCCACTTATTCAGGGGGGCATGGGGGTGCGTATATCTGCCGGCCGGCTGGCCGGACATGTGGCCAAATGCGGCGGTGTGGGCCTGGTGGCTGCCCCCGGCATATGCCTCAACAGCCCGTTCTACAATGGTAAAAACTACTTCAAGGCTGACGCAGAGGCCTTTAAAGCAGAATTGCGCAAGGCGTATGAAATCGCCCCTGATGGTATTATCGGCGTCAACGTGATGGTGGCCCTGTCTGACTACGAGCAGTTGGTAAAGGCTGCCATAGAGGGAGGCGCCAAGGTGATTGTCTGCGGTGCAGGGTTGCCCTTGAGCTTGCCGGAGTTGACCGCTCATGCACCGGATGTGGCCTTGGTTCCGATAGTGTCCTCATTGCGCGCTGCCCAGCTCATCGCCAAGAAGTGGCACAAATCATTCCATCGTTTGCCCGATGCGGTGGTGGTGGAAGACCCGGACACGGCCGGAGGCCATCTGGGGGAGAAGATGGAAAATATTGGCATCGGTGAGTACGACCAGTATGAGACGGTACGCCAGGTCAAGGAGCTTTTTCGAGCGGAGTATGGTGTCGATGTGCCGATTATCGCTGCCGGGGGCATCTGGGATCGGGCCGATCTGGAACATGCCCTGGCCGAAGGTGCCGACGGCGTACAGATGGCCAGCCGCTTTGTCTGTACCGAAGAATGCGATGCCGAGGACGCTTTCAAACAAAAATATTTGGACTGCACCCAGGATGAGATCGGTCTGATCATGAGTCCGGCCGGTCTGCCGGGGCGTGCAATTCTTACCAATCAGGACAAGATTCGTCAGTACGACCTGGATAACGCGACCCCTTGTCGCTTGGGATGTCTTAAAAAGTGCTCCTACAAAGAGACTGGCGAGCGTTTTTGCATAGTCACTTCACTGGATCGCGCCCAGCGGGGCGATGTGGAGACCGGCCTGGTCTTCTGCGGCACCAATGCCTGGAAGGCCAACCGTATCACTACCGTGCAGGCCATCTTTGACGAGCTGTTTGGGGACAGATAATAAGCGCTTGCCCTTGGTGAACACCGTTGGCGATGTCGCCAGACAAAGCAGTTCAAACATAAACATAGATTTTAAACAGAGGCCGGGAAATATTCCCCGGCCTTTTTTTATTGGAAGAATATCAGGTCATGAGTGAGGTTGGATTTGAATAATTGCATGGAGTTAATGCATAAATCTGGCTCCTGTTTTTTTTCAAAGACCCATTGACAACCATTATTTATGAGTTTTACTTAATGTAGTTTTGCCAAACCCTGAGCGATCAGGGGACGGAAAGTCCACGGAACTTGGGTTCCACTGCCTCTCTCTTTACTACCTCCACTGTTTTCCCCATCCCAAGTTGGCCGGATTATCGGAGCAAGCACCGTTTGCGTTGCATCTTTCGGTCCGGCCAACCAATTCAAACAACTCCTCGAGGCTATCAGCAGTGCCAGGCTCGGGAACATCCTGGTCCTGCAAACAATGCATAACAGCGTAAATTTCAGGGTGCCGGCAAAAACGAGCATACCACTGCAAAGCCGGGAGATGCTCACTCACAGGAGGAACATGGATCATGGAAAAGCGAATAACCCAGGATGACGTCATTTACTTCGTGGTGACGGACCGTTTCTTCGGCCGGGACAAACGAACTGTAGCCGAGTCGGATACCAGCATCCACGGAGGTACGCTCGACGGGGTCATCGAGAAGCTCGACTACCTCCTCAATCTGGGCGTGACCGCCATTTGGGTAACACCGGTGTACGAGAACATTCCAAAAGCCGGGACAACCGAACCGTACCACTATTACTGGCCGCAGAACTTTGAGCGCATCGACAGCCGCCTGCTCGAAGGCACCCATCTTCCTACCTCCACTGACATTGCCAGCTTCGGTGTCTTCGTTGACAAGTGCGAAGCCAGGGGGATGAAGGTCGTCCTCGACATGGTCGTGAACCACGCAGGGTACGGGGCGAAGGAGAGGTTCGGCTCCGACTGGTTCAACAGCGGTGGGACGGGTGATATCAAGGGCGAGTTGTCGGGCCTGCCGGATTTCAATCACGACAAGCCCCAGGTTCTCGATTACTTCATCAACAACATCGAAGAATGGATCACCAGGGGCAAGGTAACCAACATCCGCATGGATACCGTAAAGCACGTGGAGAAGAAGTTTTGGCACTACTTTAAATGCCAGATTCGCGGCAAATACCCGGATGTCTGTCTCATCGGGGAGGTGCTTTGCGAAGGAAAGGAGGATATCGGCACATTGTTGCAGTACCAGAACTACCACGATTTCGATTCGATTTTTGATTTCCCGCTCTGCACAGCCTTGCGCTCGACCTTCATCTATGACGAAAGCCTGCGCTATTGGCTGGCGCGCCCACGCTTGAACGATAATGAGCCGCAAGGTGTCCTCGATGATGACAATCCGTTCAAGGGCGGCTATCGCAACGCCAACGGCCTTGTCACCCTGCTTGACAACCACGATCTGCAGCGACGCATCATGAGTCACGCCCGGACCAAACACCCTGGAGACGGTGCGGGGCTCGATTGGGCAATCCGGGTCACCAAGCTTTGTCTCGGCGCACTCTTTACCATGCGCGGGATTCCGCAGCTTTACTACGGAACCGAGATCGGACTCGAGGGATGGAAGGCAGGGGATGATCGCGATCTGCGCCGTGATTTCCCATGGAACGTCCTCGGTACGAACAACCATCCGCAGCCAAAGTTCAAGAAAGAACACGAAATCTTCGAATGGACCCGTGATCTGATTCGTTTGCGCAAGGCGAACGAAGCGCTCAAGTTCGGGACGACCATCACTCTCTGGGCGGACGACCTGGTCTATGCGTTTCTGCGTATCTCCAGCGACGACGTGGCCTTGATCATCATCAACAACGGCTACGAACGCATGCCGGTCCCGCTCCGTGTGGGTCTGAATCCGGACCAGGTGCCGCAACGGTTCGTAACCATGGTGGCCAACGAACTGGAACACTGGCAGACAAGACTGCCGTTGCAGGTTGATAATGGTCAGGCAGTGCTGACGGTTGATGGCAAGACGATCGATATCTATTGCCGGAATGCTTGAGCGGATGATGATTCTGGAGTGTACTCAGTGCCAATATGGTTTGGGTAAATTGGATTAGACAACCAATCCAGGGCTTCAGTCAGATATCTAAAGCAAAGACTGACAATAACGACGCGAAGATAAGGAGTATGGAAAGGAGAATACCGGCAGAGCAGGCCGCACGGATAGCGGGCCCAACTACCTATGCATCAATCATTTTCTAACGAAAGGAGCTGTACTATGCAGCTAAGCGCTCAAAAAGACGTATATAAACTATTCCTGGTGAATGTGGCGTTGATCGCAGTCGGGATGCTTTCACTGGCCCTTATGGGGTGTACGATTAAAGTTGTGTCGCCCTACGATGATAAGCTCTTTAATGACACCGAGGTATTCTTCAAGAAAGCAAATACAATGATTGAAGAGGGCAAGTCAGTTAGTCCGCTCACAGACGAAGAACGGAGCAAGATTGATGCGCCGGTCAACCATCCCGGTCACCTCACGGTGTTTGCCCCGAAGTATGATGCTCTGCTGTTGGATACCGATGCCTTGATCCTGCGGGTAATCACCAACAGTCAGGCGATCGATGCATTCGGGGGCGAACTTCACATGAAGATCAATGATGTTATCGACAAATCCATTCCATCGGCATGTCCGGACTTGCACACCGAGCTGGGCAAAGTGGACCTGACGGCAATGAATTTCGTCGACTTGAAGTGCTCGGTCCTGAGGTGGAAAGAACAACATGCGGATGATTCCATAACGAAAGGCAAAAAAATTCTGAAAAAGGCCAACTGGGAAGGGCGAAAGATTGCGCTTTTCGACACAATTCTGGCAATCCAGAAGGCTGAAGGATTCAAAAATAATAAATAACGAACAGGGGGAATTGCCATGACAACAATCAATACCGTTGATTTTAACAAAGTGATCAAAGATGCCCTTGCTGCCGCTAAGGGAGTAGTTACGGACAATTGGGCAGAGATCCGGGACATCGTTGAAAACATCGGTAAGGGACTCGTGAATGATGTCGAATTCATTGCAAAAAAGAAACTGAGCGGTGAGTTCAACAATGACGATGCCTGCATTTATCTGGAAGATCAAAAAATGGTCGCCCGGACACGGCTTCGCTCCATCGCCATAATCTCACTTCAACTTGCGGAGCGCATTTGGAATGCAGTTGCCGATGTATTTCGCACTGCCATCCAGAACGCGATCGGCTGGACGGTGCTTTAGGAAGTAGAGTGCTCTAAAGGGGATGCACTGACTTCGGTAACTTCCGAATCGACTAAACCACGTCGTCGACAAATTCAAGAATGAGTTCTGGCAAAATATGATAGTAAGCATCCCGGCTGCCGAGCCGGGGGCTTTCTGAGTCGTGAACTGCTCGAAGCGGTGTTTTCAAAAGATTAGCTGACCACCCCCGGTGGTAATTCCTCGGTTGAAAATGTCAGTTGGTCCAAACAGTTGTGTTCGTCTTCTGACGAAATTGGGGAAACTTCCCTTATTTCAAGCAGCATCGGAACGATAGCGCCTAATTAAAAAAAGAAAGGCAACGTGTGGGGTCAGTCTTCCAAGTTGATAAATTAGGGCAACGTGTGGGGTCAGTCTTCCAAGTTGATAAATTAGCGATCGAACTTGCTATTTTGGAAGTCAGACCCGCATCATCCCTGGCTGCTCTTGGGGATGGGGTTGATGGGACTGGCGCTGTACCACAGGCGTGCTGGACGTTAAAAAGGCAAAAAGCACACATCGTGACCAAATTCAGGCAGGAGGAAGTCTATGGCTGCTTTCCTTGGCATATCGGTATGGATATCCCTCGCGACAATCGTCCCAGGCCTGATAACCATTGCCACCATCGGAGGTGCCCTCATCATTGTCTGCCCAAACGCAATCGACTCCGTGATCCTGGACCTAGAGGGGTTAAGCGAATGGAGCTATGCTGGACTCGCCATCACTATAATGGTCATGACCCAGGCGTTTGGTATCCTCTTGGAAAAGTTACTGATCTCCAGGCAGTGGCTTGGCCTGTCGGAAAAGGTGATCGAAATCCCGACCGGCATTGATCCACTTGGTCAGACGAGTTTCATACTCCGTCCCTACTACGAATACAAGGGGCTCTACCTGCTCTTAGCTGAACTACAGGAGAACGAGGATAGCCAGGGACACCTGCAGCGTGCACTGGCCCAGTTTTTTCTCACCAACAACTCTCTGGTTTCTTTCAGCGCAGGGTTGCCTCCAGCCTTGTCCTTCTCTGGTACTACGATACAAAGCATGTCGCCATCGCAGTCATCTACATCGTTTTGCTGACGGTTTGTTTGATTGTTAGCTTTCTGGTGGAGCGGATCCGGTTCGAGGTGATGGCAAAAGCCCTCTGGGCTGCGCGGCGGCGCCGGACCGGATCCGCCGGCACGGTTTCGCTAAATTCTTCTGTTCCCTTGTCCAAGGGGTAACCCAACGGGGGCAGAGGAGGATGCGGGTTTCAAGCCTTGAGTGTCCCTTGTTTTTCCTCATAATCTTCCAGACTCCACCGGTGGCCTTGTCTTCTCCTTCATGCCGTCCAATCTTTTTAATTTTTCCAAGTGGTCAGCACGATCATGCGACCAGACATCCCTTTGTTGCACCTGGTTTTTATTGCCTGTTGATTGCCATGAGCGTCGTAATCTGCGTCATAGAAATCAAAAATTAAGGCTTTAGGGGGACGTTGTCCCCCTCTGCCTCCGGTCACTCGTTTTCATAAATCTGCTTGACGTGGTCGACCAAATCGTGAAGCCTGGCTCGTGTATAGATCATGTCCAGCAGCCCTTCTTCGTGGAACTCGACAAGTTTTTTCAGATCACTTTGGCGGTTATGCCAACCACGACCATCAGTGACAACAAAGAAATACATCTGGAATTCTTTTGCCCGGCCTATTTTTAATACATCACCCAAAAAATCGGTCAGTTTGCTCCCGGTAGCTTCAAATCCCTTTGCTTCCAATACAATCTTTGGATGATCCTTCGTGGGTATGCAAAAATCACACTTGGCAGTCTGCCCTTTCTTGCCGGTAAATGTTACCCCTCTCTGAAATGGAATTCCTTTTTCAGATAAGACATTTTGTACTTCATCCTCCAAGCCGCGCCCTCTGCTCTGCCCTGCAATTGCCCTCCCGCGGCTCATTTTGTAACGTTCGATCAGGATATCCTTGGTCGTCCACTTTTTCGATGTGTAGTTGAAAATAAGATCCGGCAGTTCCAATTCCTCCATGACTGCCGCCATTTTCTCTGGTTCTTTTTGCGCCAGACTGCGAAGTTTTACAAAACCCATACTTTTGCCGCCAAGCTGCTCGCAGATCATATGAGCAACGGTTTCCTGGCTGTGGCCAAAAAATAGACGGCAAATATCAAGAAAATTGGGTTGCCTAAGAAATTCAATTCTCAGATCTTCTCGAGTGGGTCTCTTGTTTCCAAGGCACACAAGGGTCTCATCAATTGATTCAACAAGCAGGCGTGCCGTTTCATCCATCCAACTCGAAGGGAGCTCTTCAAGTTCCGATAAGATATCACCCATGGTTATTTTCGTAAATTTCATGATATCCCTATGACATTCCCAATATCAGGTATTCCTGCACCTTCGCGCGATTGACACCGCTGTGAGTGCCGAAGTGGTAGCGATGATCCTTCGCAAACACTTCCACGATCGGTTTATATTTTTTCATCAGCTTTACCAGTACGGAAAGATCAGGGAAGCCGTTCGATGAATAGGAAAGAACCTGTGTACTGTCGGCAAATTTCCGAAACATGGCATCGAACGCCTCTAAGGCAGATCTCCGGTATGAGAAGGGAGTGTACCGTTTCGGCAATTTTTTTACCTTGGAGGACTCCATGAGTTCAAGGCCCTCCCAATTAGTTGCAAGGCCTTCCAGGAAGTGATACCGCTTGACATAGCAATTATCATCTGCTTGCGGAACATATGGAGGATCCATATAGACAAGATCAACTTCCGCCTCAATACTGAAGACATCTCCGTTGAATGCACGGTTATTTTGTCCGTTGTCAAAAACAATGTTGTTGAAGATGTTTATGGATTCCAGAAAATGCTCGTTCAGGGAAAGACGCAGATCCCTACGGCCATCGTTATATGCTGAAAGATCGCCGGACACGGTGAATACTCCTCTTGGCTGTTTCTTTACGCAGGATCTCACCAAGGCGGAAATAACCAGAGCTTTTTTATACGCGCTATCGAGCTTGTGAAGATTTGACCAGACCAGGTCGAGGAAGTTTAAGTCAGAAGGGGTGAAAAAAATCCCGGAAAATGTCTCCGTAATAAACCGGTTTGTGTTATGTCCCACTTCAAATAAGAGAGCAATTTCATCATCGGAAACCTTTAAGCCGGGGTTTTCGATGGCTCCAACAGCTAGCTGATGGGTGAATTTAAGAAAGTCGTTACTGACGACCTCCTTGCCCATTGTCTTAAAAAGATAGGAAACGCAGCCGCTTCCGGAAAAGGCATCAAGAACCGAGTTGAATTCCAGAGGAGAAACAACCTCGTGTATCCAAGGGAGAAGTCGTGATTTGCTTCCCATAAATCGCAACTGAGGATATTCGAGAGCTTTTGCAGGCATTTCGGGAAGTAATGGATATTTTAAGGCTAACTGTGACATGTGTGACTCCCATCAAGCGAACATACTAGTTGATAGAACATTATGTGTCAATCAACCTGGCTCTTGGCAAACATTGCTGATGGGGTTGCGTAGGGTCTTCGATCACGATAGGTAATTGTGTCTTGATTTGCAGGAGAGTCAACGGGGACACCCTGCCCTCAATCTGCGCATAACATTGGCCCGACAGGGAAACCTGCCGGGCTTTTATTATTCTTGACCACTATGTTGGATGATGCTATATCAAGAATACTTGATGTAATTAAATCATTAAAGTTGATATATGCTTGATCTCCTGAAATCCCTTGCCGACCCGAGTCGGCTGCGCCTGACGGCGGTACTTCTGCGTGGCGAATTCACCGTGCAGGAGTTGACCCGTATCTTCAGCATGGGGCAGTCGCGCATCTCCCGGCACCTGAAGATCCTGGCCGAGGCCGGTGTCCTGACGGTGAAACGCCAAGGCACCTGGAGTTACTACCGGGTCGGAGACGGCAATGCCTTTTTCAATGCCATTCGTCCGGCCTTCGAGCATGAGCTGGAGTCGCTGCCGGAGCGGGCCGATGATCTGGCGGCCCTGGCACAGGTCCTGGAGGAGCGTCGCCGGCGCAGCCGGGAGTTCTTCGACCGCCATGCCCGCCAGTGGGACGACCTGGCCCGCACGCTGCTGCCGGTGCCCGCTTACCGGGAGCGTCTGGTGGCCCTGGTTCCGATGGGCACAACGGTACTGGAGATTGGGGTTGGAACCGGCGGTCTGCTGCCGGAGCTGGCGGTTCGAGCTTCCACGGTAATCGGGGTGGATCACTCCCCTGCGATGCTGGACGAGGCACGCCGGCGATTGGCGCAGACCGGCCTGGACGGGATCGACTTGCGCCTGGGGGAGATGACCCACCTGCCGCTGTCCGATGAAGGTGTAGAATGTGTCGTCGCCAACATGGTGCTGCATCATGCCGCTGATCCGGTGTCTGTCCTGCGTGAGATGTGGCGGGTGCTGAAACCGGGCGGCACACTGGTGCTGGCCGATCTGGTCAGGCACGAGCGCGAGGCGGCTCGTGAGCAACTGGCCGACCAGTGGCTGGGGTTTGGTGAGGATGAACTGGAGTCATGGCTTGCGATGGCTGGTTTTACAGATTTCCACTGTGAGAAAATTCAGGGGACTAGCGGACAGGAAGCTGTGCTGCTGGTTAGAAGCAGGAAATAAACAACAATCGTTTTTTAAAGCACAACAACCGCAAAAGGAGATTGAACCATGTCACAAGATTACATCGTAGCAGACATGTCCCTGGCTGCCTGGGGACGCAAGGAAATGATCATCGCCGAGACCGAGATGCCCGGCTTGATGGCGATCCGCGAGGAATTCGCCAAGACCCAGCCGCTGAAGGGCGCCCGCATTGCCGGTTCGCTGCACATGACCATCCAGACCGCCATGCTGATCGAAACCCTGACCGCGCTGGGCGCCGAGGTGCGCTGGGCTTCCTGCAACATCTTCTCGACCCAGGACCACGCCGCTGCCGCCATCGCTGCTGCCGGCACGCCGGTCTTTGCCATCAAGGGCGAAACCCTGGCCGAATACTGGGACTATACCCACAAGATCTTTGAATGGCACGACGGCGGAGCGCCGAACATGATCCTGGACGACGGCGGCGACGCCACCCTGCTGCTGCACCTGGGGAGCGACGCCGAGAAGGATGCCTCGGTCATCGCCAACCCGACCTGTGAAGAGGAGCAGTTCCTCTTTGCCGCCATCAAGAAGCGCCTGGCCGAGCAGCCGGGCTGGTACTCCAAAACCGCCGCCTGCATCAAGGGTGTCACCGAGGAGACCACCACCGGCGTGCACCGCCTGTACGAAATGCACAAGAAGGGCACGCTCAAGTTCCCGGCCATCAACGTCAACGACTCGGTCACCAAGTCCAAGTTCGACAACATCTACGGCTGCCGCGAGTCCCTCATGGACGGCATCAAGCGCGCCACCGACGTGATGGTGGCCGGCAAGGTGGCCGTGATCTGCGGTTACGGCGATGTGGGCAAGGGCTGCTCCCAGGCCATGCGCGGACTCCAGGCCCAGGTCTGGGTGACCGAGGTCGATCCGATCTGCGCCCTGCAGGCTGCCATGGAAGGCTACAAGGTCGTCACCATGGAGTACGCCGCCGACAAGGCCGACATCTTCGTGACCACCACCGGCAACATCGACGTCATCACCCATGACCATATGAAGGCCATGAAACACAACGCCATCGTCTGCAACATCGGCCACTTCGACAACGAGATCGAGGTTGCCAAGCTCAAGCAATACCAGTGGGAGAACATCAAACCACAGGTCGATCACATCATCTTCCCTGACGGCAAACGCATCATCCTGCTGGCCGAAGGGCGTCTGGTCAACCTGGGCTGCGCCACCGGCCACCCCTCCTACGTCATGTCCTCTTCATTCGCCAACCAGACCCTGGCCCAGATTGAGATCTTCTGCAACCCCGGTAAATACCCGATCGGTGTCTATACCCTGCCCAAGGAGCTGGACGAAAAGGTGGCCCGTCTGCAACTCAAAACCCTGGGCGCCATGCTGACTGAACTGACCGACGCCCAGGCTGCCTACATCGGTGTCATGAAGGATGGTCCCTACAAGGGCGAGTTCTATCGTTATTAGTTAATGAACTTATCCCGGTTTGTCGGGGATGATGGTTTGAGATCTGTAAATAAAAAGGGGGGGAATCGAGAGATTCCGTCCCTTTTTTGTTTTCGGAGACAAGACATTAATTATTTCTTGGAATATCGATGGAATGGCGCTATACCCCTAGAATGCTCCATTTAAGCCAGGTTGCTGAAATATAATCTTATGAAGTGAAAAGGAGTTGGGTATGAAGCGGCTCGTTGTTTTATGTATCTTGGTTGTAACGGTTGTCTGTGGCGGTACGGCGTTCGCGCAGGAAGAGCCGCTATTTGCGGAAGGAGTGATGGCAGGCGAGGATGCGGCGTAGCTGTTGGAGACGACTGTTTTCCCCGGAAAGGAGCTGTAATGACGGAGCTCGAAAAGCAGGCTGTGCTGAAGGAATTGCGGCGGATGCCCGGCGTGGGGAAACGCATTGCCGAGGATTTGTGGAACTTAGGCTTCCGGTCGATAGAAGAGTTGCGCGGCCGGGATCCGGAAGAGCTCTATGCCCGGCTCTGTGTTCTCCAGGGAATGCAGGTGGATCGCTGCATGCTCTATGTGTTCCGCTGTATCGTGTACTTTGCCTCCGCCGAACAGCATGATCCGGAGTTGTTGAAGTGGTGGAACTGGAAGGACAGGAAATGACGCGAATAAAGCAAGGAAACGTGAGGAAATCATGAACCCGGAATCGCTGAAAGCCTCTGAACAACAGGGTGGGAAGGCAACCATGAAGATATCTGTGATTCTCGGGCATCCCGACAAGGAGAGCTTTAACCACGCCATTGCAGCCACGGTAGTGAAAACCTTGCGGCGTGA
>Ga0209212_1001444_pt1 | contig 38388 bp, 34 predicted proteins | sample RifGroC2_FD_183996 | JGI IMG/M metagenome (GOLD analysis project Ga0209212, IMG submission 183996) | Groundwater microbial communities from Rifle, Colorado, USA - Groundwater C2 (SPAdes) (version 2) | ecosystem: Environmental > Aquatic > Deep subsurface > Groundwater | place: Rifle, Colorado... | reverse complement strand
TTTCTCCCGACCGCCAGCTCGTTGAGATGATTGAAATTCCAGACCATCCCTGGTTTCTCGGATGCCAGTTTCATCCCGAGTTAAAATCGAGAGCGACTAAAGCACACCCACTCTTCAGGGAGTTCGTGAAAGCTTCGCTTATTTATTCTAAAGAAAAAGAAGCGCAACCCGTTGAAAAATAAATCAGGCTTTGTTAACTGTAAATGATAGTATGATATATGATAAACACTATTGCTAAAAAGATTTGTTTAATAATATTTTTTCTAATTGTTTCTGTCAATGTTTTTGCCCAATCAAAAATTCCCTTTGAAAGAAGTATTATGCTGGGGCTGGAACAAAGTTATCACTTCAGATGGGATAAAGCCGAAGACATATTCAGAGACGTAATAAAGAAATATCCTGACAGACCGGAGGGCTATCATTATCTTTCCGGAATTTACGTTTGGTTTTATCTCAGCAGCAAAGATAAAAACGACTTAAATATTTTTACGACTTATTCTGATTCTGCGATAGAGAAGGGACTCGAACTGCTCGAACTGAATCCCGATGACGATGTGCTCCTTTGCCTGGTCGGTTCAAATTATTCATATAGAGCAATTGCTTTTGCTTCTGCTGAAAATTATCTCGATGCAGTTTGGGCGGGTAAAAAATCAGATTCGTTTCTTAACGATGCAATTGAAATTAACCCTGAGAGATATGATGCTTATTTGGGATTGGGTCTGTATAATTTTGCTGCTGGACAAACACCGGGCGCTTTCAGATGGGTTTTAAAGCTTACCGGTATGGGCGGAGATAAAGAGCTCGGTATCAGGTATATAAAATTAGCAGCAGATGAAGGGAATTACACTAAGACAGAGGCTCAATATTATTATTCACAGATTACACAGGATTATACCGACGCCACATATTATTTAACAAATCTTGTTAATAAGTATCCTGAGAACATTTTGTTTAAGTACTCTCTTGCATCTTTAAATATAAAGGAAAGAAAACTTGATGCTGCTGAGAAAATTTTAATAAAAATTGTAAACAGGGATGATGAAAAATTTGACCAGGTTATTGCGTTCTCCAATTTTTTAATAGGAGATGTTTTTTATAAGAAAAATGAATATGATTCTGCTATTATCCATTACAAAAAATTTCTTCAGACTACACCGGATAATGACTATACAGGTATTGCCGCATACCGGTTGGGAGTGAGCTATGAAATAATGGACTTAAGAGATAGTGCCATAGTTTATTTCGGTTCCTGTGAAAACGGGAATATGGATCTGGATGATGATATTTACGCAAAACGCAAAGGGAGTATTTACTTTAAAAGAACATTGTCCGAAAATGAAATTACTGTTATTAAAGCTGCTAATATGATCGAGAGCGGGAACTACAGTGGTGCCTATGATTCACTAACTTCCGCTCTGAAAAAAATTACAGGCAACAAGTTGAAAGCAGAAGCGTATCTTTACTTAAATGAAGCAGCCTTTAACCTTGGTAAATATAATGAGTCTCTTAGTCTTGCCTCTGCTGCTCTAAAGACAGAAGTTATGGAGGAAAAGTGGATTTTACCATATGCCTGTTACTATGCTTCAAGAGCTAATTACTTTTTAGGAGATATTGTTGCTGCAAATTATTTTATAGAGCAGGCTGAGGACTACGATGATTATGATTATCAGAATAAGTTGAAGACTTTGCTTTATTCACTTAGACAGAAAGAACAGCTATAACAATTAATTACATTGACCTTTTTATCTTTTAATTGACAATATTTCACTATTTAACTAATTTTTAAGCGACTTTAGTATTAAAAATTGAATATAGTTGTATTTGTTTCCGGGCGAGGCTCTAACCTTGAGGCAATTTTAAATTCGGAATTACTAAAAGGTAAAATAAAGATTAAAGCTGTTTTCAGTGATAAGTTACAATGTGCCGCTTTTGAAATTGCCAAAAGAAATTCTATACCGACTTATACAGTAGGAGATAAAGAAGGCTGTATTAGTTATTCAAATCTTGCCGGGATACTTATTTCATATAATACAGAACTTGTTGTATTGGCAGGATTTCTAAAATTAATTCCAGGTTCCATTGTATCTGAATACAAAAACAAAATTATTAACATTCATCCTGCTCTTTTGCCTTCATTCGGTGGAAAAGGGTTGTATGGAATAAATGTACATAGAGCTGTTTTTGAATCGTCGGCTAAAGTTTCCGGTGCAACAGTTCATTTTGTAGATGAAACTTATGATACCGGCAGAATAATTGCACAACAGTGTGTCGATATATCGGATGTTACTTCTCCCGGAGAGATTGCAGAAAGAGTCCTTCAGGTTGAGCATAAATTGCTTCCGTATGTTATAAGCAAATTTGCAGATGGCAATATTAATGTTGTTAACAATAGATTAGTTGTAAATTAAAAATTATAAAAAGTATTTAGTGGAAAAATCTGCATTAATAAGTGTATCGGACAAAACAAATGTTGTTGACTTTGCGAAAACCTTGACAGGATCCGGTTATAAAATAATTGCAACAGGAAATACTGCAAATCTATTAAAATCTTCCGGGGTAGAAGTAACTGAAATTAGTAACATCACAGGCTTCCCCGAAATATTTAGCGGAAGAGTAAAAACTCTTCATCCCAGGATATTTGGTGGTATACTGATGCGAAGAGAAAATCAAAATGATCTTGAAGAAGCAAAAGAGAATAATATTTTCCCGATCGATGTTGTGTGTGTTAATCTTTATCCTTTTATAAGAACTGCTGAGAATCCCCGGTCTACTATTGATGAAATAATTGAACAGATTGATATCGGGGGACCGAGTCTTATCAGGGCTTCAGCTAAAAATTACAAGTATGTTTCTATTCTTACCAATCCTTTACAATATGATACTTTTATTTCCGAATTGAAAGACGGTGAGGTTTCCGAAGATACGCGTAAGAAACTTGCTGTAGAAGCTTTTTCTCATACTGCAAATTATGATACGTATATCAGCAACTATCTCGAGAATAAATTTTCTCTGCCACCATCCTATATAAGAGTGAATTATAAATTAGAAAAGAATTTGAGGTACGGAGAAAACCCTCATCAGAAAGCTGAAATCTATGGAAGTTTCAATGAATACTTCGAGACATTCCACGGGAAGGAATTATCCTATAATAATATTCTTGATCTTGTGGCGGCTGTCGAATTAGTTGAAGAACTTGGAAATAATTCCTGTACAATAATTAAACATAACAATCCTGCCGGTGCTGCAAAAGGTTCATCTGCTTTTGAGGCATACGGGAAAGCATTGAGGTGCGATCCGGTCTCTGCTTTCGGCGGTATTGTTGCGTTCACTTCTGTTGTTGATGAACAATTGGCTCAGAAGTTGAACGATATATTCCTTGAAATTGTATGTGCCAAGGAGTTCACGGAAGAAGCTGTTAAAATCCTTAAAAAGAAAAAGGATAGAAGGCTTCTGAGACAGCTAAAGTCGGTAAGTTCTACAAGAAAGAATTTCAAAAATATTCCAGGTGGAGTAATATCACAGGAGCCTGATCTTGTTTCACTATCCGGGAATTCCTTAAAATTTGTTACCGATAAAAAACCTTCAGAACAAGAACTCCACGATTTATTATTTGCCTGGATTGTATCAAAACATACAAAATCAAATGCTATTATTTTTGCAAAAAATGGAGCAACGCTGGGAGTAGGCGCAGGTCAAATGTCACGAATTGATTCTTCAAAAATTGCCCACATGAAAGCTCAGCAAAACGGTTTGGAGCTTAAAGGTTCGGTCGCTGCATCAGACGCTTTTTTTCCTTTTGCCGATGGACTTCTTGAAATCATAAAATGTGGTGCTGCTTCAGTTATTCAGCCAGGCGGTTCTGTTAGAGACCAGGAGGTGATTGATGCTGCTAATAAAAATAATATTTCCATGGTTTTTACGGGCATTAGACACTTTAAACATTAAGAGGATTTATGGGATTATTTGATTTCATCTCAGCCGATATTGCTATAGACCTGGGAACGGCTAACACTCTCATCTGGGTTAAGGGAAAAGGTATTGTCCTTAATGAACCTTCTATAGTTGCCTTCGATAAAAATACAAAAAGAATAATTGCACTCGGTAACAAAGCAAAGGAAATGCAGGGGAGAGAACACAAGGAAATAAGAGTTACACGCCCTATGCGGGATGGTGTTATTGCCGATTTTGAAATTGCCGAAGGAATGATTAGAGCTTTTATTAAAAAAGTCCGCGGCGGAATGCTTTCAAGCCGGAGAGTTGTTGTTGCAGTTCCAAGCGGAGTTACAGAAGTTGAAAAGAGAGCCGTTAGAGATAGTGCTGAACATGCCGGGGCAAAAGAAGTACACCTGATTGCTGAACCAATGGCTGCGGCTATTGGAATAGGTATTGACGTTGAGGCTCCTGTTGGAAATATGATAATTGATATTGGTGGCGGAACAACTGAAATTGCTGTTATAGCTCTGTCGGGAATAGTTAATGAAGAATCTATCAGGATTGCTGGCGATGAAATGAATTATGCGATAATGCAGTTCTTCAAAAAAAATCATAACATACTTATTGGAGAAAGAACAAGTGAAGCAATTAAATGTGAAGTCGGATCCGCGGTTCCTTTAAAAGAAGAGATAACTATTCAGGTTAAAGGAAGAGACCTTGTTGGAGGAGTTCCTAAAACTACTGAAGTCAGTTCCGTTGAAATCAGGGAAGCTTTAAACGAGTCAATCGTTCAGATAGTGGATGCAGTGAGGCAATCGCTTGAAAGAACTCCACCTGAATTGTCTGCGGATATTCTGGACAGGGGTGTAATGTTAACCGGCGGCGGAGCGTTATTGAAAGGGCTTGACGAAAGAATAAGGATGGAAACGAATCTTCCAGTTCATGTTGCAGAAGATCCTTTAACTGCTGTTGTACGCGGAACAGGGAAAGTAATTGAAAGCCTTAATCATTTCAGCAAAGTGCTAATACGTAACAGAAGATATTAATGTTTAGATTTTTTTCTAAAATCTGGAACGAATTTAAAGAATACATAATTTTAGTCCTTCTCTTAATACTTAGCCTCATAATTCTCTCCTCCAATGAAAAACCGGGAATCAAAAAAGTTCACTCTTTAGCTTTTGGTGCATTTGCCACGATTACATCAGTTATATCGGATGTTATTAATACGGCTAAAGTAGAAAGTGAAAATGAGAGGCTCAGAAAAATTAATGCGGAATTAATGCTTCAGGTTAACAAATTAAGAGAACATGCAATTGTTAATGAAGAGTTAAGAAAACTGCTTTCACTAAAAGATACTCTTAATTATCCTCTTATACCTGCTACAATAGTTTCTAAATCATTAACCAAATCGCAAAGTACTATTACAATAAGTGGTGGGGAAAAGAATGGTATAAAGCCCGGGATGCCTGTAATTAATGACATGGGATTAATTGGTATTGTTCACTCTACTTCCCAGGATTATGCTATTGCAAGGACATTGAAAAATATCGATCTGAAGCTTGCCGTAAAAGATGAGAGAAGCAGGGTTGATGGCATTTTGAAGTGGAACGGAGAAGACCTTGTGATTGTTGATGTACCAAAAACCTTTGATATAGAACCAGGAGATAGAATAATATCCTCGGAATTAAGTTCAATTGTACCTATTCCTGTGCCTGTTGGAGTTGTACTTGGTTTAAGTAAAGTAGCAGAAGGTATTTTTAATGAAGTAAAAGTAAAACCTTTTGTTGATTTTGTTACGGTAGAAAATGTTTTCGTTTTGGGTATTGTACAAAGTAAACAGAAAAAGAATCTTGAATTAAATTTTTACAGGCGGGACGGAAAGTGAAAACACGCTACATTTTCCCTATACTTCTTTTTATCCCCTTGTTGATATTACAAACCACAATAATTCCGCTTTTTGCTTTTTATAATGCAACACCTGATTTAATTTTGATTCTGCTTGTTTTTTACTCAATCAGCTACGGTCAGGTTTATGGCACTGTTTTAGGATTTGTTTTTGGTTTTCTTTTCGATCTTATTACGGGTAGTTTATTGGGCAGCGCCATGCTCTCGAAGACTATAGCCGGTTTTATTGCGGGATATTTCTCGAATGAGAATAAAAAAGACATTTATGCCGGCAGTTACGTATTTTCTTTTATAGTTATGCTCTGTGCTATCGTGGACTCGATTGTGTATTCATTCTTTTCTACAACTGAATTACAAAGAAATTTCTTACTTCTTTTCTTTGAACAAGGTTTTTTACCCGGATTATATACTGCTATTATTAGCATATCGGTTATTGTGTTTTTACCGGGAAGGAGACTCTCTTGAACAGTATTACATTTGCTTCTTCAAAAAGAAGAACAATAATATATTTTATTCTTATTATAACTTTTGCTGTTCTTGTTTTCCGCCTTTTCCAGATGCAGATTATTCAGCATAGAACGTATGATGAAAAATCTGCCGATAACAGTATTAAGGCGATAGAACAAATACCATTACGAGGAGTCTTTCTTGACAGGAACGGGGAAGTTCTTGTAAGTAATATACCTGCTTATACTTTGAGAATAACCCCTGCTAATTATGATAAATCTTTGAATGAAATATTAGAGACTGTCTTAGAAGTTGATCAGGGTTACATTGATAAAATTCTTTATAATAATAGAATATACTCAAAGTACATTCCCATACGTATAAGAAGAGGAATTGATTTTAGAGTTGTTGCCTGGCTCGAAGAAAATTCTCAACACCTGCATGGAGTAGATTATATAGTTGAAATGCAGAGAGGATACCCGGCACAAATAATGGGCTCCCACATTTTTGGATATAACAAAGAAATTTCTCCTCAACAGCTTGAAAAAGAAGATGAATATTATAAACCGGGAGACTATGTTGGAAATAACGGTCTTGAGAAAACTTATGAAAAATTTCTCAGGGGTATAAAAGGTTATAATTATATCCTTGTTGATTCAAGAAGAAAAGAAATAGCGAAATTTAAAGAAGGAACTGATGATGTAGCATCGAGGAAAGGACATGATTTGCTTCTTTCTATTGATGCCGATGTACAAAGAGTTGCCGAAGAAGAATTTAAAGACAAAAAAGGTGCGGCTGTAGCAATTGAACCTACCACGGGCGAAATACTTGCCATTTTAAGTTCTCCTGAATATGATCTGAACAGATTTTCATATGTTACCTCAAGAGACTTTTTGAATAGTCTTTATAAAGATCCCGACAAGCCTTTATTCAACAGGGCAACAATGTCGGTAAAACCTGCGGGTTCAACTTTTAAACTGCTCGCAGCTGTAGCTGCGCTCGATATGGGTATTATCACAACTGAAACCACGATTTATTGTGGTGGAGGGTTTACGTTCGGAAGATTTTTTAAATGTCATGGCGGGGCTCACGGCTCCTTAAACGTTGTACATGCGATAGAGAAATCCTGCAACACTTTTTTCTATAACTTGATTTACAGAATAGGACTTGACAAATGGGCAGAATATGCAAGGAAATTAGGTTTTAACAGCAAAACCGGAATTGACATAGGAGAAGAAGTTGCCGGGCTTATACCTGATTCCAAATATTATGAAAAAATATATGGAGCTAATTGGCCCAGAAGCATTATGGCTAGTTTAGGCATCGGTCAGGGTGAAGTTAGTGTAACGCCGTTGCAATTAGCTCAATATGTTGCTCTCATTGCCAACAACGGAAAATCATATGTGCCGCATTTAGTAAAAGGATATGTTGATGATGCAACTAAACAACTTGTTCCGTTTAAGTTTAACGAAATTAGTACTGGCATAAAAAAAGAAGCTCTTGATATTGTTAAACAAGGTATGTTCCTTGTTGTAAACGGAGCCGGGACTGCAACAAGGATTAGAATGAATGATATTAAAATTGCAGGTAAAACAGGTACAGCACAGAATCCACATGGTAAAGATCATGCCTTTTTTGTTTGTTTTGCTCCTTATGAAAATCCTAAGATAGCTATTGCGGTTGTAGTTGAAAATATCGGTTTTGGTTCTACCTATGCAGCTCCTATAGCTAAAAAAATGATCGAAGCTTATCTGCTGAAAGATACATTGAAGAAAGAAATAAAAACCGTTCCCGAAATCAGAGAAAAATTGATTGGCGCTATAAATGAGAATTGATTATAAACTTGAAGATAAATTTGACTTTGGATTGTTCGTTCCTTCCTTTGTATTGATCTGTATAGGTCTTATGGCAATATACAGTTCTACATTAAATAACCCGTCAGCAGGTAACAATTTTGAAAAGCAGTTAATTTGGGCTGCGGTGGCATTGATCATTTTTTTTATAACATATTTTTTACCTACGAATTCATTCCGGTATGCTGCCATACCATTGTATGTTTTTTCGTTGATGTTATTAGTGGTTGTTCTTGTTGCAGGAAAACAAGTATCTGGTGCCAAAAGCTGGTTTGATATTGGTCCGTTTGGCTTTCAGCCTTCTGAACTCACAAAAATTGGAACTATACTTGGGCTTTCATTTTACTTGAGCAGAAGAAATGCAAACATAGATTCCTTTGTGGATATTTTGATTGCAATCTTTATTGGCTTTATTCCGGTAGGACTTATTTTACTTGAACCGGATTTGGGAACAGCAATTGTTTTTGGGGGAATGATACTGGCATTAATCTTCTGGAAGGGAATAAGTCTCTTTAGTTTGTTTATTGTTTTGTCCCCCGGTTTTGTAGCTGTTTCAACTTTATTTGGTGTTTATTATTTTATTGCGGCGTTGATAATAATTGCCGTAACGCTTTTCTTATTTAAGAAAAATATTTTCTTTAGCGGATCAATCTTTGCTTTAAATCTTGGTGCAGGTTTCCTGGTAGATTATGCTTATTCAATTCTTAGTCCGCATCAGCAGAGAAGAATTCAATCGTTTCTCGATCCTATGGCTGATCCTCTTGGCTCAGGGTATAATGCAATCCAGGCTAAAGTTGCGATTGGTTCGGGAGGATTCCTGGGAAAAGGATTCCTTTCCGGGAATCAAACTCAGCTACAATATATACCTGAACAGTGGACGGATTTTATTTATTGTGTAATAGGGGAAGAATTTGGTTTTATAGGAAGTGTTGTTATAGTAGCACTATTCTTATTCCTTTTTTTAAGATTGTTGAAGATTGCCTCCATAGCCAAAGATGAGTTTATGAGTCTCGTCTTGATTGGAATACTTGCAGTTTATTTTATTCATTTCCTTATAAATATCGGTATGACGATAGGTATATTTCCTGTTATAGGTATTCCACTTCCTTTTGTTAGTTATGGAGGAAGTTCACTACTTGTAAATATTTTTATGCTGGGAATAGCTGCAAACATCTACCGGACAAGAAAGAGCTATGCGTAGGCAGTGTATTTCAATGAATTTCAGCCCGGTAAAAGTTTAATGGTAAACAATCATACTTTCTCTCGTAAGTAATGAAGGCTTTTCTCAAACTTCAAAAGAAAAATAAAGAAGATAAATTTATCTGTGTAGGATTAGACTCCGATCCGGGAAAGCTTCCACATCATTTTAAAAAAGATAAAAGTTCAATACTGGATTTCAACAGAAGTATAATTGAAGCCACATCTCAATTTGCAGCTGCATATAAAATCAATTTCGCTTTTTATGAAAAGTACGGCTCATCAGGTTTAGATATTCTAAAACAGACTCTTGAATTAATACCGGGTGATATTTTAACAATTGGAGATGCAAAAAGGGGAGACATCGGCAATACTTCTAAATACTATGCTGAATCTCTTTTCGAATATTTCGGATTCGATTCCATCACTATCAATCCTTATATGGGAGAAGATTCCGTTAAACCTTTCCTTGAATATTCCGACAAACTGATTTTTATCCTTGCCTTAACTTCTAATCCCGGTGCAAACGATTTTGAAAAGCTTCAGTTAAAAGATGGAAGTTATTTTTTTCAAAAAGTAATTGAAAAAGTCAGGCTTTGGAATGATAATAATAACTGTGGAATTGTCTTTGGAGCAACAAATTTAAAAGAACTTCAGGAAAACATAGCGGGTTTTGATAACTTACCTGTTTTACTTCCAGGTGTGGGAACGCAGGGGGGTAATTTTGAAGACATTATGAATGTTTTTATTCAGCAGGGAAAGTTGAATTTGCTTGTAAATATAAGCAGGGGAATAATTTATAAAGACAATAGTGCTGGTTTTGCCGAAACTGCGAAAGGAGAAATTACTCAATTAAATAACCTGGTAAAGAAACTTCTTACAAAATAATTTCACATCTTTTAATTTATTACTTATTTTAATTGTCGTAAGTAAGTCTAAATTGCTTAAATTGAGAGGAGCTTCGTAACATGGGCAAAAAGCAATCCTTTCAATCATGTTTACCGAGGCTCGATAAAGGTGAGGTCATATCTTCAGGCTTTTCTAAACGAGGTTTAGATGGAAAAGAATATTAAAATCTATGAGAAGTTCCTTTACGAAATCTGGAAAGACCAGCAGTTTGAAAATGAGCTTGTAACCAGGGATGGCGATAAGATAAATGTTTTGGATACAGGTCAGCAGAATAGAGAACTTGGGGGTCCAGATTTTAAGAACGTAAGAATTAAAATTGGGAATATAACTTACAACGGTGATGTGGAAATTGACAGCAACTATTCCGACTGGAAAAATCACGGACATAATTTAAACAAAAGATATAACAGCGTTATTCTTCATGCCTCGCTCAACAATGATTCGGGGCATTCTTTTGTTTATACACAGGAAGGCAGAAAAGTTCTTTCATTACCTCTCGGAGATTTTTTAGAAAGGGATATCAGAACAAGAATTCAGGATGCAATACTGAAGGAAAGAAAGAACAGAATTAACAAAATGCCCTGTGTAGAGATTAACGATGTGATGGATAAAAAGAAAAAAATTGATTTTATCTTTGAACTTGGAATACTCAGGTTTAAGAAGAAACGCGCAAAAATTATTGAGAGATTGAAAGAACTAAAATATCTCAGGGAGTTAAATCTTAAAGAGCCGGTAATCAAATACGAACTTGACGAAAACTTTTACAGCAGAAAATTTACATTCGATGACTTCAAGGATGCTGATATATGGAAACAACTATTTTATGAACAGGTTTTTGAAGCACTCGGGTATTCTAATAATAAAGCGGAATTTTTCAAGCTCGCTACTTATGCAGAATTATCATTTATTAAAAAATTTTCGGATCAGCAAAACTTTTTCTTGTTTATTGAAGCAATTCTTTTTCATGCAGCGGGTATAACCCCCGGTTCAGATTCATTTGAAGATGAAGAAACTCTTGAATACTTAAAAAAACTAAAAGAATGCCGGGTTCAGATCCAAACAGAATATGACTGCAAAATACTCAATGCGGAAGACTGGCATTTTTACAAGCACAGACCGGCTAATTTTCCTACACTCAGAATAGCCGGGGGAGCGGAAATAATTTATAGAATGATAAAAGAAGACCTTGTTGCCAAATTAATTAATGTATTTCATGCTTCAAATAATTATAAAAAGATAAACAAAGAATTAAGAACACACATCATTGTAAAAAGTAAAGGTTATTGGAAGAAATATTACAATTTTGGACAGCAAATCAGAATGGATACTAAATATTTTATTGGGCTGTCCAGGGCAGATGAAATTATTGTAAATGTAATACTTCCATTCTCATCTGTTTATTTTGAAATGTTTGGTAAAAAAGAATTGGCTAAGAAAGTTTTAGCTTTATATGTCAACTATTTCCAAAATTGTGAAAATAATTTGGTTCAGGAGGTATCTTCTACTTTACTCCTAAACAATGCTTCTAAAAGAAGCATTTTATATCAGGGCATGATCGAGCTCTTCAGATGCTATTGTTCCAAAGCAAAGTGCATGGAATGTGTAATAGGAAAGAGTGTTTTTAATTGATTTAATTATTGCTGGTCAATCTTTGTATATCGTCTCTTATTTTTGCAGCTCTTTCATATTCTTCCGCATCTATTGCTTCTCTTAATTTATTTTGCAGAACTGCGAGCTTTGCTTCTTTAGTGTGTGGAATCTTTTCATCTTTTTCTTCCTTCTCATCAGCTTCTTCTTTTTCCCCTTCTTCCGATGGAACGAAAGCGGCAACTTCCATAACAGATTCGGCAACAAAAATAGGTGCCTGCGCTCTAACTGCAAGTGCTATAGCATCACTTGGGCGTGCGTCTATTTCATTGGTAAGAGCTGAGACTTCAAAAATAATTTTGGCGTAAAATGTATTTTCTCTTAAATCGTCAATGACTACTTCAAGAATGGTTGCTCCCAGATTATCGGTAATCTGTTTTAAAAGATCATGTGTTAAAGGTCTTGGTGGTTTTATTCCTTCGATTTCTAATGCAATAGCCTGTGCTTCAAATGCACCAATAATAATCGGTAGTCTCCTGTTTCCATTAATTTCTTTAAGCAAAATTGCATAAGCTCCCCCGGTTGAAGGGCTTGATGATAATCCTAAAATTTCACATTGAATTTTTTGCAAAGAAACTCTCCTAACTCATTGTAATTTAATCTTTTTTATTTCTTTAGTTAAAACAGGAACTATTTCGAAAACATCTCCTGCAATACCATAATCTGCGATATTAAAAATAGGTGCATCTTTGTCTTTATTAATAGCTACAATATACTTTGCAGATGACATTCCTGCAAGATGTTGAATCGCACCTGATATTCCACAGGCAACATACAAGCTTGGTGATACAGTTTTGCCTGTCTGTCCGACCTGCTCCCTGTGAGGTCTCCACCCGGCATCAACAACTGCTCTTGATGCTCCAACCGCTCCTCCCAAAGCTTCTGCTAATTCCTCAACAAGGTGGAAATTCTCAGGTCCTTTCAACCCCCGACCGCCTGAAACGATAATGTCTGCTTCAGCAACATCAAGTTTACTATCGGACTTTTTAAAATCAATCACTTTAGACTTTAGATTAGAAGGTTCGACTTCTTTAACGATTATCTCCGATTCATTTTTTCCCTTAACAGCAGGTTTAAAAATATTCGGGCGTATTGTTAATACTTTTTTCTGACTATTAAACTTAACATTAATTAATGATTTACCGGCATAAACCGGGCGGGTTGCAATTATTTCTCCCGATGAAGAATCAATATTTATTGCATCCATAATTAATCCCGCATTAAGTTTTGCTGCGATGTAAGGTGCAAGATCTTTGCCTAAAGCCGTATTTGCCATCAAGAGATAATCGGCATCAATTTCTTTAGCAAAGTTTGCAATAACTTCTGAGTAACCGGAAGAAGAATAGTTTTCGAGTTTATCACTTTTAAGATGAGTTATTTTCTTTATTCCATAATCCCCGGTTTCACTTAGATTAGTTATTTCATTTCCAACCGCAACCACCTCAACTTCATAGTTTAACTCTGAGGCTATTCTTACTGCAATAGTAGCAGCCTCAAAAGCAGATTTTTTTAATTTACCGTCTCTTTGTTCAAGAATAGCTAATATTTTTTTTGCCATACTTATATAACCTTTGCTTCTTCTCTTAATAACCTGACTAGCTCAGGCACCGCCGAAGCATCTGTTCCCAAAATTCTACCCGACTGTTTAGCCGGAGGAGAATACATTTTGATAATTTCACTCAGATTTTCTGCCTGTGCAGCGGGTTTCTCTTCAATTGTTTTTTTCTTTGCAGACATAATTCCTTTTAAAGAAGCGTAACGTGGTTCATTCAAGCCTTTTTGAGCACCGATAACTGCCGGAAGTTCCAACTCAACAACTTCTCTTCCACCTTCAACTTCTCTTTCCGCGATTATTTTGTTTCCGTCCATTTTCAAAGCTACAACAACTGTTGCGCAGGAATAATCAAGAAATTCCGCCAGCATTTGAGGTACGGCTCCTGCATCATAATCAACTGATTGTTTTCCGCAAAAAACCACGTCAAACTTATGTGATTTTATTTCTTTCGAAAGTGCTTTTGCAATACCCATAGAATCTCGTGGATTATCATCTTTCAATAAAATACCATCATCGGCGCCCATGGCAAGCGCTTTCCTAATCGTTTCTTTGTTGCTGTCTCCTCCGACACTTAAAATAGTAATTTTACTATCACCTCCGGCTTTTTCCTTCCACGTCAGCGCTTCTTCAACAGCAAATTCATCATAAGGATTAATTATATATGTAACGCCTGCCTTGTTGATTGTCTTGTTGTCGTCGCCAATCTTTATCTTTGTAGCAGTGTCCGGAACATGACTGACACAAACTGCTATATTCATCGAGCCTCCAATTAAATCTGCATTTATTTTCAAAAAATATATGAATAACTGCTATAAAATCAAACCGATTTAGGACAACCTATCTTGAAACTTTAAACTTATTTTTATTTAAGAATTTATTTTATAAATTAAATCATTGTGGAACAAATAAGTGAACAAAAACCTTCTATAGATATTTTAGAAGAGGAAAAAGTAACTATCGGAATAGAAAACCGTGTAATTCTCTATAACGATGATTGGCATACATTTGAAGAAGTTATTGTTCAGCTAATTAAAGCAACAAAGTGTAGTTTTGATCAAGCCCGCTCTTATGCTTTTGAAGTTCATGTAAAAGGAAAAGCGATAGTATTTAATGGCTCTATAAAAGATTGTCTCAAAGTTTCTTCTGTTCTCGAAGAAATTGCACTTAATACACAAATCGTTTCTTAAATAGTCTCACTGAATTACTTTGTAAAAATAGCCTCGTTGTTGCTATATTAACAATTCATTTTTATTAAGAAAGCACAAGTGAAATTTAAGTTAGAGCTAATCAGAAATATTGCAATAATTGCGCACGTTGACCACGGCAAAACTACTCTTGTTGATCATTTATTAAAGCAAACCGGGGCTTTTCGACTGAACCAGCAGGTTGAAAAAAGAGTCATGGATTCGAATGCACTCGAAAGGGAAAGAGGAATTACAATACTTGCAAAAAATCTGAGCATCACTTATAAGGGAATAAAAATTAATATAATTGATACACCCGGTCATGCTGATTTTGGCGGAGAAGTTGAAAGAACTTTAAAGATGGTGAACGGCGTTCTTTTGTTAGTTGATGCGGCAGAAGGACCTTTACCTCAAACAAAATTTGTGTTGAAAAAATCTCTCGACTTAGGATTAAAACCAATTGTAGTTATTAATAAGATAGATAGAAAAGATGCACGTCCGAATGAAGTATTAAATGAAGTCTTTGATCTTTTCATATCCCTTGGTGCTTCTGAAGAACAGCTTGATTTTCCTTTTGTTTACGCCATCGCAAAACAGGGAATTGCTAAATCCGATCTTAAAGAAGAAAGCACATCTTTAATTCCGCTTCTCGATAATATAATTAATCACGTTCCCGTGCCTGTAGCCGATATAAATTCTCCTTTTCAAATGCTTATTTCTGCCATTGATTATAACGATTATCTCGGAAGAATTGGTATTGGCAGAATTCATAGCGGAGTAATTAAAACCGGGGATAACATTGTCCTTTTAACACGTGAAGGAAAGAAGGTTAATTCTAAAGTTTCAAAAATGTACTCTTTCGAAAATATCAAGCGAGTTGATGTTAAAGAGTTAAGTGCCGGCGATATAGGTGCTATAGCAGGGTTTGAAGATGTTGACATAGGAGATACATTTGCAAGTCCTGAAAAACCGGAAGCTCTTCCTTTTGCTGCAATAGATGAACCTACAATTACCATGAACTTTATGGTCAACAATTCTCCTTTTGCTGGACTGGAAGGCAAATATGTTACAACAAGAAACTTAAGTGAAAGGCTTTCAAAAGAACTAAAATCAAATGTTAGTCTCCGGGTTGAAATAACCGATTCTCCCGATATCTTTAAAGTTAGCGGAAGAGGAGAATTACATCTTGCAATATTGATTGAAAATATGAGAAGAGAAGGTTATGAAATGCAGGTAAGCAGACCTGAAGTAATTTTGAAAAAGATAATTGACGTTCTCTCCGAACCCATTGAACATGTTATTATTGATGTACCAGAGGAGTTTGTTGGAACTGTGATTGAGAAGCTCGGTAAAAGAAAAGGAGAAATGAAAAATATGCTGACATACAAAGACAACACGAGACTTGAATTTGTGGTTCCTGCCAGAGGATTAATCGGGTACAGATCCGAGTTTATGACTGATACAAAAGGCAACGGAATTTTGCATCACAACTTTAACGGTTATGAGCCTTATAAAGGAGATATTACTCACAGGCAGCGGGGTGCTCTTGTTGCAATGGAGGCAGGCGTTGCTTCTTCATATGCTATGTTTAAGCTGCAGGAAAGATCGGTATTTTTTATTGAGCCGGGTACAAAAGTTTATGAGGGAATGGTAGTTGGAGAAAACTCCCGAAATAACGATATGCATGTTAATGTTACGAAGACCAAACAGTTAACAAATATGCGTGCATCCGGAGCAGACGAAGCAATCAGGCTTGAGCCGCCAACTATATTAACTCTTGAACAGGCTATCGAATGGATAACAGATGACGAATATGTTGAGATAACCCCGGGAAATATCAGGATAAGAAAAAGATATCTTACTGAACAGCAAAGGAAAAATGCCAGGATTGCAGCTAAACAAAGTGAAGCTGTAACTGATAATTAAAAAAATAATTACTAATTAAACCTGCCTGTTTTTGGTTCAATCCAACTTCTAATTTCTTTATATTTGTATAAAAGATTTAAGTTCTATTACTTAAGGAGTATTTATGTCATCAGAAGTAATTAAAGGATTAGAGCCGTCAATTCTCTGGCAAAGATTTTATGAAATAACACAGGTTCCGAGACCAAGTAAAAAAGAGGGGAAAATTCTGGCTCATATGCGAAACTTATTCAAAGAATTAAACATATCATTTAAAGAAGACAAAGTTGGAAATATTGTTGCTTCAGTGCCGGCAACGAAAGGCTACGAGAACTCTCCCACAGTTGTTCTGCAGGGACATGTTGATATGGTTTGCGAAAAGAATAAAGAAACAAAACATGATTTTGAAAATGACCCGATAACTATGGTAAGAGATAACGGATGGATAAAAGCAAAAGGTACAACGCTTGGAAGTGACAATGGAATCGGTGTTGCTGCAGCACTCGCAGTTATCACTGATAAAAATGTTATTCATGGACCAGTTGAAATATTATTAACGATTGATGAAGAAACAGGATTAACAGGTGCGACAAAAGTAGAGCCGGAATTTATATCAGGAAAAATCTTGCTCAATATGGATTCAGAGGAAGACGGCGCTTTTTATGTCGGTTGTGCCGGGGGAGTAGATACGTTGGGATCTTTTAATATTGAATTCGAGAATACTCCATCCGGTTTTACTTCTTATGAATTGATGGCTACAGGTTTGAAAGGCGGTCATTCCGGCTTGGATATTAACCAGGGAAGAGCTAATGGAATTAAAATTCTAGCAAGAGCATTAGTTCATTTAAGTAAGTTCGATTACAGGATAGCCAGACTCGATGGAGGAAGTCTAAGAAATGCAATTCCGAGAGAAGCCGAGGCAATTATATTTTTAAAAGATTCGGATGTAAAGGATATTGAAAAGATTATAAAAGATGTCGGGAAAACCCTGGTTAATGAATTTAAAGCTTCGGACAGTGGAGTAAAAATAAATTTAAGTAAGATAGATCAAACCTTCTCAAAAGTGTTTACCAGGAAATTTTCTGATAAAGTAGTCAATACTTTGTTTGCTTTACCTCATGGCATTATTATGATTAGCCGGGATATTCCAGATCTTGTTGAAACATCTACAAATCTCGCAACTATTAAGACTGATAATGATAAAGTGACGATTGGAACAAGTCAGAGAAGTTCTGTAGAAAGTGCAAAAAAATATATTGCTCAAAGTGTTCGTTCAATTTTTTCTCTTGCGGGAGCGGATATTGAAAAGACTGACGGTTACCCAGGCTGGAAACCGAACTTGGATTCCGAAGTTCTTAAAGTATCGAAGAATGTATTTAGGAATTTGTTTAAAAAAGAACCTAAGATAAAAGCTATACATGCCGGTCTTGAATGCGGAATACTCGAAGGAAAAAATCCCGGGCTCGATATGATTTCATTCGGTCCGACAATTATGGGTGCTCATTCACCCGATGAAAGAGTTAACATTGAAACTGTTGAGAAGTTCTATTCTTTACTTAAAGGTATTTTAAAGGAATTGGCAGAACAGAGAATGAATTAAGTTTAAAGTTTTATACTTAATTGTCATTTATTGTTATTATGCTTCGCCGTCATTCAATAGTCATTTGATAGCTTTATTTTACAATTATGATATTTATAAAAACTTAATGACTATTGAATGACCATTAAATGACTACAGAATGATCAACCTTGTATTTTTGCATTAACTTCTGAGAAGTATTATTTTTACTAAAAGTTTTTTTTAGAACAAAGACCCATAGCTCAGTTGCCTGTCCGCCTATGGCGGAGTTAGAGCAGCAAGGTGAAAGGGTGAAGTTAATTAGCTTAGTTAGATAATTTTTCAGGGCCCATAGCTCAGTTGGTTAGAGCAGCTGACTCATAATCAGCGGGTCGGTGGTTCAAGTCCATCTGGGCCCACAATTTTAACGCAACTTTTCGTTTGACTTTTTTACCCACCTTCGAATTTTAACCTAATTCTCACTGTACACTTTTCTCTGCTTATAGCCGAGCAACTCCTCAACCCAACCGCAGAACCTGACTAACGACATTCGGAGAATCAATAACTTATCCCACAGAGAAACTGTTTGACAAGATCCTAAAGGGGCGAAGAAATTCAATAACCAAATAAGGATATTTTAATAAGTTTACTAAATGGTTATTCCTAATATCATTAAAATAATATGACTTTTTAAACTAAGATTAATTAGCTTACCTTTGATCACCTAAGTTATGAGTTATTTTGAGAGATATAAAAAGTATGATTTATTATAATGATTTTAATTATAATTAAAGGGCGAGTTAAATAAATAATTAAACCCCTATAAAATAATATTTTCATTTCTTGATTTAATTATTAGAAATATTGAGGACGTTTTTATTATGAATAATAAGAAGAAACTTTTAAGTACCAATAAGAACGATTATAAAACCAAAAGACAAGAATTAATAAACACATTTTCCTCTGTAAGAAATTTTTCTTTGGAATTAACCAAACCCCTGGTTACTGAAGATTTTGTTGTGCAGACTATGCCGGATGTTAGCCCCGCCAAATGGCACCTGGCGCACGTTACATGGTTTTTTGAGACTTTTGTGTTAAAAGAAACTGGTAAAAATTATCAAGAATTGAATCCTTTATATAATTTCATTTTTAATTCTTATTATGTTCAGGTTGGCCCAAGGCATACACGTGCTCACCGCGGGCATCTTACCCGCCCAACTGTAAAAGATGTTTTTGATTACAGAGAGCATATCGATGAGCAATTGATTGAATTTATTTCTAAATGCAGCGAGAAGGAATTAGAGAAATTTACTCCGGTAATAGAAATTGGAATTAATCACGAACAACAGCACCAGGAATTATTGCTTACTGATATCAAGAATGTTTTTTCTGTCAATCCACTTCACCCGGTATACTCAGAAGAGGATTTTGCAGCGCCAGGTATTATTCCCGAGATGAAATGGTTAATGTACCCGGAAGGTTTATATGAAATCGGTCACAAGGGAAATGGATTTTCATATGATAATGAACTACCCCACCACAGAGAATTTGTAGAATCCTTCCAGCTAGGTTCCAGATTGGTTACGAACGGAGAATATTTGGAATTTATAAAAGATGAGGGATATAAGAACACGCAATTGTGGTTATCGGATGGATGGGCTGCTGTTGAAAATGAACATTGGGAGGCGCCAATGTATTGGGAAAACAGAGACGGTGAGATATGGAATTTTAAATTGACGGGATTTCAGAAAGTAAACTTAAATGAACCTGTTTGTCACGTTAGCTATTATGAGGCAGATGCATTTGCGAGATGGGCTGGGGCAAGATTAGTTTCGGAAGCAGAATGGGAGATAGCGACGCACGATTTGAACTTAGAAGGTAATTTTGTTGAACAAAGAAATTTTCATCCGGTTGCATTTAATTCTAAACCAGGTAATGATCTTATTCAGATGTATGGAGATGTATGGGAGTGGACAAAAAGTCCATACACAGGTTATCCCGGTTACAAAACTCTTCCCGGTGCACTAGGTGAATACAACGGCAAATTTATGTCTAACCAGATGGTCTTACGTGGTGGAAGTTGTGCGACTTCAATTACACATATAAGAAACACTTATAGAAATTTTTTCCCGCCGAATGCACGCTGGCAATTTATGGGGATTCGTTTAGCAAAAGATGTAAAATAAATTATTCAAAATTTAAAATGAAAATAGCAGCGGGAAAAATTGCGGATGATAACATTTTATCAGAAGTCATTTCAGGTCTAAGTAAAAAAACGAAGCATTTGCCAAGTAAACTTTTTTATGACAAAAAAGGTTCGAAACTTTTTGATAGAATTTGCAAGCTTGATGAATATTACCTTACCCGGACTGAAATAAAAATTATGCAGGATAATATTGAAGAAATGGGTGCACTGCTCGGTGAAGGAACTTTGCTGATTGAACTGGGAAGTGGAAGCAGTATAAAAATACGTTTATTACTGGATCATATCCCCGGGCTTGCCGGTTATATACCGGTTGATATTTCCGAGCAACATTTAATTGAGTCCGCTGAAATATTAAATAAAGATTATCCGGAAATAAATATATATCCACTTGTTGCTGATTACACTAAAATGTTTGAGATACCTAAAATTGAAAAGAAGTACGATCATATAGCAGTTTATTTTCCCGGATCAACCATTGGTAACTTTACGCGAAATCAAGCAAAGGAATTCTTAAGAAGAATGGCGGAAGCTATAGGTGCTAATGGAGGACTTATAATAGGAGTTGATCTTAAAAAGGATATTAGCATTCTTGAATCGGCTTATAATGATAGAGAAGGAGTAACTGCAGACTTCAATTTAAATATTTTGGCACATTTAAATAATGAATTAGAAACAAATTTTACACTTTCAAACTTTGAACATATAGCATTTTATAACGAAGAATTCAGCAGGATTGAAATGCACCTGGTAAGTAAAATTGATCAGAAAATAATTTTAGGAAAAAAGGAAATCAGTTTTGAAAAGGGCGAACATATCATAACTGAATATTCCTATAAATATGCTATAAAAGAATTTGCCGAACTTGTCTCTGATTATTTTTATGTTAAAAAAGTATGGAAAGACGGGAACGATCTATTCAGTGTACAGTATTTAAGGGTAAAATAGCTGTTTCAATTCTTTTCTACCTCTACTTATGAAAAGGATCTTCTGTTTTCATCGGATCGAAATATGTAAGCTTTACAACCCTGGTTTTTTCTCTGAAGACCGGGGGAACAGCCATTCTTGCATTTTCATGGCTTTCAGCTTCAATTATTACATAAGCAGTATGGTCATTGTCCATACAGCCCCATTCGAAATGCGTAAGGAAACCAGAGTTATACTTTCTGAACTGCTTCACCGCCATTTTGCACTCTTCAGAAGTATGTTGGGAAATTACAATATATCTATCCATCTTTGCCTCAAATTTTTTTAAATTTCATTTTGTTGAATTGGGTAAATTTTATTCTATATGATATTAAACTTCTGCCAGATATTCATGAACAAGCTTAATTGCCATTGCTCCTTCGCCTACAGCAGAAGCTACCCGGTTCATAGCACCTGCTCTTACATCACCCACAGAAAATATTCCGGGGATACAGGTTTCAAGCGGGTAAGGATCACGGTCAAGCTTCCAGGTTTTTTTAAAATTTTCAGATTTAAATAAATCTCTTCCTGTTTCAATAAATCCTTTTGAGTCCTTATAAATATTTAACTTAATCCAATCTGTTACCGGTCTGGCACCGATAAAAATAAACAACGCTCCTGCCTCGCTGGTTTTCTGTTCGCCCGTCTCAATATTTTTTATAGTTATACATTCAAGCCTGTTCTTTCCTATTCCTTCAGCAACTACAGAATTAGCCATTATGGAAATATTATTTGTTATATTAATCTGATCAATCAGGTAACGTGACATTGTTGAATCAAGAGAGCTTTTCCTGATTACTATAAAAACATTTTTAGCAAAACCTGAAAGATACATTGCTGCCTGCCCGGCAGAGTTGCCTCCACCCACAATAAAAACATTTTTATCTTTGCACGAATGCGCCTCTGCTGTTGCCGAACCGTAATAAACTCCGGCACCCGATAGTTCATTTATTCCCTTAACATCAAGGGTTCTATAATCAACTCCTGTTGATATTATAATTGTGTGGGTTTTTATTTCAGGTCCGTTGGAAAGAGACAAAATTTTATAATTGTCCTTAGTATTTATATCAATAACCTGGCAGGGTGAAAGAATCTCAACTCCGAATCTTAACGCCTGAGTTAAAGCTCTCCTGGTCAGATCTGAGCCTGAAAGCCCTGATGGAAATCCGAGATAATTTTCAATCCTTGAGCTCGTACCGGCTTGTCCGCCGGGAGCCTTCTTTTCTATCATAAGTGTTCTCAATCCTTCAGAACCGCCGTAGACAGCAGCAGCTAAACCTGCCGGTCCTGCACCAATAATTACTACATCATAAAGTTCCTGTGATGCAGTTGATTTCAATCCGATTTTTTCTCCTATAGCAATCTCAGTAGGGCTTTTTAATAAAGCCCCATCCTCAAATAAAACTGCCGGCAATTCATCCGTTTCAATTTTATGAATATTTATTAATTCCGCAGCCTCTTTATTTACTTCTACATCAAACCACTTATACGGAATTAAATTACCGGTTAAAAAATCTTTTATTCTATGAGACAAAGGGGACCATTGATAGCCAATTATTTTTATTCCTTCAAACTCAGGGGTAAAGCTATTCTGCCAATCCTCAAGAAGATCAGTTATAACCGGGTAAAGTTTTTCTTCCGGAGGGCTCCAGGGTTTAAGCAGGTAGTAATCTAATTTTAAAGTGTTAATGGCTTTTATTGCGGCTTCAATATCGGAGTAAGCAGTTAACAATACTTTTTTTGCATCAGGAAAGATGTCCTTTGCCTTATCCAAAAATGCGGTGCCTTCCATTTCAGGCATCCGCTGATCGGAAATAAAAAGTGCTACGGTTTCATTTTTTAATTCTAATTCTTTTACGGCTCCGAGAGCTTCAACAGCAGATTCTATAGCAAGTACTTTGTACTCTTCTCGGAATTTATTTCGAACATCCCGCTGTATGGCTCTTAACACCTGGGTGTCATCATCGGTTATTATAATGAATGGAAGTTTCATCTTTCTATTCTTTTTTTATTATGTTTTGAGAAACTGGTATCCTGATAATAAATTCAGTTTTACCGGGTATAGAATTTACTTTTACTTCACCGTTATGCCGGGTGATTACATTCTTTACAATGTCAAGTCCTATTCCTGTTCCTTCTCCAACTTTTTTTGTTGTGAAAAAGGGATCAAATATACGGGATAATATTTCTTTAGGAATCCCTTCGCCATTGTCAGTAATCCTTACAGTTATATCCTTTTTGTCGCACTCTGTTTCGATTTCAAGTTCACCGTTTTGCGGAACGGCATAAATGGCATTATCGATTATATTTGTCCAGACCTGGTTTAACTCTCCGATATAAGCATCAACTTCCGACATATCTTCACAGAATTTTTTTTTGACCTGTATATTTTTATCACGAATTTTATATCCCAGAAGTAATAGAGTATTTTCCAGATCTTCATGAATATTTGTGCTATGGAGATCTCCCGACCTATCCATCCGAACATGGGATTTGATAGCGCCTACCAGCATCGTAATACGATCTGAAGCATTTTCAAGATCTTTTATTAATAGTTCTGAGCTCAGTAAATTTTCAAACCAGTCAAGTATATTTTGAAAGGCATCATAAGGGACATCAAGGATAATTTTTTCAAGATCGTCTGGTGAAAAACCTGCCTCCGCAAATGTTTCTGCCATTTCATTCCTGCCATTAGAGCCTTTTTTATTTAGCCATTCGTTCAGTTCATCTTCCTTTTGAATAAGTTGAAGCGGAGTGAATTTAGTTTTTGCGAAACGATTATCTTCCTTATTTTGTGCTATTTCCCGGATATTCCGGATAAGCCCTGGATTGATATTATGTTTCAGTAATTCTTCTGTTAGCTCATAGTTTTGTTTCGATCTTTTATTCAGCTCAGCTGATATTCTATTAATTGCAGCTGCAGGATTGTTCATTTCGTGTGCAATTCCGGCAGCAAGTTTTCCAAGAGCACTAACTTTTTCATGCTGCAATTGTGTGGTTGCAAAAGAGCGGGCTCTCTCAGTCATATAACCAATCAGGCGTTGGGTAAAATCGGGGTTAAGCTGTTCCAGCTCTTGAAAATATTTCTTATGCAGCTTGATTAAACGTACTTTTCCGACTGCGCAAGAATTACCGGGAGATGAACGCATCCTTGAGTACGGCAGAAGCCCGGTCACGCCACCGGAATGATCATCATTTTCAAAACTGAAGTAATAAACAAGCTTTCCGTTTACATTCAAATAAAAGTAGATTTTTCCTTCCAGGAGGAATGCCATTGCCTCAATTACATCTCCGGTTTTGTAAAGAATATCACCATCCTCATACTCTTCATATTCTGAATGAGCTAAAATCCATTCAAGGTGCTCATCAGGCAGATCTCGCAGGGCAATAATCTTTTTTAATTCTTCAATCGTTACTGATTGGTTCATTGCAACACCTAAAATAAATCTAAAGTAATAATTAAACTGGGAGAGTATATCTTCTTTTTAGACGAAAAACTAAACAAAGCGTTCTTAGTAATTAAAATATGATGTTGCTACTCAAATGTCAATCGGAATAAAATCGAGATCTTAAGTCAACGGTTTTTTAATCTGATAAGTAATTTGAGATCAGTTTAAGTTTGAAGATTCTCGTATATCTCATAATCAGCGGGGTCGGTGGTTCTCCCTAAGAGATCCCTTTGGGAAAGTCATCTGGGCCCATACGTAACCCTTAAGACAATTTGTTTTAAGAGTTTTTTGTTTAATAAGATGGAATTTCCTACGGAGTAATTTATAAAAACGTAGGGAAACCAAAATCAACATTCCCCGGAACTTAAATAACAATCCTCTGGTAAAACTCCTGTTTGATTCGAAACAGAATTAATCACTAGTGGAGGAGAAAAGTCATGCCAGCAATAAAAAACTACCGTGCAGATCTTAGGAGTAAATATCCTACCTATATTAAAATCAGTCTTGTGCTTTCGCTGCTCTTCATAATAATCGCTTTTAAATTAGCTCCCGAGAATTCTAAGAGTACAGTTCTTAAATCTACCGATTCGGAAATTATAATGGTAGAAAACATAGAACGAACCGATCAGCCGGACAAACCGCCCGATCTTCCAAAACCAGTTATACCCGAAATTGCTGTAGCTAATGATATCGAAGATGTAGTTTTTGATGATGTGAGTATAGATTATAATGAAGAATTCACAAAAGTGCCAGATAAACAAAAAGAAAGAATAGTTGAAGATGAGAATGAAATATTTATTGTTGTCGAAGAGTATCCGGAACCTTTCGGCGGTATGGCAGCTATATTAAACAAATTATATTATCCTGAATTATCAAGAAGGGCAGGTATTGAAGGTAAAGTAATAATCTCTGCTATAATCGATAAGGAAGGAAATGTAATTAATGCAGAAGTGTTCCAAAGTCTATTTGCTCAATTGGATGAAGCAGCACTTAACGCTATAAAAAATACTAAATTTATTCCGGGTAAACAGAGAGGAAAGCCTGTGAATGTCAGTATGAAAATTCCTATCCAGTTCAAGCTGAAGTAATGAAGAGGATGAAGAAACAATTTGTAACTTATTGCCTTATACAAAGTTTTGTTTTGTAAATTATTTAGTCTTAAATTAATCAATATACGGTGGCAACATTACTGAAAAATAAAAAACAGATTTAGTTATAATGCTAAAAGCTAATATTAAAAGTTTAATAAATATTAGTTCTGGTATTGTATTGATAGTTAGTATCTCTGCTTTTATCGGCTGGTTTACCGGGGCGGATTTGTTGAAGGGGATAAGCAGTGAATATGTCCCGATGGCTCCAAACACTGCGCTACTATTTATTATACTTAGTATTTCAATTCTATCCATACCGGGGGAACCTCCTTTCAAAAATCTAATAATAAAAACCGGTATTTCAATAGTAATATTGATGTCTTTCATTTATTTGCTTGTCTATTCCGGTTTAATAAGTCTTAACATAGATTTTTTATTTTTTAAATTTGAAGGAGGTAAAATTGCAGGAGTTCCTGTTGGGGAAATGTCGTTTTATACTGCATTAGCCTTTTTCCTTTCAGCCGTTTCTACGCTTTTCATAACTATAAGATCTAAGCACAGACTTTTTGAAAATGTAAGTATGGTTAGTTCTATAGTTGTTATCTCTTTAGGATTATTCTTTTTATCCGGATATTTCCTGGGTAGATCAATTATTTATGTCGGCAGTTTTATTCCTATGGCTATTAATACTGCAACGTGTTTTCTTTTAACGGGGATCAGTACTCTGTTGCTAATGTTATCTGATGAAGTTACCAGGCTAAAGAGTTTAAAAGAATTAAACATGGCTGTTCCGCTTTATAAAAAAATCTGGGGAGGGTTTGCTTTAGCATTCAGCGCAATTATAATTATAAGCATAGTGTCATTCAACAATAGTTTAAGATACATCGGCGCAACAGAAAAAATAGAGTTGAAGCACAAGACTTTAACCGAGATAGAAGTGATTGTTTCGGATATTAAAGACATTGCACTTGGAACAAGTGGATTTGTAATAACAGGAAATGATTTCTTTATTGCACAGTATCCGACTTCTGCCGAAAATGTTCGTTCGAGGTTAAATAGTCTCCGGTTATTAGCCGGGGAAGATATATTTATAAGAAATTATTTAGATACACTTCAAATACTTTTGGAACAAAGACTAAAGCTCGATGAACAGTTGATTACTTCCGGGAAAGAGAATGATGGTCAGGCATTAATTATTTCCGGCAATGGGGAAGCAATAATGGATAGCATAAGAAGCGTTATTAAAAAAGTAGAAAATTATGAACAGGCTGAGCTGAAAAATTTATACCAGGAAAAAGAATTTAATTTTAAATCTAATATTATTACTTTTTCAACCCTGATTCTGGTTGTTCTTACTATTATCTCTATCCTTTACTTTCTTATAAAAAAAGAACTATTTGTCCGCCAGAAAGCTGAAGAAGAAACCAGGCAGTTAAATGTTAAGCTCGAGGCTGTAAATAAGGAGCTCGAATCGTTCACTTATACAGTGTCTCATGATTTAAGAGCACCTGTAAGGCATATAAACGGTTTTCTTGATATACTGCATAAAAACATTAGTGAAAAGCTTGATAAAGAAAACCTCAGGTATTTTAATCTCATTAAAGAATCAACAAAAGATATGGGGAATTTAATTGATGATCTTTTGACATTCTCTAGGACTGCCAAAGCAGAGTTAAACAAAACCAAGTTAAATCTTAACGAGGCTGTACATCAGGTTATCCAGAATATTCAGCACGGTCTCGAAGGGAAAAATGTTGAGTGGATAACCGATGAATTACCTGAGGTATATGGAGATTATACATTAATAAAAGTAGTTCTCGTAAATTTAATTTCCAATGCAGTCAAATTTACTTCAAAGACGGCTAATCCTGTGGTAACAATTGGCTCTCAAAAATATGATAAAATACATGTTATTTTTATTAAAGATAATGGGGTTGGATTTAATATGAATTATTACAGTAAACTTTTCGGCGTTTTTCAGCGTTTGCACGATACCGGGGATTTCCCCGGCACAGGAATTGGTTTAGCCACTGTTAAGAAAATAATAGAAAAGCATAACGGCAAAGTTTGGGCTAAAAGCAAGGAAGGAGAAGGGGCAACTTTCTTTTTTTCATTACCTTTATATTGAATTTTGTTAACTATAAAGGAGTAGGAAATGGAAAATTCTAAAATAATTTTACTTGCGGAAGATAACCCGAAAGATGCAGAACTTATGTTCCTGGCTTTGGAAGGATCCAATATTGATATAGTACACGTAAAGGATGGCGCAGAAGCATTAGATTACTTGTATTATGGCGGCAGATTTAGTGAGCGGGATCAGGGGAAGCCTACAGTAATATTTCTCGATTTGAAAATGCCGAAGCTCGACGGCTTGCAGGTAGTGAAGCAGGTAAGAGCTGATGAAAATTTGAAAACTATTCCTATTGTGATGCTTACTTCTTCACGTGAAGAAAAGGATCTTGCAGAAAGTTATAATCTTGGCGCTAACGCTTATGTTGTTAAACCTGTAACCTTCGACAAGTTCATAGAAACCATTAAACAAATTGGAATATTCTGGGCTTTAATTAATGAAGCACCAATTTGAATTTTGAAAAAAATAATGATTTAATAAATTGGGTTGAAATGGGTAAACCTTTAAAAATACTACACGTTGAAGATAATCCGCTTGATGCAGAATTAATTCATAATCATATAAGAAGGGAGCTGGTTAATTGTGAAATCAAGTTCATTTCTAATAAGAGTGATTTGTTATCCGCAATTGAAAATGAAAGTTATGATATTTTCTTATGTGATTTCAGATTACCCTTGTTTAATGATGGGTTTGAAGTATTAGATATAATAAGAACTAAATTACGGGATATTCCAATCCTATTTGTTACCGGAACCATTGGGGAAGAACTTGCTGTAGAGTTACTTAAAAAAGGAGCGACCGATTATATTTTAAAGGATAGACTAATAAAACTCGTTCCCGCTATTAAAAGAGCAGTTGATGAATATAAAGAACGTATAGAAAGAAAAATAGTAGAAAAGGCTTTGGAGGATAGTGAAGAACGTTTCAGAAACTTGTTTATGAATTCTCCTGTTGGCATATACAGAAGCACACCTGAAGGAGAAATTATTGTTGCTAATCCTGCATTAATAAAGATACTTGGTTTTTCTTCTCTTGATGAATTAAGAAAAAGAGATTTGAAGAATGAAGGCTTTATAAATCAGGAAGAACGGGAAAAGTTTAAAGAAATAATGAAAAATGGGGGAGAAGTTATTGGTTTCGAAACAACCTGGGTAAGTAAGGATGGGAAACAAATTCATATAATGGAAAATTCCAAAGCTATAAAGGGAGATCACGGCGAAGTTTTATATTATGAGGGAACTATTGATGACATAACCGAAAAAAAATTAGCCCAGCAAAAATTAATTGAAGCAAAAAAACTTGCAGAAGAATCGGATAGGCTTAAGACCGAGTTCATAGCGCAAATGTCGCACGAAGTAAGAACGCCTTTAAATACATTGACTAATCTTTCAAAATTAATTAATGAAGAAATGAAAGATAATTTTGATGATGAGATGAAAATGCTGTTAAGCAGCACAGAAGAAGCCGGCAAAAGACTTATCCGTACAATGGAGCTTATCCTTAATATGGCAACTGTAAGTACCGGTACATTCTCGGTTTCTAATAGAGCTATTGCTCTTAAGGCTCTGGTGGAGAATATAATACAAAGACATGAAAAAGAAATCGAGGGCAAAGAATTAAAAGTTACAATCAAATATGATATTGAAGATGAAAAAATAAATACCGATGAGTATTTAATAGATCAGATTATAGATAACCTGGTCGATAATGCAATAAAATATACTGATCAGGGAGAGATTGATGTTCATATTTATAATGATGATAAAAAAATGTATATCGAGGTAATTGATACGGGTTCGGGAATAGCGGAAGAATATTTACCAAATTTATTTAAGCCATTTACACAGGAATCCTCCGGATATTCAAGAAAATATGAAGGGAATGGTTTAGGATTGGCTTTAACTCAAAAATATGTGGAATTACTGAATGGAGATATTTTAGTAAAAAGTAAAAAAGGAGAAGGATCCGCATTTATAGTTGTATTGAATCCTTATACAAGTTGAGCTTTTTCGAGAGGAATATTAACAACTACTTTTGCACCGCTTGGGTCAACATTTTCTATTGTAAAATCTCCCCCAAGAATAATTGCTCTTTCTCTCATCCCTAAAACACCAAAGCTCTTTGATTCTTTTGACGGTTCACTTTTAAGTCCAACCCCGTTGTCCTCAATTTCTATTTTAAAATGATCTCCTTTTTTTTCAATCTTGACATTTACTTTTGAAGCCTTTGAATGCCGGGCAACATTTGTCAGTGCTTCTTGCAGTATACGGTACACTGCAATAGAAATATCTTTGTTCAGAGCGACTTCTCCACACAGGTTATTAAAACCAACATCGATTCCACTCTTCTTATTAAACTCCTCTATTTGCCATTCAATTGCAGGTATCAGACCAAGATTGTCGAGAACTTCGGATCTCAGTTCTGTAATAATCTTTTTTATCCTTTTAATACTATTATCTATAATCATCTTCATAGAACTGATTTCATCACTCAGTTCTTTTTTGTTTGAAATAGTTTCATTTGATGATATAGTTTTGTCCATTAAGGTAAGATTCATTTTTAAAGATGTAAGCACCTGTCCGAGTTCATCGTGTATTTCCCGTGCAATTGCTGTTCTTTCCTCTTCCCTTACGTTTTGAAGATATGCTGCAAGTGCTCTTAGTTGTTCTCGAGATGATTTTAATTCCTCTACGGCTAAACTGGTTTCCGTAACATCCTGGTTGAAACCTGTAATTTTTATCGGGAAGCCTTCTTCGTTTCTTTCAATCAAAAGTTCCGAGCGAATATGCTTAATGGCTCCGTCTTTCCCTATAATTCTGAAGTTAAATTTCCGGGACTTTAAGCCGATTAATATATCTGCCGAGATTTTTTTTACATAGTCTTTGTCTTCCGGATGCACAGACTTTACTAAGTTTTCAAATGAGGGTATAATTTCCCCTGACTGATATCCTAAAATTCTATATGTCTCTTCCGACCATTTGGTAATTCCATTTAATAGATCGGATTGCCAGCTGCCTATGTGAGCTAAACTTTCTGTTTCTTTTAAAAGAGCTTCATTCTTAATAACGTCATCTAAAAATTCTTGTCGTTCATTTTCTAACCGAAATTTTTCCATTGTGCTTATAACTGCCGCGGGCAAACGTTGCAGCCGGTCCTTTAATATATAATCGACCGCACCACCTTTCATTACATTAACGGCAAATTCTTCCGACATAGCTGCAGTAACAAGAATAATAGGAATCTTTAATCCTTTATCCCTGACTATTCTGAGTGCATCAATTGAATTGAGTGTTGGAAGGTTATGATCTGACAGTATTATATCGGGCGAGAATTCTTCAAGTGCTTTTATAAAATCATTCTTGTTGTCAACAACCAATCCTTCAAACCGGATCTTTCCTTTTTTGAGTTCTCTGCTTACCAGTTCGGCATCAGTAGGTAAATCTTCAAGATGAAGAATTCTTATAGTTTTATTCATGAATTTTCAAATTATCCGGTAGTTTGATTAAGAAGCAACCAATAAAGTCCTAGGTCTGATACAGCTTTTTGAAAGTTATCGAATTCAACAGGCTTAACTATGTAACTGTTTGCACCAAGTTCATAACAGGTACGAATATCCGGATCTTCCTTCGATGAAGTAAGTATTACAACAGGAATTTTTTTTGTCAGATCGTTTTCTTTTATTCTTCTCAGCACTTCGATGCCGTCAACCTTGGGCATTTTTAAATCGAGAAGAATTACTTTTGGTCTATTATTAATATCCCTTCCCTTATAAGAACCTGTTCCAAAAATAAAATCAAGTGCCTCAGCCCCATCCTTTAAATGGATTAATTCATTTGTAATGTTGTTTTTGCGCAAAGCTCGAACGGTTAGCTCTGCGTCATTCAGGTTGTCTTCAACAAGAAGAATTTCTACTCCTTTGTTTTCCATAGTCTTTAGATCCTTTTAAATTAAATTATCTTTTATTAGTTAACCCGCCCTTTCAGCAGGTAAACTGAAATAAAATGTTGCTCCTTTATTTACTTCTCCTTCAGCCCAAACGTTTCCACCATGTTTCCGGATTAAAAGGTGGACAATTGCAAGCCCTACTCCTGTTCCTTCAAATTCGTGGCTTGCATGAAGACGCTGAAAAACACCGAACAGCTTTTGCGCATATTGCATATCGAAACCTGCTCCGTTATCGGATACAGAATAAATAAACTGTCCATCTTTTTCCTCTGAACTTATTTTAACGACAGGCTTTTCTTTTTTAGATGAATATTTTATTGCATTTGAAAGTAAGTTAGTCATTACCTGGCTCATCAGGGAATTATCAGCCATTACAGGATGAAGCTTGTTGATTTTTACTTCAGCATTATTACTTGTTATTTTATTTATCTCCTGGAGTACAGTTTTCGTCAATTTCGTCATGTCTATAAGTGATTTTCTTATTTCTTTTCTTCCTAACCTTGATAAAGCCAACAGGTCGTCAATTAATGAACCCATGGTTTTCGCATTGTTCTGTATTACACCAAGCAGGCGATTCCCTTCTTTATCAAGAATGTTACTATAATCTTGTTCCAACATTCTGGCATAACCGCTAACAGCACGGAGCGGGGCGCGCAAATCGTGTGAAACGGAATAGGAGAATGATTCCATATCTTTGTTCGCAGCTTCTAACTGAGACGTTCGGTCTTTTACAAGTTCCTCTAGCTGTTCGTGATGCTTGTTCAGTTCTTCCTGTAATTTTTTTCTTTCAGTAATATCCTCTGAAAGGATAAAAATTCCTTCCGGTACAGGCTCGATGCTTAACGTAAACCACTTTTTTTCACCATCAGGATAAACAAATTTGTTTTCCATCTGGTTAGGAGTCCGTTCTTTCATACAGAGATTCATATATTGAAACATCTCTGTATTTTCAATACCGGGATACACATCCATCATCGTTTTTCCAATCAATTCTTCTTTTGTACTGCGGCTGTGTTTTATAGCAACATCGTTCAGGTAAAGATATTTCCAATCGAAACCAATAATCTGGCAACCTTCTAACATATGATCCAGGGTTGTTCTGTATCTTTTCTCTGCATCCTGAATAGTTTCATAAGTTTTATGAAGATCAGCATCACGTTCCTGTATTTGAACCAACATTTGGTTAAAAGAATCTGCTAAAAAGCCTGTTTCATCATTACTTATTTTTGCTGCGCGAATAGAATAATCCTTCTGCTGCGATACTTTTTTAGAGGTTTCGGCAAGGCTTATAATTGGTGCGGAGATATTTTTTGCAAGTATATTTGCAACTACGTAAGCTGCTGTAAGAGATCCGATGAGTACCAGGAGGGCTATTTCCAAATATGACCAGAATCTTTGTTTCTGGCTAGCTAAATCCTTGCTTAAATACAAAGTGCCAATCTGTTCGCCGCTTAAAATAATTGCTTTATAAACAACTATTGCATCATCGTTGAACAGTGATGTATCGGATGATAAAGGTTTTGCAGGAAAAACTTCTTCTTGTCCTTCCCGCGTATAGGAGGCAAATATCGTTTTGTTTTTGTCATAAATAGCTGCAGCAGTTATGTGAGGCTGTGAAACAAGTGAGTTGAGAATACGCGTAGCATCCGTGTAATCTCTGAATGTTAATGCCGCATTACTGTTCTCCGCTATTAAATCTGCTTTTGTTGAAAGATCATCGATGAGTATTTTTTTAAAGGTAACGTATTCATAAGTAAAAAAACCGGCAAAAACCAGGATGACTGTTAAAACACAAGTGGAAATAATCACTAATTTTAATTTTGAACGAATAGGTTTGTATTCAAAAAACTTCATATCGGGTTAATAATTTTTGCAAGACGGAGTAATTTAGAACTAACCTTAAGATCAGCCTGTTTTAATGTTTGCATGTTAATTGCAAAGCGAACTTTATTTTCTTCAAGATAAAAACTGATATTTCCTCCTTGTTCACTAAAACCATCTATGTCGCTTATTGTTAAAACCGGAGACTCCCCAATATGTTTTAATATATTTCTGAAAGTATATTTCTCTGAAGAACAGATATATAAAACATGACAGAAGTCAAGTTGGTTAAAAGATTGGAACCGTTTTATAATAATTGGATGGTCGCCTATTTTTTCAGACATCACAGTCTCATCGAGAATTTTTCCAAAGGGATCTTTTCCAAGTACAGCAAGGATAATCGGTGATTTTTCATTTTCGAAAACGGAATCAGGCCATTCTGCAAACTGGAGAAAGTGAAAAAGATATGCTGCTTTAAGCTTGTGCTCAATCTCTTTCTGAATTTGCGGATAGGAACACGTATTAAAGAATATAAAAGTTGCTGCAAAAATTAGTATGTGTAATTTCCACAAGGAGAAAAACTTTCCTGTTATTTTATGTAAGATTCTTTTTACCATATTAACTAAATAACCTTATAGAGGAAATGAAATTTTTCCGTAAACACTCCTCTCAATCTGGCGAGGCGATGGAGACGAAGGCACAAACTCAGGATGACGGTTATCGAGCAGGTTTTGACCGACTATATTCAATTCCAGTTGTTCGGTTAATTTCCATCCCAGCCTCACATCCATACTTACGTAGCTCGGTACATACCTGTTCTGTAATTCATCAACAAACCTGATTAAAAAATCGAATTGTAAATTCTGAAATAGATCCATTGAAGATTGAACCTGGAACCGGTTTTCAGGGTCATCGCTTTCTGCAGTTGCTTTATTGAGATCCTGACTATCAGATTTAATTGAAAGATTTTTTCTCAGAAAAGTGTAGCCACAATTAAGGAGCCACCAGTCAGTCAGTTTATACGCCATTGTAGTAGTCTGATTGCAGGTTGAAAAGATTGTTTTCATTCTGATCCCAATCGAGCCGAAATCCTCCCTGGCTCATAGCCCATGCATCGTTAGCATCTGAACCATTGGTAAGTACAGTGCTGCCATTGTCAAAAGCCTTTCCATATAGCCGGTAATAAATATTATTGTTAAGTTGATCTCCGTATCGCAAGCTGCCAAGACCACGCCTCTCATTTCCTGCACCGGCTTCTACAAATAATCCTTTTGTTTCCTTTGAATTTTTAGTCGTTATATTAATAATTCCATTAACAGCATTTGCGCCCCACAAATTACCTCCGGGTCCGCTAATTACTTCGATGCGATCAATATCTTCAAGCAGCACATCATTTACATCCCAAAACACTCCGTCATAAAGAGGTGTATAAACCGAGCGACCGGCAAGTACATTATTAAATCCGCGTGCGCTGATTGCCCACTGGCTTGAGTTTACTTGTGCAACACTCAGGTTTGGAGCGAGTCTGAGTGCTTCAGGGATACTTTTTACCCCGGAACGTTTGATTTGTTCATTTGTAATTATATACACTGATGCAGGAGCCTCAAACCACGGTTCTGATTGTTTAGATACAATTGTAATGTCAATATTCATTAGCTCTTCAAGCGACAATTGCTTGAGAGCCTCCGTTGAAAGGGTGTCGTCGCGGTCTTGTGTGTAAATTAGTTGACATACGGAAAGAGTTAAACAGAAAATAAACAACGTAAACTTTCTCCCCAGATAATAGCAGTTTGTTTGACAACTCATCATACTATTTTCCTTTTTGGCTAAAAATTTATTTTGTTTTTATCCACATGAATACTGAGAAAATAATGTTTGAGATACCACCTATAGAACCACTCCTTCAAATATGATTCCACTATTATTACATTCTTACTATCTTTTTTTGCTGAAAAGAGATTATTTACCTTTACATTCGGTAATCTTGGGAAGAAACCTTTCAGGGGAGACAAGTATGTTTCTGGCCTAACCTTGCCCATTTCAATTAGCGAAGACCCGAGTTTTCTCAGCATAAATAGGTGTTCTATTTTTGTTAAAAATATTTATGCCCTAAATAACACCTACCAAATCTGAATGGGGGAGAAGAAGAGAGTATTTCCCCCATCCAAACGAAAACATAACTATAAAAAAGTTTAGTTTCAACAGTTTTTTTAGAATTTGTACTTTGGGCTATGCACAAACATTCAAAAATTTTTTGGCAGGGAATAATGCTATTATGAAATGAATATTATAAATTAGCCTACTAAAAAATAAAATCATTCTGTTACTATGTTAAAAAATGAGTGAGATCAACGGTAACATACAGAGAAGAGGACCAGGATCTCTTTTAGTACCAGAAACCAATTCTTATCCAACAATCCGGAAGCGCCAGATGATTGAACAAACATTATTCGGAAAACTTTCTGATGGAAGGGAAATTTTTCTTTATTCTCTTAGGAATGAGGCTGAAACGGAAGTCCATATAATCAATTATGGAGCAATTGTAAAAAACATATTTGTTAGAGATAAGAAAGATAAAATTGAGGACGTAGTTTTAGGGTATGATACGCTAAAAGACTATATAAACGATAACTCATATTTTGGTGCTATAGTTGGAAGATACGGAAATCGTATTGCTAAAGGTAAATTTCAATTGGACGGGAAGGAATATAACCTCGTAATTAATGATGGAGGAGAAAATCACTTACACGGAGGCAAGACCGGTTTTTACAATGTAATCTGGCGTGCTGAACCTTATGTAGATGAATCGGGACCTTGTCTTAAACTTACCTATGTTAGCAGGGATGGCGAACAGGGTTATCCCGGAACTCTTTCTATGGTAATTATTTATACTCTTACTGAAGAAAATGAGCTTATAATAAATTATGAGGGGAAAACGGACAAGCCAACAATTCTGAATCCGACACATCACTCTTATTTTAATCTAACCGGCGATTTTACCAAAACAATATTGAATCATGAATTACAAATAGATGCCGACAAATTTACCCCTGTTGACGAGCTACGCATTCCAACGGGAGAATTGTGTGACGCTAAAGGTACACCAATGGATTTTACTACCCCGCACCCTGTAGGACTTTATATTGATAAAGAAGATGAACAATTGAAAGGTGCAAAAGGATATGATCATAACTGGGTATTGAATAATTACAATTCAAGGATAAGAAAAGCTGCTTCTGTTTATGATTTAGTCTCGGGAAGACTTTTAGAGGTTTTTACAAATCAGCCGGGACTGCAATTTTATTCGGGAAATTTTCTTGATGGGATTAAAGGAAAAAAGGGAATTATATATAAGAACAGGTCAGGGCTTTGTCTCGAGGCTCAGCATTTTCCCGACTCTCCAAACAATCCGGAATTCCCTTCTGTTATGTTAAAACCGGGAGAAACTTACAGGCAAAAAACTATTTATAAATTTTCTGTAAAATAAATGCTATTTTTAATTTATAAAAAACATCAAGGTCAACCGTAACATGCATAATAAAGTATTTTTTTCTTTTGTTTTATTTTCAATCCTGCTTGTAGGCTCTATTAATTGTAACAAACAAGCAGAAAATAGTTCTTCTATTCAAAAAGAAGAATTTGGTTCTATAAATGGAAAAGAGATTGATATATATTCCCTAGTCAATAAAAAAGGTGTTAAAGCCAAAATAACAAACTATGGAGCAATTCTGGTTTCTCTAACGATTCCGGATCGAAATGGAAATTTTGCCGATATAGTTACCGGATTCGATTCCTTAAATGGTTACATAAATGACAGATCATTTTTTGGCACAACAGTGGGTCGGTATGGCAACAGGATTGATAAAGGCAAATTTATGTTGGATGGAAAGGAATATCAATTAACTGTTAACGATGGTGAAAATCATTTGCACGGCGGAACTACCGGGTTTTATAAAGCAATCTGGAATGCAGAGCCTGTGGAAAATGAATCGGGACCATCACTGAAACTTACATTAATTAGTCCTGATGGCGAAGAAGGTTATCCCGGGACTGTTACAATCTCTGTTGTTTATACTTTGACAAATAATAATGAACTCGAAATAAAATATGATGGTACAACGGATAAGGCAACGATCCTGAACCCGACTCATCATTCATATTTCAATTTAACAGGAGATTTTAATAATACTATTCTTGATCATGAGTTATTTATTGATGCTGATTCTATTACTCCGGTAGACCAGACTTTGATAACAACAGGCGAAATTACTCCTGTTGAAAATACACCAATGGATTTCCGTAAACCAACAGCTATTGGCTTGCATATTAATGATAAAGACGTTCAACTTGAATTCGGAAAGGGTTATGATCATAACTGGGTTTTAAATAACTATACTGATGGCAGTGTTAGAAAAGTTGCAAGTCTTTATGATTCCCTGAGCGGAAGATTTATGGAAATACTAAGTGATCAACCGGGATTACAATTTTATTCGGGAAATTTTCTTAATGGTACAATTGAAGGAAAAGACGAAGTAGTCTATCAACACAGAACAGCACTTTGTCTTGAAACTCAGCATTACCCCGATTCACCAAATAAGCCTGAGTTTCCTTCAGTCGTTTTGAAGCCTGGTGAAACTTATCATCAAACTACTATATATCGGTTCTCAACTAAATAACAGGAGAAATTTCCAT
>Ga0209212_1001439_pt1 | contig 38631 bp, 44 predicted proteins | sample RifGroC2_FD_183996 | JGI IMG/M metagenome (GOLD analysis project Ga0209212, IMG submission 183996) | Groundwater microbial communities from Rifle, Colorado, USA - Groundwater C2 (SPAdes) (version 2) | ecosystem: Environmental > Aquatic > Deep subsurface > Groundwater | place: Rifle, Colorado... | reverse complement strand
TATCAGCCAGCGTGTAGCCATTGATATGCAGCGTGACGAGCAGGCTCAAGGCCGTTTACGAACTATAACAATGCTTCACAATGACAGGATTGGAATTATATAATGCCGGTAACTATGCTACAGTGTCCTTTTTTGTTGTGTTATTTTGCGTCTTGTAGTGGCAGACCTATGTGTCTGCCCTGGGCGAACACGCAGGTTCGCCCCTACGATGTAACGAAAAAACCGTTTTGCCCTGCGAACGGTTACGAAACTTAAAAAAGGGCAGCCCCAAATAATGAAACTGCCCTTTGCTGTTTTCAAATCCGCTTATGATATTCTTAAGCGTTAAATCCGTTTATGTCTTTGTCATTTTCGCCAAGCGGGATTATCTGCGATGCGGCCTTTACAGTCCTGGTGGTGCTTTTAGAGCTTTTTTTGCCCGTCGCTATATTGTGCAGAAGTGTATCCGTTTGCGTTAAACGAGCAGGTTTTTTGGTGGACCCTGCCGTATTGACAGCGGATGCGTTTTTTTCACCTTCAACCAAAACAACAAGTTGACCTACGATGTCATTCATCGATTCGGCCTGGGCATTCAGTTCTTCAGATGCGCTTGCGCTTTCTTCTGCGTTTGCGGCGTTCTGCTGCGTAACTTTATCCATCTGCGATACCGCGACATTTATCTGTTCTATGCCCTGACTCTGCTCAGCCGATGCCGCTGCTATTTCGCCCACAAGTTCGGTTGTTTTGCTTACAGAAGAAACTATTTCTTCGAGAGACTTTGCTACCTGTGTGGAAATCTCAACGCCGCTCTTGGAATTATTTACCGACTCTTCAATCATTGCTGATGTATTCTTCGCGGCTTCGGCAGAACGCATAGCAAGATTGCGAACTTCTTCGGCAACAACTGCAAACCCCTTGCCGGCCTCGCCCGCTCTTGCAGCCTCAACCGCGGCGTTTAATGCAAGCAGATTTGTCTGGAATGCTATCTCATCAATAACTTTAATAATCTTTGCAGTGTCATTGGAACTCTTCTGTATCTGCTGGATTGCGTGAGTCATATGATTCATCGACTCTGAACCGCTGTTTGCCGCTTTCTTTGCTTCAGATGCAAGAGAATTTGCCTGTTGTGCATTTTCAGCATTTCTCTTTGTCATTGATGTCATTTCTTCAAGACTTGACGATGTTTCCTCAAGCCCTGCCGCCTGCTCTGATGCACCCTCCGCCAGAGATTGCGATGCCGCGGATACCTGCGTCGAAGCGGACGATACCTGACCGGAGCTTTCCTGCAACATTACTATGATTTTTTTCAATGCTGTAATTATTCCGCGGGCTATGGCATATGCGGCAACGATACCTATGGCTATGGCCGCAAGACATAGTGCCAAAACAGTAACCTTTGTAATAGCAGCCGAGGATAATATACTATGATTGGTCTGTTCCACTACGCTGAAAACTTCTTTGGCAGCTTTTCCAAGCAGTTCCTGTACTTTTACAAGATTCGGTTTTGTAGAGGTTGTGTAAATCTCACCGGCTTTTTGTATATCGGCCACGCCAGTACCACCGTGTCCCAGACATTTTTTAATTTCGACCGCAGATAAATGCAAATTTGTATGGTATTGTTCAATTTCTGACAGCGTTGAAGCGATTGCCGGAATTTGCGACTCTGCCTCTTTGCGTGCATCGCTGTAATACCATTTTCCAAAGCCGCATTTGTGCGGGTCTGTTTCAACTTTCAATTCTGTTATACCTTTATCTATAAGCACTGCTGATACGGCGCCGGCCCAGTTCAAATGGTCGATTTCCTTCTGGCGGAGAGTTTGCGCGATTTCATTGTTGTTTATAGTGTCTTTTGTTCCGTTGCACATCGAGTAAATGCTTTTATAGGACACCAAACCGATAAGCACAAGCAATATTAACATGAGACTGAAACCAAATACCAGTTTTTTGCCGATTGTCATATTCTTTAACATTTTCATACTCCTAAATTAAATTTTGGGGGAGAATTTTTTATCTCTTCAGTTTTCCAAATCTATATCCACTAATTTTTCACAGCCGCTGTTTTGCAGTACCTTATCAATATCGAGAAGGATTTTAACGCTGTCGCCAACTTTGCCCATTCCAAGTATGAACTGTGTGTTCACGCTGGAACCAAACTCCGGCGAGTTTTTGATGTTGCCGTCAGCTATGTCAAGAACTTCGCTAACCCTGTCAACAACTATACCTGTGCTGAATCTGTTCTTGCCATTGTTTATTTCAACAACAATGATACAGGTCTCATCAGTCCTGTCTGCGCCTTCCATCCCGAACTTTGCACGCAGGTCTATTACAGGTATCACCTGACCGCGAAGATTGATTACACCCTTAACGTAGCTGGGTGTCTGCGGAATGGCGGTTATGTCCATATAACCGATAATCTCACGAACTTTGAGGATTTCCAGGCCATACTCTTCTTTGCCCAGTGCAAAGGTAAGGTACTTGCCGCCTTTGGTCGCGGCGCCTTGCCGCGAACTCGAAGCCTCTTGTGTTAAAACAGCCATAAAAATTCCTTTCTCAATAAATTCAGTGCACTTACAGTAGTCAGACCTGTTAATCGTCGCTTAATAGAGGCTAATTAATTAGGGATTACCCTTACAGCAGGCTAAATGTGAAAACTTTAACGAATTCATTGTCCAGCCCGATATGATAGTTATTGGACGCAAAAAAATCTTGAACTGCTTGGCCTTAGAACTGTTTATGTATGTGGGAGATGCGTGACAGACGTTACCATAGAATCAACATAGAGTCTTTCCGATACTCTGGTGTTGAGTTGATATGCTATTTAAACACAGAAATAACGTGAATTGCTCGGCCTTAAAAATGCTTCGGCGTTTGAGAGATATCGGACTAACTGCGCCACGGAATCGACCTGGAGTTTTTCCATTACTCTGGAGCGATGAATCTCAACCGTCTTGGAACTAATCGCCAGTTCGATTGCGATTACCTTGTTGGCTTTCCCATCGGCAACCAAATGCATCACTTGTTTTTCTCTGGGGCTAAGCTGCGAAAATCGCGAATGGAAATTACGTATTTCAGAATCCCGCAGAACGTCGCTGTCCATCTCAAGTTTCAGCGCAAACATCATAGCACTTACAACTTCAGAATTGGAATTTAAAACCGGATAACACCTTACCAATCTGAAATTACCGTCCAAATCATAGGTTTTTGTCTGCTGCGGCAGACCGGTTTGAATTGCGTCCTCAACCTTGTGTCTCAAATTCTCATCAATAAAATCGCCGGCGCTGCGAGCCGCCGTATTCGCCCAAATAACCCTCATTTCAGAATCGTATTGGACAACGATTTCGGGAATATTTTCCAATATGCCTTGTTCTAAAACGGCCTGCTCGGCAGTGTTTTCCATATAGCCTGTGGTTTGGTCCAATTCTCGTTCCTTTCCTTTGTTAGGGATATATTAATTCTCGATTAAAAATCACCAACCTTAAGAAATTTATTAGAATTTTGCCTTGCAAAACATACCATAACCCAATTATAATTACCTATCAGTTATGTCGTTTAAGTGTATGAGTATATTTTTAGGAGAAACGCTATGAAAAGGATTGGAATTGGACTGTTTGTTTGTGCCGCCGTTTTTATCGCTGTTGGTTTGGCAGGCTGTGCCGGCAAAGCCGATGAAAGCAAGCCCATCGCCGATGTACAGGCTGACGCTCAAAAAATGGACGTTGCACAGCTAACGGCAATGGCGACAAAGTACAAAGACGCAATTACGGCCAAAAAAGCCGATGTTGACAAAGTTATGGCCAAGATAAAAGAGATTCCCCTTGCCGATGCAATGGGTAAAGAAGCCGGGGCATTAAAGCAGGACGTTGACGCTCTGGCTACATCAATCAAAGCCCTCAAAGAGCGATTTGATGTCTATTATGGTAAACTCGTTGAAAAAGGCGCTGATGTTTCAGGGTTGAGCATTTAACAAGCTTAACTTTCTTGACTAAATCGCTTATTTTACCATAAATTAAGGCTTTTTTATTGACAGTTAAGCCTTATGGCCTATAATGACTTGCGTGTTTTTTGATTAACGCTGGCTTTGCGGAGTTGGTCTATGAATTGTAAAATATTGGTGTTATTGGGTTGTGTATTTTTGAGTACGGCTGTTTTTGCCGAGCAGTTGCAGGACGACTGGAACGATTTTCTGCATTACACGGTAATTGGTCGATTCGACCTTGCCGCCGGTTTTGCGCAGAAAATTATCGACAGCAATGCCAATCCCATTGAATTGCTTCGCTTGAGCGAAGAAAATCCGCGAGGCTACGCCATTGTAGTAAAGGTTCACGCGAATAACCCTCAGCTTGCGCCTCTTGCGGAGAAAATCCTCGGCATTATAGAACAAGGCCGATTCGCAAGACGCACCGATTCTGAAATCATCGTTGAAGAGGTCAAAAGATTAAGCAGCACCGTTCGCGGCAAATACACCGCAATCGAAAGACTTCGCAACGCGGGCGAATACGCTATTCCGTATATGGTTGCTGCGATGGCTGACCAGAGTCGCAAAGCCGAGTTCCCAAATATCACAACCGCCCTGCCGGAAGTCGGCAAATCCGCAATCAGACCTCTTGCCGCCGCTCTTGCGATGGACAACCTGATTGTTAAAGCCGAAATAATAAAAGCTATGGGCAAAATCGGTTATCCCGAATCGCTCGGCTATCTGAAATACGTCGCCGAAAAAGATTCGTCGGAGCAGCTTCGTCAGCTTGCTCTTGAGAGCATCGGCCAAATTGATTCTTCGGCATCAGCCAAAACAGCCGCCGAACTTTTCTTCCAGACCGCTGAAAGCTATTATTATAAAGCCGACTCTCTGATGCCGGCATCCGATGCCAATTTCGCCAATATATGGTTCTGGAGCAAAGAATCAAACGGCTTAATAAAAGAAGAAATCAGCAGAGCGTATTTCAGCGAAATGATGACTATGCGATGCTGTGAACTGTCCCTGCAGGCAAATCCTGATTTCAGCGAGGCTATTTCGCTCTGGCTCGCCGCGTTTTTCCGTGCCGAGGGCATAAGCAGTGTTTATCCGAAGTATTTCGGCACAGGCCATGCCAATGCGATGACTTACGCCACAACCGCCGGCGCTGAATATCTGCACAGCTCTCTTGCCCGCGCGGTTAAGGATAAAGACGCCGTTATCGCACTGGGCGTAGTTGAAGCTCTTGCTCGCAACGCCGGCGAAAAATCACTGATGTACAGACTGAAAACTTCCCAGCCTTTGATTGACGCTCTGACCTTTGACGACAGAGCCGTCAGGTTAAGCGCAGCTATCGCTATTTCTCTGGCAGGCCCTGCCGAGCAGTTCAAGGAAAGCCCATTAGTAGTCAATAATCTCGCTGAAGCGATTTCTGCCCCTGCCGATGAAAAATGGCCGAAAGATACCGCTGATACTTACGCGATTAGAGCCTGTGATGCGATGTTAAAACTTGCCCATACAAGAAATCAGGTTATAGACCTTTCAGCGGCTCTTTCGCAGCTTGTTTCCGCTACAAAAGATTCGAGAAACGAAATTAAAATTTTTGCCGCTCAAATACTTGCTTATCTTTCAAGTCCCGACGCTCAAAGAGCGATTGCGGATATGGCAATTACCGACAGCAACGAAATGGATGTCAGAATTGCCGCTTTCGATTCTCTTGCCGTTTCAGCGAAGGTCAACGCCAATCTGCTGCGGGATGAGCAGATTAACCAGATATATATGATTGTTCAATCGACAACAGTGGATACCGAGTTGCGTTCGAGCGCAGCGGCCGCGTTTGGCGCGTTGAATCTGCCGAGCAGAAAGGTAAAGGATTTGATACTTTACCAGGCAAAAACCAGTCTCTAAATTGTTTGCTTGAAAAATGGTTGTTTTGCCTGTACTATGCCCCCACAGCGAGGCGCCAATATGGCTAAAATTACCGAAAAAACCGGCAAAATTGACGAAAAGGAACGCAAAAATGCGATAAGCGATTTCGTCAAAACTCTCTCGGCCGAACACAGAATGCTGATTATCCTCAAAGGTCAGCTCTATGGCGGCAACTGGGAACCGATGTACCAGGACTTGAAGAATCGCCTCGATGGCAAGCCGTATATTTTCAAACTGGCAAACCGCATTAACGATGACATTGAGAGAATCGAAAAAATGAGACAGTTTGAGCAGCAGTTTGACTGCAACCTCTGCGATTTTGTCGATTCTGTTGAATAAAGGAAATAATGAAGTAAAGAAATAAAGAAGTAAGGAAAACTGGCCAGTGGCGTAAAAATTGCTTCCTTACTTCCCTGCTTCTTTGCCTCTGATTTATTAGGAGCTATGCGTTGAAGAACTTTTGTTTTGTTTGTTTATTTGTCATTATATTTTCCACATTCGTTTATGCAGGTGGCATCAGCGAAAAACTTCTCAATCAGGCCGGCCTTTCGACCGTCTGGCAAACCGCCGTTGCTTTGGATGCCGGCGAAAACGTCCAGAGAATAGACATTCTCGGCGATTATCTTTATGTGCTGACAGACAAAAATTATTTATTCTGTCTCGACAGAAACACCGGCAAATCGTGTTTTTCCGCAACCGTCGCCCTGCCGCAAATGCCGGTCTCGGCTCCTTCATCTTACGCAAATATGGCCTACGTCGTTGCCGAAAATAAACTCATCGCCTTTGATACTCTGCAAAGGACTGAAATTTCCAGAATGACCCTGCATATCCCCGTTTCCGCCGCCGCTGCCGCCAACAAAGAATACATCTATCTGCCCGGTATGGACAAACGACTGCACGTTCTCGATGCCAACAGCGGGCATGAACTTTTTAAAGTTACCGCAGACGACTTTTCTGCCATTACCAGCGTCTCGGCAGCCGAATCGTCCGTTACTTTCGCCACAGCAGGCGGAAGTATAATATGTATGCAGGCTTCATCTCCCAAACGAATTTGGCAGTTTAACGCCGTCGGCGGAATTACCGCTCCGTTCGCTTCGGCGGCAAACTTTATCTACGCGGCCAGCAGAGACACCAATCTCTATAAAATCGACGCTTACAGCGGAAAGTCGGTATGGAATTTTCCATTCCACACAGGCTCTGTTCTCACAACCTCGCCGAGAGCGACGCAAACAACCGTTTATCAGTACGCCCAGAATAAAGGCATCTACGCCATTGATGCAAACAGCGGAAAACAGCTTTGGCTTCTGCCCGACGGCGAAGACCTGCTCGCTGAAAACGGCAGCGCCGCTTATATTATGGACAAAAATAATAACTGCGTCGCAATGGATAATCAGAAGGCCAAAAAGATTTATACAATAAATTTCGCTCCCGTAACCGCTTATACCGCAAATACCTCTGACGCGAAGATTTACATAATGGACGGCAAAAATATCTCCTGTATCGTGCCGTCCGCAAAATAAAATTATATATCACGGAAGAAGGACAATTCAAATGGATGTGAAAATCACTACCGCACTAATCAGCGTATCGGACAAAACCGGCATTATTGACTTCGCCAAAAGTCTTTCGACGTTCGGCGTTAAAATCATCAGCACAGGCGGAACAGCCAAAGCGCTCGCACAGGCAGGCATAAACGTCGTAAGCGTCGATTCTGTTACCGGCTTTCCGGAAATGATGGATGGCAGAGTAAAAACCCTCCACCCCAAAATCCACGGCGGACTGCTCGCTATCCGCGACAACGCAGAACATCAGGCCGCGATGAAAAAACACGCAATCGAGCCGATTGACTTAGTCTGTATAAATCTTTATCCGTTTGAACAAACCATCGCAAAGCCGGACTGCGAATTTGCCGACGCTATCGAAAATATCGACATCGGCGGACCAAGTATGGTTCGCTCCGCTGCGAAAAATCATAAATTCGTAACCGTCGTTACAAATTCCTCTCAATACAAAAAAGTTATCGCCGAGATGAAAACGAACAACGGCTCGGTAACCGAGACAACCCGAACGGACTTCGCGAGAATCGCTTTCGGTATGACCGCGGCCTACGATTCAGCCATCTCAAAATACCTCAACAAACAGGCATCCGTAAGCTATCCCGAACGAATGACAATATCGCTTGCCAAAACTATGGAACTTCGCTACGGCGAAAATCCACACCAGAGCGGCGCATTTTATAAACTGCCCGCCAATGCCGAGATGAGCGTATCCTCGGCCAAACTTATGGAAGATGAAACCCAGATTAGCTTCAACAATCTGCTCGATGCCAACGCCGCATTTGAATTGGTCAAGGAATTTTCAGAGCCTGCCGCCGTTGTCGTCAAACATCTGAACCCCTGCGGCTGCGCCGTTGATGACGACATTCACAAGGCCTATCAGAAAGCTTATGAAACCGATGTAACAAGCGCATTCGGCGGAATCATCGCATTGAATAGAAATGTCGATAAAGCCCTTGCAACTACGATTATGGAATCTTATTCGCTCTTCGGCAAGGCAAAGGGAGCGGCCGGGTTTTTCGCGGAAGTCATCATCGCTCCCGAATTTTCCGCAGACGCTCTGGAAATTATACGCAACCTGAAATCCTGGGGCAAACGCGTAAGGCTAATGGAGACCGGCGCAATCGACCGTGCGAAAATCGACTGCGGCGAATTTGATGTCCGCTGCATTATCGGCGGTCTGCTGCTCCAGCAAAGAGACCTCGCAGGCTGGGAGCCGCAAAATCTCACATACCCCACAAAAGCAAAGCCTGACAAACAGCAGCTTGAGGATTTGAGAATCGCCTGGCTCTGCGCAAAGCACGTCAAGAGCAATACGATTACGCTTGTGAAAAACAAAAAACTTATCGGCGTTGGCGCAGGCCAGATGAATCGCGTTGAATCAGGCCTTCTCGCCTTCAAAGCCGCCGGCAACGAAGCTAAAGGCTCTGCAATGGGTTCGGATGCCTTCTTCCCGTTCCCCGATAATATTGAAAACGCCGCGCAAAATGGCGTTGCCTGCATAATCCAGCCGGGCGGCTCAAAGAAAGATGACGAAATCATCGCCGCCGCCGACAAACACGGCATCGCTATGGTTCTCACCGGTAAACGACATTTTAAACACTGATAAAGCTGTTAGCTGATGGAACTTTTGCTTTACAATAATTGTCCGATTGGTTATATTCGGGGCAAAAGAGGCAAAGAAGTAAGGAAGCAAGGACATTACAGAGCCGCAACAGCGCGTCCCGCCATAGCCTCTGGCGACGGCGGATAATGGAGCGGTAATTCCTTATTTCCTTACATCTTTATTTCCTTACTTCCTTGTTTTGTGCCGATGTAGCTCAATGGTAGAGCACGGCTTTCGTAAAATCAAAATGAAACTTCCAATGGCTTACAATTAAAGGCTTTACGAATAAGAGGATAAAAAAAGGTTGCACAATGCACAAAGTTTCTGAAATTTATACCCGCAAAGATAAGAGTGGATTTTGGCTTCGTTGGTTTGAAAATCGCAAAAGAAAACACAAAAGTTTCTTGACCAAAGACGAAGCGAAAATGTTTCGCAAAAAGAAGTACATCGAATTGAATGTGGACGTGTACGGATGTGCTGATATGCCTTTTGTATCGGCCAGAGACGAGTATCTGCAAAAATACGATTTACAGGGATTGTCCCCGGCCTCGAAGTATAGAGCTAAGAGAGTTTTAGAGTTATTCGAGGAAAATTGTAGCCCGCGGAAAATATCGGACATTAACCAAAGAACGGTTGATAGCTTTATACAGAGCCGAATAAAGGCACTCAAAAGCCCATACAGCGTTAATCAGGCCATTGGCCGGCTCAAAGCCTTTATAAACTGGCTCGTCAAGCGTGGATACCACAAAGGTCATATTGATATTTCAATGATGAAAACTGTCCGAGTAGTAAAAAAAGCCTTGACCACCGAGCAAATCAAGGCGTTGCTCAAAGCCTGCCCTACAAAAATATGTTATATGCGGATATTGCTTTCGCTTGTTACTGGACTGCGTGCCAGCGATATTGATAGATTACCTTTGGATATTGTTGATTTAAAACGCTCCTGTCTCGATTCCAAGAGCGGCAAGACCGGAAAGACGTATTTAGATAGGCCGTTGCCAGAAAGCCTTATCCCCGCCTTAACTGAATACATAGAAAGTCTGCCTAAAAACACCGTCAAGCTGTTGCCGGACAATAATATCCGTAAGACGTGGGATACGATTCGAGAGACAGCCGGCGTGAATTGCACAAGGCAAGATTTTAGAGTTACCCATAGTACCCTCTTACAGAAAATAGGCGGTATCAATGCCGCACAAATAAGCCTGGAACATTCAGACAAAAGAACTACGACAGATTTTTATAGCGATATTGAAGTAATTCAGCGTTGGAAAATAAACCAACTGCCGGTAAAGGAGTGGTTGGAGTAAATCAACTTTTTCTTGCAAATGACGATTTATTGTGGTAATATCACCGATTGAAGATTTAAAAACATTTTTGGGAGCAGGAATTATGAAGCCTTTGCATTGTCTATCTTTGATTCTGTTTTCAATTTTAATCTTTACAGAAATTCAGGCTAATGAATGTGGGGACTGGGGATATTCGCAAATGGATTTCAACAGGGACTGTTATGTCAATCTCGCAGACTTTGCTGTGTTTTGCGACAATTGGCTTGTTTGCTCTAATCCGGCCGGCTTGGATTGTATAAAACTTAACAAGGCGATAGTAGTTGCTCACAGGGGATATTCAGGGATAGCACCGGAAAACACCCTTTCAGCATTTAACGCGGCTCGCGGCTATGCTGATATGGTTGAGCTTGACGCTTATTCATCGGCTGATGGTGTTTTGGTGGTAATACACGATTCTAACGTAGCCAGAACAACAGATGGAGAAGGCTATATATACAATATGACCCTTTCGCAAATAAAACAATTAGATGCCGGCTCGTGGTTCTCGCCTGCATTTACCGGCGAGCGAATCCCAACGCTTCAGGAATCTATTAACGCTATTCTGCCTGATATGACACCTTGCATTGAACAGAAAGGCGGCACAGCACAGCAGTATGTGGATTTGCTTACTTCGATGGGCGTTAGGGATAAGGTGGTTGTTATATCGTTCACCGAAAGTTTCCTGAATCAGGTACACGCCATTGCTCCGGAAATTAAATTAGGCTTCCTCGGAAGCTCTGCTTCTGCTATTACCGACTCTTTATTGGTAAGATTAGCTGTCAACGGCATAGATATTGTTGATTGGTCGTATGGCAGCATCGCCGATGCTAATGTTATGAAAATACAAGCCGTGGGTTTGGAGGTTGGTGTTTGGACGGCAAATACTGCCGCTGTTATACAAACGCAAATAGACAGAGGAGCCGACTATATAACAACAAATTATCCCGCATTAACAAGACAACTTGTTGAGCAGTACTATTAGAGGATTATTTACTGCTTTAACTGCTCGTCTTTTAAACACGGTTTTTTGATTAAGGCATCTATCAATCGGTCAAACGCTGCTGTGTTTTTTTCAACAACATTTTCTCTTTTATCAATCTCGGTTTTTAAGGCATTAACAATCTCGCCCCTCTCTTGTCGATGTTGGTCTGTAATTTTTTCCTGATATTGAAATTGTTTGTACACCATAAATGCGGCAAGACCCAATGCTCCATATTGCACATAGGGCGGCAAATTTAATTCACTTGCAGCCAAAGAAACTCCTGCTAAACTTATAGCGGTCATTCCTACAATCTTTAAAGTCAAAAACATAGTTGTTGCTCCTACTGTTAAAATTTCTGCTATTCCTGTGGATGAATACTTTCTCTTATTGCATTGTCAGCCTCTATTGCCGGATTAATAGTATCAGGTGAATCTGGAAGATTAGTTGTTTTAGCGTTGATTGCTTCGAGCAAGGTATTGTTGTCTGCACTTTGATTGACTGATGCCACAGTCAAGACTGGTACTGCCACATCAAATAATTTTTTGAATGCCGTTGACAGATAACCTGATTCAGTTTCAGTTAAAACAGTGCCAAGAATACTGCCTAAGGCAGTGTATCCAGCAGCCGTAAACGGTAATGCCTCAGATGTACCTGTCCACAGAACACACTGATAATTATATATTATAGTGCCAGATAAATCTGTCAAATACATCCAATACCTACCAGGGGTAGCAAAAGCAAATGGAACACCTAATATGAATCCATTCAGGTCTGTTGGTGTTATCAGATAATCTGTAACAACTCTCCCATCAGTTCCCCATACTTCTAAAGCATTGCCAGTTGGGTAATATACTTTTGGAGCACCAGCCACCTTATCATCTACTGCTCGCATTAATACCCTTAAAGAAGTATATGCTAAATCCGTAGTATTTAATATCACCAGTTCATTTGCCATAATAATCTCCAATTACCATTTAGAAACATCTTTAGTTACAACTTCACGACAGTCCTGATATACGGCACTGTTCCATATCTTCAAGGAAGCTACATCAATCTGGGCAGATTCTGTAGTCAACCACGGGTCGCCACCTATCACAAATTCATCGAATTTCTCTTGTGCTATAGTAGTAATTTCATCTTGATAGGTAATTATTTTATTGCCAACATAGCACTTGATTCCCCTAAATGCGGTAAATTCCCAACGATACTTATACCAGACACCTAACTGAGGATAAAATAGGCCATTTTCCTCATGCCCACCCCATGCTGACCATACTGACAATGCACGTGGATAGATACCACCAACTAATCGTCTGACACCGGAAGACCATCTACAATTTGTTATATCAGCTGAGTTCCTCATACTGACGAGCGTGGAGTTTAATCCAGACCTACTATGGGCACGAAGTCTTATCCAGGCTTCTACAGTTATTCCACTATTGAAACCGTTTGTAGGAGGAGTTATCTGATACACTCTAACAGCTACTCCCTGCCCCCCAGGCTCTCTACATATCCAATAACACTTATTAAATGAATCATAACAGTGGCCTTCTATATTACCGCTTCCAGTAACCGCATGGTCAACAAACGCTCCGACATGATTCCCATACTTATCAATTATTATATAACTTTTACCATCTCCAGCAGTTCCGCAGGATACTGTGAAAATTTCACTATCTGGATTCCAAGACAATCCTTGTATCCTGGATGCTCCTAAGGTTATAGGAAATTTACCCAAATAATTTCCTGAAAAATCATATTTCCAAAAACAAACCTGCGTATTCCAACTGGCTATATATATCACACCATCGCGAACTGTTACAGAACAACACTCATTTACTCCATCTTCCATAACTGTTAATGGAAATGCTCTGATAAACTCCAGAGTAGTAGCATTGTATATTGCACAATGCATATCAGCACCAGGAGTAAAGCCATCTTCTACCGGAGCTAACAAAACCTCTGCACCCGTGATTGGGTCTATCGCAAATGTTGGGTCGCCAATATGGTCTAAATCTAATCCGTCAAACATAGGAGCAGAATAAGGGCTTGTATTTGAAGCTAATATCGCCTCTTTATCAGCCATGTTAACTAAATCTATCCTATGTCCAGCACTACTCGACTGGATAATAGCCATCTTTGTACCATCAGCAGATACAGAACATCCTTGAAGATGTCCTACAAATAATGTCGATGGCCAAAAATCTAACGGAGATACACATATATTATTAAGTGGTAATTTACCAATAATTCTATCATAATAAATAGCTGTATTATAAGCATCACTGTTTAAATTGCACTGAACACTGTTTCCTACATAAGGAGAACTCTCATTACCTGGTATAAAAGTACAAGTGGTTGCGTTAATAAACGGATGATTGTAAGGTATCGAGTTTGCAAAGCTACGATTAAATTTTAAATCTACTATTTTAGCCACTTTAGCCTCCGGTAAATATGCAAAACATTCTTTATTGAATCGCTAAACAAATAATTATCCTTTTCATATTTTTACCTCTTGAAAATGGGGGCGGAATTCAACCCGCCCCGTTGTCGTTACAATTTACTGTTGAACCGTTACGCTGCTCCTGATTTTCTTTAGAGCGTTGCCCTCGGCGTTCTGATTGTTCGGGTCATACGTCCGCTGGATTGTTGTGCGTTTCAAATTCACAATGGAATTAGGCTCTGCAACCCTGCTCCAATCAATACCGACAACACAGGAATTTACGTCAGTCTTGCTAATGTCATTCAAGGCCGAAAACGCTGATGTCATTTCGGCGAATGTCGGAGCATTATAATCGGTTATGTCCGAAGTTTTTGCCACACCATAGGCCGTCAATGCAGATTCATCATCTTTGTAAATCTCCACACTCAATGGCACGGTTATAGCATTTGAGCCAGTGATATATAACATCAATTCGGCTTCGTTTGCATCGGCAGGCAAGGCAACCATTCCCGCTTCGTCAATCGCAAGAGAAAATACGCCCTGCATATTCACCGCGTCAATGGCCGCTATTGTCGGCGTGGTCATTGCTGTTGCCGTTCCACCATCAATGGAATAATATACTGCTCCCGCCGTCAAACTTGCTACTGTCGTAACTCTGTTTGCGTCCGTTGCATCATAAGCAACAAATTGAATTTTCCTTGCCACATCGCCGCTTTTAATGCGAATAGCAAACGCCGATGATACAACCAACATCATTACTAACATTACGATACTTACTGACTTTTTCATTTTGTAACTCCTAAAAAAATGTTGTTAAATTATGCTTTTATTTCCGTTATTGTCATACTGGATATTCCAGCCGCTCCGAAAGCTCCATTAAAGGCTACTGTCCCACTTGGCGAACCCACTCTAACTTTAAAAGTTATGGCGTTTGTTGTACCTGCCGTCATATAGTATTTTTTATTTACAGTTATACCACCTGTTATGGTAGTATCGGAATCGTTAGACCCTGCAATTAAAGCATCGGCATCGTTATTTTTGAATAACGCCGCTATGCAGTAATTCGCCGCATCTATACAGGCAAGCATACAATCGAATTCTATCATCAGTTTATTAGTGGCAGATTTTGGAGTAATTGCCAAAGTCATTACTTCCTGACCCTCGGTGTTTTGCGGAATAGTATTATCAAGTGGAATAACCCAGCTACCACTTGACGCATCGCTCGTTTGAACATTTACTATTTGCTGTATGACTTTATTAGCGTCAACATAAGTTTTAGTTGCTTTTTGGCTCGCAATTCTCGTATCAGAATTTCCGGCAAGCGTCCCATCGGTATCAAGTTTGCTGGTTAATGCCGCTGGTGTTATTGCTCTTTCGGTATCTGTGCCGGTGATTGTCTCCGCTCCGGTTGCAAGCTCAACCGCACCTTTAGCAGAATCAGTCGCGGCATTTATGCCTATTTGCGGATTCACTCCGCCGCTCGATGTTATAGGTGCAGAGCCAGTAACTGATTGAACAACCGTTGCAAGCCCGTCAGTCAACGCCTTTTCGGTTGTGGCTTTTGTTTGGCTTGTGCCGTTGTATGAATTCGACAACTGGACAACGCCCGATACAGACGTTGAGGCCGCTGATAGGTATATTTTCCAGTAAGTAGCTTCGCTCACAGGGTCTTTATTTGTACTGTTTTGCAGTGCTTGATAAATGACCATATCACTGCCGATACACAATCCGCCTGTGATGTAGGCAGTTGACGGCGACCAAGATAAAATGCCCTGCGATTCAATCTGTGCTATCAAAGACGTGCAAATATGCAATGCCTGATTAAACATTTCAGATGTTACGATTGTGTCGAACGGCCAGCCCGCCGCTATTTCAACTGCTCCAAAATCAGTATCTCTGTACGATGTGCCTTTGACTGGATTTTCTGGTATTACGATTGAAGCCCCAGAAGCCCATATCCCCGGTAGCGTAAAAGTTCTATTTGCCATATTTCAGATTCCTAACTTGGTTCAACAATTGAATTTATTCTTAATGTTGCCGGATAAGCTATGTAATACGATTTTTCTGCGATAATAATGCCGTGAGTTTGCGTTAAAAATCCACGCTCAAAAGGTGTTAAAATCTTGTCAACGTGTATATCAACTGCCATTGGTTCGCCGACAACAGGCACAAACGAAGCATTTATTCCGGTGATTTCCTTGATAGTATTTTGCAGTTCAGGCACGGACGAGTATTGATTATTGTTGCTGAAAATTCTCGCTAAAACCTGCAAAGCAAATTGAGAATCCGTTGGCACGCCTGCACCTGAACGCCCGCCGGTAACATACGCAAGCCCTCTATCTGGCTGAACAAATATAGGATTCTCTCCTGAATTTGGCTCGTCCGGTGTAAAATAAACACCGTAGTCAACTTCGATGTTTTCTTTTAATTGCCCGATTATCCTGCCGATTGCCTCAAGATAATATGTATGAGCATCATAAATTGTTCGGACTTTCATTAACTCGATAATCGCATCGAAAAGCTCTTGAGCTTCATCGGCAAAGGCATAGATTATCGCTTTTAAGACTGTGGAATTTTTGAACTGATAAAGCAATCTGCTATCAGCCAAAGCTCTAAAGTCTTGAGCGTAATCCGTAAAATCAACTTTGTATTTCGCTGGTATCATATTTTATGCCGCTGGTGTCAAAGTTATGGTTATATTATCTGCGTCAAACGTGCTAACTTCGTCCCAGTCAATGTCAATGTTTGCAGTTCCCACGGCTTCGCCGTGTTTTGCGATTTCCAAGGAAGTTATACTAAAGCCTGATACGCTATTGATTGGCGTATAAAGCTGCGACAAAATCACATCTTCGCCAGGCGGGAAGCCGTCTCTGTCAAAATTACTTGCCGCTCCTACCGCTCCCGCTCCGCCCGAAACATAAGCAAGAATGGCGGCTTTAATATCATCTTCATAAGTAGCTGTCGGGAATGTTGTATCCGTCTGCTCAATCGTCAGTTCAATATCAATCGGCACTTCAACAGGCCGGACGAACTGAATGTAATAGTCAACACCCTGTAAGTCTGTAATTTTTATGCCCTGATTTGTATTGTCAGTCAGGTTGCCGTAATAGCTTAGGCCGGCAGGAGACCGCAAAAACAAAACGTCTGCAACATCAGCGTCAATACCGCCCAAAACAATCGCAGCGATAGATTTAGCAGGGATGCCTCTTGCATCTGTTGTGAGCGTATTATTCTGATAAATACGGCAATAAGTTACACCCTCAACATTGACAATCGCGGCGTAAATAGCCTCGATGTGCCTGTAAGCCGTTGCCGCTGTGGACTTCTGCTGTCGTTCTCTTAATTCTGCGTCTGTTTCGTCTAACATACCGATAACCGGCATTGCTGTATCTATAACAGCACTCCACCCGCTTATAGGCGTTAAAATTGATATTACAGTACCGGTATCAGGCTCAATCGCACCATTTTCGGTACAATTTGCATTCACTGACACCGTACCCCCTGATTCTATTACCGCGACATCCGCAGTTTCAAATTGATAAACTTTATCCTCGGTAGCAACCAAAGAGCCTTTGGGAATGACCGTGCCTGCTGTGCCGGTAAGCGTCAAAGTAATTACTGTTGGATAACCCGCAAGACGAGTTATGCCGTTAAGCTGGACTGTGCCTGATTGCCCGGCTCCGGTATTTGCCAACGGGTCGAACTGTAAAGCAGCTGCTTCTACACCTTGCCAACACAATGAAAGCTGCTCTGCAAATATGCCTATAATCTGCGATAGAACAGAGCCGTCATTAAGGTCTATTTGCGGGCTTTCGCCGCTGGCAGGGTCAACTATGGCCTCGACATTGGTCTTGATGTCAGCCAAAATATCCGCCAGTCTTTTAGCCTTAAATCCTGTTATTAAATTTCCGTATGCCGTTGTCATTGTGTTACCTCAATCGGAATAGCTACATCTTCGCCATAAGTGGTCGTTAATTCGATGTAGGCTGTTATTGCTCTCGCTGCATAATCCTGCACAATGTTGAAAGTCTTTATTTTTTCTACGCCATCAATAGTGGCGATTTCTTTTCTCAAATATAATTCAATGAGCGTTTTGTCTTTTTGGCCGAGCAATTTTTCAGCATAAGGCACGCCCAAAGTGATATTCAAAAACCATTCGCCAAACCAACGCTGCAAATGCGTCCTAACTCGCTGTGCAACTTCTTGAGCCGATACAACGGAAACAAAACCGCCGCCAACAATACTCAAGTCATTATTCAAATTGTCTAAAGCAAGGTCATACATTATGGTACTGGTACTCCTGTATTGCCGCCGCCCGGTTGAACGCCGCTGTGTAAGTGCGATTTAAGGGATATTGTTCCTGCCACGACATCGCCGGTCGTATCTATCCCGCCTGTAACGTGTATATCGCCGGTAACATTCACATCGCCCGCTATGATATTTACAGTGGTCGTTTGAACATCAACTTTGTCGGCATAAACGGATACTTTTGTCGCTCCGTTCCCACTGCGGACTTCGATTGCTGAATTATTCCAGCCAGTCAAAGTTTGCGGCATTGTGATAATGCCCGGAATGCAAATTGCATCCGTCAAGTCGTGATGCCTCACACAGCTTGTCGCCGGACTGTTTCCGACAGGCGGAGTTACAATTCCGCCGAGTTCAACAAAGTTATCAATCGCCCGCTGCGAAAATATAAGCAGGCATTCATCGCCTGGACAAATCGGGACGGTAAGATATAAACCTGCCGACCGTGAATGCGGCAGGCAGACAGGAACATTCTCAATAATCGGCAGGTTTATAAATTCCACTTTGTCAGGCTGGACTATTTTTAAAGCTATCGCAGGTCTAACTTTTGCAAGTCGAGTTGTGGTATCAAACGAAATAATGACCGCAGGAATCGCCGTATTTACGCCGAGCATAAATCTATCGAACTGGATTGCTTCTTGTGTTGCTTTGTCTGGAATTGCACTGTTCATATTGTCCCGACCTCGTAAATAGGCGTTTCGCTTTCAGTTCCAGCCGAAAAATCTTTGAATGACTGTATTATCATTCCCCATTCATTCCCAAATAAGTCGCCGTTGTATGCTATTGTATGAGCCATATATACGCCGTCTAATTGAGGATTAACGCTGCTTTGCACGGTAACGGTATCGCCCGGTAACAAGCCCGGAACAAGCAATGCGGAAATCGTTACGCCGGTCTGTACCTGCATAGGACTTTGCAGAATCGGAGCGACATTAAAAAGAGTTTTTGCATCGGACGAAATCAAGATATTTCGGCCAAAACTCTTGCCATCCTGAATCGCCTGAAAAACTCCGTCCTGAATCGACCAGCTAAAACCATACTGTTTGGCAAGTTTATCAAGAAAATCCTTTGTAGAACCCGCAAATGATAATCCCTGCTGCGTTATTTCCCCATCGGCAATTTTCACTCTCGCGGGGTCATATTTAACGCCCGGCAATTTCTGCTCAACCATTGTTTTTAAAATATAAGATAGTTTCGTGCCCCTGCTAAAAGTTGCTGATGTTACCGAAACAGACGTAGCCGTAATGCCGGTAAGCATTATCAGCTTTGTAATAATGTCCGCTCCTTGCCGCTGATGCGTTGCTGCAACCAGTCCGCCGTTGTATATCTCAAACAGACCGTAATTATCCCACCCGACACGCAGCGAACATTTCAACAATGGGCTAAAATAATCCCTTGTTTCTTTTTTCAGATTATAAAGCAAAATCTGGCTGTTGTTCGGTGTGCCTAAAATGCTTTTATTTATTGCAAAAGACATTCTCAAATGGTCTCTTGTGCCGTCCGAGACTATCTTCATAGCAACATTGTCGCTTGCATTGACCGATTCATTCTGCGGCCATATCAGCAATTCTGCTCGTCTTAAAACAGGTCTTTCGGACATTATGCCACCTCACTATAAATCGGCGGGATATATTCGTCATTAGAGGCTAATATCAGAAAGCATTTATTGCCTAAACTTTTTGACGTATTATTTTCAGTGTTATTTTCACTGATAACCCTCAAAATATGGTTTTTTAATACGTTGCGGCCTTTTAGTAAATTATCAACCGCAATTACAAGATTCAGGCCGGTTACAAGAGCCACGCCGTCTGCGTCTTCAATATCGCAAAGCCACGATTTTATCAGTGTCATATAATAGGTCTTAAAGGTTAATATGCCTGCGTCTGTTGTAACGACAACTTTTCGTGAACCGTCTGATGTAAGTGGTATTAACTCCATTTTAATCAACCCACCCTTTTTGTTTTGCTATTTTATGGGCGTAACTTTCATTGCCAGTATTGACAGGTATTCCCGCTTGACTACCTGCATCTATTTCGCTTGATGCAGTTTTATTCGTGCCTTGCTCGTCAACCTTTAATTGTGATTCAGGCACCTCAACATATTCAAGCTGAACGGAATTAACCTGAACAAAATTAACACTGAATTGCAAAGCCCCTTTGAATGGTGCGGTATGCAACGCCGAAACATTCTGAACAGCCATATTTGTATAAATTTTATGTTCAGTAAAAACAGAAACCAATTTTCGGTCTTTGTGGAGTTTCTCGAATTGCGTCCAAACATCTCTTGCTCTGGCCTTGCCAAACCAAGTATTTACCTGATGAAAAACTACTGATAATTGACACGGATTATTAAAAATATGGTCTGAAATTTTCGCCCCGTTTTCAATCGTATTCATCGTAACTTCGGACGATAAATTATGGCTGTCGGATTTACGGACATCGACCTGTATTTCGGACTGGCCACTACTGTCGGCCTGAACCAAAATGCTTGAACTGAAAAATATGCCGAATAATCCTTTTAACATTTTCTTTCCTATTGAGCAACCGGGACAAACTGCCCTGCATTAAACGAATTATTATTTAAGTGTTCAAATATAAGCCCCGCTGTCTGTTGCGGATTCGATGCACCCTGAACATTTATAACATTATTTACTTTTTGATTATTATTGACAGTTCCGCCGCCTTTGTTCCCAATAACCATTTTATTCATAACATTATGTCGAGTTGCCGCTATCATATCAATTCCATCAACAGCAAAGTCTATACCCTCATTCGCGGTTGATTTGTATTTTTTGCGAAGCTCTTTACTTTTATCAGAACCAAAACCAATTTTTTTTAATACCCACTCTATTGCACCGTAAATAATCTTTAAGTAATCTACCCAAAACTGGAAAGCAGCTTTTACTTGTGCTGTAAAAATCTTAATACCCGCAATAAGTCCAGTTCCAAACATATCTTTGAGCCAGCCGAAAAAGTCATACAAGGCCGGAAAATGTTCTTCAAAAGATTTAAAGAAGTCTCCGATAACACTCTGCCCGCCGCTGAAATACGCAACCAAATCGTCAATTACGATACCAAGAGCCACGCAGGCCGCCGCTATCGCCGCAATAGGCCAATGTATGGCTAACCACGCAACAGCCAATGCCGCAAGCCCGATTAAGGCTCCGGTTATGAAGCCCTCTGTTGCATCTTTCAGGCTCATTGTAAAGCCGATTGAATCAAACAGCTTTGAGCCATATTCAACAACAGCATCTTTTATTTTTTTAATCACACCCCACGCACGCTCAAAGCCCGCTGATATTCCGTCCATAACATCGGACAGTCTTGATTTTATAAGCTCACGATTAACAGTAAGCCATTCACGGAATTTATCTATTACTTTTCCGATTGCCGGCAGGAATGAAAGCCCTATCTGTGTCGAAATTCCTTTTATAGAAAACCAGATGTCTTTTAAGCCCTGATTGAATTTTATTGACGACCGCAAAGCCTCATTCGGAATAATACCGCCGAGCTGCTCTGCCTGTAATTTCAGCTTCGCAATTCCCTCACGTCCTTGCTGTAATAATCGGATAGTGTCTTGCGATAATCCGAGCTTACTTCCCCATTGTAGAGCCGTTCTGCTATTCATTTTGCTAAGTTTTTCTGACAAATCGCCCAAAACATCACTAACTGAACGCATCCCCTTACCTGCGATATTTGTCTGTACGCCAAGATATTGCAACGTTTCATTGAACTGGCCGGGGATTGGACTTGTCATTGTCTTTTGCAGATTAAGTATGTCGCTCTTTAAAGCCTCTGATGAGCCGCCAAGTTGTTCAACAGCATAGCTAAGACCCTGTATCTCGTTTGTTGACACGCCGGTCATATCAGCCAGTCGGACAAGTCCCTCGGAATTCTTGCCGATTGTTTTTAGCCAATAAGCAAAAGTGGTTGTTGCCGCGGTAACTGCGATAGTTGCTTTGACGCTCCACTTTTCGAGTTTTTCCATACCCGATTTTAGAGCATCGACTTTCGCCAATGCCGCTGCGTCTAAATCGACCCCAAGAATAGTTACCAGTTCGTCAATCACGCTCATTTTCGTTAGCCCTTTGTTTGCTCTCTACAAAATCCCGCCAGTCCAACAATTCCAACATTCTGTAAATATCAAAGATGTTGACTTTGCACGTTCTAATATCCGTATAACTGCAAAGACCAGCACAACAGATTCGGCTTATTATTGCCTTTACGTCCCAGCCGTCAGGGATTTCTATGCTGATGCACTCGCAGTCATTTTCAAGTTTCGACCGAGAGTACCCAGCATTGGCAACAAAAAATCCTTTGCAATCTCCACCGTGGCTCTGATAGGGACAAGCATTATGTCTTCTGGATGTTTCATAAACCACGCATTGCGAACGCTTGCGTCTCGCAAGTAGGTCATTTCTGGTGTTATGACATAACTTAGGCACTCTTTGAGTACCTTTTCCGCCATATCAGAATCGAGACCCGCCGATGCCGATGCAATCAATGAGAAAATCTTGTCTTCGGTATTTTTCCCACCAATGTCAAACCCCTGCAATCCGCCAGCCATTGGAGCGAGCAACTTTGAAATTTTAATACCCAGGCTCAATACATCATCGGGCGGAATTGAATCGATCCGATAAGTCCTGCCGTTCACTGTGAAACTTTTTAAGTCTGCCATTTTTCCTGTCCTTTTTTATTTAGCTTACAGATTCGAGCCGGTAAGAACTGTACCGGAAAACTTGTAAGTAATTTTCCCCATTTTCTTATCGCCGGTTGCCTTTTCGCCGGGCAGAGAAACAAAAGCTGTCGCAAGAGTATCGACAACATCAACGCCGCTGCGGATAACCACGTTACAACCGATGCCGGTCTGTTCCTGTGCGAGCCGCAAAGCGTTGAGGATTATCAAAGACGAGGACATTTCTTTCAGGTCAACTTCAATTTCGCCGCCCTGACGAGTAGCTATGTTCATCGCCGCCCCGTCTGTTCCCTCGGTAGGCTCTACTTCGCCGCCTCTATGACGAACTCTTATAGAATTTCCGTCTGACAAATCTTTCAGAGGGATTCCATTTACAAGAACCGTTACATTGCTCTGACTATATGTTTTTTTCATATCTGAAAGCTCCTTATGCTTATGGTATTACATCAACATTGACAGTTACTTTGTGGATTGCACCGGCCAGATAAGCTGTTATCTGGACAGGCGGGGCTATTCTTGACGCTCTATCGCTTGATGTCGCAGTCTCAATGCCCATCGGTACTATTTCAAACGCCGGTAAAACTGACACGCCGCTTTCGTTTGTGGTATCAGTAACCGGCCTATCTGCGAACACGCCATTCGTTACATATCGCTGGCAAATCAACTGACAGGCCGAAACGATAAGCAACTGGCCTGCCGGGGTGTACGGTACTTTTTTGTTACGCAGGAATACGTTGAAAACCTCAACCTGCAATTCCTCAACGAAGTTATCAAGGTTCACGGTATCATCACTGAAATAATCATCGGACGATTGAACGCCGTCCCTGATTGTTTCGGAATTGTTGCCGATGAGCGTATAGGTATTGATTCTGCGACCTGCTAAAATCAAAAGCTGTGTCGATGTAATTGCTACCGGGGAAATTCCTGTCATACTCTTAAACTTCGCCGTTATCGCCGAATTTGTCGCTGCGTAATCGACAGCAAGCATCAGTGCGATATACGAAACATCGGGGTAATACTGTGCATTGTCGTGATAGAATACGCCGACAGCGTCTAAATTCAGATTGTGGCAATAATAGCCGATATTTGCGGTATCAACCGAAGAATAGGCTGTTGCAAGATTGGTCGTCAAAATACAGAATGAGCTTTCAAGGGCATTGACATAATCAGCAAAAGACTTCTGGTCGGCTGTATCACGCCATACTTTGTCCAAAGCCCATCCGTAAATCGGATAGCCCGCATCAACGCTTGCCTGTCTGACAATTTCAGCCTCGTCCGCTAATTCAACCGCTGTATGGCCTTGTGATAATGTCGCTCCGGCCAGTGCCGTCAAGCCAAGCAGAGCCGAAACGTCCGTGCCCGTCTGTCCAGAAGCAAACCACGCATAAGATACAATCGCATCATCGCCGACATTAGTGCCGGTCGAAATTACAACTCCCGTAGCACTTGCCACACACGTTGCTCCCGCGGGGAATGTAGCCGCCGCTGCGATAACGGCCGCAACATCAGCCAAATCTTCGCAAAGGTGGAAATCTAAGTCGCTTAAAGTAATAACTGTTTCAGCATCGCCGAGATATATTTTAAGCGAGCCGTCTGTAATCGAAGTCAAATCTCCAATAGTGATTGCCCCACTGGTTACAACACCAGCAATATCAGCCGAGGCAATAAGACCAACAGCCAATTTTTCAGGGTGAGGTGTTCTCTCAAAGAATGCTTTGCCGGCATAATAGATTGAAGTATTGGACGGATAATCCAACGCAAAGGCCGCAAAAGTGGTATAGTATTTCACCCTGTCGGCTTCCTGAAAAGTAGCCTTTGGTGTCAATATGCACATCAACGTCATATCAGTTGCAATCTCTGTCGATGCTTTCGACAATGATATTACAACATCTAAACTGCGTGGTAGGCTTTCGCTCATAATTTTTACTCCTTTGGAATAACTAAACTCAAATCGTAATCGGTAATCGGCACAGCAGCTTTATCGAAGTAATCTACCTCGGATACCTGCTGAATTTCCGCATAAAAATAAACATTAACAATGGCCTGTTCTTGCGACCTGCTATTGACAACAACGCTCACATCTTGAACGCTGTCGGCTCCGCCCAAACCGCAAACAGCCCATAAATCCTTAAATCTGTTTGAAGACCTTAAAAGCGTTACGAATCTTGACAGCTTTGAAAATGCGTCCTTACCGACAATTTTTATTTGCCCTTTGATATACTGGACATCGCTTATTGTTTCGTCAAATCTTGCCGGTATTTCGGGTATAGCAGGGACAGCCGGTATTTCTGGTGTTTCCTCGGTCGCTGGTACTGCTGGCACTCCGGGGATTCCAGGCACAGCCGCAATTTCCTGATTAGTTATTTCAGGGTAAGCCTGTTGCTCGATGTCGAGCTTTCGCCAACTCGCATAAGCTCCTGTCGGCAATGCTCCGGGATTGCGTTCATTGATAACATTATCCGCCACAAACCCGGTTACACTGGCAATCGCTTTGCAAATCTCAATTTCAAGAGCATCTAATGTTGTCGCTGCCATATTAGCTGTCGCTCCCGTGTTCTAAGTATCGGGTTGCAATGTAAGTATCAAAGCCAGCGTTGATGTTTTGAAAACCTTTTGCTATTACTTTGTACAAATAGCCCTCGTAAGTAATAAAAGACTGTTTGTTTTCGGTAGTTGTAATTTTCGGGTCTTGGAAATACAGCGTTTCCATTGTCTGAATCGCAAGTCCGCCGTCTGATACATCGCCGCCAGTTAAAATCTGAACTTTTTGTGGGTCTGCATTAAAAACATCAGCCATAATTGTCCTTGCTGTGCCTTTAACTGGAACCCAAAGACCATTACCTCTCGTTCCTGTTGTCTCATAAACAGAAATTGGCTGACTGGCATTACTCACAACCTTGCTACAAAGTTTTAATGGTATCATCTTGTTCTATCCCTGACAGCGAAAGTAACTGACTGTCTCAAATGGCCGGTGTCAATTAACGGGTGGCTCGAACCTTTTGCATCAATCGTTGACTGAGCATTGGGCGGCTCATAAGTATCTGTAATCTGCTCTTGAACCATTCCCTTTGCAATCGAACCCCAGCGGCCAAACATTTCATTGGTCGTAATTTTGCCGTCCTTGCAGAGCTTAATATCCGCAGCGTTTTCGGTTTTAAACCAGTGCTGAATGTCTATTGACGCAAAATCCATAAACGGACGAGCCGGGATATTATGCGTGCCGTAATTGTTCCATATTGCAACTTCAAGAACCGATGCACCGCCAGAATAATACGGCGTACCTAAACTGCTATTTCCCGCGGGAAAACCAACAGCAACCTCTTTGCCTTTTAGGTCAACTAATTCTTTTTTCAAAGAGCTAAACCAGTTTCTGTTTTTTCTGGTTACTTTATTCACATTCACACCAACATCGCCGGGCTTATTACCGTGTCCAGCAAGGACAGATATTCAAGCCCATAAACCGTCCGGCTCAAATCAGCTTTCAAAGCATTACTACTGCCGACCAAAGCGGACGGCGTTAATGTTGCTGATACGCCATTAGTATTAGACGACTGCTGCGTAAGAACGCCTGGAGCGTCAACAGCATTCAATTTTGTGTCGGTAATCCTAAAACGAACTGCAAGACGATGTGCAACCAGTAAGCATAATGCCCGGTCTCTGAAATCGCCAAAAGCAGAATCGCTCATCAAGCTATTTTGGTAAGCAACTTCGGCGGCAACAATCGTCGCTGCGGTTTGTGAAGTCCCGCCGACTAAAGCAAATTCAGGATACAAAGTCAAAAATGTTGTGCCTGTTACGGACATTCAATTACTCCGTCTTTGCCGGTTCGCCTGCTGGTATCTGTATTGTTTCAGGCTTGAACGTTTTTACCGTTGCCGTTTTGTCGCCCTCTTTACCGGTAACATTTTCAGGCTTCAAGTTTTCCGGTGGCTCTGGCTTAGAAACGGTCTCGGACAATTCAAGGTCTTTCTTATTGTCAACGACAAGAAATTTCTTGTCGAGATAACCGGCGATAATCTTGCGTTTTGATAACTGTGCGAAAATTGTCTTGTCAACCGGAATGCTACCGTTAGCCGGAACAGTGATTGAATTTGAATTAGGCACAATAATCAACTTGCTATTGCCTTTGAATATCACAATGTTGGACATCGTGGTATTTCGCAGCATCACTGCTCCGGGTACATTTGCAACCCCAGTAACCTTTATCGCCACGGACGTTTTTTTGTCAACTTTTTTTACTGCCTTTGCCTTTGCCATTTTTCCTGTCCTTAAAAAAAGTGTTTTTCTATTTTCTGCCAAAACGGTATTTGATTAAATACCGTCAAAATACATCATTGAAGCAGGACGAGGCACAGCATAAGAGCCGTGTTTCATCTCTGCCGCGAACTCTGCACCAAGCAACATTGGAACAGACGGACACAAGGTGTAAGGCATTGGCATCGGCAGGCACTGATTTTCTTTGTCCTGCTCAAGGATAACCATTCTGTCTGTACCGTTTGCACCAGCTCCCTTGAGATACCGAACAGGCACAACTTTCAACTCTTTGCCTGTCATTGCACTAAAGCTGTTGTTGGTTTTCAGGTATGTCAACGCTGAAACCATCGTTGCACTTGCACCCAAAGCCATAAATGTATTGGCGAGCAAGAGGAACTGCGTTACAGGCAGGCAGACCATACCTGGCTTATGAACCGTAAGGGTTGCGTCAATGATATAACTGATACCAGCATTGACATCAGCAACCATCTGTGCTCCGGTCTTAGAAGCCCACTCTGTATCGCTGGCTTCATCCGCAGGGTCGTTACCTGCAACCGTGGCAACGTTCACGCCGGCATAACTCAAGAAGCCTCTGAATCCAACGGTCGTATCTCCGAAAAACGTTGTGGTCTCAATGAGGTTTTCGCAAGCCTTTTTCATCGCCTTGCCAAGCTGCGAAGCAATGTCAAGACGGAAGCCCATACTGTACTGGCGGGCATCTTCATTCGTTACCTCGGCAGCAACAGCAGAAGCAGCGAGAGGAAACGTAATCATACCATTGGATACATTCACCTTTGGAACATTCTTTCCGCCCTTATTGCTCTGGAAACCAGCCGCTCCCTGATGGTCTGTCAGGAAGAAACCGAAATTCTGTGCACCGGGATTGATGTTTGTAATAATCTGGTCTTCTGCCAGTACGTTACGCCAGTCAAGTTCTGGATACCTGACTTCTAACAAAGCAGAATTTACTTCCGTTGTGATTTCAACGGCCAGATTTACCGCTGATACTTGTGATTGACTTCCGTATGTTGGAGCCATTGTCTATCTCCTAAAAAAGAGTGTTTTTATTTCGTTAGCCTTTATGGCTTATTGTTTAAACTCAACGAGAGCCATTCCGTTGACAACGTTGGATATAAACTTTCCGGTCGTCAATTTAACGGTGTCTATTTTCAATGTGCCGTCTGCACCGGACGTGATAACCTTGTTGCTGAAACTGCCGATGTCGAAGCCGTGAGCAGGCGTAACTTCGTCTTTGATAATCAAATAAACATCATCGTCAGCGGCGACATCACTGTAATTCGCCTTAACCCACACTTTGAAGCCGCCACGATTCGGCTTTGCAACAGCGGCAATACGCTTTTGAGCGACATAGCCGTTACCGTTTGCATCACACTGGCCAACTGCCGTGCGAAGAACGATACCGCCGAAGTCAGCCTCAGCGAAAGCACTGCCCGGCAAAGCTGCCTGATAACCGTTCACGCCCTCGCGGACAGGCGAAGTTACCGGCGTAAGAACAACGCCGAGACCGAACTTTATGCCGTCTGTTTCCGAAACAGGCACATTCTCAACATTGCTCTGCGACAGCGGGCTTGCCAAGTCGCCAATTAGGGCTGTACCCATTTGATTTGGATAAGTACTCTGAACGCTTCCGAATTCTGTTCCTGTAAATGCCATTTTTTGTTACTCCTTAAATAAAAAAAGCCCCGCACATTCTTGATTTTTCAAGAACATACGGGGCGATTGTCTCGTTGACCCATTACTTCATATTTAATTTTACTAAAGAACGATGCTACTTACTTGCCGGGGCTTCCTTGCGGCAGAATACCGGATGTTTTGCACCGGCGGCGTTTTCAACTTTTTGGCCGGCAATCGGCAACTGGTTTTCTGTTCTCTGCTGCGTGCCTGTGTTTTTTGTGGCAAAAGCAACCAGAGTTTTGAAAGTCGTCTTAATAACTTCATCGGACGCTTTCGACAAATCAACGCCTTTTGCGTTCATAACCTTAACGGTTAAAACTTTCATTCTGGCGTTCATTTTTCGGCCTGTGCTGTTTTTCACCTGCTCGTCAATATCTTTCTTTGTCGCATCACGGTCTTTTTCGGCAACCTCGGCATTGAGGACGGCTTCCTCGTCCTTTTTGTAGCCCTCTCTCTCGGCCAGTTCGTTATCCTGATGTTCGTCAGACGACAGCTTTGCAATCTGCTCGGTCAGCTTTGCAATCTCTGTGGTAAGAACCGCAATTTGAGCTTCAAGAGTTGTTTTTGTGTCCGTTGCTTCTGTGGTCTTTGCTGAGAGGTCTTTTTTCAGTACGTCTGTTTCCTCGGCGTTCTGCGTCCTGATGTCATTCACCATTTTTTCGGCTTCCGTCCGGTCGGCTTCGGACGTGAAATTGTACGAAACTTCCTGACCTTTGGAATTTTTGATTTTCACAATAATCATTGTATTGTCTCCGTTATTGTTTTTATTATAAATTCTTACGTCATAACCACAACGCCCTTTGCCCTCTGGCAATAGCAAAACGTGGTTAAACGACAAATTCCGCTGGATAGCATCGTAAGGCTTGCCCTCAAATTCGCCCGCCGAAACTTCCATTGTCGAAACATAGCCCGCCGAAACTTCAACAAGGTCTTTATTTTTTATGGCCTCTATTGCTTCCGGGTCTGTGATAATAAAATCACATTCGACAAAGCCGTCTTTTACGTCAGGCGAACCAGCAACATTGCCAACAGTCTCAGCGTCAACAACCTCTCGTTTGTCCGGGGTCTGCCATTCGTGAGCATTGCGAACAACTGGCTTGCCCTCTAATGACTTTAACGCCTCTGCCGTGAACTCGTCTGCCGGGATATACTGCCTGATTTTATCTTTACCCGCAAATTGGTCTTTAACTTCGTCCGGCAGTTCATCAACAGAATAGTCGAAAACGCCTGCTTTTAACGGCTTAACGTGAATACGCAAAAAGCCGTCAGCGTCAATTTTCCAGTTTTTGATTTTGCAGATTACTTGCATTTTCGCCCATAAACGAAAAAAGCCCTTACCACGCTCGGCTTGTTGGCCGAAAATGATAAGGGCGATTTGTCTCGTTGACCTTGTTTCGTTATTAAATTTTTAAGAGCTAATTTTTGCGGTCATATTGACCTATATAGACACATTATAGCACAATCAATGTGAAAAATCAACACAATTTATATTTTATTATTAAGTATTTGAATTTTCAGAGTTTATCGACTCCAAGTATTCAATCTTAACATTCTTTGAAAACTTTGTCAGATTGAACTTCACCGAGCCGAACATATCGGGCAGAATGTCTTTTATTTGTTGTGCAATTTTCTGAATTTTTTGTCTCTGTTCGTAAGTGGTCATTTTTTATGCTCCTGTTTTCTTTTTTCGTTCATTGCCCGCTGAATGGCATAATAGTTTTCTCGATACCGATTTTCCATTTTTTGAACCTTGTCAAAAAACCTGTCGTCCTGCGGCTTCATTCCGGTATCTTCAATAATTTTCGTTGGCATCTACGCTGTCCGCTTTAAAGCCCTGATAAACTGTTTTTATTTAAAAACTTTTTTCTATCTAAAATTGGTATTGCTATACAGCGGCAGTTATGTACAATATAACTGTTAGCTGAATAATAACCATTATTTGATTGGAGATTGTAAATATGACGATTAGAAAGTTCACAGACGCTTTTCTTAATCACGCGACAAAATTGATAACTGAGGGAATCACACTTAAAGACGTTGCCGTCAGAATGGGGTGTAATCCTGACAATCTCAGCCAGTGCCTCCGCAGACGGGGGATTAACACGGACACCAGAAAAGGCCGCCCCGCCCATAACAGATATAATCACCTTTCTGAAAAGGAGATTGTCCAGCTCTATTCCGAGGGTATGAGTGAAAAAGCTCTTGCTGAAAAATTTGGTGTTGAGAGACCGCCCATCACTCGTATTTTGCGGCAACATAACATTCCGCGAAGAAGCCAGAGCGAGAGTATGTTTGTGAGAATGGCAAATACTTCTATTGACGGCAGAAAAGATATTACAAAAAAGGCTCGTAATGCTCGTAGGAAGATAGCTCAAAACACTGAGCAAAAAAGAGGTCATAGAGGGGGTGTTTTGGGTCGCGGAGAACTGGAACTGATTAACACTCTTCGCATTCAAGGTTATACCGTTACGCCTCAAAAAGCCTTCGACGTTTATAGTATCGACCTCGTTTTCAACACCGTCGCCGTGGAAGTCAAGTCTGGAGCAGCGTCCGCTCGAAGCTCCCGCAATTTGGCAAGAATCCCATATATCTTTAAAGCTGGCTACAAATTCGTTATTGTTCATTTTGCAGACGAAACCGCCCTCAAAAATGGGCTTGATGAGATAATCACCCTCTTGAACTTCATTGATAGGCAACCAACCACGATTAGTCAATACTGGATGATTAGGTGTGGCCTGCAATCGTCCCCCCTCATTCGTGGTAAGCGTCGTAAAGATTCCACTATACTTGCGTCGCCAGAGCTTGTTACAACCATTAGAAAAATCAATTATAGCGTCGCCGAGTAAGCAGTTTATCGCCTGTCCAGGGTGTCCGTCTTTTGGCGGCTTCGACCATAAGAAAACTTTGCCGTCCCTGTGATAGTGGTCGCCGTGAATGTTTGATGCTTTTGGCCATTTACCGCCCGGCTTACCTACAACCCTGTTATCTTGACTGCTCCGCCATTCATAGGCAGGGATTCCCGCTTCGGTCTGCTGGAATTCGGTTATCGCGGCATTGGCCTTGCTGGTCTGGTCTCTTGCGATAAATTTCGCTCTGGCTTTTGTGGTATCGCCGATAAATTGAATCTGCTGCCATAGCGTCCGTCCGGCTGGTAATGGCTGTTGCTTTGTAGCAGTCAAGACCGCTCGGCTCACTTCGCCGATGTATTGGCCGGGGATTGTTTTAATTAGCTGTGCGGCTTCGACTGTCGCCGTATCCATAACCTGCTGCATTTTCTTGTCGTCAAATAGTACCTCAACGCTCATTTTCATTTTGTCCGATATGCCGGCAATCAGCTTTGCTTTGTTGTTGTCGAAAATATCTGTTGCAAGTTTCTTGCCTCTGCCCTGCGAGATTGAATCGAAGTGTCGTTGCCACTTGTCAAGAGCCGTCCAAAGTTCCTGATACTTTTGAGATAGTAAAGTTTGGTCATTCCAACGCCGGGCGGTATTGTGTATGTCGGCACGCATAATAGCAATTTCGCGTTCTAACGCCTTGCGAAATTGTTCCTCGGATTTAAACGGCGGTCTTATTGGACGCAATCTGACCTTGCCGGCTTTCGGTTTGCGTTTTGGGTCTTCGGGACTGGACAAGGCAATAATCATTTGTAGCAAATATCCTTTTCTTGCTCAATAGGCTTAGGATTTTTCGGCTCTGCCCCTGATGTTATCTGTTTCAGCAAATTAAATTCAAAAATCCGCATTGCGTTCATAAGGTCAGTAGTCGAAACACCAGCAAGCTGATGCGTGGTCGTAAGGCTGCCGTTTTCATTCCACTGGAAAACAACGCTTGCTTGTCGGACGGGCTTTTCGTTCTTTGCCGGTTTGATTTTCATTCTGCGTCTGCGTTCTTCCCACTCTGCGAGCCTGATGTCATATTCCGCCGATATTTCCACTTGCTGTTTCTTTGACAGTATTTCCGCTGGCATAGGAACTCCGTCAATTAAATACTGATTGCCCTTTACAAATTCAGGAGCAATAGGAGCGTCAACATTTACGTCAAACGGTTCTGTGTAACACTTGAATTCTTTCATCTGTCTGCCCTTTCAAATTATTATTTTTCTGTTTCCTGTTTCAATTTTTCGAGTTCTGCTTGACCATCAAGCAACTCGTCCTGTGCTTTTTGTTCCTGCTCTGCAACTATCTTTTCAATGTCAATTTCGGTTACAAAGATTTTACGGGCTTCAAGTTCTTTTAAAGTTTGTTCCATTGTCAATAATCCGTCAGAATACAGCCCGGCGTATGTCTCAACTATTGACTTGTTCAATTCGGCCTGCTCTTTTTCATCAAGGTTATGCAGCGGCGGGAATTCAATATCAAACGCCTCGGCTCTTTGTTTCCAGCCCTCAAAACTCCAAAGGCAAGTCCCGGCAATCTCAAAAAACTGCAATAGCTTTGGCTTAATCTTGAGCCGTTGTATGCTGTCGATAACATTGTAATAATTTTCAAGGTCGCTTTCGCCGGTTGCATTAAGACCGCCCGGAGCCTGTCCCAAAAATCTTGTTGCCGGTATATCACTGCCAGCCGATAGGATAATCAGAAAAGTCATAACCAATTCAGGCACACTACCGAAAGACGCTGAATGCTGCGTAATCTCTACGCCCTGACCGTCCATAATCGCGGCTCTGTAAAGACTGATTTGTTCTACGACCTGTTGCAATTTTTCCATTGCCCCGGCATTGCCCGCAACCAATGTTTTCAGGTCGTCAACTTTAGCAAGCAGGACGCTTGCCATATTTACAAGATGATATGCTCCCTCTTGTGTACCATTTACTCTTATCAGCAGGTCATAAAGCGGCGTTAAAATGCTTTCGCCAAAACCGGACGGATTAACTCTTTGCGGCTGATAGATATTTGCTGTATTGCGATTGAACAGCGGCTCACCATCGAAACAAATTATCCTGCTATGGTCAACTATTGAGCCGTTGATTGTAAGCTGTTGCGGCTTGTCATAGTCCGGGCTGAAAACATCCGTGATATATTTCGATTGCCATATCTTCTGAATGTCAACCACATTCAATGCCCGCAAGTCTCTTTGACTGCGAAGCATTTTTAAATCAACAGGCTGCTCAACAGTCTTTGCATTATCAGCAACGCACATATAAATAACAGAGCCGCCGAGCAAACGCTCCTGCTTCATCGCCCGCTTAAATTGCTTGTCGCCTTTGAGCTGCTCGAAAATGTTCATCAAGGCTTTGGCATCGTCTTTCGATATACCTGTAAGCTGAAATTGCTTGCGGAGTGCATCTTCAACAGGAATGTCAATAATCTTCTTGGCCGCCCAGTCCGTAAAATAAAGAGCCGTCAACTCACCCCATTTTGCGAAAAAGTTTGTATTAAAATATGGGTTTAACGTGCGGGAAGCCATACTGTGCTGAGCCCCTCGGTCTTGCGTGCCGTTAGCTCCGCCGCCTTGAAGCATAGCATTTTTCTGGCGAATGCGATTTTGCTTTGATAGATAGTTCTTCTGCTGTCTTGCAAGTTCAGCATTTTCCATTCGTTCGCTTTTTTTAGGTAATCCGTTTTTCATAGTTTTAACTTTCTGTGATTTTATGGTGATAAATCATTCAATAAAAACATCTCTTTTATGCCCAAGAGGATATTTCTCAATATACTTTACTGCTTTGCCGTCCGTTCTGATAGTATTGTCTCTTCTCGATATTGGCGGTTCACCTTTTTTAAATCTTTCGTAATATCTCAAAATGCCACATTCACAGCAAAACCCCAATGCGTGTTCATTCCCATCTGAATCTAAAAAAGACATAGAGGTTTCGTATTGGTGTTCACAGAACAAAATTTGCCATAATCTTTTTAACATTTTAATTACTCCAATCATCCCAAAATATAAAATACGCTCCTATTTGTATTGTCTTCATCACACCAGCCGTTCTTTCATACCCAATACGCCATTTATAATGCCCTTTGGCATATCTTGAGAAATGAAATGGCTTGCAAAATATCCATATATTCCAAAGACCTAAAGAGTATTTAGCTTTCTTAATATAAATTACTAATGACAAAAATTTACGCAGCTTTGACATCGTAGCCTCCGCCCTTTCTTTTCCAAATACTTGTTGCCATTGTCATATTATCTACACGGTCGTTTATCTCGTCCCCGCCGCAAAACGCCGCACATTCTTCGATATATGCCTGCGATAATTCGACTTCGTGAAGCGGTAATCGTATTCGGCCTGCTTCAATGTAAAATGTCGAATGATTTACTCTGCCGACCTTATCATCGGGAAAGCTGTAATCTTTAGGTTTCCAGAGGACGACCGGCATATTCTGTTCTCTCAATGTTTGGCCTAATGATGTGCCTGATACTTTGTCCTCGATGTAAATTGTCTTTGCTCCCCATTTTTCCCATATAGTCCAGAAACGCTTTGTCTGCCTGAGTAATTCAGGAAATTCCATTTTCGCTCTGTACTCACCAAGCAAGTCAAGATGTGTCGCTGTTGCGTGCCAGGCGTTCAAGACTGTAAAGTCGTTCATATTGCCGGTCTTCATCGCAGTATCGGCAGTTATAAATACAAGGCCGTCAACTTTGTAATCAACATTGACGCAATCGTAATACTTCCACCATTCTTTTTTGATTATGTTTCCGCCCTCAATTTGCGGCTCCTGCTGATACTGTGAAAAGAACGCAAACGGGTCTATTGTTTTGAGCCTTTGCAAGTCCGCCGCTGATTTAACAATTTCCCACGCTGATTCGCCGTTGTCCTGCAAGCCCTTAATGTGTAAAACGTGCCATTTTTCCGGCTCATTAGTTAAGACAAAATGAGCCAAGTCGTCAGGAGCAAGCCTCTGCATAATCATTATAATAGGCGTATTGGAATTGTTTTTGCGAGTGGATAATACGCCAGTGTACCATTGTCTAACGTGCTCCTTGACCGTTGCAGACCTTGCATCGTCAGCTTTCATAGGGTCGTCAATGATAATCGCCCCGCCAAACTCTTTACGCTTCTTACCTGCACCGAAGCCAGTAATTGAACCGCCGACACCTACGCCAAAGACTGAGCCGCCCTGCTTTGTTGTAAAATATGCTTCGCCTGTTTTTTCAAGTTCGACACCGAAAATAGTTCGATACCATTCAGACTGCATATCGGTCTTTATTTTCCCCGTCTGAGTAACGGCCATTGTGTTAGAATAGCTTGTATAAATCCATTCACTGTCTGGAAAAATACCCATTCCCAGACCCGCCAAATCTCTAACCTTGAAAGTCTTACCGAATCGCGGCGGCATAGTGATTAAGAGATTAAGTTTTCCGCCTGGTAAATCCCCCGTCAAAACCTGCTCAAAGGCAGTGTCGATTTCTTTATGAAACGGCATTTGCACTCTCGGCTCTCCATCCATTTCGCCGTGTAATAAAAAATACTCTGAAAATGTCGGGGGCGTTTGTGTTTTCATTTATTCTTTTTCCCCGCTGCGAATGCCGCCCGCATTGCCGCCACTCTTTCGGCAGGTGTCATATTCTCAAAAGGATTATTCAGATTGCCGCTGATATTTATTTTCTTAGTGAGCAAGCCCAAATGCTCCAACAGCGTTTCGATGTTCTTGTCCTTGCTCCATAACTTGATTTTCCTGGTATGGCCGATACTAACCCTGTCTTCACCTGTACCTACAAATTCCTCTAAAGTTTCAATGCTCGAAATAGCCCGCCGAATATCAATCGGGATTTCGTGTATTGGCTTCAAGCAACCGTTTTCGTCAAACGCCCCGGCAACATCGCTTGTGGCTATCCGGTAACATTCGGTCAATATCTCGTCAGCGTTTATCTCTATGCGTTTCTGCTGTGCCTGTTTAAGTTCTGATATGCGTTCTTGCACCTTAACATTTGCTAACAACCTACTACCTTGCTCGCACGCTGTCTTTTCGCTGTACCCTGCTCTTATTGCGGCCTGTGTAGCATTCAAATCTTTTATGTACTCCTGACAGAATCTTTCCCGCAGTTCTCTTTTTGGGTCTAAGGCTCTGGCCGGCTCTTTAACCTCTGGCTTAACAACAACGTCAGGCTTACGCTTTTTCTTTACGTCCACCTGTTTCGCTACAGCTTCTTTTTGTTTTTTCTTCGCCATTTGATAACGTTCTAACCACTTTATTTCAGCAGGGTTAAGAGCTTTACCGTCTTTCATTTTCTGGACTAAAGCGGTAAATCTCTGCTTCTTGGCAAAATCAGCGATGTCGATGGAATTCTCTTGCATATCAAGGTTGTTTTGCCGATACTTTTCACTTTTCAACTTTCAAAAACTCGAATATGTCCGATGTGTAAAATGCTCTAACGAGTGCAAGTCGTTATTGTTGGCGGATTATCTTGCCGATACGCCGCCCGCATCGGGCTTTATTCTTATGTCAAATAATTCTTATTTAAGCCTTGAACCACACCGCTTAATTGCGAAGCTATGCCTGTTGAAAATAACGATTTATGATTTTCTTTGAGGCATAATATGGCACAAGAACAATTCAAATTAGCTCGCTGGTGCGACAGGGTCGTATGTTGGGTGGAAAGCCAAAGAGTGTTTTTAACTATGGGGTCTGCATTTGATTTGGCTTCGCAGATTCCCGGCAGATACAGAATTGCAATAATCGCCAATGACAGAATTATTGATTTGAAACCTTTTGACATTAGATAATATCCCCTGTTTCAACTTCGCCGAATTCCTGCTTTATCGTCTTGGGGTCGCCTTTATAAAATACAAGGACGTTCTGATGTGTTTTACCGAGCTTCCGCCCGCTCTGAAACTGCTTGCTCACTCTTATTGGCAGGCTCCCGATTGAAGTAACCAAAATAGCCTCATTGTAAAGCATTGCCCCTGCCTCTTGAAACGCCGCGATAGTATCACTCACGAAATTACGGTAAAGTCCCTGCTTATCCCGAATATCGCCGACCACAAAGCAAGCAAACCGATTGCCTTTGAGTTTTTGTACTGATTGACTGATAATACTTCGGTACGCATCTTTAAACTTCTCATAATCCATATTGGACAGGTCTTTGGGGTCGTCAGAATAAACCTCAAGGTCTGCGTATGGCGGGCAACTGAAAACAAAATCAAACTCACCTTTGACAAGCTTGCTTATGTTGCAACTGTCGCCGGTTATCCACTTAGGCTTGCAAGCAAGGCTCATTCCCCCGGCCTGCAAGGTATTGGCCTGCACTTGTTCTGCACGCAGCTCAACGCCAGTGTATCCGTATCCCAAATAGGCCGCTACAATCCCCCGGACGCTGCCGCCGGCAAATGGGTCAAGTACCTGCCCTTTGTCCGGGCAAAACCAACGATAAGCCAGCTCGCATAGTACGGGGTCAAAAATTGATAATATGCCGCCTGTTTCAGTAGTAGCTATGTTGCTGTTCTTGGGCAGATAATCGCCCAGGTATTTTTTCTCAAATTCAGCATTACTTAGCTTCTTGCCCGATTTTTGCTCTGCTTGATGTTTGTAATCGTAATAATGTGGAACTGTCCCGCTGAACGAGCCTGTGGTTTTCATCTTGTCCCGCCCACCAAGCTCGCTTTTTATCCCTAATCCGAGCCACGATTGTTTTCTTTCCTGCCAATAGCCCTGTCTGGTATCTAATACGCTGAATGGCGGTACGATAAACCGCTCAGTAAGAGACGCTCGTGCTTCCTGCTCGCTTATGGTTTTAAGTTGTCCCCTTAATTCCTCGATGTCAATTTCCGAAAACCCCGCTATCAACTGCAAATCCGGCTCAAGCTCTGTCAACATCTTGTCCAGAGCCGCTGTGTCGAATTCTGATAGGTCAGTGGAACGATTATCGGCTATGGCTAAGGCTTTCCGCTTATCATAATCCGTTTTCAGGTCTGTACGCTTGACTACGACAAGCTCTGTACCGTCTGATTCGATGATTTTTACTGGAA
>Ga0209212_1001432_pt1 | contig 38726 bp, 33 predicted proteins | sample RifGroC2_FD_183996 | JGI IMG/M metagenome (GOLD analysis project Ga0209212, IMG submission 183996) | Groundwater microbial communities from Rifle, Colorado, USA - Groundwater C2 (SPAdes) (version 2) | ecosystem: Environmental > Aquatic > Deep subsurface > Groundwater | place: Rifle, Colorado... | reverse complement strand
GACGCGCACCCTGTAGGGGTTCGTTCCGCCGTCGGAGACTATGTAAAATCCGAGTTCGCCGTTGGCGCCTTCCACGGCGAAATAAGTTTCGCCGGCCGCGGGCCGCACGCCCTCGATGACCAGCTTGAACTGCCTGATAAGCGCCTCCATTTCATTGTAAACCTTTGCTTTAGGAGGCATATCGACGTAATTTCCGCCGCCGTTGACCGGGCCTTCGGGCAGGCGTTCGAGCGCCTGCTCGACTATTTTCGCCGATTCTACCATTTCCTGCATCCGCACCAGGTAACGCGAATAAACGTCGCAGCCGGAATCAACTGCGATGTTGAAGTCGAATTCGTCGTAGCCGAGATAAGGCCAGGCCTTGCGCACGTCGTAGGCCACGCCGCTAGCCCGCAGGCAGGGGCCGGTAATGGAATACGCTTTTGCGTCGTCGGCGGATATACGCCCGATGTTTTTGGTGCGGTCGTAGAATATTTTATTGCGTGTAAGAAGGGCGTCGACGTCTCTGAGCGCGTTCGGCAGTTTCGTGTTCAGAAGTTCTTTCACGCGGCCGGCGAAGTTTTCATCGGCGTCGCGCATGAGCCCTCCGATGCGGGTGTAGGCGGTGGTCAGGCGCGATCCGCAGAGCGGCTCTAAAATGTCGTAGATATCTTCGCGCACCCTGAAAAAATACCAGAAATTGGTCAGGGCGCCGATATCGACGGCGTTCGCGCCGATGCAGACAAGATGGTCCATTATGCGCGACAGTTCGGATATTATGACGCGAAGGTAGCGGCAGCGCTCGGTTATTTTTATGTCCATGAGGTGCTCGGCGGCCAGGACATAGCCGACGTTGTTGATCATCGCCGAACAGTAATTGAGCCTGTCGGTGTAGGGGATAACCTGAGTATAGGTACCCTTTTCGGCGGATTTTTCGAATCCCCTGTGCAGATAACCTATTTCAGGAACGCATTTGATTATCTTTTCGCCTTCGAGTTCGACCATGAAGCGAAGCGTGCCATGCGTCGCCGGATGCGACGGGCCGATATTGAGGTTGATTCTGCTGGCTAAAAAGTCTTTATTTTCCGCAGTCATTTTTCACCGTGATTTAAATTTCCTGATTTTTCAACCGTTTTATTTTCCGAGCAGGAGTTCTTTGATCTGCTGGCCGCGGTCGGTTTTAGGCTGGTATTTTTCGGGCTCGCTTTCTTTTGTTACTTTTTTGCGAGACGCTTTTTTTGCCGCTGCTTCCGTCGCCGTTATCTGGACAGCGATTTCAGCCGTTTCGGCCGGGGCCGCTGCTTCCGCAGTTTTTACTTCCGGCAGCGCTTCGGCGGCGGCTTTTGCCTGTTTTGCGGCCGCTTCGGAGCAGGCCTGAGCTATTTTTTCAACGAGTTTAACCGAATTTTCTCTGGCTTTTTCGCGTTTTTCGGCGGGAGCCGTGGCGTCATCGGCGCGCTCGTTGACTATCTCCCATTTTTTAATGTTAACGATAAGGCTTTTATGGAATTTTTCATCGTGACCTTTTGCCTTGCAGTTGGTCAAAGCTTCGTCTATGGAGATCTCCGGGTGCGCCGCCCTGAATTGGACGACCAGCGCCGCGGCTTCGTCCCTGGTTATTTTTATCTTCTTTGCCTCGGCGATTTCCGAAAAAGTCAGCGTGAAGGTCATTATCAATATGGCGAACAAAACGAACCTTAATTTCATTAAAAATCCTCCCTCAAAAGTAAAATAGAAAAACGTTCTTCGGAGCCGTGAATTTCACTTTCCGATATATGGTATCAGAAAACCTGTATAAAATCAATATTTATTACTGTGCGGCGGCCTCTTTTTTTTCGCCTTCGCCGTTGCCGCCCGGGCCCTCAGCTTCGTCTTCGGACTTCATCGTGTTGAACATATACATGAGAAGACCGAGGAGGAAGTAACTTGCCGCGAACTGGATAGGAAGCACCGAATTGACTTTCCACGGCAGATATACGTCTCCGGATGGCGATACCGAGTGGATTATTCCGAACAGCGTTAAAAAAGCGGTTATCATGAAGTAGTGGCCCGCCTTCGCGAGTTTTTTATCTATGATCAGCGCGAGCGCGCCGCCCCAGAGCATGGCGGTAAGTATGAATCCCTGACCCAGGGCCGTTATTACGTCGAGCTTGGACTGCAGCCCCTCTGAAAATGAAAATTTTGCGGCCATATCGGCCGGAAGCGTCGACAGGAAACCGGAAAATTCGCCCCTGATCTGGCTTATCATAATAAGCAGGAGATTGGCGATGATGGGCATGAAAGCGAAGGTGACCGCCGGCGCGTGCTTGTGCGGGCATTCCTGATAGGCCTGGCTGGCTATCTCGAGGCCTACGAATATGAGTATCGGCGCGACGCACGCCTCAGGAAGCACCTGAAGCATCCACGTGAGCACGCCGAACATGCCGCCTATGCCTATGAACAGGCCGGTTGCGAGGGTGTAGCCCGCGCGGGCGCCCATGCTTTTATACGCCGGATGGCCGATATAAGGGGTGGACTGGGCCACGCCGCCGGTGATGCCGGCCAGCAGGGTCGCGAAAGCTTCGGTCAGAAGGATGTTGCGGGTGTTGTAATCGTCGCCCGCGCATTTGGCCGATTCGGTGACGTTGATGCCGCCTATTATGGTCAGAAGGCCGAACGGGAAGGCGATCGGAAGATATTTTATGGCTTCGCTCATGCCGTCCATGAAGGCCAGTGATGGTATGGGGAAGTTCATCGAGAACGCCAGGTGCGGCATTTCGTATTTAGCCGCGCCGAGCAGGCCCAGCGGACCGAGAATGTGATACAGCGCGGCGCCGAAAACGACGGCCACGAAGACTCCCGGCGCGTTGAACGGGAGGTCGATCTTCGATATGAGCGAATAGACGAATATTCCGATGATTATAAGCGCCAGCGTGGACATTTTAAAGAGCGTGAGTATCGGCAGCACCGCGAGAAGACCTATTCCGAGGGGGCGCACCATAAGGTTCATCGAAAAAAGGGCCTGTTTGGCGACGAGCGAATAAAGAATTATTCCGAGCACGACAAGGCCGACGATCGGCATCTGAAAAAGGGTCACCAGCGGAAGGAAACCGATAAGCGCGATGCCTATGCCGCCGATCGAGCCGAGCAGCCCGGCCTTCGGAACTATTTTCTGCACGTATTCTCCGACGAACGACATGAAAATTTTGAGCACGCCGATGAGTATCATGGTGGCCATGCCAACCTGCCAGGCTATTTCGGGGTTTTTGCCCGAGGCGATATACGCGGGCCCCAGGACTGCGACGGCGATGCCTATAGTCGAAGGCGTGTCGAGGCCGAGCGGCATCGCGGTGACGTTGGAGCTTTTCTTTTTATTGGCCAGGTTGAAGGCCATTATGGTGTAGATTATGTCGCCGAACATGACGCCGAGCGCCGTGCCGGGTATCATTTTAGTGTAGACGTAATGCTCCGGATAGCCGAAGCCGAAGACGAGGATGCCCGCGAGTATGACCAGATTCGTTACGTTATCGACCATAAGCCCGAAAAAGGCGTTAAGGTCGCCCAGAGTGAACCACTGATACTTGAACTTTTGCTCTGCCGCCAAGGCGTTGGACATAATAAACACCCCTGTTTTAAATATTTTTTATTAAGAATTGCTTATGCCTTTTACAATATGCCGGATGCCGGAAAAACCTGAATTATCTGCCTTTTTTAACTAAATGAATTCGATGAATTTCTTTTCGGAGGCCGATTTATACATCGTAAGGACGAGCTCGAGCGATTTGCGCGCCTGGTCGCCGTTTATGTAATTGACGTCGCCTGTTTTGAGCACCCTTATCACGTCGTTATATATGAAAGGATGGTTGGGGCAGGAGCCTTTATAGAGGCCGCCGGCGTAAGTGTTGCCGTCGCGTACGCTGATATCGGGGCGCTCGATTCCATCGACCTCGAAATATTCTATTTTGTTCATGGCGTCGCCCGATATTTCGACCGAACCCTTCTCGCCCGAGATATAAAGCGAGCATTCCTTGTTCTTCGGAAAGGTGTTGACGCTGAACTCGAAGGTCGCCTGAACTCCGGACTTGAACTCTATCAGCGCTGAGATCTGGTCTTCGAGTTCTATGGTGTGGGCGATAGTGGCGCTCTGCGCCATGACGCGTTTGACCGGGCCGAGAAGCCACTGCAGGATATCAATATAGTGGATGCCCTGATTGAGCACGGTGCCGCAGTCGAGCGCTTTTGTCCCGCGCCAGCCGACGAAATATTTCTGCGGGCGCAGCCAGCGCACGCACACGGCGGCCGAATAGAGCTTTCCGAGTTTCCGGTCGTGAAGCAGTTTTTTCAGAAGCTGAATGGTGTTGTTGTAGCGTACCTGCAGCACCGCGAAGGTGTGAAGGCGGTTGTCGCGCGCCGCCGCGATGAGATTGTCGGCGTCCATAAGATCGGCGCAGAAAGGCTTTTCCATCAGAACGTGCTTCCTGGCTTCGACGGCCGCCATGCCCATTTCGTAATGCAGCCCGTTGGGCGTGCATATGGCGATGACGTCGGCTTCGGTTTTCGCGAGCATTTCGCGGTAGTCGCGATGGCCGCGTATATTATGCTTTTTGCATGCGGTCTCGAGCGCTTTTTCGTCTATGTCGCAGACGTCGACGAACTCGGCGTCTGCGTTCGGCGGAATGTTTCCGGCCTCGTCGCCGTAAACGGCCTCGAAGTGCCGGGCGGATATTCTGCCGCAGCCTATGAGGGCGAATTTGATCTTTCTATCTCTGATTATCTGTGTCAATGTGAATTTCCTTTCGTTAGAATTAAACGCCTAAAGTTTTTCGAGAGTTTTTTCCCATTTCGAGCATATAACGTCGCGCGAGAAATTTTCGCTGACGAATTTAAATGCGTTTTCGCCCATTTCCGCTGACGCCTTGTTATCTTCCGCCAGGGCGGCGAGGTTTTTAAGCGCCGCGGCCGTGTCGCCCGGGTATGAGGCGAGGCCGGCTCTGGCTTTTTCGATGAGCTCGACGCATTCGCCGGCCGCGAACATCAGAATGGGCTTTTTCATAGCCATATACTCGTACATTTTCGACGGCAGCGCGCCCCTGAAAACGGCGATGTCGAGAAGCGACACCACGCAGGCGCCGGCGAGAGATATGAGCGCCGGCATTTTCGCCTTGGGGATGAGCCGCTCGAACGACACGTTTTTCAGCCCCAGCGAGCGCACCTTTTCTTCGAGCTTTTCGCGCTCGGCGCCGTCGCCGACTATCAAAAAATGGATCTTTTCTTTATCTGCCGATTTTTCGGCGATATCGATGAGGAAGCCCAGATTCTGCGATATGCCTATCGTGCCCGAATAAAGGACGATGAACTTGTCCTTCAGGCCGAATTTGGCCTGGAATTCGCTTATATCGGCGTCGTATCCGCCGGATGCGAGTTTTTCGTGGCTGAAAAAGGAGCAGTCCACGCCGTTCGGCAGAAAATGCACCCTGCGGAACTCAACGTTCTTACGCCTGATGTTATCGACTATGCCGCGCGTCACGCATGCGACGCCGGCCGAGAATTTATAGGCCGCCGCCTCCAGGAACGAAGCGCATTTTATCAGGAATTTATTTTTGAGCATGCCCAGCTCGACCGCCGAATCGGGCCACACGTCGGACACGTTGAATATATAAGGCACTCCGAATATGAGTTTCATCGCTATGGCCGTGAATGCCATGAATAGCGGCGGCGATTCGACTATGGATATTTCGGCGTTAATTTCTCGGCGTATTTTAGCGAAGGCGAGAAAGGAAGCGGCCGCGAAGGACAGATGCGTGAGAAGCCTTTTCAGGAAGCCTTTATTAGGCGCGGCGAATATATACGTTCTGTAGACGGGGATGCCGTTTATTTTCTGCTTTATAAGGAATTTGCCCCTGTATTCCTTCGGAATGACGCCTGACGGATAGTTCGGAACGGCGCATAAAATAAATACTTCATGGCCGCGGTCTTTTAATTTCTTCGCGAGTTCGGATATCCGCGACTGCGGCGCGCCGATCTCGGGGGGATAATAGGGAGTTATAAATAATATGCGTTTTTTAGCAGTATCGCTCATACAATGTTTTACGTTCCTGTCATTTTCAGAAATTTTTTCTGGAAATTATATCAGAAATGTTTTTATAATTCAACAATATGATCAATATAAAAAAAGATTTTCGTTCAAATCATGATCGATTTGAACGCTTTTAAGATTTCAGGCTGTTCGGCCCGTAAATAAGTTCCGGCGGGCGCGCAGGCAAACTATTCGTACCTGAGCGCCTCGACGCAGTTGAGGTTGGATGCCTTGTTGGCGGGGTATATTCCGAAGAACAGGCCTACGGCTATGGAAAAGCCGAACGACAGAACCACGGACGTCGTCGAGACCGATGTGCTCCAGTTGCCGAAAATGGCTATAAGATATGAAAGGCCTATCCCGGTCAATATGCCGGTTATGCCGCCGAGCACGCACAGCACGACCGATTCGATGAGGAACTGCTTTAAGATGTCGGCTTTCTTCGCGCCGATGGCCTTTCTGAGGCCGATCTCGCGCGTGCGTTCGGTGACGGAGACCAGCATTATATTCATGATGCCGATGCCGCCGACGAGAAGCGAAATGAAGGCTATGCCGCCTAGAAGCATCGTGAAAGCGGTTGTTATGCTGCTCATCTGGGTGAGCATTTCCGTCTGTTTTCTGATAGTGAAATCGTCGTCGTCGGGATTGAGTATCTTGTGGCGCTTTCTAAGCAGGTCGCTGACCTCTTCTTCGGCGCTGTCCATCATTTCGGCGCTTTTTACCTGCACGCTGATATTTCTGAGGTAGTTGATGCCGAAGACCCTTTTCTGAAAGGTGGTTACAGGTATCATTATCATGTCGTCGACGTTCGTAAAGCCCGATTGGCCTTTGGCCTCGAGCACGCCGATCACGGTGAAGTATATGCGGTTGATAAGGATGTCTTTGCCGATAGGGTCGATATTGAAAAAAACATTTTCGACCACGCTGGGGCCTAAAACGGCCACTTTTTTTTGAGAATTAAGTTCCGTCGTGTTGAAATAGCGTCCCTGGGCGATCTTGGCGTTCCTTACGACGGGATAGCGGTCGCTGGTGCCTGTAATCTGCGTTACTGTGTTCTTGTTGCCGGCCTTGACCTTCGCCGATTTAGATATTTCCGGCGCGCAGCCGGCGACCGACGGGCAGTTTTTCTCGATCTCCTGGCAGTCTTCGTAGGTGAGCGTCTGTATCGAACCCATGCCGTGGCCGCCCATGCCGACCTTTATCTGGCCGGGCATGACGAAAAGCAGGTTCGTCCCCATGTCTTCGATCGACTTGGTGACAAGGCCCTTCGCGCCTTCGCCGATGGATATCATGGCGACGACCGACGCCACGCCGATGATCACGCCCAGCATGGTCAGCGCAGAGCGCATTTTATTGGCGTTAAGACTTACCAGCGAGACTTTGACGAGTTCGAGAAAATCCATTTTAAAATCCTTTTTTACACAATTAGTTTATTATGCTCAGGCGTGATGAAGATGCATGTCGCGGCTTATTTTGGTTAATTCTTCGAGAACTACCCTCGCGTCGAGGATCTTTTCGACTTTTTTGTCCGCTATGATGACGCCGTCCCTGAAGACGACGTTGCGCTTGCAGTGCTGCGCGATGTCAGGTTCGTGCGTGACCAGCACTATCGTTTTTCCGGAGCGGTTCAGTTCCTGGAATATCATGAGGATCTCTTCCGAGGATCGCGAATCGAGGTTTCCTGTCGGCTCGTCCGCAAGTATTATCTTGGGATCGTTGACCAGAGCCCGCGCTATGGCTACTCTCTGCTGCTGCCCGCCGGACAGCTCGTTGGGCATGTGGTGCATTCGCTCGCCGAGTCCGACCGCGTTCAGCGCTTTTATTGCCCGCTCTTCGCGTTCCGCCGCCGGAAGTTTTGCGTAAACCATAGGCAGCTCTACATTTTTAAGCGCGCTCGTACGCGCGAGAAGGTTGAACGTCTGAAAAACGAAGCCGATCTTCTGATTGCGGATATCGGCGAGGGCGTCTTCGCTCATCGTCGACACGTCCGTTCCGTCGAGATGGTAGCTTCCGGCGGTGGGCATGTCGAGGCAGCCTATGACGTTCATCATGGTGGACTTTCCGGAGCCGGACGGCCCCATGATGGCGATCAGCTCTCCTTCGGATATCGAAAAATCGACGCCGTTGAGCGCGTTCACTTTGATCACGCCGGTGTCGTATACTTTGGTGAGGGCTTTTATTTCGATCACAGCTTTTTTGTCGTCTGGCATATGGTTTCACTCAATCCTTGTATTTAATGGGAGTCGTTGCCTTTAAATGCGCCCCGCGGGCGTTCATCCTTTACTTCGTTCCGCCGCTCCTGGTGCTGCGAGTTCCGGGAGGCCTGCCCAATATGGGCATTCCGGGTTTGGCCGCGGCGCTGGTTTCTTTGATCGCCTTCAGCGCTTCGCCGGTATAAAAGCGTTCGTTTTCTTTAAGGCCTTCCAGCAGGACCGTAACGTCGCCGTTGCTCAGCCCGACCTTGATCGGCCTCAGCTCGGCTTTTTTATCGCCGCCGTTTTCCATCCTGACGAAGTGCTTTCCTCCGCGTTCGATGACCGAATCGTTAGGGACGAGTTTCGCGTTCGGCACTGAAGCTATTACTATTTCAGCGTCAGCGGTCATTCCTACCTTGACCTCGCCGCTGCCTTCGAGCAGATCGAGCGTTATGTCTATCACCGGCACGTTCTCTTTAAGATAAACGCGGGGGCCGATGCTCGATAATTTCGCCATGAAGGTTCTCTTCTGGTAAGCATCCAGTTTAACGCGGGTGGGAAGGTCAGGCAGAAGTTTGTGGATATCCGTTTCATCTACGTTGGCCTTGATCTTTATTTCAGACATGTCTGAAAGCGTTATAATATTGGTTCCCGAAGTGACGGAGGAGATGCCGGAGGTTATGATGCCGCCCGCGTCGACCCATTTTTGCGTCACCACGCCGGATATCGGCGCAAGAACGGTCGTATCTTTGAGCTGCTCAAGGGCGTCCTGATGGATTATATCCATTTTTTCGACCGTGGATTCGAGGTTTTTAATCTCCTGTTCACGCACTTTCAGCGATTCTATCTTGTATATCGCGTCTTCTACGGCGCACAGCGACACTTCATACTGCGCCTGAGCTTTCTGAATTTCTTCGTTCTGGTAGCCCTGTTTCAAAAGATTGAATTTTTCCTCGGCGCTTTTCAGCTGCGCGGCGGAAACGTCCATATTGGCGCGCGCGCTGTCCATCGCGGATTGCGAAACGAGGTTCTTGGTGAAAAGTTCTTTGTTCCTGTTGTAGGTCTTGCGGCTGTTTTCGAAATTGGCTTGCGCCAGTTCCACCTGCGCTTCGCCCTGCGAAAGCTCTTCGGGGCGGCTGCCTTTCTGCATGAGATTGAGGTTGGAATGGCTCAGATTAGCGTTGGCCTGCGTCCTTTTCAGGTCGTTGGCGTAGGTCTTGCGGTCGATAGCGTAGCCTATTTTAGACTTTTCGAGCTGCGCGCGGGCGGCCTTGAGGTCCGTTTCGTTCTGTTTAACTTTCAGCAGTATGTTTCGTTTGTCGATATTGGCCACCAGATCGTTTTTGTTGACGAAATCGCCTTCCATTAAAGTCAGATATTCGACCGTGCCGCCGACGCGCGATTTTACGTCTACGCTCGAAAGCGCCGTGACCGTGCCGGAGCAGGAGACGGTGATCTCGAAAGTATCCACGCTCATCTGCGTGTATTTATTGGCTATCGCGCCCGCGGTGTTTTTGCCGCTCAACCCGAACGGGTTGATAAAGTAGATAAGAACGGCTATCACGGCCAGAACGCTCAACGATTTAAAGGAAAGGAAACGTTTCATCTGTAAAACTCCTCGTCGCCTATATTTCTTCTGAATTTGCATTTTGCGATCAAAAAACTGCCCTGCGACTGTATATGATTGGTCATCGCGCGGCTATAGGCGAGTTCCGCGTCGATGAGATCGATCATGGTCGCCAGGCCGACCTTGTATTGTTCGTCGGTAAGTTTCAGCGTGAGATCGGCGTATTCGGCGTTCTTTGACGCCACGCCTATCTGCTCGTAAGTTTCGAGCAGGTTCAGGTAGGCCTGGGTGACGTCGTATTTGATCGTCAATATGAGTTGTTCCAGGCTTCTTTCGGCCGCCCTGATTTTTTCTTCGATTTCTCCGACTTTATTTTCCGTGAGGTAGCCGTTGGTCAGCGGGAACGAAAAACTCGCGGTGGCCGAATATGACGAGCGCTCGCTTTTGTTGGCGGAGTTGTCGAAATCGACTCCGGCGTTCGCGCCAATAGAAAGCTGCGGCTTTCTCTCGGCCTTGATCTGTTCGATCTGCAGCCTGTAAATTTCAATGTTCTTTTTCGCGGCGGCGATCTCGCTTCTTGCTTCCAGCGCCCTTGCGATCGATTTTTCAAGGTCCACGCCGAGCGTGTCGCACACTAAAGAATCGATCACCTGTATGTCGTAACCTTCGCGGCCCATGGTGTAATTAAGCGCCAGGCGTGATTTTTTCAGAGAATTCTGCGCCGCTATGTGGCTGTATTTTTTTTCAAATGTGTTCGCCTGCGACCTTATGAAATCGGTTTTGGGAGAAATGCCTACGTTGAAATTGGCTTCGGCGAGCGTCTGGTGAAGCATGGCGCCGTCGTAAGTCTGCTGAGCGACCTTTTCAAGCCTCATCGTGGTTATGAGCGAATAGTAATTTTCACAAATTTTTAAAAAGATGTCCATGAGAAGTTTTTTGTGATTGAGTTCGTATACTTCGAGGCTTTTTTCGGCTGCGCTGATGCCGCTCGAAATTTTTCCGCCGTCGTAAACCACCTGTGAGTAACTGACGGACGCGCTGCGGTTCGCGTAACGCGAGGAGGATTCGCCCGCGCGCGATGATGAATCGCTGTCCTGCCAGCCCGTTTTCGCGCCGGCCGACGTCTGGGGTTTCAGAGGCGCCTTAGCCTGGCCGATCTTATATTTCTGAGCTTCGAGGTTGTGAAGCGATTCGAGGATCTGAGGGTTGCCGGTCAGCGCCACATCGATGCAGCTTGAAAGGCTCATCTGATTTTCATCGATTTTTGTCGGCTGCTGCTGAAGCGTGATAGATGCTTCTGTCGTGGCGTTTTCGGCCGGCAGTATTTGAGGCGCCGCGGTTTGCAGTGATGCCGCCGGAAGCGTCTGCTGTGCGAGGTGTGCGCTGGCCAGCGCTTTCACTTCGAGGTCTTTTCGGGGTTCTTCGTGCGCTGCGGGACCGTCGAACGACGAAGCGAGGTCTTCGGGGATCTCGACTTCGATTATGTCGTTTTCGGCCGCTTTCGTCTGCGCGATCTTAGCCGAGCGTTCGGCGCTGATTTCCTGTTTCAGTTTGCCGGCCCTTAATTCCAACGAATCGGATTTTTTGTCCAGAAGGTTTTTTATTACCTGCGCCGGGGTTAATTTTACCGTTTCGGCCGGGCGGCGGTCCGCGGTTTCGTGTTTCTTATTTCCGGCTTTTCCTTTTTCAGCGGGCGCGTTCTGCGGGGCTTTAGCGGTGCGGGATGCGGCGCTGATCTCCTGTTTCAGTTTTCCGGCTCTCAATTGAACTGAGTCGGATTTTTTGTCCAGAAGGTTTTTAACTATCTGCGCCGGCGACAATTTGACGGGTTCGGCGGGCGCGGAGGCGCCCATAAGAAACATCGCCGTCGCCAGCGGGACGACTGAAAAAAAGGCTGCTGATAAAACGTTTTTGAGTGCGGCTTTTGCTTTGTTCATTAATTGATCACCTTCATTATATAGTTGTTGACTGCGCCGGAAAGTTTATTGATAATAGAATTTTTGATAGTGTGGAGGGTTTCGCGGCTGACGTCGCCGGAAAGGTTGATATTGATCTTGCCGCTACACCATTTTAACGTATTAACTTTTTCGCTTGTTTTGAGTATATCGAATATTTTATCTATCGGTGTTCCTATAATTTCTAATTTCATAATTTATGCTCCGTTTCCGTTACATTTTCTTTCATAATAATCAGCTTCGATCATACGTGCGTTAATCCGTTATGCATGAGATCCGATATCGTATCGACGAGTTGAGCGTAGGTCAGCTCTTTTAACTGTTTTGAAAAAAGGCATTCCTTCCAGCTGACCAGCGTCGGGGGCAGGCTCATTATCACCGCTGAAAGCGCCGCCGTGTTTTTAACTTTTCTAATCTCGCCTTTTTTGATGGACGCTTCTAAATATTCTACCATCAGGTTGTTGAGCTTCTCGAAGGTCTTTTTGTATAGCGTGTTCCTGAATTTTTTATCCTGCGACGCTTCAAACGTGAACAGGTTCGTCAGATTGTGTAATTTAGCCATGGCCGCGAACCGTTCCTCATAAAAAAGGCGGAAGGCCTTTTCAGGTTTCAAAACCGACATTTTTTCGAAGAGTTTTTTATACTCCTCGTTGTGACGGTTCACAAGTTCCTGAAGGATCTCGTCTTTGTTTTTGAAATATATATAGATCGTTCCAACCGCGATGTCGGCCGTTTCGGCTATTTTACGCATCGTGGCCTTCGCGAAGCCTATTTTAGAGAACGTGTCGAGGCTGGCTTTTAAGATCAGCTCTTTCTTTTCGACCTTCATGTTTTTATTGACCGCTCTTGTCAAATGAACCATCTCGCTTTTCCGTTGAAATATTATAATACGCTTTACATATCGGCAGCGAGTGTGAAAAATTGAGCGGACCGAAATGAACGCGTGTTCATCCGGCTTATGACTATGTAATCTGACGAGGCTGTGATAAGGTTCAAAAAAATAAAAAAATAAAAAATTATCAGTAGTAAAAAGTGTGTTCTTCGCTTACCTGCTGAGAATCGGAAGCGCGGACGCCCATAAGCGTCAGGGTGAGCCTTGTTAATTTGGCGGAGGAACGCAGGAGCGCGTAATAATATTTGCCTCCGGCCGCGGGGGTGAGAGTAACTTCGCCGCTTGTAAAGGCGCTGTCGGTTATATGCGCGTTCAGCTTTCCGCTGATCTGCGCGGACGGCCTCGCCGTTAAAACGATTTCGCCGGGAACTCCGGGAGTAAGGAAAGAACCGGTCCGGAAAAATTTGGGGGCGCTCTGTCCTGAATAAATATCGGCGGTTATCATAAGAGAAGCGCCGCCCGAGATTCTTTTTATGTTTCTGACCGCCGCGCCGGAGTCGTTTCCCTTCCAGGTTTTTGACGCGGGCGACGAATAGGCGTAAAATTCGTCGTTCGAAAGGGCCGGATAGGGGTCGGTGTCGAGCCCTCTTACTTTCGAGCGCGGGCTCACGGTAAGATGGTCTTTGGCGTTGGCGCAGACGAGCCATATGAGCCCGGGGCTGTAGTTATTGGGACTGAGGCTGTTCTCCCGTTCGCTCACCGCGTTTACGTGGTAGATGAGCAGGCCCTCGCCGGGAAGGCCTTCGTCGTAAGTGCCGGAGGCCTTTCCGCGCTTTTCGAGCAGAAAATAATCGGCGGACGGTTCCGCGCCGTCGGCCGCGATCTGATAGACCTTATTGGATTCGAAAGTGAAGTCTTTATAATTGCCGGACAATTTTTCGTAGTCGGTCCAGCCGAGGCGTTTTCGACACCAGGGATCGAGCAGAGCCGGTCTTGAGCCTCTGGGCGTTCCGTTATATGCGCCTGTGGCCATAAGCGACCATCTGCCGATGCCGCCTTCGGTCGAATAGGAGGTGTCGTACAGATCGGGAAGCCCGAGCTGATGGCCGAATTCATGACAGATTATTCCGAGCGGGCTCACGCTTTCATACTCGAGCTCGGGCACTACCGTCGCTCCGTTAACGCTGACGCCGTCGCCGGTGGCAACGGCGTTATATCCGCCGGAATACCAGTATTTGCTCCAGATATCGCTTGTGCCGGTATCGCTGGGATTTGTTTCATCGCCGTAGCCTGCGTGGGCGACCATTACGCACTGGTAATTCGAAAAGTCGATCTCGGCGTCTGATTGCGCAACGGCGTCCCTGACCAGCGATTCCGCGTCATCGGATGAGCCGTAATAGCCCATGGTATTGCTTAATTTATAAACGCGCGGCGCGGTCACGGCGGCTAAAGAGATCCTGCCGCCGGACTGCGAGTTGAAAAAACGGCACATTTCTTCCGCCATTAGTCTTATCGCTGAAAGGCCGGCGGCGTTCATCTTAACGTCGCTGAATTCAACGGGGATAACGATCAGGCTGGCGTTTTTATTCGTTTTCAGGTATTCGGCGAGCGTGGTCCCTATGCCGCCTCCCATAGCGCGACGGGTTCCGATCGATGCGCTCTTGAAAGGAAGGACCATGGCGCCGTAATTGTTCTCGCCGCCGCCCGATAAAAATAAATTACGCGGCGCCGGCTTTCCCGGGTCGAGCGGGGGCGCGACGGCGGCGGCATCGCCGGGCATGAAAAAAGAGCCCGACGACATTATTAACGCAATTATGGATGTTTTGAGAAGGAATTTATATATATGCGACATAAAACCTCACCAATTTTTTAGAGTATTATAGCAGATTTTGAAGGAATTTACAACAATTAAGTTTTTATTGTGGTTTTATGGGTTGATTAAAATTTATTTATGTGGTAGCATAACCCGGGAAAATCTATTGAAACTCGATTAATGTTTGCATGTATTGAATTTTTTGAAAAATGATTAAAGATAAACATTATCGTAAAATAATATTCTTTTTTTCCGCTTTGATAATTATCATTATCACGGGCGGCCTTTACTTTTCGAAGATCGCCGGCGAAAAGACCGCCGCTTCTCTTAAAGCCATTCTTTTAAACCGCACGAAGATCCTTTCGTCGCTTGTCAATTCCAACGAGATAAAAAAATTAAAGGGCTCACCTGAAGATGTAAGCTCCGAAGTTTATCTCGATTATAAGCGAATGTTTTTAAACGGGTGCAACTCCCAGACAGATATCCGCTATATATACATGATGGGATACCGTGACGCAAAAATATTTTTTTACGCCGACAGCGAACCGGATGCCAAAGCCGATCCATCGAAACCTCTAGCGGCTCCAGGCGAGATCTACCAGGAACCTCCCGATGGCCTTAAAGAAGTTTTTCTGAACGGAAATCGCGAATATACCGCCGGCCCTTACACCGACAGATGGGGCACGTTTTTTTCCGCGATGCTTCCGGTTTTCGACCTGGACGGAAAAAGCGTCGTTTGCGTAGTCGGCATGGATATGGACGCGCGCGACTGGCAATATCAGGTGTTTAAAAGCCGTTCGCTGGTCTGGTGTCTGGCCTTGTCGCTCGTGCTCGCCGTCTTTCTATTCATACTGAACCTGAAAAATCTGATGAGAAAGAACGCGGGGATGCAGGCGAAGGTGTTTTATCAGCAGGCCGCGCTTAAACTGGCCCAATTCGATAATTCCGATTATAAAAATACGCTGGAGCGCATAGTGAAATGCGTGGCGGATTCTACGGGCACCCATAAAGTGAGCGTGTGGAGGTTCAATGAGGATTGCAGTGTAATGAGCTGCGAAACGCTTTATAACGCGCTTGAAAGCCTTTATGAGTCAGGCAAGACGCTTGCCGCCCACGATTACCCGAAATATTTCAAGGCGCTCAACGGCAGCCGTAATATCGCGGCTGACGACGCCCGGACCGACGAGCGAACGCGCGAGTTTTTAACCGTCTATCTTATTCCTAACGACATCACTTCGATGCTCGATACGATGATCTGGTTCCATGGCCAGCCGGCCGGCGTTCTGTGTCTGGAGCACACTCGGACGCCAAGACGCTGGCAGGAAGAGGAGATCGATTTCGCCATCACTATTACCGACCTGATTTCTCTAGCCTTCGAAACGGACGAGCGCGTGCGGGCCGAAAAGGACGAGCTGGAATCCAGGCTTTATCTCGAAAAGATAGTCAATTCCATCGGAGACCCTATCTTCGTAAAGGACGGAAATCATAAATTCGTTCTTGTTAATGCGCCATTCTGCAATCTCGTCAATAAAAACAATTACGAAATAGTCGGCAAGTGCGACCTCGATTTTTTTCCTCCTGAGCAGGCAAGCATTTTCGAAAAAATAGATGATCTGGTTTTTGAGACCGGCGAGGCCAACATCAACGAAGAGCTCATAACGGACGCTTCCGGCGCGCTCAGAAACGTTATCACGAAAAAAACGCTTTACATGGGCAATAAGGGAAACCGCTATATAGTGGGAGTGATCCGCGATATTACCGACCAGAAGAGGATCGACGAGGAACGCTCGAAAATGGCGAAACTGGAATCTATCGGAATGCTCGCCGGCGGAATTGCCCATGATTTCAACAATATACTCATGGGCATACTCGGCAACCTCACGCTGGCGAAAACCAGGTGCGCTAACGACAAGATCGCCCATGAAGTGCTCGTAAGGGCCGAATCCGTCGTTCACAGGGCGCGCTCGCTGACCGAGCAGCTCATAACTTTTTCGAAGGGCGGGCTTCCGATCAAAAAAAGATGCGCGATCAACGATCTGGTCAAAAACACAGTCCAGTTCACTCTCAGCGGTTCAAAAATGAAGCCGTCCTTCGACCTGGATCCCGGCTCGAAGATGGTCGAGATCGACGAAGGCCAGTTCGCGCAGGTGATCGCTAACATTGTTATAAATTCAAGGCAGGCCAACGAAGACGGCGGGGAACTGAGCGTCAGCGTTCGAAATTTTGAAACGATCACCCGCAATGAATTTCCGCACAGTTCCGGCAAATACGTCAAATTGTGTATAAGCGATGACGGCCCCGGCATCGCCGAAGAAAATCTGACGAAGATATTCGATCCTTATTTTACGACCAAGCCTTCGGGCACCGGGCTCGGGCTGTTCACTTCGTATTCGATAGTCAGCAAGCACAACGGTTTTATCAGGGCCGTTTCCAGCCGGGGAGCCGGCGCGGCGTTCGAGATATATCTGCCGGTCTTTGAAATCGTCGACGAGCCGCCCGAGCCAAAAGAGTTTTTGCCCGCGGGCGCGGAATCGAGCGCTGCCGGCCTTTATAACATACTGGTCATGGACGACGAGCCCGACACGCTCGCCCCCGTGTGCGACATGCTTTCCGAACGCGGAAATGCGGTAACTCTGGCCGAAAACGGCGACGAGGCTTTCGCCGCCTACATGAAAAAGTTAAAATCCGGCGGCCGCTTCGATGTCGTGATAGCGGATATATTGGTGAAAAAAGGCATGGGCGGGGTCGAGTTCACAGGCAAACTGCTCGAGGCCGATCCGTGCGCCGTCGTTATCGCCTCCAGCGGAGGCGCGGGCGATGAAATGCTTATCGATTACGCGCGATACGGTTTTAAAAACGCCATCGCGAAGCCTTATAAGGCCGAGGAACTTTTTGAAATGATAGAGCGTACCGTTTCCGGTGCTAAAAAGTGACCCCGTGGCCGTTCCTATTCGACGCACAGCCGGAGGGCTGAATCCGCGTACCATTTCCGGTATTCGACGCCGCCCGCGCTCTTTTCGCCGCTGGAGGTCTTCACGTTCACGATCTCATTATTCGCGGCCGTCACTGTGACGAGTCCGTTGGAGTGGTTTTTGATCTTTATTTCTTCGGTGCAGAACGGATCGTCGTAAAGCTGTCTTATGAAACGCGGGTTGGGTTGGCTTTTGATGAGGTCGGCCAGTTTGTACGGGCCGGCGCCGTAAACTTTTTTGTATTTCATGATCGCCCGTTTATAACTTTTTAAAACGAAAACCAGTTCCTGCTCCCGGGCGAGCCTGGCGGCGGTGCCGTATATCGGCATGACGCGCCATGAGACAAGCAGAAAAGCCGCGGAGAAAGTGAATATCCATATGAGCGCGCCCAGCGCTTTTTTTGACCGGATTCCCGGCGTTTTTATTCCGGCGTCAGTAATTTTCATAGGCGATGCTTTCGCTGTCCGCTCCGTCCGCCCCGCTTTTTACGTTGAAAACGTCGCGTTCGTCGTCTTTGGAAGGTAATATCTTCCAGGTTTGATAAGAGCCGGTGACTGGGTCTATTGGAATGGCCCTTATAAAGGATTTTTCGACGAGTTCGTCAAGCGATTTCGGATAGCGGCTGTAGGCGGCGTAAAATTTATCGATGCTCTCGCGCAGAACGTAGAGGTCTTTTTTCAGCGCGGCGTCCCTGGTTTTTTTTACGTAATTGGCGGCCGACGGGTAGGCGATCATGCACAGGATCGCGATTATGGAGATGGTCATTGCGGCCTCGATGAAAGTGAAGCCGCGGCTGCTTCCGCCGTTGCGGTTATTATACCGCGCGGAAGAGCTAAAGGGATTTTTGACGGAAATGATTTCTACCATTCGCTCACCTTTGAATCGTCGAGCGCCACGTATTCGCTCGTGCTTTTAATGTCGTAGACGTTTTCGCCGTTGGTCCTCTGAGAGTCCGTTTCGTCGGTAGAAGATATCAGGCGGAAGTCGGAATGGCCCGTGAAAGGGTCTTTGGGAAGGCCGCGCATATATTTTTTTTCGACGAGCTCGCTAAGGCTCTTCGGATAGTGGAGATTATCGGCCAGAGCCGGGGAATCTTCGAGGGATCTGTCATAATAGCGGTCTATGGCGGCGCGCACTATTCGAAGGGTGGATCTGAGCTCGAATTCGCGCGCGAGGCGCGAGCCCGTTTCGCTTAGCGCGAGCGCCGAGGCGGCTATTATCGCGATTACGCTCACGCAGATCATCAGTTCGACGAAGGTGAGCGCCCTGCGGCGGGCTCCGCCGGAAAGGCGTTTATTAATACTATTTGCGCCGGGGGCTTTCGGGGTCGTCATAATTTCAACAGCACCCTGTATTCGATAATGAAATTGACCAGCATCAGAACGAAGGCTAAAAACAGAGGGTAATGAGCTTTTTCCGAGTACATCGTGAATTTAGACGTTATTATTTCGCTCTTTTCCAGTTTATTTATTATATCATAAATTTCTTTGAGTTTTTTTTCGTCGGTGGCCCTGAAGTAAAGTCCTCCGGTGAGTTCTGCTATCTCCTGCAGCAGCTTTTCGTCAAGTTTCGGCACCACGAGCGTCCCGTCGTGGTTCCTCATGTAAAATTTCTGGCCGTTCTGAAAGACGGGAATGGGCGCGCCGTCTTTGGAGCCGATGCCGATGGTATATATTTTTATTTTTTCGTCGTAGGCGATCTTGGCGGCGAGCATCGGTTCGATGTTGCCCGAGTTATTTTCGCCGTCGGTGAGCAATATTACGATCTTCGACTTCACCTTATTTTTTTCGGTTTTACCGTCTTTAGTGGATTTGACGGCTTTGGCGTCGGCGGCGGGCTTCGCGCCCTTTCCGGTGAGCTTATATACGCAGTTGGCGATGGCGTCGCCGATCGCGGTCCCGTCTATGGGCATTTCACCGATCTTGACCTTCGAGACGCTTTCGCTCATTATCGCTATGTCGGTCGAAAGCGGCGAGAGCGTCATCGAGCGCCCGGCGAACACGACCAGCCCGACGCGGTGGTCGGATAATTTTTTTATGAATTCGCCGGTGAGTTCGCGAGCCGCGGTGATCCTGTCGGGTTTCAGGTCCTCGGCCGACATGGAGCCCGAAACGTCGAGCGCTATGAATATGTCTATGCCGAGCCTGGTGGTGTCCTGTTCTTCTTCGCCGAACTGAGGGCGCGCGACCGCTATCACCAGCAGAAGTAATATAAGCGCCCGCAGGATATTGGCGAGCGCCGCGAGATAAGTTTTATAGGTTTTGGTTCCGGCGGCCTTATAAAGCGCAATGCTCGAAAAGCCTATGCCGGCTTTACGCGAAGAAGCGCGGTAAACATTATAGGCGAAGATCAGAATGGGTACTATCGCCAGAAATAAAAGCGCGGGATATTTAAAGCTGATCATCTGAAACCAGCTCCGCTCGTGAGTTTTATGAAATCTCCGGCCGAACCGCGCAGTGCGCGGGCGTCATCTTCGCAAGGCTTGAATTTCGCGAATTTTACCAGGTCGCATTCGTTCGAAATGGCTTCGAACGAGGCTATATGCATGCGCGCCACTCCGAGCTCCGACAGTTTCGCGGCGGCCTCGTCGAAATAAAGGTCGACGCAGTTGAAATTCAGCGCGCCGCCGAGGTAAACCCTGACTATATGCGAAAGCCGCATATAATATTCCTTGAAATGCCCGCTTTCGATGAGGCCGGACGCGTCGAGCGCCGCGAGCGCGGCCATGGCGGTCACTTCGGGAGGGATCGGCGGAGGGGCGTCTTCTTTTGTTTCTTCCGCATTTTTGCCGCGCGCGCGAAGCCACAGAAAAGCCGCTAAGAGGGCGCCGACGGCAATCGCGGCCATGACGGCGGCGCTGCTTCTTTTCGCAAATTCATAATCCATTAAACTTTTTATGTCGCGCAGCTCTTCGGCTTCAGCGGTGTCCTGCGATCCCGGACCGACCGCATTTTCGTCGGTCCCCGGAGAGGAGAAGGCGACCGTGGGAAACCAAAAAACTGCCGCCGCCAAAATGATCAGCGGAAAAACAATGATCACGAGTATATTCTTTTTTAATAATATATCTTTGTTGTTCATAAGAAGTAATAATAATAAACCAAAATAAAAACTAACGACTAACGACTAGCGACTAGCGACTATTTTTTCTCTCCACTTTCCTTTTTGAATACGTCATCGAAAATGACTACGTTCATTTCAGCGAAGTTTTTCATGACGTAGTTCTGAAGGTCGTTTTCGCGTTTCTGAGCGGTCAGGCCCTGCTTTATTCCGTCTTTGACGGATTCAAATGGAAGGATATCGCCCGCGATATAATTTGTGAGTTTCATGACCGCGAAAGTCCCGTCGCTTCTGGCTGCGGGGACTTTAACTATATCGCCGGGCCTGGCCAGAGCGATCTCGCCGGTGATTGAAAAAATGTCCGTTTCCATCGATGCGGCGATCTCACCCAGCGGCGAGAAGGTCGTCTGCCTCGAAGCATAGGAGGCGAATTTCGCGGCGTCGCCGGCCGAAGCTATCGACACGGCTTCGGTGCGATCGGTGAGCGTTATGTAATCGAATTTATATTTGTCGGGTGTTCGCATCTCGTTTTTGTGCGCGTCGTAATAGAGTTGCATGGACATATCGTCCACGGCGGTTTTCGAAAAAACCTCTTCGTTCAAAAGTTTGTCTATCATCATTTTATCTTTGGCCGAGTTGAGGTTTTTCAATATCTGCGCGTCGCTGTCGAGCCTTTTCGCGCGCGCGATCTTGAGCAGGACCTTTCTGATAATTACCTCTTTGAGCAGCCTTACGCGGTTTTCGGGCTTCGATATATCCGCGCCGCTTCCGGCGAACAGCGAATCGAGTTCGCCGAGGTAGTCGGCCATCGTGATGCTGAGATCGCCGATCTTAGCCACCACAAGGGAATTTTCAGCGGTCGCTGGGGGCGCCCCGGCCGGTTTCTTTTCTTTTTCTTTTATGCTCTCCAGGTCGTTGGCCGCTTCGAGCCGCCGCCCCAGACGGTCTTTGCACTCTATAACGCGGCGGTCGATGTCGTTTTTATATTTCGACGCCGGAAAAAGGTAAAGCACCTTCAAATATGCGGCCATGGCCTTTTCGAAGTTTCCTATATTTTCGAAATAAAGGTCGGCGAGATATATCTGCGTGGCTTCGAGCTCTTCGGGGGCCACCAGATTGTCGTTGAGATATTTCTCGATATGGGCCGCCGCCTCGTGGTATAGTTTCTGAGAGGCGAGTTTCGCGGCGAATTCGCGGGCGTTGGTCACCCTAAGTTCCGCGCGCCTTTCGAAATCGCCGAGCCGGCTCATGTTATAAAAAACTGCTGCTATCAGCAGCATCAAAGCGAGAAGAATTATATTTTCCCTGAGGCTGTTTTCGGTTCGCACAAATATTACCTCCGCGGTGTTTCAATTTATTCTTTGTGATCATAATAATACGGAACTATGCATTATGCACTATGCACTGATTTCAGCGCGTCGCCTGTTTTCCGCCGACAGTTTCGCGCCGCCTGAAAAATTCCATCATCGGCTTTTGTATCGGATGCCCGGTTGAAAGATGCATGAAATCTATATTGCATTTGCGCAGCATCCGTTTGAGAGCGTCGCGCCTTTTTTGCCACTCTTCCATAAGTTTTCCGCGCACTTTTTTATTTGAAGTGTCGACGGTCACGGCTTCCCCGGTTTCCAGGTCGTAAATGTCGACGAGGCCGACGTCCTCGGTAATTACATCGAGCTCGTCGTTTAATATTATCGAAATGGCGTCGTGGCGGAGGTTCGTAACCGAAAGCATCTTTTCGTCGCGCGCGTCGATGCCCTCGAAATCGGAGACGACGAACGCTATGCAGCGGTGCTTTATGGCGCGGTTTAAAAACGAAAGCGCGTCGTACATTTTGGTGCGCCGTGAGGCCGGCCTGAAAAAAAGTATTTCTCTTATAAGCCTGAGGGCGTGTGTTTTCCCCTTTTTCGGCGGTATGAATTTTTCGATTCTGTCGCTGAACATGAGAAGGCCGACCGAGTCGCCCGATGAAACCGCCGAAAGCGCTATGGTGGCGCAGAACTCAGCGGCCAGTTCGCGCTTGGTCTGTCCGAGGGAGCCGAACGCGGCCGAGGCGGAGACGTCTATGACCAGCATTACGACCAGCTCGCGCTCCTCGCGGTAAATCTTGATGAAGGGTTTGTTCATGCGGGCGGTGACTTTCCAGTCGATATTGCGGTAATCGTCGCCCCTGATGTACTGCCTGATCCCTTCGAACTCGAGGCCGCGGCCCTTGAACGCCGAGCGGAAATTGCCCGCGAAAATGGAGTCCACGAGTTTTTTGCTTTTTATCTCTATTTTTCTGATCTGAGAAATTAATTCTTTAGGTATCATATTTTATTAATCACATCCACGCGGGCAAAGCGCTTCACAGCCGCCGCCGGAGCGGCCTGATCAGGGAATTTCGACTCCTTCGAGGACCGTCTTGATTATATCGTCGGTCGTGAGGTTTTCGGCTTCGGCTTCATAGGTCAGCATAATGCGGTGCCTTAAAACGTTGTACGCTATGGCCTTGATGTCTTCCGGCATGACGTAGCCGCGCCTTCTCAGGAACGCGTGCGCGCGGGCCGCGACCACAAGGTACAGCGACGCGCGGGGCGATGCGCCGAACCTTATATAGTCTTTTATGCTTTTCATGTTGAACTTCGCGGGTTCGCGCGTAGCGTTCACAAGGTTTACGACGTAGGTCAGGATATTTTCGTCGACGTAAATTTTATCGATCAGATGTCTCGCCTCGAGCAGTTCTTCGGGCGTCGTCACCGCTTCGACCTTTATGTCGGCTTTAATGTTTTTTTCGATCGCCATTTTTCTGATTATCTGTTTTTCGTCGTCGCCCGACGGATAGCCGATCACGGTTTTGAACATGAAACGGTCGACCTGCGCTTCGGAAAGCGGGTAGGTGCCTTCGGTCTCGACCGGGTTCTGCGTCGCCATTACCAGAAAAGGCTCGCTCAATTTATAGGTTTCTTTTTCGATGGTCACCTGGCGCTCTTCCATGGCCTCCAGCAGTGCGCTCTGCACCTTCGCGGGCGAGCGGTTTATTTCGTCGGCCAGAAGGAAATTTGTGAAGATCGGGCCTTTAGACGTCTCGAAGTCGCAGTTTTTCTGGTTATAGATGCGCGTGCCGACAAGATCAGCCGGCAGAAGGTCAGGCGTGAACTGGATGCGGGCGAAATGGGTCTTTATGGCGGCCGACAGGGTTTTTATCGCCATGGTCTTCGCCAGGCCCGGCATGCCTTCGAGCAGAATGTGGCCGTTGGAGAAGAAACTGATCAAAAGCGAGTCTACAAGATGATCCTGTCCTATGATAACTTTTCTGATCTCGCCGGTTATTTTCGCGACCAGTTCGCTTTTTGTTCTGACGAGCTCCTGAATTTCATTGATTTCGCTGTTCATTGATTAATTGCCACCTCTTTCGAATAAACGGCTTATATTGTTTAAGTTTTGAAAAAATGTTTCAATTTCGTTTTCGCCCGGCGAGTATTTCGCGTAGTTGACCATGTCGCACAGCGAAAGTATGTCGCCGATCTCGGCCGAGCGCGAGCTCAGGCGTGGAATTCTGCCGATCCTGCTCAGGAACTCCTGATTCGTAAGTTCGGCGAAAGAGCCGCCGTTCTGCTCGCCGGCGGCGGTTTTTATATATCTGGGGATCTGGACGAACATCTGCTGGTAATCGCGGGTATTTTTAAGCGATATTATGCTCCTGAGCAATATGGAAGGATCGGTGACGGGTTTTGGCGCGTTTACAGAGGATGCGGCGTTCGTTCCTCGAGCCTGCCGCTGGTCCGCTTCCGGCAGGTAGTCTGTTATCTGAAGTTTTGTTCCGTCGCCGTTCGATGTCGCGGCCATTTTTCTTTCTTTTTTGGAATTCTGCCAGATGACGAACCATATCAGCGCGAACGCCGTAATAATTACGGCCGTGATAATTATCAGATGGTTCGATATGATGCGCTGTTCGGCCAGTTGTTCTTTTTTTACGGCGCTTTCTACCTGGGCGGGCGTTTCCTCTTCGGCCTTTTCGGGGATGACATCGATCACGAGAGGCTCGGTTTCGGCTTTGCGCGCGACCCCGGCCGCGTCGGTATAATCGAGCGTGAATTTTCCTATGGTGAGTTTCCCGGTTTTAACGGGCCTGAGTGAATAGTGATAACCCGCTTCCACGCTCTGGACGCCGTTTACTATCGATACCCTGCTGGAGCTGCTGCGGGCGTTTATTTGAAAATCCGGCATTTCGGGCTCTCGCGGCTGGGCTATAACGCCCGAATCGGAGCGTATGGTAACGGTCAGCGTAAGGCTTTCGCCCAGGGTGACGCTCTGCTTGTCCGTCGATGCCTCCAGTTTATAATTGCCCTGCGCCAGGCATAAACCGGCTCCGGTCAGGGCCGCCAGCAAGGATAAAATCATCGCCGGCCAAAAAAAAGCATTTTTGCGTTTAATCAGCATTTCTACCACTCTTTTCTATCAGCGTTAATAAAAGACAGCGGGCCTTAACGGGGCGGCCGCCGGTAATATTGAATGAGATATTCATGCGCATTGAAGCGCCATTTTTTTTATAATTGTCTTTCTTTCAAGTTCCTATATCATACTATTTATATCATATCCGTTTTGCAAAAGTCAATTTTTTTTATAAATTTTTATAAAATTTTAGTTTTTACTTTACATTTCCCATAGCGTTTGGTACAATTATATTAGGTAGCGGTTGTATGACCGTTATTCGTTTTTTTTAAACTTCAAAGCCTTTACGGCGCGGGCGGGTGTTTTAAGTGAACGATATAAACAAGCCCTTTTTTAAGGTGTACCTGTTAGATGACGATCAGTGCACGCTCGATCTAATCGAAGCTATGCTCGACGCCGACCCCGTCAACTATTACGAAGTTACCAAGTTCACCAGCTCGCCCGAGGCGCTTAAAACCATAATCCTTAACCAGCCCGATATCCTTGTTTTAGACGTCAATATCCCCGTTATGAACGGGTTCGAGGTTTGCCAGAAGATCAAATCGAACGTTCACACTGCTTTTATCACCGTGGTCCTTATAACCGCTTATGGCTCCGAATATGTATGGCACGACGGCCTCCTTTTATATCACGCCGATTATTACATTTCAAAACCGTTCGAATGCGAGCCGTTCATAGACCATATCCACTCGGTTATCAAATTGAAGCAGGGAAAACTGACCGACCATAAAAATCAGCTCATCTCGAAATCAATTTGATTCTTTTGATCCTCATCGATAACAACGATCTTTTTAAAACTATTTTCACGGACGGAAATTAATAATTCCACGCTTTTTCGATTATTTTCCTTTGACTTTTCGAGATTTTTTTGATAACATAATTTTTTAACGACCTGAATTATTGAGTTGTTAACTTCTTTGCGGCGGTTGTTTTATGAAAGACGATAACCAAACATACAGCGTTTTTTTAGTCGATGCCGATGAGTGCAGCGCGAACCTTATCGAAGCGATGCTTCTTTCCGACGATAAAAGAAAGTACCGCGTCGAAAAGTTCTCCGGTTCGCCCGAGGCGTTCATGCGCGCGAAGGCTGAAAAACCTGATTTTTTAATACTCGATATAAACATGCCGGTCATGAACGGTTTTGAAATATGCCAGAACTTAAAATCGGCGCCCGAAACCAAGGACATTACAGTCATACTCATGACCGCCTACAGCTCGAGTTTCGCACAGTATGACGGCCTCGTTACATACCGCGCCGATTGCTATATAGCCAAGCCGTTCAGCCGCGAGACGCTTCTTAGAAACATAGAAAACCTGATAATGATAAAAGAGGGCCGGCTGCCCTGCAATCGCAACAATCTCATTTCAAATTTCATATAATTAGCGCGCGAAGGAAGACCCGAATATAGGTAAAAAAAAGAAAAATATACAGGGGTGGGACAAAGGGATGTCAAATAATAAAACCGTAAAAGCACTCGATAGAATTAATAATTTCACGGGTTTGGATATTGCCGGGCGCGCTATGGCGGGCCCGTATTTTTTTATGGCCGTTTTAATGGCGTCGATGCTATGGAGCGCGGTTGCGCTTGCGGCGCAGACGCCTTCTGCGGAATGGACGTACCTCGTGTTTTTAAACGACGGCGCGGCATCGGCCCCGCGCGAGATAAACAGGCTTGAAAACATCTCGCAGGACGGATTCATCAATATAATCGCGCTCTGGTACAATAAAAAAGACGGTATAAAAACAGTTTACAAGATCATCCGTGATTCCGATCCGTCAAAAATATCTTCGCCTGTTATGTCCCGCGGAAAAATAAGCGGAAACGCCGACCTTAATTCGGAGCTCGCGGGCTTCGTAATAAAGTATTACTTGAGTGAAAAAACGAACGGCCTCATGCTCACTCTTTACGACCGTGAAACCGTTATCGATAACAAGCCTTCCGCGCCAGTGGCGGTATCCGGCAGATGGAACGGCGTCAAAGGCCTTCGTTCGGCGTTCGAAAAGATACGCTCCGCGACGGGCAGGACCATCGACGTACTGCATTTCGACGCGGACCACTTCCAGTGCCTCGAGCTGATATACGAGCTCGGGGAGTATGCGCCGTATATAGTAGGCTCCGAGGAAAGTGTTCCCGATGCCGGAACGCCTTACGATACGATGATCAATCCGATTGTAGCGCAGAAAATAACGTCGCCCCATCGCTTCAGTTTCCTATTCGTTTCAGGATGGCACAATTACTTTAAAAAGTTCGCCCGCGGCACCGTAAAAGCGACGCTTTCGGCCGTAAAAACGGCGGAACTCCCGATGATCAGCGAAAAACTCGACATACTCCTCGGCTATCTTAAGCCCGTTCTTGCCGAAAACAAGTACCGCGAACTATTCGATGCCGCGGTCATAAAAAGGGTCAGACGCTACCGTGGCGGCGAGTTCATCGACGCGTTCGATTTCGGCCGTCTGATAAACGAAGAGATCCACGAGCCGACCGTCGAGCAGGGTTCGCGCGAGTACCTCGCCTCGCTCACCAACGCCACCGTCAAGAATTCGGCGATCGGCGATTACGAAAAAATACCCGGCGCTTATAACTCCTTTGGTATGGCCGTCTACATGCCGGTTCCGGCACCCAAATTCGAAGGCTACGATTCTCTTTCTATAGCCGGCCGTACCGGCTGGAAAAAGTTCCTGGATTATTTTTACTCATTTTCGCTTGGCAAAGGATACGGTAATTGAAAACGAAGCAGTCAGATATTCATGAAAACGCTTTGACGGGCTATGCGCGCCGCTCCGGCCGCGGTTTCGCTTTAAGGGCGGTCATATCCGCGGCCGTATTCTTTCCGATTTTGCTGATGCCTTTTTTATTTTTTTACGGCGAAGCCGCCGCTAAAGAAAAACGCTATATTCTCGACATTACGGACATCAAGACGGTCGGATTTCCCGATATCGACCTTCGACTTTATTTCAGGAACGAAGACGGGGAGTCTGAAAATTCACTTTCTGCGGATAATTTTGTTCTGAACGAGAACCGCGTCCAGCAGAATATAAGCGTCAGCAGAATAACCCAGACCGTAAGCATCGCCGTCATCGTCGATTCAAGCCTTGCCGCAGGCCTTTACGGCAACGCCGCAAAACAACTGATCGACGAGGCGTCAGGGTATCTCGAAAGTCTCGACAAAATGGCCGTATTTACATTTTCGCCCGAAATGTGCGCCGCCGATTTCTACAGCGACCGCAAGCATCTGGGCGCCGCGGCCGATCAGGCCCTCGATTATTCCAGAACGCCGGATGATCTGCTCTTATACGCCTCCGGAAAACTGGCCGATCAGCTCGGCCAAAAACATATAATTTATGTGACCGCGTCGCCGTTTTTCATCAACGAGGCGGTCATGGAACAGATCAGGGCGCTCGACGAAGAAAGCAGGCCCTCGCTCAATTTTTTGAAATTAAAGAAAACGGACGATATCATCGATTCGGATTTTTTTGGTTCGTCCGCGTCGTCGGCCGCGATATCGACCGGCGGAGTATACCGCGAGGCGGACCTGAAAGACGCGGCGGCCGGTATGGGCGCGATCATGGGCGTCATCAAAAGCAATTACAAGCTCGATTACCTTTCCAGCCAGCCTTATTCCAACGGGCGCAAGCGCACCATAGACATTTCCGCTTCGTTCCGCGATACGCTCACGACTAAAGAAATTGAATACTCCGTCGATTTCAACATGGCAGAACTCAATTTCGGAATGGGCGATAATCCCGTTTTTTACCAGGAGATCGATCCGGAAATGCTTGAAAAAGGTTCGGAACTAGGTTTGACGCTATCGGCGAGCGTCAAGTTCGTAAACAATAAGGCTGTAAGCCCCGAAGCGACGGCGATTATAGGTTTTGGCGCCTTCCGCGTCAATGGCAAGCCCGAAGAATTGTGCCATTATATACTCAGCCTCGATAACCTTTTCAACCTCACCGCGGCGAAATACCGATTCAGCGGGACGCTCGCGGACGATTACCTGAGGTATCCGTCGCGGCATATCGACGCCAGGGAGAAGATCGAGATTCAATATAAAGACAGGCAGTTTTTTACCAGCGCGCCGGCCAACGCATTCGTTAAAAAGGCCGGGATTTACTGGTCGCCGTTTTTCAGGGAAGGTAAGTTCAATCAGTGGACAAGGGTTTTTATCTCGTTCATGCCGGACAAACTGGTTTTCGACGGAACTCTGCGTTACGCCATATATCTGGCCGGCCGGTCGGCCGACGGCGTCGATCGCGACGTGGCTTTCGACGGTGTGCAGCTTCAGTACGGGTTCGGGCCCACCGTCTTCACCGAGAACAAGACCATCTATCTCGGGCCGGAAGACGTGCAAAAGCCGATGGTCCAGCCTCTCAACCCGCGCATAGAATACCAGATGAAATAAAGCTGAAGTTTATAAAGTTTTGCTTTATAAAAGAAACGCCGACGCGTGCACTTTTTCGTGTTGCGCGAGTTTTTCGAAATTGCCGGCTTTGTCGGCGAATGAACGGGAGCATTCGGCATAATATTCGGAAAATAAAAAATCGTTTTCGATGAACAGGCCTATCGGCTCGACCAGATCGGTTTTTTGAACGCTTCTCATGTCACTCCCCGCTTTCTTTTAATTTATCTTTTATAAGAGGCCATTTCGGATAGTATGCGGCGGCTTCTTCAAGGAGCGTAACCGCTTCGGTTTCGTGGCCGATCTGCATCAGCGCGTCTGAAAGGGCCGGATAAAGTTCGCCGAGATATTTTTCTTCGGCCCGCAGTTTTCTGAACGCCTCGAAAGCTTCGTTTATATTCTCGGTTCTTATGAATTCATAGGCGTTTTTTTCGAGGCCGCGCGCCTCGAACATTTTTAAAAGCCTTTCACCGCAATGATTTCGGGCCAGAGGCATTTCGCCGCGCTCGAAACCGGCGAATAATTTTTCGCAATTGTCGAGATTCGTATAAAGTTTCGTTATTTCGGCGAGCGAGCCGTGCGCGGCGCAGGCTACCATTATTTCGTAGGAAGCGATATCGGGGTCGAAAGAAACGTCGCAGGAGTATTCTCCGCCGGCGGGACATTTCGGAATGCCGGTCATAAAGCCCGCCTCAGTGATTTTTTTGAACGCCCCGCGGTCCGCGAATTCTTTCGAAAAAGAAAAATCGGGCAGCGTCCGGCGAAAATAGTAAAGCGAATTCTCCAGAAAGGCGCAGTTGGCCAGACAGTTTTTTTTATTTTCGTTTATGGTTTCGTACAGGCGGTCGAAAATATTGGCGATCAAAAAATCGCCGCCGTGCGTGTTATAAAGCAGGACGAATTCCTGCGTCATTATGTCGCCGCTTTCGCCGCTGAACTCAAGAATGACGCTGATTGTGTCGCCGGTGGAACCGCTTATGTCCTTTATTTTAAGGGGCGTTCCTTTCGAACTTTTGAATTCTTCGACGAACTCCTTCGACAGGAAGGCGCTCTGCGAGTTAATGCAGAGTTTAGCGGCGTCGGCTGTTTTTCCGTTATAAATGTTTTCGGCGAAACGGTTTATCGCGCCGGTTATTTTCGAGATCTCGCCGGCGGAAAGCTGAGCTGCCGAGGCGGATGACGCCTTCGAAGCGTCCTGCGAGTTCGCGGCGGGCATCGTTTGCGCGCAAAGGAACGCGGGCGCGAGCATTAATAAAAGAATTAAGAATAAGAAGGAATACGCGGTTTCCGCCATCCGGCGGACCCCGTTAAGATTATGCTTATCTGATATTGACGTTGTCGACAAAATAACCACCCCGGGCTTTATTTTGGCTAATATTAACATAATTTACGATTAAATTCAATATAAATATAAAATCCGCCACGATTCTACCGATACGTTTAATGAATTTTAAAATAAAAAATATAGAAGTCGGGTGAGTATTTTGATGGATTTTAATAGTTGGTGGAAAAACATAAAAAGTAAAACTATATTAGTATTAGTATTTACTTTTATTATCTTACATTTTAACTTTTCGGCCGGAGCCTCGGCCGGCGAGCTTGACGATACGCTGAAAAAACTTCTTTCTGCACAGCAGACCAGGCATAATGAAGACGTCGTAATGAAAAAGATCAAGGATGATCCGGCGACGATCGAGGAACTGTTTTCTTCAAAGCAGGGAATCCTTGCCAGAGGCTCACTTTTTAAAAAAAAGCAGGCGCCGAAAAGTTCTTCTAAAAAGAAGGCCGTAAAGAAGAGTGCCCCTAAAAAAGCCGTCCAAAAAGTTGAAGCCGCAAATCGGGAACCGGAATCGCTGGAGGACATTTTAACCGCGCAGTCGCTTATAGTTCTCGACGAGGACAGCGGAAAGCTCTTATACAGCAAAGACCCATTCAAAAAAATGGCGCCCGCCTCGCTTACGAAGATAATGACGGCGATAGTGCTCCTGGGTTCAGGCCGTAACCTCAATGAAACGATAACCATTAAACACGACATTATCGTCAGAAGCGATGCCGTCGCGCTGGGGCTCAAAAAGGGCGACCGGACCACGCTTCAAGATCTTCTGTACATGGCCCTGCTTTATTCGGCCAACGACGCGTGCGTCGCGATCGCTGAAGAAGTGGCCGGAAGCGTTTCAGGGTTCGCTAAAATGATGAACAAGCGCGCCAGGGAGATCGGAGCGCTCAACTCGAATTTCGTCAATCCCAACGGAATGCCAGACAGCAGGCACTATTCGACCGCCTACGACCTCGCGGTGTTGTCGAGCTACGCCATGAAAGATACGACTTTCTCGAAGATAGTCGGCACTCGCAGGCGCACGGTCAAATTGATTACGCATAAGGAGATCAGCGTAAAAGTCGCTAAAAAATCATCCAAAACAACCGCTAAAGCTTCTAAATCCGCCTCGAAATCGAAACGCAAAGTAAAAGAAGAGACCGTGAAGAAAATAGTCGAGGTCACCCGCACGATAAATCTTTCCAACCGCCATAAACTCCTGGGTAAAACCGACGGCGTAAGAGGAATAAAGACCGGCTACACGAAGGCCGCGGGCAGATGCCTCGCCACAGCTTATTCTTACGGCGGAAAGAAACTGATAATAATAGTTTTAAAAGCGAGAGACGTCAACAGCGATACCATAGCGCTCATCGATTGCGATAAATATTTAAGCGCGTCCAATATAGTTATAAAGTCCGGCACTGCCGAAAAACCCGCCGTGCTTTCAGCCGGACCCGCTCAGCAAAAGGCGAGCGTCACTCTGTCCACTGTTAAGATCGTTAAATAGAGAACAGAGAATAGAGAATAGAGAATAGATGAGGACTTCAGAAAAATAAAGAAAAATCAACAAACAAACAAGCCCAAAAATAAAAAATTAAAAAAATTAAAAATACTATAAAGTTTGTTCAAAATTTTACGATATATATTTTGTAAGTTGAGATAATTCTCTTTTTAGAAGACGAGAGAACTAACCGCAAGAAGACGAAGAGCCACTCCCTCTTCGTTTTTTTGTTTTCGCCCGATCGATTAAAAACGCGGCGGGCTTTTATATGAACTTTTTCAAGGCCGGCCGCCCCGGCCTTTTTCATTTCTCGAGGTCCTTTCGCCGAGTTTTCTTTTTTGGCATTCTTTTTTGCTTGAGATTTTTAATTATTTTTGTTATATTAATCTGAATATAAAGTTTAACAAGTTCGCGTTAAAAATAAAAACTCTTATCCTGTTCAAATATAATTGGGGGTGTGTTTATGAATAAGGCGGTTATAATGGCGGGCGGTTTCGGCACGCGTTTGAGGCCGGTTACCTGTACGACGATAAAACCCATGGTGCCCGTTATGAATAAACCGATGATGACCCACATCGTCGAGCTGCTTAAAAAATACGGCCTGAAGGACATTTTATCGATATTATATTTCCAGCCCGAGCAGGTCACCTCTTTTTTCGCCGACGGCTCGGCGCACGGAGTTAAAATGTCCTACGTTTCCGCGACCGAAGATTACGGCACGGCGGGCTCGGTCGGTTTTTCGCGCAAGCATCTGAAAGAGCCCTTCATAGTCATTTCCGGCGACGTGCTCACCGATTTCGACCTCGCCAGGGCCATCGAATACCACAAAGAAAAAAAGGCGATGATCACCATCGTTCTCACGCGCGTTGAAAATCCACTGCAGTACGGCGTCGTAATAACCGACCGCGACGGCAGGATCACGCGTTTTTTAGAAAAGCCTTCATGGGGCGAGGTCTTTTCAGATACCGTCAACACCGGCATTTACATAATCGAGCCCGAAGCGCTTAAATACATACCCGAAGGCAAGGAATTCGACTTCTCGAAAGACCTTTTTCCGCTGCTTCTGAAGAATAAAGAGCCGATTTTCGGCTATATCGCGGACGGCTACTGGAAGGATATCGGCGATCTATCCGAATATCTTCTCGCGCATCGCGACGTTTTAGAGGGCCGCGTAGATGTAAACATTCCCGGCACGCGCATGAACACGATCGGCAAAGACGTAATAACGGGCGAAAACACAGTCATCGAAGACCGCGTCGATCTGCGCGGCGGCGTCGTCCTGGGCAAAAACTGCCTGATAAAGCGCGGCGCTTCGATAGCCAACTCGGTGCTCGGCGACAACTGCATTGTAGAAACCAACGCCAAAATCTCAGGCAGCATTATCTGGAACGATTGCTACGTCGGCCAGAACGTCGTCATTAAAGAGGCCATAATCGGCAAACAGTGCCGTATATTAAATAATGCTTATATATCCGAGGGCGTCGTCGTCGCTGACGAGTGCCACATAGGCGAATCGTCGATGCTCAAGGCTAACATCAAGATATGGCCCCACAAGGTCGTCGACGCAGGTTCGACGCTTTCCACGAGCCTCGTCTGGGGCGAAAAATGGAATAAATACCTCTTCGGGGCGAGCGGCATCTCCGGACTCGGCAATATCGAAATAACCCCCGAATTCGCCGCCAAGGTCGGCGCCGCCTGCGGAGCGTTCTTCGGCAAGCAGGCCAATATCGCCACGTCGCGCGACTCGCACAAGACCTCGCGCCTTATCAACCGCGCACTGATCTCCGGTATCCTCTCCTGCGGCTGCAACGTGCACGACCTTCAGGTCATGCCGCCGCCTGTCTCGCGCTACCAGCTGTCGGCGAACAATCACAAATGCTGCATCCACACACGTAAATCCGCGTTCGACCCGAAACTCATCGAGATCAAATTCTACGATTCAAACGGCATGGCGCTTTCCGTCGCCAAGCAGAAGTCGATCGAGCGCTTCTTCTTCAGGGAAGATTTCGCGCGCGCCGGCTGCGACGAGACGGGCACGATCCACTTCCCGCACCGTACCGTCGACATTTACCGCGAAGGGCTTTTAAAGTTCATAGACGAAGAGGCCATCAGGCAGACTCCTTTTAAAATAGTCATCGACTACGCGTTCGGCGCGTCCTCGATCATTTTCCCGCAAATTCTAGGCCAGCTCGGAGTGGACGCGGTTTCGCTCAACGCGTTCGCCGACGAAAAGCGCGTCACGCAGGATCCGCAGATGTTTTCGGCTTCGCTTCGCCAGCTTTCGAATATCGTGCAGTCGCTCAAAGCCGATTTCGGCGTGATGTTCGACGCCAGCTGCGAAAAGATATATCTGGTCGACGAAACCGGCCGCATACTGACAGACGATATGCTGCTTTCGATAATGTGCTATCTCACCATGAAGACCGCCGGCGGAAAAACCGCCATAGCGGTGCCCGTCATTGCTTCGAAGATAATCGAGGACATGGCCGCGAAGTTCGGCTGCAAGGTCGTGCGGACCAAAACCATGCTCAGAAACATGATGGAAGCGGCGCTCGCTGAAAACGTATTGCTCGTCGGCGACGGAGTCGGCAGTTTCGGTTTCCCGGCGTTCCAGCCCGCATCCGACGGCCTGATAACGCTCGCCAAACTGCTCGAAATGCTCGCGGTCGTTAAAAAGCCGCTGTCCGAGATCGAAAAAGAGATCCCGGCGTCGCGCCTGATCAAAGTGCAGCTGCCGTGTCCGTGGGAGTGCAAAGGCACCGTCATGCGCAATCTCATCGAAGACACCAAGAACCTGAAGACCGATCTCATCGACGGCGTCAAGATATATTTCGATAACCAGGACTGGATCCTTATCATACCCGATCCTGACCGGCCGTTCTTCCATATTTACGTAGAAACATCCACGGAAGAAGTTTCCAACCGCCTTATCAAGCAGTATTCCGATAAGATAAGACACTGGCAGGCCTCGGCGGAAGATAAAGAGGACCAGAAATAAAACGTCGCGCCCGGGCGATACGGCCCGGGCCGCCAAAAACGAAAAAACCGCCGGCAAAAAAAATAAAAAAATAGTTGAAATTTTGCCGGCTATATGATATAATAACTTCAACCAGCCAACTTAGCTCAGCTGGTAGAGCAGCGGTTTCGTAAACCGCAGGTCGCGGGTTCAAATCCCGTGGTTGGCTCTTACGAAAGCCCCCGTGAATGCGGGGGTTTTTGATTTTTGGGGGGAAGAAGGAGAAAGGGCGTTTTGGGGCGTTGGGGACCAACTTGGGGACAATTTAGAAAAATCGAATATACTATATAAAAAAACAATCCCCGCGGTTCTTTTGCCGCAAGGGATTATTAAATCAGTTCGAGTTTATTATTTCGTCGAGTTTTTCGGCGGCGATCCTGTCCGTCGATTCGAGCGCATGACCGTAAATGTCCATTGTAGTTGAGATGTTTGCGTGGCCCAGCCGGCTTGAAATTGTTTTCGGGTGCACTCCTTTGGCGATGAGCATGGTCGCGCTGGTATGCCGGAGCGCATGGAAGTTAATCACATCTAGGCTGTTCCGTTTTAAGAATTTTCTGAACCACTGAGCGACTGCGCTTGGATGCATAGGATTTCCATTCCATTGAGTAAAGAGCCTGTCCGTTTTATTCCATAGGCTTCCGACCTTTTTGATTTCAATATTACGCTCTTCTTTATATTGGACGAGTATTTCGACCAGCAGCGGAGAGATCGATACTTTTCTTATTGAGCTCTGATTTTTAGGCATTTTGGTAAAAAGGCCTCTTTCCTTCAGATATTGACTGGCCCGTTGGACTACCATGCTTCTTTTTTCAAAGTCTATATCACCCCATTCCAGTCCGAGCAGTTCACCCAGCCTGACGCCGCAAAGTACCGCGATGAATACGGCCGTCTGATATTTTAACGGTGCGGTTTTAAGATTTCCAAACAGCTTTTTTAGCTGGTCTTCGTTGTAATATCGAACGGGTTTTCTTATAAATTTCGGGCGCTCTACATTACGCGCCGGGTTGCTGTGAAGCATCTGCCAGTTGACGGCCTTTTGCAGGATCGATGAGATTAACATATGGTTCTTAAGGACGGTTTTCTCAGATAATTTGCCTGGTCTGTTATCGAGCCTGACATTTTCCGAGCGCAGATGATTGTAGTATTTCATGAGGTGAAGCGGCTTGATCTGGTCTAACTTTAATCGGCCGAGCATAGGAATGACACGGTATTCGAGTTGTTGTTTGTAATCGGCGAGAGTTTTTGGGGCCAATGACCGCTCGGCGTACTCTGAAAGCCATCTTTTAATGAACTCTTCGAAGGTCAAATTTTTAGTATTCATCACCTGGCCGTTCTCGATCTCAGTTATGAGCTTCGCCAATGCTTTTTCGGCGTCACGTTTATTGGGCGTGGTTATAGTTTTTGTGTGCTTGATGCGCCGGCCGTCTGGACCGTAGCCGCCCGAGCATACAAGCCGCCAGCTGTTCTCACCTCGCTTTTCGATGTATCCGGTTGACATTGATTAATTCCCCCCTTCGGCGGGCCCACCATCTGCAGGCCCGCTTTTTTTACTTTTACTCTATATTATTTTAGTAACGCCGGTTTCGCGGGAAGCGAGCCAGGCTGTGAGCGATTCCATCCTGAAGAGCTTCCTGCTGCCGACCGGTATGTAAGGGATTTCGCCGCGCTTACACATTTCCAAAATTGACCAATAGCTGATACCAATATAATTGGCCGCTTGTTTGGCATCTATAGTCAGTTTATTGTCGTTCATAACGGTTCCTCCTTTCTAAAAATTATATTATAACTATATTTGGTTGATATCATTTTCTTTATGTTTTTTTGTGTTTATTATAATCCCTTACACACTTATACCATAAAGCACATTTAAAAGCGGTTATACTACCGGTCGGTGCTAGCAACCGACTTATTTTAAGTTTCCCATGGCCGATTTGAAATGTACGGTTAGTCTTTTTCAGCCGTTTGGTTTTTAAGAATTTTATTGAAACTATTTAATATTTTATGCATATCGCTTATACCGTCTTCGTCCATAATAAATATTAAATCTTCGCCAAAACCAACCGTCTGAGGCGCTATTTCGCAATTTCCTTTTTTGTTTAACTCTTCAGAATTAATGTTATTATCTTTTTTCATGTTTATCACCTCCCGACTTGGCGTATTTTGATTATGTCAATATAGTCGCTTAAAGTAAAAACGTATTATTTTCACTACCAGGCCACCCGTCGTCCACGTTGAGGACACCAAACTTCAGTAATTACAACAGGTGGTCCGGTGGGCACTGTGGTCGTTTTTTCAAGCGTGTCATATGCCTGAAGTTTATAGTCCCTGTCGCCTCCTGACTTTCAGCTTATCAACCGTTTCTTGTTATTGACGCCCACCAGACCACCTGCGAGAAAATGTATTATATTATTATGGTTTAGGTGGTCATACGGTGGTCATACGGTGGTCGTTCCGAAGGTACTGGCCCGCCCACATCCGCAGGTGTTTCTGGATTATCTAAATAATCCGGCAGAATATCTTTATGCAAACATCGCCGATCTATGGACGTATTATCGATTGGTATCATTATACACGTCGATTTATGGACGTTCTTGTGGCATTCAAGCCTAATCCTTTCTTTTTTCGCTCCAGGAATCCGTTTCAGCGAAGGTTCTACGTGAATAAGACCGTTCTTGAAGTCGTGCATATCTTTAAGTAAATGACGTTCTACAAGCTGAGTTTGAATCGCCAACCATATTATTTCTTTATTATCTACGTAAATTCGTATTCCATACTTAGGGCCGATTTTATCTTGTACACTACTGCTCAGTAAAAGCGCTTCGCGAACGGTTATTTTGTTAAACCCCTTCTCTGCATTCGGGTCATCGATATGACTTTGAAGAATATTTTCGAGAATGATTTCACGATCTTCGACTATAACCTCACGGAGGAACGCTGGAAAATTTATTTCCTCTTTGTTACGCTCATATACGAGATTTAGGATTGCCGCCATATATGCTGCATTTTTTATCATTCTGTTATCGCCGCCAAACCGATTAGTATTGGAGTGGTAGTATTCATATTGCTCGTCCAGCAGTGGCCATACTTTTATAAGTGCAGCAATGATTTCAGCGCCTAACTTTTTCATATCTTCGTCATTTGGTATTGTTGGGGGACAACGATCTTCTGGTTTTATAAGTTCAAATTTTATTACTCTGGACGCCTGCGCGGCATCAAACGTATGAGGTTGAGTGGAACTTAACCACGCCATATGATGGAACCTATACTCAATGGCGTCTTCGCTGGTAGTACCAGACGTAATTGTGCCGCCGTAGCCGCACATCTTAAGTAGTTCGAGAATTTGTGGAATTTTATTATACTTCTCAAACTCATCAAGAACAAGGATCATACTTGTGTTTCCTAACGTTTGCGCTATGCTGTGCGCGGTGGTTCTATCGAGTTTTGCAGTCAAAGGGCCGTATAAACCTAAAAAAACGAATAAATAAAAAAGTGTTTTTCCGGCATCACGCTCTCCGCCAAGATATATTAAAGGCCGCCATTTCATAAAATACTGCATAGGTGTTAGCATCACGGCCGCAGTACCATAAAAACTCATTTCTTGAGTTTGCCAGCACCATTGACTTGTTATTTTGTACAGTTT
>Ga0209212_1001430_pt1 | contig 38779 bp, 30 predicted proteins | sample RifGroC2_FD_183996 | JGI IMG/M metagenome (GOLD analysis project Ga0209212, IMG submission 183996) | Groundwater microbial communities from Rifle, Colorado, USA - Groundwater C2 (SPAdes) (version 2) | ecosystem: Environmental > Aquatic > Deep subsurface > Groundwater | place: Rifle, Colorado... | reverse complement strand
GGATTCCGCGCATATCGCTCACGCCTGTCGCCGAAGATTTTGAGGCGGCCGGGTTTAAATTCACGCCGGTAGCGGTCGAGCACGGTCCGACCGAAACATTTGGCTATCGGTTTTTAGATATAGCCTATATACCGGACGTTAAGTTCATCAATGAGCAAAGCACGAAAAAACTAGCCGGGCTCGATATTTTAATTATCGACGCGCTGCGCATAAGGCCTCATTCAACACATCTGTGCTTTGCGGAGTCGATCGAAGCGGTAAAATTGCTGAAGCCGAAAAAAACTTATTTCACCCATATCGACCATGAAATACTGCACGAACGCGAGTCTGAAATGCTTGAAAAGCTGGGGCTTAACATATCGATCGCCTATGACGGCCTCACGATCGGCCGCTGAGCGTGCTTACCGGGTTGATCTGTACTGTGAAGTGCGGATTAAGATCAAAAAAGTTTAAAAATTCATTATTGAGACGGAATTTTATTGCTAATTCTAATTCGAAAAGCCGCCCGGAAAGTCCTTAAGTTCGGGCAGCGCGGGTGCGGCGCCGTGAATGGCCAGGGATAAATATTTTGGACCGATTCTGATCAGAAGTTTATTTTCAACGAGTTTTAAAATGGAATTTTTTACGTCCGGGCTCGATATTTTATCGTCTGTTTTCGTAACCGATTCGAATATTTTTTCTTCGCTTTTAGATGTTTCGCAGGCTTCGTAAACGCGGCGGTCGGCGCCCGTGAGAATGTGTTTCGGCCGTACGGCGCAGGTGCGCAGATCGGTTATTTTAAGGCTCGATCCATCGTCGTTCATAGTGAGCATCTCACGGCCGGCCGACCAGAAAGAGCCGATCCACCATTTTACTGACATCTGAAGCGCTGCCTTACCCGGCGACTCGAAAAATCTAGGGTCGCTTGAATCGTTACCGCCGGTTTTCTCGAAGTAATAAACTAGATCGTTCATATCTTCTGGTGAAAGCGGATAAATATATGAAAAAACTTTCAGAGGCGTGATCTTCAAACCGAATTTTTCGGGATCTTTCTGATATGCGCCAAATCTGTCGATGAATATTTTAACCATATTACTTGGCGGCTGGAGGTGATAGATCAAGGGCAGAAATTCGGCCATTTCACGATACCACTCGTCTGACTCGCCCGGAAAACCGGCGAGCATGTTCCACGAAGAGCGGATGCCCGCCTCGCGCGCGAATTTAAGGAATTCTATATTTTTCAAAGCACCGACGCCCTTGTTCATTAATTTAAGAACTTCATCGTGCAGGCTTTCTATTCCAGGTTGAACCCATTTCACGCCCGTGCCGGCGAGATTGAATATCTGCTCTTTTGAAAGGGTTGAGCGGACCTCATAGAAGATATTGTAATCGCCGTGCTTTTTCAACCCGGTTAAAAAACTGTCGATATAAGAAGGCTCGAGGACGTTATCGACGCATTCGATCCTGTTGATATTATAAAGCTCCGAGTTGCGAACACACTCGGCGATCGCGCGTTCGTGCGATTTTAATCTGTAATCGAGCCCCCTGCCGTTCAATCCGCAAAAAGTGCACTGCCTCCGCTGTCCCCACCAGCAGCCGCGAGAGGTCTCGAACGGGAGTCCTGGTTGAAAGCTCGAGCCAAACGAAACTTTAGAAAGGGCGTCAAAATAATCCGAATAATCAGGCGCGGGAACGCTGTCCATGGACCTGACGAAACTACGCGGTAGAGCGTTATCGGCTGACTCGCAGCCTCCGGGTTTTATATGATCTGAATAATTGAGTTTGCCTATGACGCCGTAAGGGATATCGCTTTTTTCTAATTTATTCCCGGTTTCGATAAGCCTGGCGCAAAAGTCGCCGAAATATTCTTCAGGCTCTCCCGAAACCGCGAAATCGACCCAGGGGAACAGTTTAACGATCGAAACGCCCATTTCGAGTTCGCAATTGGCGCCGCCCATCATCGTTATAATGTCGCCGCGGCGTTTTTTGACGGCCTTAAGCAGGGCGAGCGACGCGCAATTCTGCTGGAACGTGGAGCTGCAGCCGACTATTTCAGGCGAGCAGCCGGTTATCTCGTCGGCCAGCCTTTCTATAAAATCCCTCGTCCTGGATCGTATTTGCGGCAGAATTTCGAGATATTTCAGTGTATATTTATCCAGTTTATCTTCGATAAATTTGAGAAAGCCGTCATGATCGTAGCCGCCGTCCTCGAACGCGCACGCCGAAAAGATCCATTCGCCGATCTGAAAATCCCGATAACTTTTTAAAACGTTGTTATATGGAGTAAGTCCTGCGATATCGGCGAAGTCCAGATTGGCGTATATCGCTTTTGAAGAAATGCCGGAAGCGTCCAGGCACGACTTTAAAATGCCAAGCGCGATCGACGGACGTTCGATCGGAGCGAACGGCATGAGAACGAGGCATACGTTTTTTTTATCGGTCATAAAAAAATCAGCCGGCCTTCCGGATTATTTTTTTGACTTCGCGCGTTTCGCTCATTGAAGTGAGGTGTGGGGCCATGTGACGTCTGGCGAAATCGATCATATGCACATGCCACGACGGAACCGTCCAGATACCGTGGCTGAATGGCATGACCGCATTCTGGCGCAGTAGCGATTCATAGTACATTGCCACTATTCTTCCGGCTTTTTGAAGATCAGGTCTCAGAAAGCTGCACGTATAACGGATCAGGTCAAAAGCTATCCTGTGGTTGATGACCCATCCGACTATGTCGCCCCTGTATCTCATAGCCAGGCTGTTTATCGGTTCGCAGCCGTTTTCGAAATCGAACGGCATGAGATCGGGCGCGATCCATTTGTTTATTTCGTTCGACTGCCTGATTTGTTCACGGTCGGCCTCGCTCACTTCGTTCCATGAAATTATTTTATATTCGGCCGGCAGTTTTTTCAGATATTTTTCCCAGCCGCACGATAAAAAAGATTTACATGAGGCGCGGCAGACGAGTTTTCTAAATTCCGGATCCGAATATCCGCTTTTTAATAAAAGTTTTTCAAACATGGGCGTCGCGGGCTTTCCGGTCATGTAAACCAGAGCGCATTCGGCGCAATTCATTTCTTTGAATATCTTTTCGAGTTCCGATAAAAGCCCTTCGCCTATTTTGCGGCACCGGTAATTTTGATCGACGAAGACTGAAAGCACCTCGGCTTTTCTTTCTTCGTGGATCTTACCGAGCGCCAGGCCGGCCGGACTTCCGTTAAATAACGCCCCTACGGCAAAATACGGCCCGGCCGGCTCCAGCCTGGTCAAAAGGTTCCGGTAAGCGGGAAAGGTCATATTGGAATACTTGAGGTATTCGTCTGAAGCAAGCCTTTTATATTTGATCATGATATAGTCCTGATTACGTTATGACCCGGATTTTAATACATTGCGGTCGGCCGTTTATAATTATGTGGCCACTATGGCGACTACCGCGACTACCTCGGCGGCGACTTCAAAGTTTGTGGCAGCGCTTGTAAGCGTGTATGCCGCCTCCACGACGACTACCGCACCTGCCGCCGCCGCCGCGACGACCACTTCGGCCGCCACTTCGGCGCCGGTTAAGACATTGGTGTTTGTGACGAGTATATCTTTATGATGGCGCTTTCCGCCCGCCACCAGCTCGAGATCCGCATCGGAGAGTTCGCCTTCGAGCGGTTTTACCGGAATGACAATGTGCTGGGTCGCCGCGGTGTTCTGGATAAAGCGAATTTCTCCGCCTTCGGGCAGTTTAAGTCCGCCGGAAATGCCGTGGTTGATGAAACCTTTCATCATATTCTGCAGAAAATCCATAGTGACTTTGCGCGGAAGAACTACATAGGTAATTTCAGGCGTTGATTCGACGACTTTTACTTCGACTTTTTCCGGAATTAAAACTCCGGATTCTGTCAACACTTTTTTAGGATCGTCCTTGAAAGATTTTTTAAAGTTTTCTTCCTGCCAGCACCTGGCGATAATTTCGCCAATAACCGCTCTCTGGTTAACGTTTTTATTCTGATCGTTCATTATTTTTAATCCTCCTGCTATATGTGATACAATATTTTTTATAAAGTTTTTGGTTTCCAGTTGCGCTATTGATTAACCGCCTGCAATGCAGGCCGGGTGAAAATTAATCCGTATAATTTTATCAGAACCTGACGGTTTCGGGCTCTTCGTCTATGACGCCGTGCCTGAAGATTTTATTGAGCGTTAAAAAAACTTCGGCCACCTGGATTTCATGCTTATCGGCGATCCCGACGGCTATTTCCCCGGCGGTATATACGGCGGCGTTTATCATTTCACCGATCTCGCCGATGTGAGGCGTGTCGTGAAATTTTAAAGATATAAAAGGAGAAGTTATGTTGAAACCTCCGTCCATGCGCTCGAATTTTATATCCGGCCTGAAGCGCATCGGATCGGCGGCTCTTACCGCAGTCGGCATGCATTTTTCAACCATTTTATTCACCAATATATCCAGCGAGGCGGCGTCGGTGAAATTGCCCTCCGCGTGGAGCCAGTAACCTACGGGCCATCTGTCGCTCGAATTGCATGGCGATATGAGTTTTACGTTGCGGTCTGTCATATTGACTATGAAGCCGGACATGCAGGTTATGGTGCCCGAGCCGCCCTCCGCCGGGTTGAACTCTTCGCTTTCGCCCAGGCTGCCGTCTTTTCGCATTTTAATTCTTGCCCTGCCTGAGACGGCCTGTTTCATGTTGGCCTCTTTGTTTTGCGTAACGAGTTCCACAAATGCCAGCTCTTCGGCTGTAAATTCTTTGTGCACTCTATGGAGCATCTCGACGCTTAAAACGGAAAACCTGTTTATCCAGAAACCGCGTTCGTTCGAAAGTTTAAGCAGTTTTCGGGTGCGCGCGGCGTCCTTGAGCGGCAGGGCGGTCGTGGTTTGCGGAAACGTGCCGAGGATATCGTGAAAATCGCAGCAGAACTTTTCGTAGTCGGGATTATCCATGGGTTCGCTCGCCCAGTAGCACACGCCGGTACCCGCCGACGGGCCGGCCAGTTTCTTGAAAACGGAAAGCGTTTCGCGCCACAGTTGGGCGTTCTGTGGATTGTATTCGAAGACGGCGGAAAGTTTCGGCGCGTCGAGGCCGCAAAACCAGCAGCCGACTGAACAGCCATGGTTCAGTTCGAAACTGACGGGCGCGTGTATCATGCTGGCGTTCACGTTTCCGAACTGGCCCCAGCACCTGTTTATATGACGCGCTCTCCACGCCTTGAAGACAGGATTTTGAGGAACGCATGAAATGTTTCTCAATGTATCGCGATGCGCCAGTTTTTCTTTGACGAATTCGCGATATCTTTTGACCGTGAGAGGGATGGCGTCGGTTCTGTTGACTTCTATAGCGGCATCTCTATCCCAGAGAGCTTTTATTTCAAGCGGATCCATGCTCATGCCGCATTCGGCGCCGGCCGCTTTAACATCGGCCGCGGCGAGTTCTCGAAATTTTTCATCGGCGGTCCATCGTTCTAAAAATCTCTTCGCTTCCGCCACCTGTTTTAAATGTTCGTCCGTGACGCCGGCCGGATCGCCGAGCATGATAATAGGCGCCGTTTTTTCTTCTTTATTTTGGGAACAAACAACCTGCATTTTAAAAACTCCTTGCTGTTTTATCAGGCGACGACTATGGCTGCAACGGGCGTCGACGGGCCGTACGGACCCACCACGATAACCGGTGACGGGCCGACAGGCGTGACTACTATCATAGGCGATGGGCCGATGGGTGTGACTACGACAACGGGAGACGGACCGGTCGTGATCACGACAATGGATGAAGCCCCGGTTCCGCCGGCGACCATGTCGAGATCGGCGTTGCCGAGTTCGTCATCCGCGAGTTTTGCGGGAATAATGAAGTATTGAAGGCGGGAGGTATTCTGCACGAAGCGTAATTCGCCGTTCTCGGGAAGTTTGAATCCTTTGTGAAGCGTATCGTTAATGAGCGAGTGCATAAGTTTTTGAAGTATATCGACACTCAATCTTTCAGGAAGGACCACATAAGTGATTTTCGAATCCTGTTCGACGGCTTTAATTTCCATTTTTTCGGGAATTACTAATCCAGCTTCCGTTAAATATTTTTTAGGATTTGCCATGAATGATTTTTTATAATTTTCGTCCTGCCAGCATTTCGCAATTATTTCACCGTAGACGGCCCTTGAATCGACTTTTTTCTGATCGGTCATAATTGTCCCTCCTGATTAAAATTTTAAAAAATACCTCCGCTATAGTTTTTAACGGAGGTATTTTTATCTACATTAAATTTAACTACGATTTTACTTTAGACGAGGACTATTGCGCCAACGGCGGCCACTTCAGCGGCTACTTCGAAATTGGTAGCGGCCGTGGTGAGCGTATATGCGGCCTCGACGGCTACGGCCTCGACTGCTGCGTAAACGTTGGTCTTTACCTGAGCCACGTCTTTGTGATGGTGCTTTCCGCCGGCGACGAGTTCGAGGTCCGCGTCGGTTAGTTCGCCTTCCGCGGGTTTCGTGGGAATGACCACGTATTGGACTTTAAGGGTGTTCTGGATGAAACGGAGCTCTCCGCCTTCGGGCAGTTTGAGCCCGTGAGAAACGCCATGATTAACGATATTGTTCATTATTTTATGGAGAATGTCCAGAGATACTTTGATGGGCAATACGGCGTACATAATTTTAGGGGTCGATTCTACGATCTTAACTTCCACTTTTTCAGGGATCGTCATTCCTGCTTCAACAAGGAATTTTTTGGGGTTTGCCAGAAAAGATTTTTTGTAACCTTCATCCTGCCAGCATTTTGCGATGATTTCACCGATAACTGCTCTTTGGTTGACCGGGGTTTTCTGATCCGCCATTTTATAAAGACCTCCTGTATTTTCAATTTAGCTCAAAATTTTGAAATACTTCAAAAATTTTCAACTTTGTAGTCCGTACATCTAGGCTAACATATTTTTTTTTATTTTACAACAGTTAAATATTTTTTTTAATAGTCATTAAAATATTATAATTTAAATCAAAAATTAATTGCTTAAATGAATGACCGGGTGTATAATATTTGTCGAATAAAAAAAATATGGAGTGCGTTGTTTTACAGTATGAACAATAAATTTAAATTATTTCTGATATCAATATTTACCCCGGCCATTTTGATGATAGGTCTCTTTTTGCCTCCTCCGTTTTTCGCCTCCGGTTTTTCTGATCCTGATATCGAAAGGGCGGGAAGGATAACTAATCTTGTCGACCAGCTCAAAAGATCGTACTCTAAAAAGGCAGCGGAAACAAGGCTTACTTCCGAGTTAGAGACGGCGCCGCCTGACACCGCCGAAGTTTTGACTCATTCGGGTTATCGGAGCGATACGAAAGAAATGTCGGCGTTATTACCATCAGGTTCATATGAAGCTGAAATTAAATTTTCGCCGGTAAGCGGCGAGGTTCAAATGGCTCCGCTTCAGGCGATTCACGGCATTACGACGGTCGAAGCTCTCGAAACCGCGTTATCTTTGAACCCTGAAATAAAGGTCCAGCGCGAACAGGTGGAATCGAGCCGCGGCGTCCTTGAACAGGCGTCGGCGAAGTTCGACCTTCAGACCGGACTTACGATGGAAAAAAGCCAGACCTACACTCCGCAGGTAGAAATGCTCCGCCCGTATTACGAAGACGGAAAGCTTAAATCCCAGCAGACCGCTTACTCGCTGAATTACTCAAAAAAAACCCGAGCCGGAGATGCTTATAACATCAGCGTTTCTTCGACCCGCAATATGGACAACACGCCCCCGGGTCTGGGCATACCCGCGCGAACGAACACGGGCACCGTTAATTTTTCCATAACCAAACCGCTGCTCAGGGGCCGTGGCGATAAAGTCAATACGGTAGAGGAAAAATACGCATATCTTACCATCGACGCCGATTATTTCGACCTTCTTCATACCGTTTCTAATGTCATTTACAACACCACGGCCGCTTATTGGGACTACGCCGCCGCCGTCAGGCGCCTTGAAATTTTGAAGGGATCGGGCGAAAAAGCCAGACTGTTGATGGAAGATACGCAGAAGCTCATAGATGCGTCCGAGATACCCGCGGTAGAAATTCAAAGCGTCATGGCGAATCTGGCCTCAAAAAAAGTTTCGATAATCCAGGCCGAGCAGGCGGTTTACCAGGCCCGAAGCCGGCTGGGGATACAACTCGGCGTTAAAGCCGAAGAAATAGAAGGCATATTGCTGCCCGCCAGCGATTTTCCTCCCATCGATGAAGAAAAGGTTATGGAATTGTCTAAAAATTCAGGGCGGATCAAAAATATGGCGCTTGAGAACCGCAACGACAATAAAGCGGCCGGGCTCAGAAAACAGGCCGCCGAATTGTATCTTGTAATAGCCCGCGACGGTCTCAAACCGCAGCTCGACCTTCAGACGGGCGCCGGCTATACCGGTCTTTCCGAAGGGCGCGAGTTCGAAAAATACTTCAACTCGCTCGGCAGGAATGTTACCGGGCTGAACGTGAACATGCGCCTTAATTACGCATGGCCTGAAGGCAATCGTCAGGCCAGAGGTTATCTGAGGCAGCAGGAAGCGTCTTACAGGAAGGCTGACATACAATATAACGACGTCGGCCGCAATATTGTTTCGTCCGTGCTGACCGCCATATCCGATCTCGAAAAAAGTTACTCCAGTTATTGCCTGGTGAACGAGTCACTCGAACTATACGAAAAAGCGGTCGAAAATGAAAAAATAAAATATAAATTCGGAACGTCGACTCTGCTGGATATAATAAATGTCGAAGACCGCTACACCGGCGCGCTGCTCGACAGGGTATCGAGCCGGGCTTCTTATGCGCAGGCGCTTTCGAAGCTGAGGTATGAAACCTCGACCGCCTACGGTTTTAACGACGGCAATTTTTTCGTGGATGAAAAGCTGATTTCCGGCTTTCCGGAGATCGGCCGGACCGGTGAGTAGTCATCGGCAGCTTTAAGTACGGGCGTTCGAATTAGAAGTTAAAAATTATAAAATGTGCTTACGAGGTAGTTATATTGATTAAAAAATACTGTTTTATTATAATTCTAACTTTGTCGGCATTAATTTTGTCGGGATGTTTTCTGAAAAAGAGCGAAGCCGAAAGGCGCGCCGAAAGGGCCCGAGCGTCGAGAGGCGAGATCAGCGTCGGCGTCGCGTGGCCGATATCGGCCGCCAGGGACAGGTTCGTCGAAGGCGTGAACCTGGCCTGCTATGAGATCAACGGTTCCGGCGGCGTTCTCGGCAGAAAAATAAAACTGGTTATCAAAGACACCGAAGGCTCGGCGCTCAATGAATTGAAGATCGTGCACGAGCTCGTCGAAGATCCCGACATACTTGCGTTCATAGGCCACCGGAATTCGTCGTCGGCCGCCCACGCGGCGTCGATGTTCCAAAAATACGGCATTTTATCCATGTTCACCGGAGTCACGAGCGGCTCTCTCACGGGCAGAGGCCGGAGCCTCGTGTTCAGAAACACCGGATGCGAAGCGACCATGGGCGCCCGGCTCGCGGAACTGGCTTCGCAGAAAAATTATAAAAAAATAGCCATGATATACACTTATACCGAACATGGAAGAAACCTGGCCAACGCCTTCGAAAAGCGCTGCGACGACTACGAGATCAATATAGTCGACCGCCGCGGCTATTTCAAGGATAACGACAAATTTTTCGACGATATTTTAAACACATGGCAGAGCCTCGATTTCGATGCCGTATGCCTCATAGGCGATCTTCCGCAGATCGGAACGTTCATCGTTAAAATGAGGGGCTGTGGAATAAAAACCCCTATTATTTCGAGCGACGGCCTGGCGAGTTTCGATCTTAAGGACTGCGCGGGCGATTCGGCCGACGGCGCGGTCATCGTCACGCCGTTTCACATCAGCGACAGGAACGGCCCGGCGGACGAGTTCATGCGCGGTATGAAGAAAAAATTCAATGTCGACCGGGTGGACCAGTATTCCGCGCTCGGCTACGACGGCCTCAGATTTCTGGCATACGCCATGAACGAGGCTAAAAGCGTCGTTCCCGCCGAGGTAGCGGCAAAGATACATTCAGGATTATCCTGGCCGGGCGCGACCGGCGTCCAAAAATTCAACAGCCGCGGCGATATAATCGACAAGGAATACGATATTGTGACGTTCATTAACGGCGGATTCAAATTCCTGCAGCACTGAGTGCGCTCATCCACTTTCAGCCGGATCATGACATTCAAGCAAGTAGCAAATGAACCTGATAGGGACCGGGCCGCCTATTTTTCTCTGGAGGTAGTTTATTGAATAAAGATCTTTTCAGAAAAGTTTCGCTTGAAAGGCTTTCCTCGCCGGAACAGCTCGATCAGCTCATGGGGGTGACCAGTTTCAAGGGCTGGCTCGCGCTCCTGGCGCTCGGGCTGATCATAGTTTCCGGCGTCCTGTGGGGATTTTACGGTGAGATACCCGAAAAGGTCTCAGGCCTTGGAATACTTGTGAAAACCGGCGGAGTGATCGAAGTTTCGCATTTCGTATCAGGCCGGATAATCGATATCAGCGTCGCCGCCGGTGATACAGTAGAGTGCGGCGCGGTGGTCGCCCGCGTCGATCAGCCCGAGATAAAAAGCCAGATAAAAGACCTGAATATAAGGCTGACGGAGCTCAACAAAAAGCGCGTCGACATTTTGAATTACAATACCGGTTCGTACAAACTTAAAAAAGAAAGTTTCACCGAGCAGCGGGCGAATATAGACGGCTCTATAAGGACGGGCGAGGACAGGCTCTCGGTCCTCGAACAGAGAATAGCCGACCAGCAGAAACTTTTTAAAGACGGGCTGGTCACTAAACAGGTCATTTTTGACAAAAAGAACGAATACAACTCCGTTAAGGAGCAGATTCTTGAAAGCCGCAACCAGCTCAAGCAGATAGACATCCAGGAAATGGAGCTCAAAAGGCAGGCCGACACCGAATTAAAGCAGATAGACGTCGAGATCGGTGAAAACAGGAACGCCTACGACAAACTCCAGAAAAATTATTCGCTATATTCGAAGATCATCTGTCCGTTCAGCGGCAGAGTGATCGAGGTCCGCAATATAACCGGCGACTTGTATGCCCAGGGAAACGCGCTTATATCGGTGGAGCTTTCCGGCAAAAATATCAAGGATCTGGAGGCTGTGATATACGTATCGCCCGCCGACGGAAAGAAGATAACCGGCGGCATGGAAATTCAGATATCGCCCTCCACGGTTAAAAAAGAGGAATTCGGTTCGATGATAGGCGTGGTGACCTCCGTTTCACAGTATCCGTCTTCTTTTCAGGAGATGCATAAGACCCTCGGCAACGACCAGCTTGTTCAGACTCTGTCCGGCAGCGGGTCGCCCATCGAGATCAAGGCCGATCTCGTACCGGATTTCAACACCATGAGCGGTTTCAGGTGGACCTCGCCGAAAGGGCCGCCCGTCAGAATTTTCAGCGGCACGCTTTGCGGCGCCAGCGTCGTTACCGAAAGAAAAAGGCCAATATCGTATGTGATACCGCTTTTAAAAGAATATACAGGATTGTAGTTCAGCCAGATGAGCGACGAAAAAATGAAACAACAGCCTAAAAAGGCTTATAAACGGGTTAAGACCCCCACGCTGATCCAGATGGAAGCCGTCGAATGCGGCGCGGCGTGCCTCGGGATAGTGCTCGGCTATTACCGCAAGTACGTGCCGCTCGAAGAGCTTCGCGTTGAATGCGGCGTGTCCAGGGATGGCAGCAAGGCCAGCAACATAGTCAAAGCGGCCCGCAATTATGGATTGGCGGCCAAAGGTTACAAAAAAGAACCGGCCGATCTGCGTTTTTTTAAATTTCCCGTGATAATACACTGGAATTTCAACCATTTCGTAGTTCTCGAAGGATTCGGAAACAAAAAGGTGTTTTTGAATGATCCGGCGGCCGGGCCGCGCGAAGTGTCGGAGGAGGAGCTCGATCAGTCCTACACCGGAATAGTGATGAGTTTCGAGCCTTCGGAAGATTTCGTAATAAGCCCCGGCCGCCCCGGATTTTTATCGCTTCTGGCCTCGAGGCTCACAAGCTGCCGCGCCGGCCTGGCGTACGTGTTTTTAATCGGCCTTTTTATGGTAGTGCCGGGTCTTCTTATACCCGTTTTTTCAAAAGTGTTCGTCGACGATATTCTGGTCGGAAAAACGACGGACTGGCTGATGCCGCTCCTTTTCGGCATGGCTCTGACCGCATTTCTGAGGGCGCTTCTCAGCTGGATACAGCAGAACTATCTGCTTAAGATCGAACTCCAGATTTCACTGGTTAATTCCGGAAAATTTTTCTGGCACGTTCTGAGGCTGCCTATCGAATTTTTCAATCAGCGATTCGCCGGCGAAATTTTGAACCGCGTGCAGATAAACGACACGGTGGCTACGCTTCTTTCCAGAAGGCTCACTGGTGCGGGCATAGATATGCTCACCCTTATTTTCTACGCGATTATAATGTTTCAATACGACGTAGTGCTTACCCTGTTATGTTTCGCGGTTTCGATAGTGAATCTTTTATTTTTGAGGTTCACTTCGAAAAAGCGCGTCGACCAGAATATGAAACTTCTACAGGATCGCGGAAAACTATCGGGCGCTTCTATGGCCGGGCTTCAGATCATCGAAACGCTCAAGGCGGGCGGTTCCGAGTCGGATTTTTTCATGAAGTGGGCGGGCTATCATTCGAAGCTGATGAATTCCGAGCAGAGGCTCGGTGAAATGAACCAGGTGCTCTCGCTTATTCCGGGATTTTTGACTTCAGCCGCCAGCACGATGGTTCTTGCCGTCGGCGGATACCGCGTAATGACGGGGCATCTGAGCATGGGTATGCTGGTGGCGTTTCAAAGCCTGATGGCCAGTTTCATGCAGCCGGTGAATAATATGGTGGAGCTCGGCAGCACGATGCTCGAGGTGGAAGGCGACATCAACCGTTTAAACGACGTGCTGAATTATAAAACCGACCAGCCGGCGGAGGAAGAAAAAGAAAAAGAAGATAAGGAAAACGGCCGGCCGGCCGAGCCGAAACTTAAAGGTTTTCTCGAATTAAGAAACGTCACTTTCGGCTACAGCAAGCTGTCAGATCCTCTGATAGAAGACTTCAGCCTCAGCCTCAAGCCCGGTTCCAGGGTAGCGCTGGTCGGCGGATCCGGCAGTGGGAAATCGACGGTCGCGAAGATAATAGCCGGGCTTTACGAGCCGTGGTCGGGCGAAGTGCTCTTCGACGGCGTGGAGCGGGCCGGTATTTCGCGGAAGATAATATGCAACTCGGTGTCGCACGTCGACCAGGACATATTTTTATTCGAAGGCACGGTGAAGGAAAATATTTCGCTTTGGGACAGGACCGTTTCGGCCGAGGACGTCGTCACGGCGGCCAAGGACGCGCTCATACACGATGATATCACTCAGAGGCCCGGCGGATACGATCTCGATATAGAGGAGGACGGAAGGAATTTCAGCGGCGGCCAGCGGCAGCGCATTGAAATAGCGAGGGCGCTCGCGCAGAACCCGTCTATAATCATTCTTGACGAGGCGACCAGCGCGCTCGATCCGGCCACCGAAAAATTGATTGATTCCAGTATCCGCCGCCGCGGCTGCACCTGCGTGATAGTGGCCCACAGGCTTAGCACCATAAGGGATTGTGACGAGATCATCGTGCTCGACAGCGGGATGGTCGTGCAGCGCGGAACGCATGAAGAGTTGAAAGACGCTTACGGCGCATATGCGGACCTTATTAAATTGAGTTGATCGAATGCGTGATGCGAGGGGAGGGCGATAAATTGAATATTTCGGACGCTTTAACTGCCGCCGGCGTAACGGTGGAGCTTTCGAGCAACCGGCCTGCGGCCGTCTCCGATATTAATTATTGCTATATAGCTCTTTCGGAGAGCATCGACGTTTTCCTCGTAAAGATGAAGGACGGCGAACCCGCCGGTATCAGAAATTTCATTTTCCAGGCGAAAAAAGGCGACGTCATTTTTCCGGCCGTGAAAAAAGCCGGCGCCGAGGAATTTATGTTTTTAATTAGCGGCGTTCCCGGCAGCCTCGCGCTTAAGGTGGGCGTCGACGCTTTCTTAGAATTATGCGGAGGAAGCGGCTCGGAACCGGACGGCTGCGCCGCCGCTGCGGCTGTCGTATCATCATGGTCCGGCGCTCTCGCGGTCGCGGTCGCTGCGGCGCACCTGTCAAAAAAAGAGACCGTTTACGCGCGGCCCGGAAAATTTCCCCTGAAAAAAGGTGAGATACTCTGCTCCAGCGGGTTTTCAATTGTTAAATTTAATTCCGGTTCCGCCGCCCCTTTCGGTTATTCGAATTTTACGGCGGGCCCGCCGGCAGGGTATTTGCTATTTCCAAAACATCTGTGGCTGGAAGCGGCCGAAGATTGTGAAGTTGAAACCGTCGATAGCGGCGAATTTTTCGCCGGAATTTTTACGCGCGTGAATGTGGAATCGTTCGGCGCACTGATGCTCGACTGCCTCGTTTCATATTTCGGATCGAAAAAAGCAGCCGAGGCTGAAAGGCTCGCCGAAAAAGATAAAATGGACGGCTCATTCATGAGAGCTTCGATGGCGGCGTTTTTGAGTGTGATGAACATAGGCGGCGGCGAAGCGGCCGGCTATTACAAGTATGAAGATCCGCTGCTATGCGCCTGCCACATAATAGGCGAAAAAATGGGGCAGAAGATAATACCGCCGCCGCCCGGCGCGGCCGGCAATTACGAAGTTTGCATTAACGAGATCGCGCGAAGCTCGAATATAAAGGTGAGACAGGTAGTATTAAAGGACGAGTGGTGGCATACGGACGCCGGCCCGCTCCTGGCTTTCCTCGAAGAAGGCGGGTCGCCCGTTGCCTTGCTGCCCGTTTCGCCTTCCGGCTATAAGATGATCGATCCGGCCAAAAAAACCGAGGAAGCGCTCACGGCCAAAAAGGCCGAACGAATAAAGCTTTCAGCCTACACTTTTTACAAACCTTTTCCGGCGCGGCCGCTTGGCGTGCTCGATATTTTGAAAATATGCGGTTTTGCCGTGTGGAAGCGCGACCTGGTTTTCCTGGTATTAATGGGACTGCTGATAGGCGTTTTAAATCTGGCGACGCCGTATGCGACCGGCATGATATTCGACGTGATAATTCCGGGGTCCGAGAAAACCCAGCTCGCTCAGCTTGCCATGGGGCTTATAATCTGCTCTGTCAGCGTTTTCCTGTTTCAAACGGCAAGGTCGGTTTCAACGCTGAGGCTCGAGGGCAAGATGGATTATGTGGTTCAGGCCGCCGTGTGGGACCGGCTTTTAAGTCTGCCGGCGACGTTTTTCAGAAATTACAATTCGGGCGATCTCGCGGTGCGCGCGATGGGCGTCAACCAGATAAGAAGCGTGCTTTCGGGCACGGTTCTATCCACGGTGATGTCCGGCTTTTTTTCGTGCCTGTACCTCGCGCTGCTTTTTTATTATAATTATAAACTGGCGTTCTTCGCTGTAGGCCTGATATTTATCTCAATATCATTCACCCTCGTCTGCGGTTATTTCAAAACGCGCTACATGAAAGCGGGCGTCGAAGCCGGCGGAAAAATGTCCGGAATGTGCTTTCAATTGATAAACGGGCTTTCAAAATTCAAAATAGCCGGCGCCGAACGCAGGGCGTTTTATATGTGGGCGCAAAAATTCGCCGAACTGAAAAAAATATCGATGGATTCGGCTTTTTTTGAAATAACTCTTCAAACCTTCAATTCTTTTTATCAGATATTATGCTCGATGGTGCTATTTTATCTTATGATCCACTACAGCGCCGGCCAGGCGGCGGCTCTGAGCACCGGAGGCTTCATGTCGTTCTATTCCGCATATTCGAGCCTTATGGGTTCGCTGATAGGCCTTTCTTCTGCTTTTCTGGTGATACTTCAGGTCCTTCCGGTTTACGAGCGCACAAGGCCCATACTTGAAACCGTCCCCGAATTCGACGAGACCAAAGCCTCGGTGGGAGAATTGAAGGGGAGTATCGAACTTTCGAACGTCAGTTTCCGATACAAAAAAGACACTCCGCTGGTGCTCGACAGGGTGAATATTTCGATCAAACCCGGCGAGTTCGTCGCGCTGGTCGGCTCGTCCGGAAGCGGAAAATCGACCATACTGCGTATGCTGCTCGGCTTCGAAACGCCCGAAAGTGGCATGGTGTTTTACGATAATCACGACCTTTCGAAGGTCGACGTTAAGAGCGTCAGGCGCCAGGCCGGCGTCGTTCTTCAAAACGGCCGGCTTCTCGCCGGCGACATATTCACTAATATTGTAGGCTCATATAATCTCACCATTGACGATGCCTGGGAAGCTGCCAGAATGGCCGGTTTCGACAGGGATATCGAGAGCATGCCCATGGGGATGTACACCGTCGTCAGCGAAGGCGGCTCAACGCTTTCGGGCGGCCAGCGGCAGCGGCTTTTAATATCGCGCGCCCTGGTCAACAAGCCCAGGATAATATTCTTCGACGAGGCGACCAGCGCGCTCGATAATGCGACGCAGTCCGTCGTGAGCCGAAGTCTCGAAAACCTCAAATCTACCCGCGTGATCATCGCGCACAGGCTGAGCACCGTTATCCGGGCCGATAAAATTTATGTCATAGACAAGGGCAAGGTCGTTGAGTCCGGCAATTTTGACGAGTTGATGGCGGTCGGCGGCCTGTTCACGGAACTCGCGAAGCGGCAGATGTGACACAATCAGACTGAAAAATAAGAAAGCGTCGCCGGCGCTTGAAAATATATTCTACCTCAGGCTCTTTTCGAGTTCTCCGGTTATCTGACAGTTAAGTTCTTCAAAAATGGTAATTTCAGAGGTTTTAATTTCCATCAGTTCAAGAGCATTCGCCGCGGCTTCAACGACGCTTCTTCCACCGAATTTTTTCGAGAATTTTTCTTTTTCAAGAATGTCGTCGGATGCGCCGCCAAACACGTGCACGGCCTGATTGCGGTGCGTTTTCAATTCGGACACGGGGTTGAGAAAATTGCTGATGACGCGGGCGCGTTCCTTGAAATATCCTTTTTCGAGAAGGTATTTAAGGAAAAGATCGAACATGAAATTATTCACTTCGTAATTAAAATTAACACCCTTCGATACGGCAAAAGCTTCGAATCCTTCAAATGAACGAAGTGCGTCTTTGACCTCTGAAAAATAAGCCTTCAGGACCGGGAGCTCTATAGCCTGCATTATAAGGTATTTTGACATATTTTCAACCAGGCCGAACAGAAGGTTGTAAAATTCGAAATAATTTTGCTTATGCCATGATATCCTCATTTTATGGTACCACAGCGACAGAAGCCCGCGGTAACTTTCAAACAGTCCGGCCCGCGTCGTTTCATTGAGCGGCACCGCTTTTTCTTCGGCCGGCATCGACTGGTGCTTTATCATAAGCTCCTGCGCCGCCTCCAGCTCTCTGATCGCGCCGAGCACTTGCCTTAAAACAAGACTTGAAGATGCGCTTACCGATTTTTTTTCTATCACTTCGTTCAGCGCTTCGGCGGCCGCGTCGAAGTTGAAGTCGTACAGCGTCTGGCATGCGTTTATCATCAGCAGGATATGCCCGGGCGCGGAATTCCAGTCTTTGACCAGGTCGTAAAGCCCGCTGTAATCGTAGTGAGTGATAAGGTTCTGCGCCACCTGGAAATATCTTTTATCCATAAGTTTTCCGACCATCTCGGTCCTGCGCGGCGCGCCGCCTGAAAGATATATAGCCTCGCAGTTATTGCCGAAATACGACACCGCCGATATTATCATGCCCAGGTTCGCCGGCACCGTTCCGGTCGTCATCGACACGAAATAAAGGACATCCTCATACCCGGCGGCGTTCCTCATTTTCTTGAAGAACCTGTCGAAAAAATCGAGCATCTCATCGTAGCTTTCGGGGCTGGAGTCGTATCCGATTATTTTAACGCTGCGTTCGCCGCGCCCGTGTTTTTCGACCAGCATTCTTTTAACTGCCGCCGCCAGCGTTATGGTATCGAGCGCCCGAGCTTTTTCAGATACCGTTTCAGGCCGGTCGCTCGCGAACAGCCAAATCTCGTCGGGTGCCGAGTTCTTCGAAAAAAAACTCAACTCAGCCTCAAAAACGGGCAGGCTCATTTTAATTCCGCATTCATCCCAGTTTCCGGTCATTTTAAGCCCGGCGGCGCGCGGCCCGTCCGGATGGCTGACCGGCTTCGCGTCGACCATTATGTCGTTTATCTCGATATTGCTCATGAATATGGTTTTAATTGGAATCAGCTCCGCTCACACTGTTATTGCCGTATTATAACATAAGCGGCTGTTTTTTGCAAATTTCCAGCCGTCCGGATTATCATCGGTTATCGTTAATATCCCTCATTCCCGCCCTCGCCGCCGGATCGAAAGTCAGCGCCGGAAGTTACATTAATCAGGCCCTTTTTAGATAAGATATTTCAGATACGCCGCCAGGCCGTCAAAAAACTATGTCGATACAATTAAATTTCATCATATACGCATAGTCGAACCGTTTCGATATTTTATACAGCAGACGCATGCCGAGATATTCATCATCGGCCTCGCCCGGCAAGCGAACCGCCGCCATAAGATCTTCCGATTCCGCTTCGAATTTAACGATAAACCTCACCAGACAATCTTTTTGCACCATGACGCGCAGATCTATAAAATTAGAGTTTTTAAAACCGGCGCGGCTGCGGGCGTATAAGATGATCTCTTCAAGCGCCAGCGAAGCGTATTCAGCTTTTTTTCCGCCAGCGCCGCCGGTTTCAATAAAATCGGAAAGACTTTTCTGATATTGCGGTAATTTATTAGTATCGGATGGAAGCAGCAAGTAAAAACAACCTTTATGGTCTGGAGGCATTTTTGGTAAAAGCAACAGCGATTCTTTATCGCTGCGGTTCTTCGCATAAAAAGCGAATCCGAGCCAGGCGGCTAAAACCGAAAGCTCGGTTATTATAAACATCGAGCGGAACAATAGTTCGCTTTTTATCAATAACGCAAACCAGCAGGCGGCTAAAGGCACCGCGAACCCGCGCAGAAAAGTTATTACGAAAGCATTCAAAGAACGGCCAACCGCCTGATAAGAGTTAGCCATAAGCGAGTTGACGACCCCGAAAGGGATCGATAAAGCAAACAGCCGGACCGCAAAATTACATTTTTCCATTAACAGCGGGTAATCAAAGCCATAGAGCGCCGCAACAACCGCTGGATAAAGCAATAGTATAGCCGCGAGCCCGGCGCCGGCTGCCGCGCCGATACAGGCTGCGCGGACCGAAACGGCTATAACCGAACGGTTATCGCCTTCGCCATAAAAAATGCCCTGCAGCGGAGCGCTCGATTCTTTCATGCCGTCGGTTATAACATCTACAAAGAAATAACAATAAACTACCATGAAAAAAATCGACGCCTCGTCCGCGCCGAAGTTTCGCAATACAAGACCGTTTAGAATCATCATCAAAAGCGGATTATAAAAGCTGTCGCAAATCGAATTTACACTAAATTGCATTATCCGTAACAGCATTTCACGGCAGGGCGATAAGATGCGGAAAGCGAATGAAGCGAAGCGCGCCTTGAAATGCAAAAGCAGCAGGCCAAGAGCCGCCGCCATAGACAAGGCGAGCGAGATCGCCGCGCCGCGCGGGCCGCAATCTAATACGCCCATCAATATTATATCGCCGGCGATATTGACCGCCGCCTGAAGCAAATGAGCGTACAAGGCAAGGCCCGCATTATTATCCGCGCGTACGAAGTAAGTAAGAGTCAGTTTAACGGCAGCTAAAGGAAGCCCGAGTATAAACCAGGCGCCGTAGGCGCGAAACTCATTAATCATAGCCGCGCAGGCCGGATCGCCAGCGATTTTTTCACCCAGCAAAAGCTCGGCTATAACATCTAATAAACCGATCCCGCCCGCCATTAAGGCGGCCGCTATAAAAAGCACTATAAAAACGGTGCCGGCAAAAACACTTTGCGCTCCCTCATAATCTTTTTTACCTATATGATGAGCGAATAGAATCGAACCGCCGTAACCAATCCCATTAAAAATACTGTAACTTAAATATATAACCGGCAGAAATACCGACACTATCAAAAGCCCGCTGGTTCCGTAAATGCGCGTAATAATGAGCACGTCCGCCATATCTAAAAGCGCCATTATCACTGCCGCCAGAACCGTTGACGGCATTATCAGCCGAAACGCTCGATTTACGGTATAAGAAGTGTTAAAATCCGCGCCGTTAGTTTGTTTGCATTCGCCATAAACTTCACCGGACATTATTTCTCTTGACATAATTGATTCGTTCCATTTCGATTTTTATAAAAAAAATGTGTTTTGAAAGCACTTGTTGATAATACAGAAATGTTGATCCGCAACGGCGGTGCGAGCATCCCGCGAGCGCGCCGTTGCGGATGAGAAATTTTGAATGGCTATTATCTTATATTAGTTTTCTTTGTATTTGTTAAAATTTTTGCACAATTCTTTGAATGTGTTAAAATTATATTTATTGAAATTTTCTTCATCAACAAATATAAAATCATATTCGTATTTTTTTTAACTTCGTAATTGAAATTAACTCCCTTGGATAAGGCGAAGGCTTCGAATCCTTCGAAAGAACGAAGCGCGTCTTTGACCTCGGAAAAATAAGCCTTCAGGACGGGGAGCCCGATCGCCTGCATTATAAGGTGTTTTGACATGTTTTCAACCAGCTCCATAATTCAAAAAGATTTATACCGGCGTATCCGGCATAAACTATAAATTTTCACGTTCTTCACGAAGTTTATCAACAGCCATTTATGCCATAGCTTCCAACAATTTCGCGATCTGTTCGGGTTCGGGAAGCTGCCCCTTTAGTTCTTTTGGAAGTTTTTTGAAGATATGGTAGGCGGCCACGCCGATAGGTTTTCTGGCGTCGCGTAGCGCGTATTCCACTATCGTCCGCCGTTTTTCTTTACACAGGATAATTCCTATCGAGGGGTTTTCGCCTTCCTCACGGACGCAATCGTCAAGCGCGGCAAGATAAAACTGCATTTTTCCCACGAATTCCGGCTCGAACTCGCCGACCTTCAATTCCACCGCTACAAGACATTTCAATCGGCGATGATATAAAAGAAGATCGATAAAAAACTCGCGGCCATCGACTTCAAGCCTGAACTGACTGCCTACAAAGGCGAACATTCCGCCCATGGCCCGCAAAAAATCTTCGACGCGCGTCACCAACGCCCGTTCAAGTTCGCGCTCTAAATGCTCTTCGCCGAGCTCCAGAAAGTCGAAGGTATATTCATCTCTGACGGCTAACTTCGCCTGCGCCCTGACTTTTGTCGGAACGGCCTTATCGAAATTCGTCTGGTTCAGAAGCGTTTTTTCATAACTCTGGCTTTCGATCTGATGAATCAATACGGGCTTCGTCCACCCGAATTTTATAGTCATTCGTATATAGAACTCGCGTTGCAGCGGGTCGTCACAGTGCTGCAAAATGCTGAGGTTATGAGTCCAGCCGATTTGTGCAACCAATGGTTGCACTTTTGGAAAATCCTTATAAGTAGTGTAAAATTGGCACATATAAAAAATATTTCGGCGTGAAAAACCGGACACTTCTGGAAACTCTGCGCGTAAATCCCCGGCCAATTTTTCGGCAACGGAATCTCCATGCTTAGCAACTATTTTCCGTTCGACGATCATTTTTCCGATATCCCAGTATAGTTCCGTCAATTCCTTGTTTACCGCTCGCAGCGCTTCATACTGCGCGTTCCTGACGCGCGCCTTTATGTCAGTCAATAACCGGCCATATTCAGTCGGGACAACCTTATCTGCTCCTGTTGTCATTGGTGCAGTATTTTTTATTTTTGGTTCTTTTTTTCGAATCGATAGCATAATAGCCTTTAATTTCAATAATCTCTATTGGTTTACTAATCAGTGTTTATTATACAGAAATTTATGTTTTTTTTCAAGCAATAATCGTGTCCGTGTCCGATTAATTTTTCGTTCCGCCCCGCCCTGCTCAATGTTTAAAACAACAAATCAGCTCTGAATATATGCTCATTCGCCTCTTTTTTCGAAGTTAGTGAGGCCCTTCGGGCCTCAGCCGAGCATTTCAGCTTTCGCCGCCTCGTTCAAATTTTTGCCGCGGTTTATTTCCTCGTTCCCGTCCCTGGCGCCCTGTGGTCTATGCCGATAGTGTTTTCGCTATTTATAATATTGCTTAAGACAGTGTTTAACACAAACTCGACATTTATTGAATTATGTGCTATAATACTGAATATGTGAATAAAAAAGCGGAGATTATTTAATGCGAAAAATCAAGTTATATATTGAAACGTCCGTCTGGAATTTTTATTATGCGGATGATTCGCCTGAAAAGCGCGACATAACTATAGATTTTTTCAATAATTTAAGTTTCGCCGGACTGTATGAAATTTATTATTCTGATGTCGTTTTAAACGAGATATCAAAAGCCGATACGGTTAAACAGGAACTCCTGATCGGCGTCATTAATAAATTTTTGCCTGTAAAATTAGAACTTACAACTGAGATCGCCGACCTTGCAAAAAAATACATAGAAGAAAAAATAATTCCGGAGAAAAAAATCGAAGACGCTCTTCATGCCGCGGTATCGTCGTTTTATGAGTTAGACGCTCTTATCAGCTGGAATTATAAGCATCTAGCCAATTTGAACAAAGCCGAAAAAATCAATGCTCTTAATTTGCGCGAAGGCTACAGAAAAAGGATTGAAATTGTTACTCCCATGGAGGTGTATGCCAGTGAAGATTGACAAATCCTTGACCGAAGTATTGGAATGGAAAGAAAAAGCGTATGAAGAACTAAAAAACTCTTCAAATATCGAAATTATTGAAAACATCAAACGCAACGCGGATAAACTTGCCGAAAAGTACAAGATCAAGGACCGTGACGCCGAAACGAGAAAAACAGCTTAAAAGTTTATTATATAGAATTTCCATTAATTTTTCATTTTATATTCCCTTTATAGGGGTTAGTGAGGCCCTTCGGGCCTCAGCGGGACGTTTCAGCGTTCGCCGTCGGATCGAAAATCAGCGCCGGAAGTATCATTAACGTGTACGATCGTAACATTAATTTGTCCTGCGGCTTATTTGTAACTGATTTTGCGCGCCACATTTTCAGTATAACCCTTTAAAATAAATTAAATCCCTTACACACGCAACACAATTACTAATTATGGAGGTAAAAATGAAAAACATCCGGTTTCTCTCGTCAGCGTTGATCGTTTTGATGTTCGGAGTTATCATCTTTATACTGCCGGCCGCTGCCGAGCCGCCGAAAGAAGCGGCGAAGGAAATCACGATCGACATCGGCGGAGTGCCGCTGGAAATGGTAAGGATATCTGCCGGAACTTTCCAGATGGGGGTTCCCAGCGCCGAGGCTTATTCGATTTTCGACGGACAAATCCACAAAGTGACGATAACGAAGGATTTTTACATCGGCAAGTATGAAGTGACTCAGAAGCAGTGGGAAAAAGTAATTGCGGAAAATCCATGCAACTTCAAGAACGGCGAAAATTATCCCATTGAAAGCGTTTCCTGGGAAGCAATATGCAAAAAAGATGGTTTTCTCGACAAATTAAACGCGTTGACCGGAAAAGCCTTCAGGCTTCCTACGGAGGCCGAATGGGAATACGCGGCGCGCGGCGGCACGCAGACGAGCTTCTTCTGGAGCGACGACCCTTCGTTCAAACTTCTTGACGAGTATGCCTGGCACAAAGGCAATTCCGATAAGATGACGCACCCCGTCGGGCAGAAGAAGCCCAATGCATACGGTTTATACGACACGAGCGGGAACGTGACGGAGTGGTGCAGCGACTGGTGCGGAAATTATCCAAAAGACGCCGTGATCGATCCCGCCGGGCCCGCGACAGGCGATCAGCGTATAGCTCGCGGCGGCTCGTGGTATAACGAAGCGCAGGTCTGCCGCGTGGCCGAACGCAGCGCTTACTATCCTGAGTTCAGCAGCTTTATTACCGGCTTCCGCCTGGTATTGCCTGCGGCGGAATAGGTCGACGGGCAGCGCGGCCGCGGCAGTTTTTTTTATGCTGATTTAATTCAATCGAGTTTCTCATCGTGGAGCCACGATACCGCCTTGCGGATCGCGTCTTCAACCTTCAAGGTGTTGTCCCTTAGATGGTTAACGTTGCGGATCAGCTTTCCCCGCGTTGCTGGAATTTGATGTCTGGCGATCTCGACTCCGTTCGAATCGCTGAATTGTGTTTGATTTTAATAGTGGGGTGGATTGCCTGTCAAATATTACAAGATCACATTGAGTGCTAACGTATTCAAAAGAAGTCAAAATGAAACCCTGATTTATTTCAAGTTTAGATGGAATGAATAATTTATAAAAATTATTGGCCATTTAATCTTCCACTTAGTTGAATTTTCAGCCTATAAAAGATCATCATATTTAATTTTCAAGTTTATATTGCTACAGCTAAACGATTTCCATCAGATTTTATAATTGTGTGAGAATTCCTGATTTTATCACAAAGGAAACTTTTTGCGCATATATTTTTCTCTACTGTACTTTCCGGGTTAAAAGTTTTCGTACAAGAGTATCGCGTTTAGTTGATGGCTATTCCAACTTTTTTCATTGCATTGGTCATGGTTTGATAGCTTTTGTAACCGAGCAGCTTTGATGCTTCGGTCTTGTTGTTATTGGTCAGTTTAAGGGCAGCAACAATATATTTTTGTTTCAACTGGCCGACAATTTCTTCGAGGTTAACCGGGTTGCCGGCGGACAACTCGATTTTTTTCTCGCATTCATTGTGAAGCGGCTCAAGAAGATGGGTTTTGATGTCTTCTTCGGTGATCAGTTTGTTTTCGTTCCAGATGCACGCCCGTTGAATTGTATGATACAGCTCTCTAATATTGCCGGGCCATCCATAATTGACTATGAAATTTTTGGCTGAGTTTGAAAAAGCGGCTGTGATGTATTTTTCCCCATCTATCTTGAACTTTTGATTAATCTCGTCAAGGAAATGTTCCGCTATTATCAACGAATCCGAACCGCGATCACGAAGCGGCGGAATTTTCAGTACGGCTACATTTATTCTATAGAAAAGATCTTCACGGAACTTTCCGTCGATAACCATTTGTCTTAAATCCTTGTTAGTGGCTGCTATAATCCTAACATCCGATTGAAAGGTCCTGCCGTCTCCCACTCGTTGAACTTCTCCGAACTGCAACACTCGCAGAAGTTTGGTTTGAGTTTCGAGACTCAGATCGCCGATTTCGTCCAGAAATAAAGTGCCGCCATCACATTCGACGAAATAACCTTTTCCCTGGTCCACTGAACCGGTCCAGGCGCCTTTCGACCAGCCGAACAGCGTCGCGTTGGCCGTAGTTTCCTGAATGGCCGAACAATTAATGGTTATGAACGGTTTGTCGGCGCGCTTCGAAGACTTGTGGACCGCCCTGGCGAACAGCTCCTTACCGGTTCCCGTTTCGCCGAGGATCAATGCAGGTATGTCGTGAGGTGCTATTTTAAACGCTTTATTAAGCAGCAGCCTCATGGTCTCGCTCTTATGAATTATTGATTCATATTCCGGTATGTCCGACCACATTTTGAATATCTCCAAATCGTTGTTTTTTTCGAGATACTGGATATATGATTCATCGATGTCGAAAGGAATTTCAGCTATTTTCGTTTTTAAAGCCTTGCTTTTGCCGTCCAGGTAGGTCATATATAAGACGCCGGGATGCTTGGTTCGCGAAATGACCGTCCATATTGCCGCCGTCTGACCGGTGCCTGAGCTCAGGTGATAAAAAAGATTAACCTTGCCGTGGCTTTCAGCTTTGATCTTTTCGATAATGTCGTTGGCATTTTTATATATTTGCCTGAAGCTGTCCGGCGCTAAGTCGAATTCGTGAACTACTAGGGTTTTATCGTTGGAAAATAAATCTTTTATATGTTTAAGATATTTTGTTTTTTCTCTGGCAGCCTCGGTGTTTTTATTAAAAAGCAAATGGCATTCATCGATATCGGAAAAATATTCAGAATTTAAGAAAGCAATAAGCATACCTTTCGAGCGCTCACCCGTATTGACGCTCTTCAGGTCGTTATTGCCGATCCATGAAAGCAAAACTTTTTTCACAAAACCCCTCCGGATATAAAAATAATTATTATAAGCAATATAGGCTTATAAAGCGATACTAAGATGACTATTACTCATAATTATAACATATCTATGCTTTTAATAAAAGTAAAATATTAAATTTTATTATGGTTTTAAAAAATTCATCCACAATAAATATTTTTATTATTAAACAATATTTTTTATTATTATGTTAATTCTATCCCATTTTTTTCGAATATAATGGTCATCCGCCAATGGTAGGAGTATGCCCAGATAATTTGTTTTCTGCAATACAAAAAATCATGTTCGCGACTAATAACGATTGTTATGCGCGAAAAGACTTTAGATAACAAAAATGCCGCTTACGAACACATCAAGAGTTTTTATAATCGGCATAGGTTTTGCTAATAACAAATAAAAGGTTTTTATTGGCGGAAATAGTGAATAAAAAGCAGAACAATCAATAATAAAAATTATCAAAAACCTTTAAAGGAAGCGAAAAGTTAAAACTATACACCCAATTTAAATCGAAAACTCAGCGAGCGGATAAGAACAAAAAATATAATCAGCCTCCGGCTCATAAACTCCTGCAGGAATATGTGTGACTGAAAACTGTGCAAGTTATTAACCAGGTTAAATGACCCAAATTAATCAATATATTTAACGCTTTGTATATTTTTACTTGATTTTAAATATGTATTCAGTTATAATTTTGTTTAATCAAAAAAATAATAAATAGCTATTTCTCTTAACTTAATACGGGTCAACAAAAAATGACAAAATCTAAATATATTAAGTTGAAAATTTTATACCATAAACATTAAGAATCATAAAGACTATTCTTATAAACGGAGAAAGAAAAATGGCATTTAAATCTTTTTATCCCTTTATATTCGGCGGCCTTATCGGCTACCTTACAAACTGGATAGCCATAAAATTGCTATTCTGGCCCAAACGACCAATATTTTTCCTTCATGGCGCCATCCCAAAAAACAAGACAAAACTCGCCGAAAGCATCGCTATAACTTCGACAGAACATCTGTTTTCCGCCGAAGAAATTGCTGCGATCATAAACATGAAATTAACTCCCATCGTTGTTCGCAATCTTTTGAACGACCTCATTCCAGACCTCTCGAAAAAAATGGATACTCCGGAAACACGCGAAGAAATCTCACGACTTATTGAATTAAAACTTAAAAATATTATTGGCCCTTCTTTATCGTCCGGTTTTGCTTCAGGACTGACACAGGCAATTTCAATAAACGAATTCATACTGGCCCATCAAGACCAGATCATAGAATTCATCTGCGATCGAGTTTATCCAATATTGGCTTCACAGGCTACCGAAATTGTAGCCGGACTAATTTCCGTCGAGGATATTCAAAAAATAATATCTGACAATGTTAAAAAAATGAATGAAGATGAAATTGAATCGGCAATCTATAAAATTTCAAGTCGAGAACTAAAGCTCATCGAATGGTCAGGAGGAGTTCTCGGAGTGTTAATCGGTATAATACAGATGATATTATAAAAATGGAGGAATTACATGAATGGCGATATAACAATATTCGATGACGCTGAAAAACTTAAAAAATCTTACGAAAAAAGCGCTGAAACCGCTAACGAAAAAATCGAACGGGAGCTTAAAAACAAACTTGTAATAAGCCTTTACGGCCCTGTAAATGCCGGAAAGTCAACTTTAATAAACGCTTTATTCGGCAAAAAATTATCCGAAGTCAGCCCCATTCCAGGCTTTACAAAAGAAATTAAAATCTTCAAATTTAATAATGACGTGTTAATCGCCGATACTCCGGGCATTCGCGATATAGATGTTTCTATCGCAGCAAAAGCAGAAGATTTTATTCAAAACGACGCCGACCTTATTCTCTTCTTTGTCCCGAGCATTCCTGGCCTTGACGAGCCAATTCTGATGAGCTTCAAAAAAATCGCTAAATTGAAAAAAGAATTGTTAAGCCTTTTGTCTATGATCGATGTGAAAGATGAGGACGAAATACCCGTACTCGAAAAACACACTTTAGAGCAGCTTTTAAAATACAAAGCCGACATAAAATTAATATCCGTTTCAGGCAAGAAAAAAATTAATATAGACGTTCTCCAAAAAGAAATTATGACAATCCTTGATGAAAAAGGAAAGTCAATCTTATTTGCGAAGGCTAATAAAGACAAATGGCCTGCGGTACAGCACTATATCTTACGTTCTTGCGGCGAAATAGCCGGAATGACGATTTGGGGCAATGAACTCGATCTGGACAGGGTAACCGAAGTGCAACTCGAGCTCGTGAAAAAAATTGCCTGTGTTTATAATTTTGAAGTAACGCCTGGCGATCTCGTACACTTTGTAACCGATTTATGCTCTCGCGACCTCACTTTTAAGTTGTATACCGAAGCACATAAATTGCTCACTCCGTATATCAAAAAAATTCCATTCATTGAAAAGGGGTTGAACATAGCACTTCCAGCGGCTATAACTTATGGCATAGGTTCCGCAGCCAATGCATATTACGTCAGTGGAATGAAGAAAACGGCAGACGAGCTCGATCAAGTTTTCAGGGAGAAGATACTCGAATATAGCAAGCAGGACGTCGAAGATCTGAAAAAATGGTTTAAAGGCAAGATATTAAAAATGATAAAAACTTAATATTAAAGGAGTGTTATATGGAGAATAATACCGAAAATACTGAAAAACGTCATTTTATAGAGAATAGTGCCGAAAATACAGATAAACACGGTCTTATGGAGAGCATTATAAAATGGATAATTGACCACGATTCAAAAAAAATTAAGAAATACGTTGATAAACTTAGGGAGCAAAATAAAGGGTTAAGTAACGAAGAACTGGCTCAAAAAGTCGTTAATAGAGAAGCTATTATGTGTGGAATAGCAGGAGCGATAACAGGCATAGGGGGATTTTTAACAATGCCCATTACAGTACCAATCGATGTATATTGTTCATTAAAAACGCAGGCGTTTATGGCATATTGCGTTTCTTATATATACGGTAGTGCTGATAATACTGTCGATATGAAAAGAGATATCTATCTAATAATTGCCGGTGATGCCGCCAAAACCGCTTTTAAAAAAATTGGTATCGACATAACAGAAAAAATTTCCAAGAAAGTCATTGAGCAGTATATTGCCCAATATGCTACGCGGCAAGTTTACTCAGTTCTCTTTGTTGAGTTCGGTCGTGAAGGGGCGTTAAAAATTCTTGCGGACGAATTAGCCATAGAAATTGTTGAAAGAGTTATAGCACAGAATTCCAAGACTATTTTCAATAAATTTTTCAGAAAAATTATACCACTCGTCGGAGCACCTATTGGGTTCGCTTTTGACTGGACCATGGCTAAAATGGTTGGGAAGAGGGCAATATCATATTATAGTGGAAAATAAAAGGAAAGATGGGTCATAACTGGTAATAATAGAGGAGTATAATCGAGACCGGCGGTGAAGAGTATAATTGATAATAGCTCACTAAGCCTCCTTTTTCCATTGCAGAAAGATGTATGCAATCCTACGGGGGTTCAGATTGGTCTTTGCCCCCAAAAAATAACAGTAAGAAAAGAAAAATAAAAAGCGAGGTAATCAAATATGATCGAAGTTTTCGGACATAGAGTTTTAAGATCAATACCACCAGAAGTTTCGCAAGGTTTAGTTTCGGGAATGTATAAATTATACGGTGGAGCTATAAGGTGGGCGCCCGTAACCGCTAAAGGTGGTCAAATTGTGTGCCTTCTCGTTCCCACAAAAAGTTTCGTTAATTCTCTCGAGGGAACGGCACCCGCTTTATTTGCCAACGTGGGAAACGTCTATAGCAGCTTTAACAAAACAAGTTTGAAAGCAGATCAAATATTTAACGTCTCTCAAGAGATTTTAAGCATTTCAAAAAGTGCGATGATTTCATCCGGCCTGAATCTAGTTTTCAGCGCGATCGGATTTGCCTATGTATCGGACAGACTGAATAAAATCGATAAAAAGCTCGATGAAGTTCAAAAAGACATTCGAGAAATTAAAGCGTTTCTCGAAAGCAAGGAACATGCTGAGCTAAGAGCGGCCCTTAACGACCTGCTTAAACTTACGAGCATAAAAGATCTGGAAACCCGAAAGACCGTCCTGCATACCGCCAGACAGTCATTGAGCATTATCAGCGAAAGATACAGGGAACAGTTAGCTGACGCGGAAAATCTACAAAAAACGATCATAAACGAGGAATATTACTGCCTTACATCATATGCCAGAATGCACTGCTCGGCGGAGCTTAACATGCAGGAAACCGTAGTCGGCGAGATTGATGAAATGATAAAATTCTGGGACACTAAAATCAGGCAGGTGACCAAAAAGGATATTCTCAGAAGTAATGCCGAACGCTTCTTATATAACGAATACGTCAACGATGTTCCAGTAGAAACATTAGTGGAGCTCTTGGATTTTGCCGGCGACGAGAAAAAGGGTTATAAATGGATCGATGAGCTGCGGCGCAAAAATAAAAGCTGGTATCCGGAGAATTATTATCATTCTCCTTTAGACGGAGAAAGAGGAAACCTTTCTGCAGAGAAGTGGCTTACTTTTCCAGTTATTCAGAAGATTCTGGCGCGTCGTAACGTACTGGAAGGCCATAGATCGCAAATAGAGTTCCTCGCTATGAATAAAATCACACCTACGGAGTTCGAAGAAAAAATCAGTGGCCTTGTTAAAGATGAAGGCGATGATTTTATAATACTGGGGCCTAGTGCGGGCGCCAGCCCGCGAAGCGCGAACCAGAGAGTTTGAAAGCAAAATCCCTCGTCTGGCAAGTCAGCTTATGGAGCATAAATAAATTTAAGTCAAATTTATCAGAATAATTATTGGGATTGGATAAGTCATAAGTTAAGCAATTGTTATTGAAATTTGTGATGTTAATTGCCTTCGGTTTTATTAAAAAATTCGACTCTAAAAGTCCATGTTCTTTTATACTTGAAATTTGAGTTAATTCCATATAAGCCAATAACATTAACATCTATATTTGAGTTAAGGTTGATTGTTTCTGTTACTTCTTCTAAAATTTGGTTGCCATGTTTTCTTGATTCAATTATTGTCATAACATTTGGAAAATCTGGTAAAAACAATGCGTTATTTAATGCTCTTTGGGGATCAAAAGTTCCTTTCCCAAATTCTTTAGTTCTTAAAGTTATTTTATTACTTGAACAACTTCCACTAGCTTTAACAGACTCATAATTTCCTTCAACGCTAAGATTAGTGTCTGTAACATCTTCAATAGTAATTTTTTTTGCACCTAAAGCTTCAAATGCTCTTAATGCTTCTTCTAAAATAAAACTTTTAATTAATTCATTGGCATTCTCCAGAGGTATTAATATATTAGTCGATTTAGGGTGACAAGTATATAAGCCAGTATTAAATATACCTGTTTCGCCGCCATAATGTTTAAAAATTGATTTAATATATTTTTTTTCAGCAATAATTAAATCTGATCCACCTTGTGAATTGATAATTGTTTTGAATGCTTTATTTGGAGAATTAAAATTATTGAATAATCCATAAAATAATTCTTCGTTTCCTATTATCGAATAATTATTATCTAATGATTCGTAAGGAATAAAAATCATTTTACCGTTATTTGTTTCAATAGGTGCAACAAACTCTATTTTGTTAATCTTAAAATATTCTCTGATATAATTATATAATTGTTTAAATTGTTTATATTCTTTATAAATTGGTATGAAATCTATAAAATCTAAAGGCTTTTTATATTTATTTAAATAATCAATCAATTGGTCTGTTTCTTTTTTGGAAAGCTGTTTTTGACCATATATTCCGCTTTTGTGTTTGTCTTTAATTTCATCAACAATTCCCCAAAATTTATTCATTAATTACTCCTTTTTTGTCAAAACACTTGTTATAAAATTTCAATATTACAGTTTTTAGTTAATTACGTTTTTTTACAACTTTTTGATTGTGCTGTGAGCTGTAACACCGAAATTATTATATCAATTTTTTTTCGAATTCTTCGATCTTTCGGCGACGATAACTCATATAAGCAGCTTTGCCAACATCATTAATAAAAGCACTGTTAAAAGCAGCTCCGACGAAGGCTCCAAAAGCGGGTACAATTTGTAGTGCTTTGCGTTTGGTTAGTTGTATTCCAAGCGAATTACAAAATTTTCTAAATAGAGCAATTGTTGCAAGACTATTTAATTGTTTCTTTGCCAGCGAGTCAGCCATTTCACGCCAAGTAATGGTTAGTAAAATTTGCTCAATTTGTTTTAAAATTACCATAAATTCAGCTTTGGCTTTGACGTCTCCTGTCGAACTGACTCTTAAAATGTTCAACATGTATAAATGTTCTTCATCGGTGCTTATGTCATAACCATAACAGACTGCTATTTCTTGAATCAATCTCATGGCTATGCCAAATAATAAAGGAATATCTGCTATTAATGTTACAAATCCACCGGCACCTGTAGCTGCTCCTTCTGTTAAAGCATAGCTTATGTGATAATTCCAATAATGTTTTGCCGCATTATCCCTGAGTTTAAAATTAAATTCATTATCTTGTTTGCCGATACGAGCTATAATTTCGTTTTTGTTAATTGTGTTGGCAAGTAGTGTTGCCTAAGCCCGAAAGAGCCATTTCTATAGCAGTAGCCATTCTATCATTCATTCCCTTGGGTATTAATAACTCGGCTGCTTTTTGTATAGGCCATAAAACTTTTTCACCTACTGTTTCTAAATACCCAGGCCCTTCGTTTTCCCATTTTGTAATTTCATTTTTAATATTTTCAATGTAATTATCCACAAATTAGCTCCCTTTAGAATAATTTGGTTTTGGACAAACTGTTTTTAAATGATATTTTTAATTTTTGGGGTTAACATTAAATTCAAAAACAATGCAATTTATGTTAAGATTTAATTTCAAAATCTAATTTGATAGTTCAACTCGCAAGCCTAAGTGTAATACTATTTTATTGTCAAAATTTAATTCGGCTTTATTGTCTCTGTATGACCATCTAAAATAATCTTTTTGGTTTTGAGCATTATACCATTTATTACCAACAATACTAAACTTAAAAAATATTCGTAATATTTTTTCTAAATCAATTTTATCAAAAATACTTTTATTCTTATCAAAATAGGTTTTTATTTCTTCATAGCTAAATTCAAATTTATTAAATTGTTTTATTAATAGTGTTCCTTGGTCAATTTCCGTGTCTGATAAATGACCTGACAATTCATTTCTAATTTCAAGAAAAAAATATTCTGAATAATCAGGAAGTAATTCAACAAACCCTTTCCAACCAAAATATTCTGTTTCTTTATATTTATCAATAATCAAATTTAAGTATGTAATTACATCTCTTGGTCGAAAAAATGTTCGACCAAGCAAAAATCTTGATGGTTCAATCAAATTGATATCTTGTGGAAAAATTATTTTATATAAATCATCATCAGGTATATCATTCAAAGCAGGTATAGATTTTTTAACTTTAATCAAGATCATTGAAATTAATGGAGATGTGTTATCAGCCTTGTTACCCCAGTCTATGGAAATCGAGTTGTCAACTTTAATTTTGTTTAAATCTGCATCGTTTAAAATATAAAATATATCTGACCGTAATATTAGTATAATCTTTGCATCAATTCTAGTTTCTATAAAATTTAAGTTAACTTTTCTAGCTGCTTTAATTAAGCTCACAATTGAATTTTTATAAATTTCATCATCTCTAAACCGATCATCAAGTTCATCGTAAAATATTGTATATTTTCTGCTAGACGAAGAAATAAGTCTCATAATAATTCTTCTTAAGTCGTCTATATAATTCAAATAATTATGCTTGCATGTTTTTGGTCCTTTTTCATATTCAATTCCCAAAACTGGAAACCCTATTTTAATTTTTTTCGTTTCATCAACTATATTTAATGTTTCTATATCTAAAGAGTTATAATTATGTTCGAAAAACTTTTTAAGTTTGATTTTGCTATCAACATCTTGAACTGATTCGTCACGTAATAATAATTTTGCGTAATGTATTAAAATTACCCATTCCCAAAATAGTATATATTCATTAGGCCTTATGTCGTCTGATTTTAATGATATTATTTCATGAAATCTAAAATCTTTAAAAGAAAAGATTTCACAACCATGAGAATATGATGTTTCCTTTTTTTTATAATATTCTGCCAGTATTGTCTTGCCAGAACCTTTTCGTCCAAGTATCAAGAAAATAGGTTTTGATTTAAGGTTTTCATAAATACAATTATAATCAAAAAAATATTTTTCAAAATCATTTTTATATATTGCTTCGTTTTTACCATCATTATAACCTAAAAAAATATTTTTTAATTTGATTTTACTCATTAATTCTCTCCGTTTTATTTATTTTGCACATACGGACAAATTAAATTATGTGTATTTTATTGGTTTCTACATAAAGCTCACAATACTCATCCATTGATTTTTTGGGGTAAATGATATAATCAGAAATCGAGTCTATTTGCTCTCTGGTTGGCTCAATATGGTTTTGAAACGGCCTTAGAACAAACAATGGTATAATTAAAAATCGTCTTCCAACTCGCTGAAATTCATCGGCCTTAAATTTTTCTATCGTATCATGTACATTTTTTTTCAAAGTTTCAGGGCGCCAATTTAAATGAATTGGCCTTTTAACATATCTAATATAATTAAATTGAGGAACAGACATTTTAAAATTTCTTGTATTAATTATATTATAATCAGTCAATTGATTCAATGTAAAAAGAATTGAATTTTTAGATAATGTTGCTAATAGTAAGTTTTTATATTTAAATAATGTAACATTTGGACTCCAATTTGCATTAATAATACCTGATCCAAATAATAATTTAACTATAAAACCTGAACTATTTAAAAATGATGGAGACGGAACAATACTTACTTGTTCAGAATTCGCGTTAACATTATCAGTAAAAATCCATAATGTGTAAAATCCAATTGATGAATATTCTATAGTTTTTTGAGAAATATAACTCTTGTCTTTATGACTATTTTGAAGTTCTACTACTATGATATCCCCTTTAGAATTAGATAAAATTAGATCAGGTATAATGCTTAACTTAAAAATGTTATCATAATTTTGAGCAAAAGATAAATTTAAAAATTCCAAATTATTTATAATATAATCAATATATTTTTCATGCTCTTTAGTATAATTTGGTAAAATATTTTTAAATTTACATACTGAATTGGGCTGATGCCTAAAATGAGGTATTCTATCATTTTCACTTCTTCTCACATATGTAACTTCTTCTCCACAGATACAATTAAATCTTTCAATTGTGCTAATAATTCCTGTTTTTTCTATTTGAAGCGAGTGACATATTTTTCTTTCTCCACTATAATGGGTTGCGTAGGAATAAAGCATTTTATACCTCAAAAACTTAATTTCGTTTTAACTACTATTTTGAATTATTTAAGTTCTTTAATTCTTTTTCGAAATAATAAATCTATAGTTTCTAAAGCTTCTTTGTGCCATTGAATCATTGTTTTCCAATTGTCTTTATCAATGGGATTAATATCATCTTTTATAATTTTAATTCTTGATTCAATAGCTTCAGGTAATTCTTCCCACTCAAGCTTAAATTTAGTTTCTTTTTCAATTTCTGTTTTTTGTAGTAATAATTGTTGAAAAAAACTTTTCGAATTATTTCCGGTAATTGAAAGATATACACCAATTTTATTTTCGCGTGAATTCACAATGGCGGCGTTATTGAAAAATGTTCTGCCAATCGCATGGTTAGCCCAATGCTGAGGCAACCCTTTTTGAGGTTTAATTATTTTAGAGTTTTCTCGTATATAATCACCAAGCTTGTTCCAATACTCTTGTTGAAGTAATTTTAATTCACTTTTTTCAGAATATTCAATTCTGCGCGCGGCTTCGCTTATGGTTTTATGCCAATCGTTAGGCTTACAAATAATATTAAATTTTGGTGCTATATTTGAGTTGCCAATTTTATATAATTCAATTTCCAATGCAAAAAAATTTATTTGTTCATCAGTTTTTTCATTCAACCAATCTATCGCTGAACGATGTTCATCAGTAAATTTTTGTGCTATCCATACTATTGTTACAGCATTAAGGCCTGCCGCATATGTTAAAATTTGCCCTAAATGAGTATGGTCTGTTCTTTCTAATTGATTTTCTATCAATATCCATGAATTATCAAGAGTGTTTTTGCATAGTATATCTGCCTTAAATTGTCCAACATTTTTCTCTTTTGCTTCTAATTCAAGTTCTATTCCTATTGTTTGACCAAGTAATTCAATGTTTTCGGGTAGCGCAAGCCATGGAGTGAAATCTTGTGATTCAGAACCCCAAATTTCTCTTAGTTCAACTTTTTCTAAACGTCCTAATGTAGGCATTAATCCTCCATTATTCTTAAAATAATAATTATGTAAATTAATAGTTTTCACATATAACAAACATTATACAAGAAAACTTATGTTTTTTCAAGTGAATTTGTTTATAATTTTATTTAGCGGTTCTGCGGTCTGGAAGACCGCGAACCGCGCATTATAATGTTTGAAGTACAAAACCTCCGTCGAGCCGCGAATTATAATTTTTGGAAACATGAGCCTTCGTCGGCCGACCGCCATTCGCCTAACAAATTATGATATATGTAATTATTTTCATGATAAATATAATAATATTTGATGATATACAAACTAAGATACTTAACTAGTCGTGTCACATTTGCGTCAAACCACCAAACCGTATTTTTATTCCGTTTTATAGCATCAGCCATTTCACTATTATAAATTCACGCTAGTTTTCAGATTAAATTTCAGAATGTAAAATGTAAAATCCAGAATTAAAATGAGTAATTGTTGATATGGATATTTAATGATCATATTCAAATAATTTTAATACCTGAGAATCAGTTTTATAATAACAACAAACTATGACAAACTATAACAAACTATAACAAATTTTAACAAATATTAAATCGCTTGACTTAATTTAATTTTATGTCTATAATTGCGTGATATAACCTCCAGGTTCTTTTATATTTAAGTCTTAATTTGAGTTGGTGGAGGCAGCATGAAATTTGGACATGCATTCATAAAAATCTGGCTTTTAGTTTCGTTTATAACTCTTGTCGTAGCCCCGCCGCTGACCGGATGGTATATGCGCTATGACAGGAACAAGGACATGGAAGAAAATTTTTTCAACACAGCCGAGCAGCTGCGCGCGAAGAAAAATTACGACGGCGCCATCGCCGTTTACGATTTTATTATCGAGAACGGCACTGACGGCTATGAAGTAGCGATATCCGGCAAAAAAATAGTCGAGGCCGATCGCGATTCGTACTATACCAAAGCCACTGGATTTTTAACCGGATTTGTTTATGGCGAGATCGAAAGCATTCCTTCGCTTATCGGCTGCGTAAGCGGTGATGTTTTCGTGTGGGGCGATTTCCGCGACTTCGTCAAAAATTCATATCGATATTATACCGGAGGCGAGGTCGATCGGATCACCTATCTGCTTTCAACTATCGGCCTCGTTTCGACGATAGCGCCGAACGTCGATATCGGTATTTCAATATGCAAGAACCTCTCGAAATTCATGACCGCCGGCATGCGCAAGTTTTTGCTTTTCACTCTTGAAGAAGCGGCAAAACTCAAAAAATTCGACAAAGTCAACGAATTCATGAGTACGATTGGATCGCTTTACAAGAGAATAGGCGTCGGCGTCGTTGACGTCATTCAAATAGCGAAGGACGGCGAGCATTTCAAGTGGATTTCGCAGCTGATCGAAAAATACGGCAAAAGAGCATACTCGCTGCTTCTGATCGGCGGCGAGCAGGCTCTTAAATACGGCGAAGTGGCGCTTGAATATACGGGCAAAAGCGCGAAGAAAGTGCTTTCTTTCTGCCTTAAATATCCGAAAGTGGGCGCTAGAATACTGAAAATAAGCAAAAAACTGGCGTGGGACAGCGGCGCGATCACGATGATGGCCCTGGCCGAGCTGCTGGCGATGATATCGCTCTTCGATACTTTTGTGTTGTGCCTGATATTATGGATGTGGCTTAATTTTGATAGATTGATATATCTGGCGTTTTATAAAAAGAGTGAAGCGAAAATTTGAAAATAATAAACTGGATAAAACTTATTTGATAATATTTTTAAGTAAAAACTAAGGAGTAATATTTTGAACAACAAAACAACATTTGAAGAATTATTAAAAGCGGGCAAAATAAATATAAGAAATTCCGACCTATTCAATACGCCCGTTAAGCCTAAAGAAAACATCGACTTTGACAGGGTCGAAGGCATGATCCTCGGCGTCGCCGTCGGAGACGGCCTTGGAAACACGACCGAAAGCATGTTGCCGGCCGATCGGCTTGTGAAGCATGGTGAAATAACCGATTATCTGGCCAACAGGCATGGCGATAAAAAGGGCCTGCCTTCTGACGATACTCAATTCACCGCATGGACCCTGGAACAGATATTAAAAGACGGATGTTACAATCCGGAGAATGTCGCCGCCGCGTTCAACGGTAAAAAGATATTCGGCCTGGGAAAAACGGTGAAGGAATTTCTCGTAAATAGTAAAAAAGGCAAAAAGTGGCATGAAGCCGGTCCGGATTCGGCCGGCAACGGATCGTTGATGAGGATTTCTCCGATGGTTATACCGCATCTGAAAAATGATGAGGGCAATTTATGGATCGATACGGCTTTATGCTCGATGACGACGCATAATGACTCCG
>Ga0209212_1001428_pt1 | contig 38856 bp, 39 predicted proteins | sample RifGroC2_FD_183996 | JGI IMG/M metagenome (GOLD analysis project Ga0209212, IMG submission 183996) | Groundwater microbial communities from Rifle, Colorado, USA - Groundwater C2 (SPAdes) (version 2) | ecosystem: Environmental > Aquatic > Deep subsurface > Groundwater | place: Rifle, Colorado... | reverse complement strand
GGTGTCCCGCTCGGCGGTGGCGCCGATCTCTCCCTCCATAAAAAAGCGCCACTCGCGGGTGATGCCGAGGGTGCGCGCCGCGAGCTCCAGCTCCTTGCGGGCGGCGGCCAAATCGTAACGGTTGGCGACGGCGAGCGATTCGAGGCGCTCAAGGGAAATCTCCGCCTCCGGAAGGTCGGGTAGCCTCTCCAGCAGCCGCCATCCGGTCCGCTCCCCCCAGACGCCGAGGATGCGGTTAAGTCGTTCCCGTTTCTCCCTGTGCGCGGCATCGCTCCGGGCAAAGGCAATCCTGGCCTGATCCAGCAGGTTCTGCTCACGCGAGAGTCCCAGGTCGCTCAGGTTTCCTGCGGCATGGATGCGGCGGGCAAGCTCGAACGAAGCCTCAGCCGCCTCGGCGATCAAGCGCCGGACCGCCGCCGCCTGGCTGGCGCCAAGAGCCTCGTAGTAGGCTCGGCGGGTCTCGGCCGCTGTTTTCAGGACCATGCCTGCAACGCGCAGTTTTGCCCGCTCGAACTCGTCCTTCGCAAGCCGTTTCCGGGCAGGCAGCAGGAGGAGGTCAAGGAAGTCCTGAGCCGCCTCGAACTTGAGACTGAGCCCCGATGGGGGACGATCCGGGAAGCGCACAGTAGAGAAGAGAGTCGGGTTGTGCAAAAGCCCCGCCTGAACGAGGTCGGCCTGGGAAACGCCAAGTTCCTCATACTCTGTCTGGAGGGTCGGATTATTGAGGAGCGCAACCTGTACCGCGGTTTCCGCAGAAAGCTCTTCACGGAGGAGCCTGTCGATTTCCCTGGAAACATCCTCATCTTCCGGGGTCCCCTGATTCCAGTGGATATGCTGCTCTTCCCGTGCGGACACCAACGCCCGCACCTCGCCAAACCCCGCCTCGCGAGGCACCGACGCGCAGCCGGACGACACGAGCGGCAGCGCAAGGAGAAGGAGCGTACCGAGCCGGCCTTTCATCGCCGCTTCTCCTCTCCCCCGGCTCCGGGCCCGCCGTGGCCGCCATGTTTCATCTCGCTGCCCCTATCGTCTTCCATCTGCACGTCTTCCATCTGCATCTCCTCGTTCCTTTGGCCGGGGTGATGTTCATGATGCTGCTCGGGAGGCTTTGCCGGGCGGGAAGGCGGCGCAGGGAGAGAAACGCCCGTGAACGGGTCGGGGATCGGTACGAAGGGGGCCTCTGCGGCAGAGGGATTGGCCGGATGGCGATCCGGCAGGACCACCCGCACGCTTTCGCCGGTACAGCCGGCAAAGAGGATGAGAAATACGGTAAAGGCACACGAGAAACAAAGTCGTACCATGGTTAACCTCTATGAGAGACTAATCAATAAAGCCAGGCAAGTCCACGCCCGGCCAAGGATCATAACGCACTGCCGCGGCTATTTTTTCAGTAACTTCACAATAGCCACCACCAGCAAGACTATCAGGAGAATACCAGCAAACCACCAGATGAACATCCCGCCCATCATCCAATTCATCATGCCTCCATGATTCATCATCCTTGACTCCTTTCAAATTCTCTCACTCTGCGCAGTGCAGAGTCGTTGCCGATAACCGAGAGTGAAAATCACGGCTGCCAGGTTGCCTTTCCGTATTTTTCACTGTATTTGCTTTCGCGTCCCCTGCTGGTATTGCTCCGGCGTCATCTCCGGAAAGGTCTTTACCAATGCCACCATATTCCACAGCTCGCTGTCCTTGTGTGTCGGGCCGAATGCAGGCATACCGGTCATCCTGATGCCGTTCTTGACGATCCAGAAGATTTCCTCATCACGCATCTGATGTACGACCTTCGCCAGATCTGGTGGTTTCGGTCTCAATCCCTTCCCAATCTTCGATGGTTGTTTCCCTGGTCCGCCATGACAGATGGCGCACATTTCAGCGTAATGGGGAAATGCATCGCCAATTGCAGAAGGCGGATACCCGCCAGGGATTGCGACTTTACGCGCACGCCGCTCCACTGAATGCTTCATCGCCGTCTCCAGCACCCATTTCGTCAGTGCATAGTGAGGCTTGACGGCTGAGATATCGACCGCGCCGGAGTAGATGACAACGAGACCGGCGGCCAGGCCAGCAAGAGCCAAGCCCGCCGGTATGACCAGTGCGGAAAGTAAGCTGTCGCCTATCTTCATTGTCAATTGTCCCGTCTCTTTGAGTAATCGCCCATCTAGGAAAAGACCGCGCGCCCCGGTGGGGCGCCCAAAAAGGCAATCAACGCCAGCACTAGTGGATTCTAATCTATATTCCGGGAGCTGCAAGGCTTTCTGTAACTCCGGATGAGCTGTTCGCACGCGGCATGACCATGGACGGTAAAGTCGCAAGAAACACAGCGGCGCAGTGACGACACGGCATTTTCACCTTCTCATTGAGAAATCCTTTGACGAGACTTACCCAAAGGAGTAGTAAAGGTAGTTCTGCGAACGGAGGATGTTCATGGCAGCAAACCTGAAGGAACTGGTGGCACGCTATAAGGCGGATCCAGAATCGGTCTACAATACCTGGTTCATTGAGAGCGGGGCCCGGATGAAGGCTTTTCGCTCCATTAGGCGCGGGGTCACGGAAATCATCCAAGGGATCAAGTCCGAAACCTTCGGCAACGATTTCAAGGGCTCACCGCTGGAGTTCGTCTTGTCGTGCATCACTGAGCAGAAACAGGTGTTTCAGGGTGCGGCCCACCCCTTCTACTGGAAACCGAAACTCCGCATCCCGGACATATACGAGAACGAAGAGAACAAAGCCGCCTTCGGCCGCTTCCTCGAAAGCTGCCATTCCACCTCAAGCGCCGAGCGCCTGATCCGTGAGATCCTTGCCCTCGACGGCTATCGTATCAAGGGACTGGGACCCGCCGCAGCCAATATCCTCTATTTTCTGCACCCCACCCACATGCCCCCGTTCAACACTGCAATGCTGAACGGCTTCAATACTGTCTTTGAGGACAATAAAAAGCTCGGCTCGTGGACGGCTTATCTGGAGATGCGCGAAACGCTGCTGCGGGCCAATGAAGAACTGCAACCGGCTCTGTCGAAGGATCTCGGGGCCATATCTGGGCTCCTGTTCGACGTTGGGGTTGGGAAAATTGCCTTACATGGCGACTTCAAAACGGCATTGGAATGGGACCGGAGCAAGCTTGAGAAGGCGATGAAGAAGCGACACGATGAGGTGCGTAGAGAGCAGGAAGAGGAGAATTCGCATCTCGAAATGCAGCTAAAGCTGACGGTCATGGGGCGCGATCTTGGCTATCATGTCTGGGTAGCCACCAACGATCGTGGCCGCTCCTGTAACGGCGTAAGCCTGCAATCTCTTACGGTACCGAATCTCCCGTCGCTCGATTTGCCGCCAGAGGTACTGAAGACCGTTTCACTCATAGATGTAATCTGGATCCACCCGGAAACGCGCCAAATCGCCTGCGCATTCGAAATCGAGAAGAGCACCTCCATCTACTCCGGGATGCTGCGGCTTCAGGACCTCGCTTCCTCGCTGGGAGACCGGAAATACGATTTTTTCCTGGTAGCACCCGACAACCGGGAAAAGGAGATACTTGCACAACTCCAGCGTCCGTCCTTCAACAACCTTGGCAGCGTATCCTTCCGCTATTTGCTGTTTTCCGACATTACCTGTAACTGTGATGCGATGGCGCGATTCGGCGAAGATTATCGAATACTGCTTAAGCTAGCACGAGGGAGGTGTTAAGTGCTCCGGTGACAAGAAGGCCGGGACCCCGTTGTCCCGGTCAGCAACCGATTATCTGGCAAGCTGTACGAGCAGCGAGGTTTAGTTCTTTTTGGCAATATCACCAGCAATCATTTCCCTTTTCGTTCCTTGTCTCCTTTCTTTCTCATGGTTACACGAAACAGCTTCCTGGGAAGTGACCCCTCTTCAAACACATTGATCCCTAGAATCTCGTACCCATTGGCTAGGCGCTCCACCTTCTCCCGGCTGAAGAAGTGGACGATGAAGCCCCCCACCTCGTACATGTCCTCGCCCCGGTGGATGCCGGTGCCGTAATGGGGATCGCCGGTATGCCGAACGGTGTATATACAAATGCCTCCAGGCTTCAGCACTCGCTTCACCTCTTGAGAGAGGAACTCAAGCTCGGCGGTTGTGAGGGCCATGCAGAAGAGCATGTGGGAGTAACAGGCGTCAAACGAATTGTCCTCAAACGCCGAACATCGTGCCTTGCCGCCGTGACCGTCTGGGCAAGCCTTTGCGCCTGCGCCTTCTCCCGGATCGTTTCCACACCGGTTTCCGAGTAATCAAGGGCGTAAACCTGGAAACCGTTCCGGGCGAAAAAGAGAGTGTCGCGCCCCTGGCCGGCTCCCAACTCCAGGATTTTATTCTTCCCTTCCCGTCGAAAGAGCTTCATTGCTTTTATAGCAGGCTCGCTCGGTTCTTCGCCGAACATCTCCGGATGTTCATGATAGGTTCTTTCCCAATGCGGATTCTGTCGGTTCAGCACCTCTTTTTCCGTTTCGCCTGTCATCGTTCCCTCCGTCAGCGCAGAATGCCTGTTTCATCCCTCAAACTCCTCCCGCGATATCTCCCCTTTCGCGTAGCGCTTTGTAAAGTCTAGCGGTTTTACATCGTGCAGCGTTCCGTACCTTTCCGCATTTCTTCGTTTTCTAATGGGAGTGACCGCTGTCCCTCTGTTTCTGGTCTTCATGGCTTTCGTCAGAAACATGCCCATTATTTCCGTGGCTTCCATAACCGGAGTGCATTGGAATGCAGCATGCGGTCAGGGAGGAGAAGATCACCAATGCCAACAAGAGCTTAACAACTTTTCTCATGGTTTCTCCCTTTCGCGTCTAAGGTCTGCACCGGACGCGCTACGGTCTTCAGGTGAAGGGCTATAGTCAAAAATTATCTCAGAATTGACAGATTTGCATCCCATTAACTTGATGCTGTCAGAACCAGAGCGAGACCGCCCATCCTCCGCCGATGGCGAAAAGAAACCAAGCCAAGACGTAGAGCACCGTGGCGGAAGAGCCGATGATCGTGCGCGCGCCATGATCACGGTGGGAATGCAGGTTCCCACAGAACCGAGAGGGCCAAAGGCCGAGCTTGAGCAGGGCGTAGGTCAGCGGCATGAGGAGCATCCCCCGCGCTCATGCTGAAGAGAAACGGTACGACAACGCGGGCGACGATCATTTTCCAGCCGAGCATGACGTAGGTCATGGCGATGGTAATGGGAGAGAGGAGCGGCGAAATGATGATGAAGGCGGTCACCGTCCCCAACCGGTCGCCTTGCGCCTTCACCCCGTCGGACATGGGCATGGTTGTGCAAGAACAGCCCGGCAGGAGGGCTCCTGCCAGGCTGGCATAAAATACGGAGGATGTGCCGCGCTTGAAGAAACGCTCAGTCCATGCCGGTCTGAGGTAGACCTTGAGCAACCCTGAGAACAGACCCCAAGGAGAAAGTAGGGAGTGACCTTAAGCAGCAGGTCGGCAAGGGTAGCCCCAAAACTATGGACAAAGCCTGTCATGACGCGGTCTCACCTCCTTTTCAAGCAACGATGGAATTCCTAGGTTAGGGACCCCCTATCGGCAAGCTTGCCATCCTTTATCTTTATCACCATCTCCGCCCGCTTGGCGATCTCGTCGTTGTGAGTGACGATCACCACGGTCTTTCCCTCCCGGTGGAGCCTGAAGATCGTATCCAGCACCTCCGCCTCCGATGCGGAATCGAGGTTGCCGGTCGGCTCGTCCATCATGAGAATTTCAGGGTCGTTGGCAAGAGCCCTGGCAATCGCCACCCGCTGCTGCTGCCCCCCGGAGAGTTCCGAGGGCTTGGATTTCAGCTTCTCGGAAAGCCCCACGAGCGCAAGGAGCTCCCGCGCCTTATCCGATTGTCCCTTCTCCGGCTCCCCGGCAAACATCATGGCGGTCTCCACGTTCTCCCCGGCGGTGAGGCTTTGCAGCAAGTTGAAGAACTGAAAGACGAAGCCGATCTTCCGCGCCCGAAGCGCCGCCAGCCGACCATTGGAAAGCCGGGAAATATCCTCGCCGTCGATAAAGACCCCGCCTTCGGTCGGCCTGTCCAAGCCGCCGATCAGGTGCATGAGAGTGCTCTTGCCATGGCCGGAGGGGCCGACGATTGCCGAGAAGGAACCCCGCGGTATCTCCAGGTCCACTCCCCGCAGAGCCTCGGTTTTCACCTTTCCAGTGCTGTATGTCTTGATCAGATTTTCCGTTCTGATAATCACGTCATTCATAGCTGATGGCCTCCACAGGCGTCATTCTTGCCGCCATCCAGGCCGGGTAAAGCCCGGACACGAGTGCTACGGCAACGGAGAAGAGGATCGAGCCGAGGATGATCCGTGCATCCATGGCTCCGGCCAGGTCGCCCCCCTTGATCAGGGAAGTGAACTCGTTCTGGGATATGTAGGGGGAGGCGAACAGGGAGAAGAGCATGCCGCCCACCACCCCGAAAACGCCTCCCAGGAGGCCATAGCAGCCAGACTCCAGGAAAAAGATGAAAAAGATGGTCCCCCGCGGCGCTCCGATGGCCTGGAGGATGCCGATCTCCCGCTTCCGCTCCGAAATGGCGGTCATCATGGTGTTGATGATGCCGAAGGCGGCGGCCAGAATAGCCACGGCGGCGATGAGCTGCAAGGTCATGCTGACCGTGCCGACGATGGAGAGAACGGATTTGAGAAGCTGCTTGTCCGAGACCACCGCCACGTTGGCCGCCTCCTGGATCTGCATGATGTAGGAGTCGATCTTGGCAATGTCGTCCACCTTGATGGCGATGAAGGAGACGTTGCTCCCCACTTCGTACAGCTTCTGGGCGACGGAGAGGGGGATATAGAGGGCGATGTCGTCCTTCCCGCCGGTCTCCTTGAGAATACCCCTGATAGGGAGCCGCTCCCCCCTGACGGTCAGCTCATCCCCGGGCTTCAGCTCGAACTGGCCGGCAATGCCGGAGCCTATGACCAGTGCCTTTTCGTCCTGGGTTGCGAAGTACTTCCCCCGCTCCATCTCCCAGTTCTTGAATCGTTTCATCTCCTCCGGCAGAATGCCGATCACGGAGATCGGGTTGTTCCTGTAGGCGGTCCGTTCGGTGAGGTAGGGGACAGCGGTCAGCCCCTTGATGGCTGCGATTTTCCCAACGACATTGAGAGGAATCGCCTCCGGAAGCTGCTCGCCGGTCAGGACCGAGACCTGCTCGTAGGCGCACCACCCCTTCGGTGTCACCACCAAGTTCGCCCCCAACTCGGCTGCCTGCTTCTTGATCTCCTTCTTCAGCCCCCCGCCGAGGGAGAGCAGGGTGACGAAGGAGGCGATGCCTATGGTGATGCCGAGCAGCGTGAAGACGAAGCGTCCCTTGCGGCGGGTGATGTTTTTCACCACCAGTTTCGGTATGTTCATCTACCGCCCTCCCAGATCGAGGTGGCGCAGCACATCCACCTTGGTGGCGTTGAAGACGCGCCCCTTGTCGCCGAAGCTCCCGGTGACGTTCACCTCGTCCCCCTCCTTGGGTGTAGCGCCTGCGGATTTCACCGGGAGATAGAAGGTTGCGCATGTCAAAATTTTGCAAAGCTTCGCCTCGGAGGTGTCGATGATGCCGAATACTCCCGGGTTTTTGGAAGTACGAGCCACCACGCCGTTTATGGTGATGGTTCCAGAGTAGGCTTGAGGGTCGGCTTCGATTTCGCCCACCGACAACACCCCTTTGGTCTGGACCTTTTTGCCCATGCCGCTGCTGATGCCGGCAAAAGTGATACCCGCTATAATGATCGCCACAAGGGCGACGACGAACCTCTTCATGGTAGACCTCCATGATCTTTTGATAAGTTGGGACATAGGGATACAAAGACGCAACCGTCCCTGTATCGACAGGACACCGTTTTTCTGTCTACAAGGTGTGGCGTACTAGGCTAGTGACGGCGGATGGAAGATCGATTTGATGAAGGGATCGGGGATCGGCTCCGGAATGAAGCTGAAGAAGGGGATGATTTCCAAGGAAAGGGGAAGCGGCGGTGTTACTGGAACAACGACATCAACCGAAAGGCACAGGAATGCTGGACAACCAGGGGCGGACGGGGGCGCAGATGGAGAAGCCGGACCATCCTGACCTTGATCATGGCCGCAGTCATCGCAGCATGATTTCGCGGTTTTGGCAACCGGCGCGGCGGACACTGCGGTTTCCAGGCCGGTGAACATCGCGACCACGGCAAACAAGACCATTATGGAGATTATTCGTAAGGTTCCAGCCCGCATGTTTGCGATGCTATCCGTTCGGCAAGCACATTGTCAACGCATTTTTCCTCTTTTTTTCTGACATCTCCCGAAGAGGAGAAAATGGCCCTCAAAGAACCGGTTTCTGCACCAGGCAGGCGGTCGTCGATGCGGGCATCCGAATGTTGCCGTGGTTGAATTGCGATGTAGCGTTCAGTGCAACTTCAAAGGCAACAACCGCCGCGGCTGAGGGGCCGATCATGGCGACGGCGCCCAGTTTGATTAATCAATATTTCGATCGGATGGAAGCGGTTGCCTGTGGTGACGTCGATATCGCCTTGAGAATCGGTGACGGGTTTCCTGAACAGCAACCCGTAGTGGTAAGGGGGCAGATCGTAGCGGTCCCGCTCGTTGAAACGGAACCCGGCTTCTTTCCCCCACTCGATGCACTGTTCAGGTCGTGGGCGGATATCCATGGCCGGGCCGCGAGGCGTCGTGGGGTCGTAGTTCCAGTGAATGACGGCCAGCACACCGTTGGGTTTAAGCACTCGGCAGGCCTCTTTCATCAAGGTTACTGGCTCCTCGTGGTGCAGAATGTTGAATAGCAGGGCCGCATCCATGGAATTATCGACTAGTCCAGCCCCTTCGGCCACAAAGTCGCGTACTGTTGCCTTGACATTAGTGATTCCAGCTTCGCCGCATTTTTGCTCTACAACACTCACCATCTCCGGCTCGATATCGAGAGCGTGAACGGTGCCAGAAGAAATTCCAGCGGCGGCCAGGGTAAAGGTTCCATAGCCGCAACCGAATTCCACCAGGTCTTGTATGCCTCGGTCGAGACCCAAAACATCCAATACCTTGCCCGGGTCGAAAAAGCCGGACCACATCTCTTCATCAGGCATACCGCTGTCACGTACCTTCATGTAATGGTTCCCTTTCACGTTCAAGAGATCTAGTCTCTGTCATCTCATTTCTTCCGGCGTAATAACCGGGACGAGTTGACCAGGATCCCCAGATCGGGCAAGGACTGGAGCGCGGCAGCCAAAGTGAGCGGGAGCAGACCGAGGGCTGCAAACGACATCCCTGCTATGTTATACAAGGCCGTAAAAAAGAGGTTCAGCCTCACCACCCCCATGGTGCGGCGAGCTATGCGGAAAAGTTCGGGAACAAGCATCCAATCGTCACGCATCAGAGCGATATGGGCTGCCTCGATGGCGATATCGCTTCCCACCGCCCCCATGGCTACCCCCACATCGGCCTGGGCCAAGGCCGGGGCATCGTTCACCCCATCCCCCACCATCACAACAATATGCCCTTGTTCTTGGTATGCCTTGACGATGGCAATCTTATCTTCCGGCAGTAGATTGGCGCGGCTGGTAATGCCCAGGCTCTTCCCAATGGGTTCCGCAACCTGATGATTGTCCCCTGTAAGGAGTTCAATGGTCCGTATCCCGAGACTCCTTAACTCGGCAAGCGCAGCTGGCACCTCCGGCCGCAAAGTATCGGAGGCGGCCAGGACGCCGACGGCATCACCGTTGCGGACCACATACAGGAGCGTCTTACCTTGGGCTTCCAATTCATCCGATAATGGCACGGAACCGGCGTCGGAAACGATCCTGCGGTTCCCGACCGACATCAGACAGCCGTCCACCATTGCCCGTACCCCCAACCCGGGAATTGCCTCAAACTGCTCAGGTTCATGGAGGGAGAGATTTTGCTCCCGGGCTTTTGAGCGGACCGCCTCAGCGAGCGGGTGCTCCGAGTACCGTTCCGCTGATGCCGCCAAAATGAGCACTTCTTGCTCGCTAAGGGATCCGAAGGCTAAGATGTCAGTAACTTGCGGCCGACCAAGGGTGAGGGTGCCGGTCTTGTCGAGCAGCAGCACGTCGGCGCGGTTGAGTGCCTCCAGGTACTTCCCCCCCTTGATGAGCAGGCCCCGCCGTGCCCCCGCCCCTATGGAGGCGATCATGGCAAGGGGGGTGGCCAGGGCAAAGGAGCAGGAGCAGACCACCACCAGCACCGCCGCGGTAGCCAGCGGGTTGCGGCTGAAAAGATAGGTAAGGAGGGCGACCGTCACGACTACGGGGAGGTAGTAACCCGAAAACCGGTCGGCAAAGCGCTGCACCTCTCCCCGGTTCGCTTCCGCCTGCTCCACGAGTTCGAGAACCTTGCCGAAAGTGGTGTCCGCCCCCACTTTGAGAGCCCGGACCCGTAAGCTTCCCAGGCGGGCAATGGTCGCGGCGAAGACCATTGCGCCGGGGCCCGCCTCCACCGGCATCGATTCGCCGGTGATGGTTGCCTGGTCCACCGTGGCCTGGCCGGCGACAACCTCGCCATCCACCGGGATATTCTCCCCCGGCCGGACGATGACCGTCTCGCCGACCAGCACATCCGCCGCCGGTACAACAGTCTCGGCACCGCCGCGTTCCACCCGCGCCGTCTGAGGGGTCAGGGCGGTGAGGTCCTTCAGCGCCCGGCGAGCCCGCTCGGCGGTGAAGGTCTCCACGTAATCCCCGACCCGCATGAAGAAGACCACGAGAACGGCTGCGGCCCATTCGCCGACCGCCAGAGCCGCGAGCATACCGATGGTCATCAGGGTGTGGGAGGTGATCCTCCCCTTCGCCGTGGCCCTGAAAACGTTCCCGAACACAGGCCAGCCGCCGACCAGGACGACCAGCAGCCAGACGGGCCAAGGGACCCGCCTGGTTGCGACCTCGAAGAGCCCGAGCCACTCCCCCACCACTGCGGCAAAGAGGACGACGCCGAAGACGATCCCGAACAGGGTCAGGATTTGCCGGGTGAATTTAACGCCGAATGTCGATTGTGCGGCAGCCCCATTTTCGGGCTCAATAATGGAATACCCCGCGGCTTGCACGGCCCTTCGTATCTCGGCCCGCCCGGCTTTCGTCGGGTCGAGGCTGACGACGACCTTCTGCGCGGAGAAGAGAATTTCCACCTCCGCCACCCCGGGGACCGCCTCGATGGCCTCCTGGACGTGCCGCGCGCAACCGGCGCAGTCCATGCCGCCGACACGAAGCTCGACTTTTTCACTTCCGGGATCGTTACGTCCCATCCAAATTTCCCCTGGCAGCGCCGTCATCGCCGCGACTTCCCTGCTTTTTCAACTTTTCGATCTCCATCTTAAGATCCCGAATCTCTTGCCGCAGCTCTTCGATTTCCTTCCGCGAACCGACTCCGCCAAAAGCCCTTATCAGCAGAAGGAGAACCGCAACGAAGAGCGCCATCCCCAACAGGGGGAATATCCACCAGAAGCCCCACATGTAATGTTCATGCATCCACATAGACAAGTTCCTTTGAAAGGCGGCGAGAGGAGCGTAATGAGCCTTCCCTCTTTACCTGATTGAGCGGATCCGTCCGCTCCGTTTGTGAATAATCACCCTGTCCTTCAACCGATTGTTTCTATCTAGAACTTCTGCTTCAAAATAGGCGGAGCGTTCGCTGACCTTCCCGATCTTTACATCGCTCTCGGCATAGAACTCCTCCAGATCACGACGTGCTTCTTCGGCAGAGTTCACACTCTTGCGCGCGCCGTACCACCCCCAGCGCTGGTTGGAGCAGTAGCCGTTGTAGGAACTTTCCCATCCTGGCCCGCCACAGCGGCTACAGGCTGATGCTTCCGTATACAACACAACCGCCGCGCCGATCAACAGGAGAGATATTAACAACAGATGCCGAGCTTTCATTTCGTTTCCCCGGGGGGGGCGCACGCCCCCCCTTGGTAGTTAGTAGGTCAACCTACCAGCCGCACCCGCCGCAACCGCAACCTCCGGCCCCCATCTGCCGCTGCCCCATGTTTCCGCCCATACCCATGTTTCCACCCATGCCCCAGTTCGACATGCCATGCTTTTCGCCAGCTGCCTGCAACTGGGACTGGATTTCGACGATCTCCTTGCGCAGAGCCGCCAGCCGTTTGCCGTCAGGAACCTCCTTGCTGAACTCCTCCTGGAGGTCGAGCCGCTTGTCCATCAGGTTTTCCCTGAGCTTCAAGGTGTCCTTCTGAAAGCTCCGCATCTTCTGGGTGTTCATCCCCTGACCGTTGCCGGTAATGCACCATCCGCCTCCCCAGCCCCAGTCTGCATACACGGCCGAACTCGCCAGCAACGCGCCCATGACAACCAGTACCGCTACCGCTCCCCTATTCATGGTTCTCTCCTCCTCTGCCTTTTTATTTTTACTGCTGACGATGCCAAGGTAGCAGAGGAGTGTGTGAAGATTATGAAGCGAATATGGAGAATTATGGAGTTCCCGGAGGATCGGGAAAGAGCAGGAAAAAAGTTGTCCCCTCGCCCGGCCGGCTTGTTACTTCGATGCTGCCGCCGTGGGCATCCACCAGTTCCCTGACGATCGCCAGCCCCAACCCGAGCCCCCCCTCCTTGCCCCGGTAGAACCGCTCGAAAATCAGCGGGATATCCTCTTGAGGGATGCCGCGTCCGGTGTCGGTGACGGTGATGACGCAACCAGAGGGAGTTCTCTTCCCTGCCAGAGTGATGCCCCCTCCCGCCGCCGTCGCCTTCAGGGCATTTCCGATCAGGTTGATGAGAATCTGGGAGAGCCGTTCCGGGTCGGCATGCACCACGGTTCCGGCTTCGTCAGTCTCTACCTGGATCCTGACACCTTTTGCACCGGCTGTGACCTCAAAATGCCTGGCGAGATTTTCGAACAGCTGACCAATCGGCACATCAATGGGGGCAAGTGTGAGTGCGCTGGCCTGGGCCTGGAAGAACTCCTCCATTGAGGCGACGATGTTGGTGAGCCGCTGATTTTCCTCCAGAAGCAAACGAAGGCGCGACTCGTCGTTGGCAATGACGCCATCCAGTATCCCCTCCAACTGGCCGCGCATGATGGTCAGCGGCGTGCGCAGTTCATGGGCAAGGTTGGCACAGATCTGCTTGCGCAGCTTGTTCTGCAGCTGGAGCGTGTTAGCCATCTGGTTGAAGGACCGGCTGAGGCTTGCCAGTGCGTCGCTGCCGGCGTACTCAACCCGCTCGGCCAGGTTGCCTTGACTGATACCCTTTGCGGCATCTGCCAGCCGCACGATGGGGCGGCTCAAACGGCGGGCCAGCAGCACGCTCAGTAGGCAGGCGACCACACCGAGGATTAGGGCTGAATAGGCCAACAGCCTGTTGGTCCGGGCAACGAAAAAGAGGCTGCGCTCGTCGGGCAGAAACCTGACATCAAGTTGCCCTATTTCTTCTCCGCGCAGAAACAGCGGATAGCTGTGAAACTCGCCGATGCCCAGTTTCAGAGCGTAGGCCGATCCGGCCTGGAGCCGGGTTCGATTCTCGGATGCCAGGGAGTCAAGGGCCTCCCTGGTCTCCATGATGATCTTGCCGTCACGGTCCCGCACCCTGGTTTCCATGCCGAGTTGGAGCGCCCAGACGGCGTCTTCGACAGCCATCGCCCGGTCCCAGGCCTTCTGCTTTGCATAGGCCGACTCAAGATCGGACACCACCCAGGAAGCCCGGTCCTCCTGCTCCGCTTCGTTCAGGCGGCTGAAGTCGCGCACTATCAGTTCCCGTAGCAGGAGCGCCGAGGAAACCCCCAGAACGGCCATGAGAAGCAATGCAAACAGAAACCGCCTAAACATCCCGCACTCCTCCGAACCTGTATCCCAGGCCGTAAACGGAAATGATGAATTCCGGTGTCCGGGGGTTATCCTCCAGTTTGCGGCGGATATTTTTTATATGGGAGTCGATGTTTCTCTCATAGCCGTCGAAGTTGTGCCCCATCACCTTGTCGACCAGTTCCTCGCGGGTGAACGTTTTCTGCGGTGTTGCAGCAAGTGCGAAGACGAGCCTGAATTCCAGGGCGGTAAGCCGTACCGATGTGCCCCGGCGGGTCACCGTGTGGTTGCGGTCATCGATGACCAGTTGCTGGGCGTTGAAGCTGAGCCGCGTGCCGCTATCCACAGGTCCCGACCTCTTCAGGACCGCCTGGACCCTGGCTACGAGTTCACGAGGACTGAAGGGCTTGACGATATAGTCGTCGGCGCCGAGGGCGAAGCCCGCCAACCGCTCCTCCTCCGAGGATTTGGCGGTCAGCATGACGACCGGGATATCGTTGAGTTCTTTCAGTTCACGGCAAATGGCCTCGCCGCTCAGGTCGGGGAGCATGAGGTCAAGAACGACTAATGCCGCCGGCTCAGTCAATAAAATAGCCATGGCTTCGCGTCCTGTAAAGACATGCCTTACCCTGAACCCGGCCCGCTCCAGGTACGCTTGCGCGACCTCAGCGATCCTGGCATCATCCTCGACCAGCAGAATAGTACCCGTCATTTCTCGACGCCCTCCGCTCCTTGCGACGTAGTGGTGACGATATGGCAAAGCCCCTCGCGGAGAAGATTCCCCACATGGCTGTCGTCCAAAGAATAGTAGACGATCCTGCCATCCTTGCGGTGTTTCACCACCCGCAGGGAGCGTAGTAGCCGCAGCTGATGAGAAATCGCCGACTTGGTACTTCCCAGGAGGCTGGCGATGTCGCAAACACAAAGTTCTTGCAGGGAAAGGGCATGAAGGATGCGGACCCGCGTGGGATCGCCTAGGACACGAAAGGTTTCGGCAAGCCGGAACAGGACTTCATTCGGAGGCAAGGCATTACGGACAGCAACGACCTTTGCCTCATCAATCAGGGTGATACTGCAGATGGCGCTATCTGACATCAAGACCTCAATAGTTGAGCAACAATTCAACCGTGAGAATAATCTTCCGTGCATCGACTGTCAAGCCTCATCATTCTTGATGGAGGGCACGCTGAGTTGCTGGCATGCATGGCGCTGGTGAACTTTTGGCGATAGTAGCAGCCAATGGATTACGCGGAGTGTCACCTGGATCAGATATTGATGATAGAAGATGCACTCCTGCCGACCTTCTCAAGGCTAAGGCCGGCAGGAGTGAGACGCTGAAGAATCGGATGTCCGAGACACATCCAATCACTTTAACGAAGTGGCTTTCCGAAAACTATCTGCCGTAGCTGTGCAGACCGGAAAGGAAAAGGTTGACTCCCAGGTAGCAGAAGATGGTGGCAGCGAAACCGATAACGGAGAGAATGGCTGCCTTGCGCCCAATCCAGCCGCGCGTGATGCGGGCGTGCAGAAACGCGGCGTAGACGAACCAGACGATCAGCGACCAGGTCTCCTTGGGATCCCAGCTCCAGTAGGTGCCCCAGGCGTAGTTCGCCCAGGCTGCTCCGGTCACGATCCCCAGCGTCAGCAGAGGGAAACCGATCATGATCGCCTTGTAGTTCAGGTCGTCCAGCACCCTGATGGAAGGGAACAGGGAGAGCATGCCGCCAGCCTCGGCGCCATCCCTCCCCTGTTCCATCTGCTCCCTGATCAGGTACATGATGGATATGCCGCAGGCAACGGCGAAGGCTGCGTACCCGAGGAAGCAGGTGATGACGTGGTAGACCAGCCAGTTGCTCTGCAGCGCCGGGACCAGTGGCTCAATGCCGCTGTCCAAGCTCAATTGCGCCCAGGCCATGCCGAACAGCGCGAAGGGCATGACGAAGAAACCGATGGCGTGATACTTGTACTTGAAGTCGATGAACAGGAAGATCATAACTATGGTCCAAGTGAAGAAGACCACGGACTCGAACAGGTTTGATAGCGGCGCGTGGCCGTGCCCCATATCATACGATTCTTTCCAGCGCATACCAATCGCCACGGTCTGAACGACAAAGCCGAACAATGCGGCGTAGGTGCCAGCGAGACCAACCACCTTGCTGCGAGAGGCCAGAAATCCAAAGAATATGCAGGTGGAAACCATGTAGGTGATCATGGTTATATTGAAAAGCGAAGAACTTGACATAGATTTTACCCTCCGGTCAGTCAGTTAGAGCAGCGCAGCATGTGCCCCGTTACTTATACTTGTTGAGCTTCTCTACCAACTCGTCGAAGCTCAGCTCAAAACCCGTCGGGTTCTTGCTGGCGGAGCCGCCAATGGTCACACCCTTGTCGGAAACTCGTGCCCAGACCCTCTTATGTGACATGAAGAAGGCCATACAGATGCCAACCACCATCAGGAAGCAGCCGAGCCACACCACCCATACGCCCGGGTCTTTGGCGACCTGCAAGCCGGTGTAGAACTTCTGGTCCATACCGTTGAAGGTGATGATAAGGTTGTCCCCGTGCTGCGCGTTGAGGCTCTCGTACTTCTCGGAGAGAATCACGAAAGGCTTCGGGCTGCCGCCGGCCGGGGTAAACTCCACTTGGGCGCCAGGGCCCTCGAACCCTCTCATGAAGGGACGTACGTCCATGGTAGCTTCCATCACGGAAAGGAAGGCGCCGCCCGGCAGCGCGACCCTCTCGCCCTGACGTGCCTTCAGCTTGACCGGCTCTCCGCCGTTGCGGTTACGAACGGTGAGGTAGTACCAGACACCCTCGTCTGACTGGCCGTAGCTCGACTGGTAGAAGGTGATCCCTTTGTAGGTAAGCGGATCGTTTACGATGATCGGAACCCGCTGGTAACCGGCAACCGGCTGGCCGTTCTCGTAGACGCTCAGGATGCTCTTGAACTCCTTGGGAGCGCCGGTGTCGTAAAAGCTGACTGAGAACTTCTCGCAGCGGACTTCGTATCCGAGATCGATCGTCTTGCCGCCGCTGGACCGCACCTGCAACGCGCCGCCACCTTCTGGGATGTTGACGTACGCTTTGTATCCAAAGAACGAGCCGATCAGCGCCCCGATAAAGATAATGATGATAGAGAGGTGCACCACGTAAACCCCGAGTCTGCACCAGGGGCTCTTCTGGGCGAACAGGTGGAACTCGCCTCCTTGTTCGGTCACCACCGGCTCGGCGAACTCCGTCTTTAAGAAGGCGGCAACGCGGTCCTTCAACTCGGCGGCAGATCCCTTAATCTTCACGTCCTTGACCGTGGTGAGGGTCTTCTCGAAGGCCTCATCCATGATCAGGACCGGTTCGGAGACAACCTTCCAGACCCGCGGCAGCCTCTTGATGGAGCAGCAGATCAGGTTCAGCGTCAAAAGGTAGAGCAGCAAGATGAACCACCAGGAGTGGTACATATCGAAGAAGCCAAGGGAACTGTACAGGCGGATCTTGGTCTCGCTGATCGTAGCCAGGTATTCACGTTGTGGCCCCTGGGGGATCACCGTTCCGATGATCGAGACCAGTGCCAGTCCAATTAGTAAGAAAATTGAGAGTTTCAAAGAGCAGAAGAAATCCCACAACTGCTGAGTGAGTCCTTGTTTATTCGTTGTCAAGACAGTCCCCCCAAATAGATGTTGCATCTCCTGCGCGCCTCACTGTTTGAGGCAGTCGCAGCGCTGCTGCTAGCCCTTGAACAAAGCGTCCAGTTGGAATTACAAGAGATTGTCGTTCAAGATTAACCGAATCCCTTTAATCCCTTCCTTATAGCTAGTCACACCGTAGAAGCCCGGGCGTCTTTTTCCTGGAGATTGCCTGTACACAGGTTCGAGTATCAGACTATTGCTGCTCCCTTCAGTCAGCGCTATTTGTCGCTCCACGGCAATATCATCGGCGGGGAGGGCAAGAACAACTTTGTGGACCCCAGCCCTCAAACGCAACTTCGTATTAAACCTGTACCTGGTACCCTCTCCGACCTCAGTGTCCCGCACTCCACTGGTTTCACTATCTTCCTCGTGTAGAGTTCCTTGCAACTGTATGGCTTGACCGTCAATGTTAGCCAGCAGTTTGTACTCAGGGGTTCCATGAAGGTCCTTTGAAGAGTAGATGCCGGGCTTGTGGGTTTTAAGGGAGGAAGAAATGCGTAAATCTGCATAGCCAGACGGGACAACACCTCCGGTTGATATCTGCTCAAAAATGTCACTGCGAGTGCTGCTGTTACTGGCCTTTATCAATGCGGTACTGTTTGCACAACCGCTTACCACCATTATTGCAACCGTCGCCACAAACAAGGTAAGTTTTCTCATAACAGCTCCTATTCTGGTTATGGCGTAGCGTCGCCACGCCATTCGTTAAATTAGACAGACAAATCGCGGTTAAGCCCTACTGGTTGGCCCACATCTGTTATCAGCCGTCTATCTTGCGCACAGCCGGAGGGAACATAACCCCCTGTGTCAGGATAGTTGTCGCCTCGGAGGGGGCCGTTTAGGCCCGGTTTTCTGGCCTGGCGAGGCGGTGAGCGCAGCGAGCTCGCCGGTTTGATCAGGATCCGGAACCGGTAATATCCGGCGGCCTCCTTTTTTTCAACATCTGGGGGCAGCAAGGATCTATGATGACGTACACTGAAGGATTCAAGTCCAGCATGATTCGGAAGATGGCCTGCCCTAATGGCATCTCGGCCTCAGCTCTGGCCAAGGAAGTTGGTGTTCCCCAACAGTCTCTGTCGCGCTGGCTACGCAACGCAAATGTCGTTGATGAACCTGGTAACTCCTCAAACCCTAACGAACCAGGAAGAACAATGTCCCCCAAGCGCCCCCAAGACAAGTCTGCCGAAGAAAAACTCAAGATCGTCATGGAAGCCGAGACGGTAGCCGACGATCAACTTGGTGCCTTTCTGCGCCGCAATGGAATCCATGAGGCACAGTTACGTGAGTGGCGCGGCATGATGCTGTCGGGGCTTCAAAAACCAGTCAAGCCTTCCTCAAAGCCCTCAGGGGAAACTCGGAGGATTCACGAACTGGAAAAAGAATTACTGCGCAAAGACAAAGCATTGGCCGAGGCTGCCGCCATCATAATTCTCAAAAAAAAAGTCCAATCGATCTGGGGGGGCGAGGACGAGCCCACGGACAAGAAGAACGGCAGATGATTGGGCAACTTATCGAAGAGGCAACCATCTCCGGGGCCAGACTCGAAGCGGCCGTTGGCGCCATAGGACTGAGCATCCGCACGTACCAGCGGTGGAATCTCCAAGATAACGGATCAGATCGACGGCGTGGACCGGGTACCGATCCCTCAAACAAGCTCGTTCCGGCGGAGCGTCAGAACATCCTCAATATTGCAAATTCCCCTGAGTTTCGGGATCTTTCACCGAAACAGATCGTGCCGCAATTGGCTGATCAGGGGATATACGTGGCATCGGAATCAAGTTTCTACCGGGTGCTAAGAAACGAGGGCCACATGGCTCACCGGGAACCCTCCCGGCCTGCCACAAGTCGCAAGCCAAAAGAACATGTGGCTACTGGACCTTGTCAGGTCTGGTCTTGGGATATCACCTACCTGAAGAGCCCGATTCTCGGCCAGTTCTTTTATCTGTACCTGATAATGGATGTCTGGAGCCGCAAGATTGTAGCGTCCACGGTGTATTTGAAAGAATGCAACGACTATAGCGCAAGGCTGTTTCTAAAAACGTGTCTCAGCCTCGACGTCGATCCAGAGGGTATGGTTCTGCACTCCGACAACGGAGGCCCGATGAAAGGGGCAACGATGCTGGCAACTCTCCAGCACCTGGGCGTAGTTCCTTCCTTCAGCAGGCCGCAGGTCAGTGATGACAACCCTTACTCTGAATCGCTGTTCCGAACCATGAAGTATCGCCCCGGTTATCCCAGCCAGCCTTTTTCAAGTCTGGCAGCAGCACAGGTATGGGTCGATAGCTTCGTGGGCTGGTATAACACGGAGCATTTGCACAGCAGCATTCGTTTCGTTACCCCGGACGACCGCCACTTCGGACGGGAACAGACCATCCTGGCCGGCCGCCGGGATCTATATGAAAATGCACGTCTGAAGAACCCGAACCGCTGGTCCAGAAACATCAGGAATTGGGAACCAGTAGAGACGGTTTACTTGAACCCAGAACCGAAGATGGAAATCATACTTCTTGAGGCCGCATAATTTCAACTGAGGCGACAACTACCTTGACACTCGCCGATAAGGGCAACGGTTCCCAAGACAGAACATGTCATCACACGCAACACATCACTGTGTGTATGATGCTTAGAGGAACCAACCTGAAAAGTGAAAGAGGAAGGCATAGTGCTTAAAGCGCACTACTCCCATTGAGGGGCAAAGGACAGGTAATCCTTGCCGTTAGACGAGGATATGCGGGGGAACAAACGTAGGAAGATATACTTCAGGTAAGGCTTTGAAAGGCTCGAAGAAAAAGGACTGCGTTTCGAATCGGAAGCATTTCATCTCAATAAACGGCGAGGTGAGAGGCGACGCATGGCAGGGGCATTGGCAGAAGGAGTTGCAATGATCAGGTGTCTGCTCGGTCATGGGGCAGAGGGGGCACTGCTTCTCAACATCACTATAAACGGCGCAGTTCCCAGCACCTGCTACAACGGAAGGCTCAGTAGCGTGTGCGCTCCGGCAATAGCCGGTTACGGAAATGGTAAGTACCACCATCACCATGAGGAAGGATATGGTTTTTTGAATATAATGTTTTTTCATGCTTCCATCTATATGTCATAAACATTGGTGAGCCAAAATAACTAAAAAACACGAACAAATCAAGAATACTTTTCATTCCTTGCCGGCTTTTCCCGTGCAGCCGCATTAAGCAGGGCTTGGTAGATAATTTGCTTGGGAGGCAGTGATTAGGCGAATCTCGTAACGGGTCATGGGACCTGTAATTGTGTCATACTGAAAGGCGATTCTCGCCACGCTTCACGACCCTCATACACGAAACGAAAGAATTTGTGTATTTTGCTTGACACAAAATAGGCATCTAGATATCATCCCGCATTAAATTATGATAAATCCTACCTCCCTAAAATTCTTTGCTTCAATTCTCATCATGGCCCTTCTGATGGTTACGGCCAGTGGCGTTTACGAAAGTGCCCACGCCATGAAAAACTTGGTGTCAACGGCAAGCGATCAGGTAACCCAACCAGAGGTCTCTGATTCAAATCAGTGCCCTACTTGCCCTCCTGACCACAAGGATTGTCACGTTTGCATTAACTGTGTCTGCCATTCCTTCTTGACCATTCAGCCATTTCAATTTAGTTATACCCCTCCTGTTCTGGATCTCGTAACACCTGAACGATTCAAGTTTTTGCCTGAAGTCTATCTTTCCAAGTTTATCCCCCCACAAATACACGCCTAAAGCGCAGCGACGGGAGCAATTTGCCCTCATCTGAGGACCATGTATGCTTCTTCTTGTCGTATTGCGTCCGCAACCGTTCCAAACACTTCACTGAGACTACATAAGGAGGTTATTCCTTTGGGAACAACTGCATTTGCACGAGGAGCTTCGCTCTTGGTGCCAGGTATTTTCTGTATTTTGACGTCGACGTCAGTACAGGCAGACGAGCCGAGGCTGACGCTGCCCCAGGCAATTGAGTATTCGTTGCAAAATAATGGCGGCCTCAAATCATTTCGTGATGAAAAAGGTATCCGTGACGCTGGCAAGGTCAGGGCAGGTCTTTTGCCGAACCCCTCCCTTGAAGTGGAGGCGGGCACTGGCGCTCTGACCGGCAGCAGCGCTGAGAACAGCCTGTCGCTCGGGGTATCGCAGGAGTTTTTCCTGGCTGGAAAGCGCGAGAAGCGCCTGGCGATCGCCGAACGAGAGCTGGAGATGTACCGCTGGCAACTGGCCGATCAGGAAAGAGTGCTTCGCGAAGAGGTGAAGACGGCTTTCTATGATGTCGTTCTGGCTGAACAGCGGATTGCCTTGGCGGACCGCTACATCGTGCTCAACAGACAACTCCTCGATGTGGCCAAGGAGCGGTTGACGGCGGGTGATATCCCTGAACTGGAGATGAATCTGATCAAGGTTGAGTTAGCAAGAAGCGAAGGCGCCAAACTTGACCTTGCGAAAAGCCTGCTGCAGAGCCAGGCCAAACTATTGACGATTATGAGCCTCCCCCTCGGACAGCAACCCATCATTTCAGGGAATCTGGAGTCTGCAGCAAGCCTGACAAAGACACTGGCCGAGTTGAAACAGTTTGCACATGAACGGCGCCCTGATCTTAAGGCTCTGGGATCGGAAAAAAGCAGGGGTGAGTCGGACATCATTCTTGCCGAAGCTGAAGGAATTCCGAACCTTACGGCTGGCCTCGCTCTCACACGTGACACGACGGCCATTGACGTCGGCGGAGTGGAACACAAGGATACTGATTATATCGTAGGTTTGAGGCTGTCGATACCTATCCCGGTTTTCGACAAGAACCAGGCCGGCGTCCAGGAAGCCAGGGCCAAGCGGAACAGCACTGAAAGCCGTCTAACCGCCGCCATCAGGAGCGTTGAGCGGGAAGTCGAAACCGCCTACGCACGGGTTCAGAACGCTGACACGGTGCTTGGCCTGTACCGGATCGACATAATCCCCCAGCTTGAAGAAAACCTGAAATTGACCCGGGAAGCCTACCGACTCGGCGAGGTCGGCGTTCTGGCCGTCATTCAGGAGCAAAAGAAATTTTTCGAAGTCAACGAAGGCTATCTGACAGCGCTGCATGACCGGCAGGCAGCTCTCGTGAAGCTCGAATCGGCGGTGGCAATTGATCTTACCGGAGGTGTGCAGTGAACAAGAAAGGAATCATCATCGGACTCATCCTGACCCTCGCCTTGGGCGGCGGCCTCGTTTATCGATTCACCCACCTGAAAAGCGGCGGCGAGCAGGCCGAGCACGCGGGCGAAGCCGGCCACAAGGAAGAAAAGGCCGGCCCCGAGAAGGGGAAGGAGCACAAGGAAGAGAAGGAAGGGGCTCATGACGAGCACGAGGGAGAGGGCCACGTAAAAATGGCGGTGGAGACGCAAAAGCAAAACGGCGTCACCGTTGCCGCTGCTCAAAAACAGCGGCTAGGGGGTGTGATCAGCGCCACCGGCAAGGTGGAAGCAAATGCCGACCGAATCGCCCACGTCTCGCCCCGCATCTCCGGCAAGATCGTTGCCGTCAGAGCCTCCCTCGGTGACAGCGTCTCTGCAGGTCAGACCCTGGCTACCCTCGACAGCGTGGAACTCGGCGAAGCTATCAACCGTTATCACCAGTCAAAAACAAGGCTCTCCTTGGCCCAGTCGAACATGGACCGGATCAAGGCCTTGGTGGAGAAGAAAATTGCGGCACGCAAGGACATTCTGCAGGCCGAGACCGATTACAAGGTGGCACAGACCGAGCTGCATACCGACGAAGAGCGTTTGTCCCTGTACGGCGTCTCAGCTTCCGACCTTGCAGGGGACAAGCACAAAAGGCCCCTCTTGCCGGTCCGCTCCCCCATAGGCGGCATTATAACCGAGAAACACGCCATCGTCGGTGAACTCTCCGACCCCTCCAAGAGCCTTTACACCGTAGCCGACCTCTCATCGGTCTGGGTGCTTGTCGATATAAACGAAAAAGACCTAGCCAAGGTTCGCAGGGGACAGGGGGCCATTGTCAGCGTCGGCGCCTTTCCTGACCTGAAGCTCAAGGGGCGCATCGCCTACATCGCCGACCTGGTCGACGAAGCGACCCGCACCGTCAAAGCAAGGATCGAGGTAGCCAATCCGGGTCGCAAATTGAAGCCGGAGATGTTCGCCACTGTTGAACTTGCGCTGCCCGCCGACACACCACCGGTGCTGGCGGTTCCAGAGGACGCATTCCAGGAGTTGGAGGGCAAGAAGGTGCTCTTCGTGACCGAAAACGGCACCGAGTTCGAGCCCAGAAAAGTTGAACTGGGCCGCACATCAGGGGGCATGGCGGAAGTCGTTGCCGGCTTGAAGGAGGGCGAGCGGTACGCCGCCAAGGGATCGTTCCTGCTCAAGTCGGAAATGCAGAAGGGCGAACTAGGGGAGCACGGCCACTGATTCAGCCCCCACATAACTACACTACGAGGTGTTTTCATGCTTGATAAGATACTACGGTTCGCGCTTCAGCAGCGCTTACTGATCCTTCTGGCCACAGCCATCTTGATCGGCGCTGGCCTGTGGGCTATGAAAAAACTGCCTGTGGACGCCTTTCCTGACGTAACCAACGTTCAGGTACAGATCCTTACTCAGGCCGGCGGCATGGCCCCGACAGAGGTGGAGAAATTGATCACCTTCCCTATCGAGACTTCCATGGGAGGCCTGCCACGGCTGCACGAAATGCGGTCGCTCTCCAAGGTGGGGCTGTCTGTCGTGACCATCGTCTTCGAGGATGGCGTTGATATCTACTTCGCCCGGCAGCAGGTCTTTGAAAAACTGCAACAGGCCCGCGACCGGCTCCCTCGCGGGATCGAGCCCCAGATGGGGCCTGTCACTACCGGTCTCGGTGAGATCTACCAGTACATCCTGACCTCCGACACCGTTGACGCACGTGAACTGCGCTCCATCCAGGACTGGTTGGTGCGCCCGATCCTACGCACGGTCCCAGGCGTGACCGACGTGAACTCCTTCGGCGGCCAAGTCAAGCAGTACCAGGTTCTGCTCGATCCGGGCAAGCTGAAAAGCCTGAACCTCACGATTCACGATGTAATGGAGGCAGTCGACAGGAACAACGCCACGGTGGGGGCGGGTTACATTGAGCACCGGGAAGAACAGTACATGGTGCGTGGCATTGGACAGGCCCGCGGTGTCGAGGACCTGAAGGATATTGTTGTGAAGAGCACCGGCGGCACGCCGATTCATCTGCACGATGTTGCTGAAATAGCCATCGGCAACGAACCGCGCCAGGGTGTCACTACTTACGACGGAAAGGGTGAAACCGTGGCCGGCATCGTAATGATGCTGAAGGGCGCTTCCAGTCGCGAGGTTGTCGAAGGGGTTACCGACAAGGTCAAGATTATCGAAAAGGCCCTGCCTGAGGGAGTAAAGCTGACGCCTTACTATGACCGGACCGACCTGGTTTGGAAGACCATCCGCACCGTGACCACCAATCTCATCGAGGGGGGGCTGCTGGTCATCGCCGTACTTTTCTACTTCCTGGGGAATGTGCGAGGTGCCATCATCGTTGCACTGACCATCCCGCTTTCCATGCTCTTCTCGTTTCTTGGCATGCACTGGCTCGGGCTTTCTGCCAACCTGATGACCCTCGGGGCGATCGACTTCGGCATGATCGTGGACGGCAGCGTGGTCATGGTCGAGAACACGGTACGTCACCTTTCCGAGCGTAAAGAAGGCGAAAGCACCCGCCATGTCATCTACACGTCGGCGCTGGAAGTTGCCCGGCCGATCCTGTTCGGGGTGCTGATCATCACCATCGTTTATCTGCCTATAGTCACTCTGACCGATATGGAAGGGAAGATGTTCTCCCCGATGGCTTTCACGGTCGGTTTCGCCCTGCTGGGATCGCTGATCCTGACCATGACGCTGGTGCCGACTCTCTGCTCCTTTATGTTCAAGGGGAAGGTCGTTGAAAAAGACCCCTGGCTGCTGACCAAAATTCGTGAGAACTATCTTCCCCTGTTACAGCAGAGTCTGGGTAATCCGAAGAAAACATTGATTATCACTGGCACGGCCTTGGTCGCCTCCTTGCTTCTTATCCCCTTTCTGGGAAGCGAATTCCTCCCCACCTTAGATGAGGGGAGCATGACCGTGCAATCGTTTCGGCTGCCGTCCGTATCGGTGACTGACACGGTAAAGACGTCCGCCGCCGTAGAGAAGGTGATCAAATCCTTCCCTGAAGTGGAAAGTGTCGTGGCCCGAGCCGGACGGGCTGAGATCGCCTCTGACCCAATGGGGATCGACATCTCGGACATCTTCGTTAGTCTCAAACCGCGCAATGAGTGGACGACGGCAAAAACCAAGGATGAGTTGGTGGACAAAATGAGGGAGAGGCTGGAAAACATCCCCGGGATGACCTTTTCCTTCAGCCAGCCGATTGCCCTGAGGGTTGATGAACTTATCTCGGGGGTCAAATCACAGGTCGCCATCAAGCTCTATGGTGAGGACATGGAGATCCTCAAAGCCAGGGCCAATGAGATTGCTGAAGTCGTTAAGAGAATCGAAGGAGCTGCCGACGTACAAGTCGAAAAAGTATCGGGTCTGGCTTACCTGCAGGTTGAGATTGATCGTGCCGCTATATCCCGCTACGGTATAAACGTGGCAGACATCAACGAGGTGCTAGAACTAGCCTCCGGTGGCAAGGCCGTTTCGGAGCTTTTCGAAGGGCAGAAGCGGTTTGCCGTGGCGCTACGTTTCCCTACACACCTTTCGGATAATCCGGAAAAATTTGGCGAACTGCTGATTTCAGCACCCGACGGGGCTCGTATTCCTCTGAAGCAGCTGGCGAAGGTCAAGACCGAAGAGGGGCCGGCCCAGATCTCCCGCGAGAACGGTTCGCGCCGCATCGTCGTGGAGTGCAATGTGACAGGCAGGGACATCGGCAGCTTTGTCGCTTCGGCTCAGAAGGCGCTTGATACCGGGGTCAAACTCCCTGCAGGATACTATCTTGACTGGGGTGGACAATTCGAAAACCAACAAAGGGCCATGGCTCGTCTAGCCGTGATCCTTCCCATCTGCCTGGCGCTGATCTTCATTCTTCTTTTCTCGACCTTCAACAGTGTCAGACAGGCCTTCCTGATCATCCTCAACATCCCCTTCGCTCTGATTGGCGGAGTCATCGCTCTGTTTCTGCGTGGCTTGCCGCTGTCTGTCTCCGGTGCCATCGGCTTCATCGCACTGTTCGGGGTGGCGGTGTTAAACGGCATCGTCATGGTTTCCTACTTCAACAAGCTGCGCGAGGAGGGTCAGTCGCTGGACGAGGCCATTACCAACGGCGCTACCATCCGTCTGCGGCCAGTCCTCATGACCGCTCTGGTTGCGTCGCTAGGCTTCATCCCCATGGCACTCTCGCACGGCACTGGTGCAGAAGTGCAGCGCCCTCTGGCCACGGTGGTCATCGGCGGGCTGATAACCTCAACCCTGCTCACGCTTGTTGTGCTGCCGACCCTATACCGGTGGTGGGAGCAAAGAGCGGAGCTTAAACTCAGGCAACAGGAGGATTTCGAATGAAACAGATAATCGCGTACATAAAGCCAGTTGTTCTTGAGCGGGTAACTGAGGCACTCAGGCATACCGAAGGGCTGACCGGCATGAGCGTGATGGAAAACAGCGGATTTGGCCGCGGCTACGGTGCAGGTCGCCAAGGAGATGACAACCAGATCAACTATTTCATCAGAAATATGCGTCTTGAAATCATGGTCCCTGACGCCATTGTTTGGGAGGTGGTGGATGCCATCCGCCAGCAGGCTTGGACCGGCGAGCACGGCGAAGGAAAGATTTACGTCATTGACGTTGTCGAGGCTGTGCGGATACGAACCAACGAGAGGGGCGACGCGGCGGTCTAACTGCGGAGGAGTGTTTTATGAAAAGACTCAAGTTGTTGGCATTGATAATCATCTTGACGGTGCTGAGCGGTTGCGCTGAAAGTTCCGCGCTGATTAGAGCGAGCAGCACAAGCCTGCGCACCGACGTTTTCGGTGAATTGAGCAGCGGGAGCCCTGTTCCACCGGGGTTCACTAAAATGCGCTTCGCTGCCACGCTGAAGACTCATAAGCCTGGCATCTATTCCGCAAGGGACATTCATGGAACCCCGGATTACAAGCTGCTTCTGAACGTCGACGGCCAGGCGGTACTGCTGCAAGGAACCTTGCATTTGGAAAGTGATGGTATCAGGTACATGTTCAGCAAGGATCTGCTCCTGAGGGCAGGGCGGCACACGGTTGTTGTGGCACTTCCGGAAGATGAAGTCGCCGTAAAAAGGGAGGTAACCCTGGTTGAAGGAGAGGCGAGCAGCCTGATCGCGGAACCGGTGTACGGCAAGGTCCCAGGCAAAAGGCGGCCAAGCGCCTACAGCGGGACCAGCTTTGAGGAAGGGATCAAAGGGATCAGGTTAAAGTTCAACGACCGGTACAATTAGCCCCTAGCTGGCAGGAGAGGACATGCGTCCCTCCCGCTCAGATGCAAGAAAGCTCACTCTCGCTGAATTTTTCGGCATTCGTTTGAATGCTCAACCGTGGAGATTACTTCAGAGCAAAACCCATGCGAACTCAATTGATTAGGACAATATCGGCAATCATGCTTTTCACCATAGCTACAATGTTCTCCGGGATGTCTCCCCTTATTTTCCTTACGAGATCGGTGAACATTCAGGCTGGTGGCAACCACTGCAACACAGACGCAGCTCAGGGCTGCCCTCTTGCTTGTACAAAAACGGTCTGTCCATTGTGTGTTTGTGTCATCGGTGATGCCTTGCAACCAATTGACGTTTGCGCCACTTTGCACTCTACGGAATTTCAACGCCTGGACATTCAGCAGCCGATCCCTGGCCCATTCGTGGACGAGATCTTTCACCCTCCGAGATTCTCGAAATATGCTTGATAATGCCTGGAGACACTAGCTCTAGATACGGCTGATAACTTAAAAGGAGGCTACACCATGAAGAGATTGACAATGTCTGTATTTGCTGTCGTTGTTGCACTTAATGCAGGGACTGCTTTTGCCAGTGGAGAGGTACAAAGCAAGAATGACTGCCTTCTTTACGGAAAGAACTGTCCTAATGTATCGCTTAGTCTGCCCGAGCGGATAGCTAAATTGAGTATAGAGATCACAAAAGGCGAAAAGGTGTATACGCCAGATGAACTGAAAAGGCTTGAATTACGACTGAAAGAGGACAACCAAACCATGAATGAATTGCAAAGGGGCGGACACTAGCAATGAGAGCACGATCTCTCACAGCACCAAACGAGTAAAGCGCATCATTTCCATATTCCGCCATATTTAGTTAAATTCAAAAGGACCGCGACTCTTCACTAGGTGTTGCGCTTCACATATTTGTTATGGGCACACCCTGTCCTCCTCGGGGGTGTGCCGCTTTTTTTGAACGGGCCTCATTTACATCAATCATTTTATTTTCCATCTCACGAAGTGTCATAGCGTTAATTTAGCCTTAAGATTTTGAAAATATGGCCGATATTCATACACATGCTGCTAATTTATGAAAGTCACCTGGAGGGTTTTATGAGATTAGTGAGAGTTTTGCCTTTTTTAGTTTTCTCTGGCTTGCTTCTTTTGACTGGCCCAAGCTTTGCCGAAGAGATTAAGAAGATACAAGACAACTCATTTCTGCTAGAGGAGGCGTACAACCAGGAGGATGGCGTTATACAGCACATCCAAGTATTTCAGTACCTGAAGAAATCAAAAGACTGGCAATATTCCTTTACGCAGGAATGGCCCGCTCCAAAGCAGGCCCATCAGCTCTCTTACACCATCCCAGTAGCGCATTTAGACGGCGATGACACCACCGGTATAGGCGACGTGCAGCTGAATTATCGCTATCAGGCAATAATGCAGGACCGGGTGGCTTTATCTCCTCGCCTTTCGCTAATTCTCCCTACGGGTGATCACAAAAAGGGGCTTGGAACCGATACCGTTGGCTACCAGATCAATATCCCACTGAGTGTCGAGTTATCGGACAAAGTTGTAACACACTGGAATATGGGAGCGACGTATACTCCACGGGCAAAGGATATTGCAGAAGAGCGGGCAAATATTCGAGGTTTCAATTACGGAGCCAGTCTAATTTACCTAGTTAACGAAAATTTTAACCTTATGTTAGAAACAGCTGGAACCAGCGTTGAAACTTTCCCGGTCAACGGTTTGTCAGCAACTGAGAGTACTTTTTTTATTAACCCGGGAATGCGTTTTGCGATCAATTTCAGATCAGGGTTACAGGTCGTTCCAGGTTTTTCCATCCCCATAGGAGTCGGTCCTTCTGAAGGTGAATACGGAGGACTTTTGTATCTGTCTTTTGAGCATCCGTTATTTTAGTTAAGCGTCCTGTTTTGTTCTGAATGGCCTGGCAAATGCGCCGTAACGAGATGAGTTTGCTCCTGCATCAGGCTCTAAATTCTCGATTGCATCGGGCTTTAATTCCTAATTGTTGTTGGCATGAGCGCCCTTCCGCTCCGCCTCGATGTCGAGGTACGTCAGCCTGAGTGCCTCGTCGAAGTTAAATTTTCTGCCGCCGAACGAGACTATGAAATTGTCCGCCCCATGCTCGGTTCGGAACGAGAGCATTATCTTGCTTCCACGGCATTCGGCCGCATTGTCGTAACGGACCCACCAGCTTTTTTGCGCGTCTGCGAGTTTATGATCATTGTAGTCGGCCGTCAGTATCCGCTTCGGTTGCCGCCCCGGCTGTTCAACAAGGTCCGCCAGGAGGCAGTGGAGGCCGCACTCCGCACGCCTCGTCCCGTCACTGTATTCGACAGTCATGCGAGTGTGAGCACAAACCTTTCTGCTCATGCCACAATGGAGGCATTCCGGATACTGCACCAAATCCTTCGGTGTTAGCTTGCCAAAGGCGTAAGTAGCCACAAACACCAGAGCCATAATGGCAACCGTCGTCTTCAATTTTGTTTTCATAAGCGGCTCCTGCTTGTCACATTAATTCCATCATGGTTTTATCGAACAGCTCCTGGGTAATCTCACCGACTACAACTTTCTTTGCTACGCCATGTCGGTTGATGAAAAAGGTCGTCGGGACTGACTTAACTCCATATTTTTTCGCAGCAATCAGGGCCGGGTCCAGAAACACCGGATACGATAATTTCAATCCCCTGGCAAATACCTCCACGAGGGCTTTGGGGTTCCCCATGTTTATGGCAAGAACCGCCAGGCCTTTGTCTCTGTATCCTTTACTGAGACTATCCAGTTTCGGCATCCCCGCGACACACGCTCTGCATCCGGTAGCCCAGAACCTTAGCACTACAGGTTTACCTCTAAAGTCGGATAATTTAACTGTTTTTTCGTTCATGTCCAGCACACTTATTTCAGGTGCTGGTATACCGGTTTTCCAACTCTGCTCTTTGGCACAGCCTCCAATGACGAAAGCAGCAAGCACTGTGACCACCCAAATTGTAGCAAAGCTTGTAAATCCTGTTTTCGGTCTTTGCATGCTACTGTACCTTTCCATGCTGCAATCTGACGGTTCTGTCTGAGAATTCAGCCAATTCGGGGTTATGGGTTACCAGTATAATAGTCCTCCCCTCGCCATGGAGTTCCTTGAAGAAATCAAGGATGATCTCTTCGTTCGCTTCGTCTAAGTTGCCGGTCGGCTCGTCTGCCAAGATGATGGCGGGTTGGTTGATGAGCGCCCGGGCGATGCAAACCCGCTGCTGCTCCCCCCCGGACAGTTGGGAAGGGAGATGGCCGATCCGGTGCGACAACCCGACCCGCTCCAGCACTTCCGCCGCGTCGCCCCTGTCGATCATGCCGTGGTAGTACTGGGCCAACATGACGTTCTCAAGCGCGGTCAAGTAAGGGACCAAGTGGAACTGCTGGAACACCAGGCCGATCTTCTCCCGCCGCACCACTGCGCGCTCCCGCTCGTTCACAGTTGAGGTATCGACCCCGTCCAGGATGTAGCGCCCCTCGCTTGGGGTGTCGAGCAGCGAAAGGAGATTCAGCATGGTGGTCTTGCCGGAGCCGGACGGCCCCATGATGGAAACCCATTCCCCCTCCCGGACCTGCATGTTGACGTCGTCCAGCGGCGTGACGCTGCCGTACCTCTTGGTCAAACCTATTGTCTCAAGTACTATTTTTTCCATTTGTCTTCCCCTTAATAAGTCCGAAACATCGGAAAGCTGAGCAAATCACATGAGCGGAGTGCACGCGCCGCTAGATCTAGTCCTCTTTCAGCACCTGGGCCGGCACGACCCTTACCGCCATCCTAACAGGCAATGCCGCTGCCAGAAGCGAGGCGGCTATCGAGGGGATCAGCGTCACGGGGAGCACTATCATGCGAAACGATATGAAGGAGCCGAAGACCGCCTGACCCAGCGCCTGTGCAAGGAGGAAGCCTAAAATCATCCCTGCCGCCACCCCCGCCAGCCCGATGGTCAGGGTCTCGGAAAGAAACTGCCGCACGATATCTCTGTCGTCCGCGCCGATCGCCTTCATCAGACCGATCTCGCGGGTGCGCTCGGAAACGATGGCGATCAGGGTGGTCATGACGCAGAGGGTGGTGACTGTCAGGATGATCACAGCGATGATCGCCATGAGCCCCTTGATCTTGTCCAGGATCTTGCCGTCCGAGTGGGACACCTTGCGGATCGGCTTGGCGTCCAGACCGGGGAACTTCGCCTCCATCCGAGATGCCAGAGCGTCGATGTCGGTCCCCTCGGTGACTATGCTCAGCATGGCATGATTCACCTTCCCCTGCTGCCCCAATATCCTGCCAGCCAGGGCGAGGTTCACGAAGATCTGTTCGTCCTCGGCCTGCCCGGTCTCCGCTATCCCCTTAATGACCAGGCTCTTCTGAAAGCCGGTCTCGTTCCTGATGACGTTGACACTGTCCCCGACCTTCAGTTCCATGTTCTTCGCCAGGGTTTTGCCGATCATGCAGGAATCCTCGTCGAAGTCGACGCTGATCCATTTCCCCTCCACCTGCCAGTAGGGAGAGAGCTTCTTCAGACCGGCGAAATCGACACCCGCCAGCACGGCATTGCCCAGATCGAGCCTTACCACCCCGTAGATATAGGGGGATGCGCCGATCAGCTTGTCGGCGGGGACCAACCCGACCGATTCCTCGATGATCGAGGCCTCGGCGGTCCGGCTCGCCGAAGTCACCTTCGGCCCGATGAAGAAGTTGGCACCGTAGGCCCGCAGCTCCCGGCTCATCTTGGCGGAAATGTCGAAGTAGACGCTGGATAGCGCCGTGATGATGGAGGCTCCTATCATGATCGAGAAAAAGGTAATGGAGACCCGGTTCTTGCGGACCTTCAGGGACTTGAATAATATCTGCAGGAACATCCGTCCACGTGTCATGTTCGCCCCCTTAACGTCTGCCATGGAGCACCTCCGCCGGGTAGAGCCGGGTGATGAGCCTGGACGGCATCAGGGAGCCGGCAAGGGCGATAAGCACCGATATGGCGACGTTCACCGGAATGACCACCCAGTTAAAGGAAACCAACGAGCCGAATATGGAGAGCCCGATGATCTGGGAAAGCCCGGCGCCCACCGCACATCCCAAGAGCCCGCCAATGACGCCGACCAGAGCCGCCTCGCTCAGAAACAGCAGATACACCTCCCGGTCGGCGGCACCGAGCGCCTTGGTGAGTCCGATCTCCTTGGCCCGCTCCATGATGGTGGTCACCATCAGCGACGAGATGCCCAGACCGGAGGCGATGAAGGCGGCGATGGTCACCACGATCATCAGGAGCTGAATCTTGTTGATCACCGCACCCTCGCTAGCCGCCACCTGCCAGATCGGTCGGGCCGCGATGTTGGGGATGATCTCCTCAATCTGGTGGGTGATGGCGCTCACGTATGCGGTGCAGTACCAGCGGTCGTACTCAAGCGAATCGAGGGCCTCCGAGCTGCGCCTGGCCTTGCGCGACAGCTTGTCCTCGGGGACCGTGAGGGCGCTCACGCTGACCGACTGCACCTTACCCTCCAGCGTGGCCAGCTTCTGCACCGCAGACAGGGGGGCGACCAGGGCGGACTCCTCGGAGCCGCCGGTCGTGAGGATTCCCTTTATGGTAAAAAGTTCCTCCCTCCCGCTCTCCCCAGCCATCCTCAGCTTGACGGCGTCGCCCTGCTTCAGGTTCAGCTCCCTTGCGATCTGCGCGCCGGCCAGCACGGCGGCACCGTCATCCTCGGTCGGCCACTCTCCCTTCACCTGCCAGTATGGGTTGATCACCTTCACCCCGATGCGGAACTCCTCGTTGCCTGCGACCGCGACCGGTTTGTCGAAGTTCGTTCCCAGCAGAGGAACCCGCTTTTTCGTCCCCGCCATTTCAGCGCTGACCTTAAGAAAAGGGGCGTATCCCACGATGTTGTTGGCCCAGAAAATCTCCTTGATCTTCGGCAGTTCCTTTTCGTCGATCAGGACCTGACCCTCCAGCGGATTGTAATCCACACCGCCGATCTCGAGGGAGATGTTCTCGCTTTTGGGGACGAGATTGATATTGGCGCCGTAGGATTTCATCTCCTTCGACATCTTGTCACCCACATCGATGGATATATTCATCAGTGCGGTGATGAGGCTTGCTGCCAGCACAATGGTTGCCGTGGCGAGAGCCTTTCTCCTCCAGCCTTTCACGAAAGACTGTCTGAGCATGAGAAAAAACATTGCAATGACCTCTCTTTTTAATTCTGTAGGAGCGGCATTCCTGCCGCGATGACTCTTGCGATAAGCGCACTGCCGCCCGGCGAGCCCGATCCCCGCCCTGTCCCTTGAAACAGGGAATGTTAGGGCTCCTCCCCTTTCAAGGGGGAGGACGGGAGGGGGGGGTGCTTAGCTGCCTGTCCCCTGGAATCCCTGCACCCGGTAGTACCTGGTCTGCTGCTCTCCGACATAGGTCTCAGGCGACTTTTGGAACTTCTCCCCCGACTCCTCGGATTCGAAAAAGTAGGTTCTCCCCTTGTACTCGTGACGGAAAGGCGCCTTGGTATTATCCAGTTCTTTGCCGGTCACCGGATCCTTTACCTTCCTCGCAACCACTTCGCTGAAGTATTTTGCCCCCTTATCCAGCTCTTCGACGCTGAGAACCACCTGATCCGCTTCGATGGTGTGGACCAGCGGAATCGGGTTGCATCCCCCGGCCTTGCCGATGGAAGGCAGGAAGATCCTGACGTTGCAGGCGATGCAGATTACTTCGTTTTTTTCCTGGATGTACCCCATGTCGCCGCAGAGCATGCAGGCGTCGTAAACCACCCCAATCTTGCTGCTCAGCCCCATGGAGCGGTTGATCAGAAAGAAGCGGACCACATGCCCGTCATCGGTGACTATGGCATAGCGGTGCAGTTTGCCGTCCTTTACCTTATCGATGCTGATCTTGATCAGACCGGCGGCGTCGGGGGTCATAATGGTCGGCTGCGAGATTTTGATCGGGCGCGAGGCGTAAAGGTCATAATAGAGGCAGACGGCTAAGATAACGCCGACGCAGGCGAGAGCTGCCTTGAACCAGCGCATCTCCAACAGGACTAGGCTGCGCGCCTTTCTCCGCTCCGCCTTCTGCATCTGAGCCAATTCCTGTGCCGCGACCGCTGGTCGGCGGGAAAATAAGACCGCGGCGAAGGCGGCAATAAGGAGTGCCTGTACATATGGAAGCACGTACAGGTACTTGGTCACCTTGGCCACGAAAGACAGGCGCATGCTGGTGAGGGCGATCAGTTCCAGCCGCATCAGCCCGAGCATTACCTCGGCGCACCACTGCAAGGCAAGGAGCAGGGAGGCGAACAGCACTATCGCACAGATAATCCTGGCGCCGCTTTTGCTGGCGAGATGGGAAGTCAACGGGATGAGAACTGCGATCAGGCTCAAGCCGCAGAGCACACCGCCTAAGTTGAGGATCAGTTCCGTGTTGAGTACGGTAACCACTGAGAGGGCCTGTTCTGCAAGGTGCACCATGAATGAAAAGCTGGCGGCGGCACCCAGTGCGGCAATGAAGAAGAGCGACGCCCCCCATTTGACCTTGAGCAGCAGCCCGGGCCGTCTATCGGAAAGAAAGAGGGTGGCCGCGTTACCAAAGGCCGCAAGGATGGCGCAGCCGAAAAGGGTGGCACGTGCCGCCGTCAAGATCTCCAGACGCAGGGAGACGGGGTAGACCACGGCGCCGGCCAAAAGTCCGGCCGCCAGACAAACCAGGACCGGACGAACCGTCTTCGCCCCGCGTACCGGACTCCAGAGGGCCAGCAGGGCCCCGGTCATCAGGGACAAAGCGATAAAGGCATGAATGAAATGAACCAGATAGGAAAGCATCATCTTCTCCATATGCGGCTTTATTGATCCGGCAACTGAACCTGGCAGGCACAGGCAACGTGCCATGGAGGGACCTGCCGTCCTCCCCTGCCGCGACAGGTTCATTCACCGGAGCAATAAAACCTCAAACAACTATGCGAGTCCCCTCCCGACGGAAGGGGACTCGCTCTTTGGTTCATGGAAAACCGCAGCGAGTTTCGCTAGGGCACTTACTTAAGCGGCACGAATTTGAACTTGAAATCGACCGCGAAGGGCTGGAACCACTTGCCCACGCCGGTAGCCGTATCGGTGTGACGGCCGAATCCCTGTTTTGAGGGGTTGTCGATGTGAAAGGTCACCTTGTAGTTTCCTGCGCCCATCATCTTGATGTTGCTGCCGTAGTGGGGTCCGTCCTTAGCCACCATCGGCATGAAGGTCCCCTTTTTTGTGGCTCCGGTATCGAGGTTTGCCAAGTCATAGCTTACAGTCAGGTGGGGTATCCACTCGCCCGCACCAAACCCGTTTTTATTCCCTGGGATGGCGTGAATGTCGGCTTCGAGATGGATATCCGCCTGAGAAGCGGGGAGGTCGGTGCCCCGCGGCTCCATGTCGATGGGGAGCAGATAGACCGCAGCGATGTTCATTCCGTTGATGTTCTTGCCCACCGCGTCGATGGGATACTCCTTGATCCTCTCCGCCCAGCAGGGCAGCGCCGCGACACCCAGCAACCCCACCAGCACACTTACTGCAAGAAACTTTTTCATACTTCCTCCTTTTGTGATGTCAGACTTCAGATCTGGATAGTTTTATTTTGGTCCCTCTGAAGGACCGGTACTGTTACTCTCAGGGTCACTTAAACTTCGCCGGCCGCTCCTTTTACCAGAGCGACAGACATCTACCCTTCGGCCTTCTGCGCAGCCAGGACGACGCGCTGCTTGGCCATCACAACCAGGGCGACCAGTGCCGACAGAACCATCAGCAGCTGCGGCACCAGGGTCTGCAGGTAAGGGTGAACCCCCATAAAGCCGACGCTGGGCACCCAGGAAACCAAGGTTGACTGGACCATCTTCGCCTCGATCAGCTCCATCATGCCATTGCCTACGAAGACGAAGGCCATGTAATAGAGCAGGACGCCGGTGCACAGGAAGAAGGGGCGTATGGGGAGTTTCAGGGCGCCGTAGCGCATCCCCAGATAGATCGCGACAAGCAGCACCGACCCGGCCACGAAACCTCCCGCCACCGCGGTGAGCCCTGACGCAGAGGCGCCTGAAGCAAGTGCCTGGTAGAACAGCACGGTCTCCGCCCCTTCCCGGTAAACCGCAAGAAAGGCCGCGAACCAGAGCGTCTTAAGCGACCGGGAACTCAGCGAGTCCCCCACCTTCTCCTTGATATAGCTGGCCCACTTCTGGGATTCAGCCTTGGAGATCAGCCAGTAGCTCACGCTGAACAGTACCAGGGAGGCGAGCAGCATAGTCCCCCCCTCCAGAGCCTCCTGGCTGGCCGCGGAGATCTTGAATACCCACTTAACCAGGAGCGCCGTGAGCAGACTCAGCACCAGGGCGGCGATGCACCCGTTGTAGATTACCTTCAGCTTGTCGCGGTTGCCGCTCTTAACCAGATAGGCGATGATCGCCGTGATGATCAGGATCGCCTCGATTCCCTCCCTGAGGATGATCATGAGCGAGTACAGGAACAGGGCCATCGGGGAATCGGTGCCGCCACCCAGCATCTCGGCCGCTTTCTGGAAATCAACCTTCAGGGCGGCAAAGTTACCCTGGACCGTCTCCACGGGCACACCAGCCTTCATCTGGCTGATGATCATGTTGATGTGCCCTTCCATTTTGGCCTTGAAGTTGGCGTCGCGCGCCCCGATCTTCCCTTCCATGCCGCTCGCTTCGAAGATGTCGAAGTAAACGTTCTGGACCAGTTGCACCGCGCCCTGCGCATCCCCGTTCTGGTAGAGATCGATGGCCTTCTCGATCTCGGAGAAGATGCCAGCGTTGACCTTGCCCCAGTCTTTATCACCGGCCTCCGACGGGGACTGGGCGGCCACCTTTTCAGCACTGGCGCCGTCAACAAGCGGCAGCCCCGACAGGTCATCGCTCAATCCGCTGACCAGGGCGTTCATCTGCGTTTGGACCTTTTCCGGAGCGGCGCCGCTTTGGATCATGCTGGCGATCCCGGTGAACCCGGCGTTGTTCTCGTAGTCCTTCTTCAGGGACTTGTGGCGTCTGACGGCGGTTTCGAAGAGAGAATTCTTGTAGTCATCGTACTGGGCCTGGATGACTAGGTCCGCCGCGCTCTTGGCATCCCCCTTGCGGTATGCCTCAAGAGCCTTGCCGAGCGTGGCCTGGATGTTGTCAAAGGATTGCTGCCAGACCGGCTCGACAGAATCCGCGCCACCCTTCCCCTGCGTCCCCTGCGTCCCCTGCTGCGCCGCCGCGTCGTCCGAGCCTTCTGCAACCAGTTCGAACCCCCCTTTCAGCTTGGCGGTGGTGCTCCTCAGGTCGCCCATGAAAACAGCGATCTTCTTCTCGATCGCCTCAGCTGGCTCCTTGTCCACGATCATCTTGCGAATCAGGATGAACTCCTGCTCGAGCTCATAGTTTTTCTTGGCGGATACGTTGATCCGGATCGGCCCCTCAAGGTTCTCAAAGACCTCTAGATAGGCCGATTGCGCCTTTAATTTCGCATCCTCCGTCTTCCCTTTCTTGTACAGGTTGAGCGAATCATTGAGAATGCCCCCTATTTCGTCGACCATCCCCTTATAGTTGGGCTTCTCCTCCGCCCGAACCTCAGACATGGACACCGTTAGCATCAGTGCAGCTACCACAAGGGCAACGCTCGCAGCCTTCAACATTCGCAAACCTTTCTTCATATTCGCCTCTCAGAGCTTGATTTCATGCTGTGCTACACCATATAAGGCTGGCAAAGGCGATGCCCCCTTCCGGCTTGGGAAGGGGCATCGCCCAATGTGTCTAGCGCTTCAGCGGAATCCGCTTCGTCCAGTCGTAGTTGAATACCAGCATGGCGTAACCGTAATCTACGTCCTTGTCGCTGCCGGTGGCATCGCGGAAGAATTTGCCGGTGAAGAAACGGTCGTAGCCGACGATAAGCGAGTAATCCTTGCTCATGGAATAGGTCAGGGTGA
>Ga0209212_1001427_pt1 | contig 38866 bp, 34 predicted proteins | sample RifGroC2_FD_183996 | JGI IMG/M metagenome (GOLD analysis project Ga0209212, IMG submission 183996) | Groundwater microbial communities from Rifle, Colorado, USA - Groundwater C2 (SPAdes) (version 2) | ecosystem: Environmental > Aquatic > Deep subsurface > Groundwater | place: Rifle, Colorado... | reverse complement strand
TGCTTAACCCTTCTTCTTTATGAATGCGCCACATGCCTTCACAGAAACCTGACGCACTCATTCCATGATCAGCGTGGAAGCAATGAAAGATCGTGATGGCCTAAAATCAACGATCTCGTTGGGACATGCAGGAAGCAGGGGGATGGGCAGATCGTGGCTTCGGGCTGCGAAATAGTAAGCCCAAGAATAGCATCCAACACTTCCATGGTAGGAGTAGCTAAACGCTCCAAGGATGTCCATCTACCTTACGGCCATTGCTCGCTATTGCAGAAAAACCTTTGCGAATTTATGTCGTACCTACTGACAGGGGTCACGTGTGACCACCGAGGCCACCCCGATCTTTGCCCCCCGATCTCCTCGGCAAAGGCCACAGAAGCCGCGAAGAAATCGCGAGGATGCCCCGGGACGGGCGATCACTGCCGGAGATGATGCCCTCTCCCTTGTAATGACACCCATACGAGGGAGGGACGGCGCAACGATGACTATGAAATAGGACACCCGGAGACAAGATCAGTATCATCTGGCATGGCATGAAGTGAAACCGGATCATCCGGCGTAGGACAGAAACCCTGGGGCGGAGTCCCTGGGGTTTTTGTGGGGAGAAAATTTCAATAGTGGCAAAATAGTGGCAAATACTTCCATGCAAAGAAACGGGGGGCTAACCTCGATCAGGCTAACCCCCTATTTTTATTTGGCTCCCCAGCGCGGACTCGAACCACGGACCCGATGGTTAACAGCCATCTGCTCTACCGACTGAGCTACTGGGGAAAATCGGTTTCGGAGGGCCTTCATAGTATAAGAAACAGAGATTGTCAATACAAGTCTTGACGTCCGGCGAAAATAGAGGCTTCTTTTTTTTCCGCGATTTATAGGTTGACAGGGAATCGCCCGCTCGTGTTACAATAGAAATTGAAGATTCGGGAAGGACCATTTTTTCACGGGATTCATCATCCGGGGGTTGAGATACGATATGAAGGGAAACCAGAGAAGCAAAGAGCTCGCGGAAAAGGAAAGCACTCCGGGGGGACAAAAGGAGCTGGAGGATGCGGTCCTAAAAACCGGCCTGTGCACGGGCTGCGGGGCCTGCGTCAACCTCTGTCCGTACCAGGCGGTCTACCGCGACAGAATAGTGACACTCCACCATTGCGATCTGACACGGGGGAGGTGTTACGACTTCTGTCCGCGGACCCCGGCGGACCTGAATACCCTGCAAGAGGCGTGTGATGTCGGCGACGATCTGACGCCGGAGATCGGGGCGGTCGGCGGATTCTTCATCACAAGGGCTGCGGACGAGAAAATCCGACGCCGGGCTCAGCACGGCGGAACCGTATCCACCCTGATTGCGCTGGCCCTCCGGGAGGGATTGATCGATGCCGCCGTTCTCGCCGGGGAAGGGGAGGGATTGCTTCCCCAAGCCGTCACCGTCAGCGATCCCGAAATTGCCGTCGGGCAGGGAAAGAGCCGTTTTGTCGTTTCTCCGACTGTCGCCGAGTTCAACCGTGTGAACCGCACGGATTGTCGTCGGATCGGCGTTGTGGCGACTCCCTGCCAGGCGCTGGCCCTCGCCAAGATGCGCACCCAGACTGTAAAGGACACGCAGAGTGGAATCGAGAAACTCCAGCTCGTTGTGGGTCTTTTCTGTGGGTGGGCCCTCTCCTGGCGGAACCTCACCGCCCTCCTCGAAAAGAAAATGGATATTGCCGCGATAACCGGGATGGATATCCCGCCCAGTCGATACCACACCCTCGAGGTGTACACCAAAAAAGGAACCGTTCGGGTTTCTCTCGACGAGGTCAATTCCTGTGTACGGGAATCCTGTCGTTACTGCGGCGATATGACAGCTGAATTCAGCGATCTCTCCGTGGGGTCGGCCCGTCTTCCGGAGGGCTGGGATACGGCCCGCTTCTGGAACCAGGTTGTCGTGCGGACCAAGCGAGGAAGCGATCTTCTGGAGCTGGCACGCAGCAAGGGGGTTCTCGAATTCAGGGAGGTTCCGGCGGGAAACCTCGATAAACTGAAAGCCGCCTCCGTGAATAAAAAAAGAGCGGCGGCGAGCCATCCCTCCGGTCCGAGAAGTGTTGTTGATAAGAGGGGACAGGCGGGATGAATCGCCCGTAAAAGTCTGAGGCGGAGGAGCGAATGTCGATCGACAAGCAGCAAAGGGAAGGGGCCGAGGTCCTTCTTATGGGTAACGAGGCCATTGCCCGCGGCGCCCTGGAAGCCGGGGTGCAGGTGGCCGCCGGTTATCCGGGCACGCCTTCATCGGAGATCATTGAGACCCTTTCCCGCTTTGCCGAGCCGGGGAAGCTCTATGTGGAATGGTCCGCAAATGAAAAGGTAGCCATGGAGGTCGCTGCGGCAGCCTCCTTTTCGGGGCTCCGGTCGATGTGCGTCATGAAACAGAACGGCGTCAATGTGGCCTCCGACTTTCTTCTCCACCTGACCGGATCGGGGACAAGGGGAGGGATGCTCCTGGTCACCTGCGATGATCCGGGGGCCCTCTCAAGCGTCAACGAAGGGGAATCCCGCCATTTTGCGCGGCTCATGGAAATCCCACTCCTTGAACCGGCGGACTTCCAGGAGGCGAAGGAGATGATGCCCTGGGCCTTCACACTGTCGGAAGAGATCCGGAACATCGTCATGGTCCGCAGCGTGACCCGGATGTCCCATGCCAGCGGGAATGTCGTCCTCGGGGCGCTGCCGCAACCCGGAGGGAAGGGCGAATTCCTCTGCGACGGGAAGATTTCAGATCCCGAGCGGGGACCGGTGATCAGCGCCCCCGTGGTCGAGAAGCACCGCCTTCAGCAGGAGAAGATTCGGAAGGCGGCGGCGATCTTCGAGACGAGCCCCTTCAACGCCTATACCGGACCCGAGCGACCCGAGCTCCTCATCATCACGAGCAGCGCCTGCCGGCTATACAGCGATGAGGCCGTCTCGCTGCTCGGGGCCGAAGGCCGGGTGGGCATCCTCAAGCTCGGGACGACATGGCCCATCCCGCCTGCATATGTGAAAAAGCACCTCACTACGACCGAAAAGGTCCTGATTGTCGAGGAGGTCCTCCCGTTCCTCGAGGAGCAGGTCAAAATCCTCGCCGCCGAGCAGGCGCGGGAAATCGGCATCAAGACCTTTTACGGCAAGAACGACGGGACACTGCCGATGACAGGCGAACTCAATCCCGACCTTGTGGCTGCCGCCATTGGGAGGATTCTGGGAATCGCACCTGCGACGTTTCCGGCGGTCTATAACGAAAAGCTCCGGAGTCTTGCCGGTGTTGTCCCACAGCGCGAGCAGACCTTCTGCCCCGGATGTCCCCATCGCGCGACTTACTGGAGCATCCGCGAGGCGCTGCAGCGCGACGGCCGCAACGGGTTTGTCTGCGGCGACATCGGCTGCTATGCGATGGCGGTCCTCTTTCAAGCAGCCGGTTTTCATACCGCCAAGACCCTTCACGCGATGGGATCGGGGATAGGGCTTGCCTCCGGATTCGGTAAACTGGGATCATTCGGCATGGACCAGCCGGTCCTGGCTGTCTGCGGCGATTCGACCTTCTACCATGCGGCCATTCCCGCGCTTATCAACGCCGTCCATCAGAATGCGAACGTCATCTTTATCGTTTTAGACAACAGCGGAACGGCAATGACGGGATTCCAGTCTCACCCGGGTCTCGCGGTCAATGCCATGGGGGAAGCCGTCCCGATGGTCGATATCGCCGCCATCTGCGGGTCGATGGGAGTGAAGGTAGTTAGCGGAGACCCCTTCGCCCTGCGCCAAACGCGGGAAACACTGAATCGCCTTATGGAGGAGAGGGGCGGCGTAAAAGTGCTGATCCTGAAGCAGTCCTGCGCCCTTTCACCTGAAAAGAAAGGAAAGAAACAGTATCTCGTGCGGGTGGACGAGCATCTCTGTCGGGGGGACGCCTGCGGATGCAACCGTCTATGCACAAGGATCTTCCGTTGTCCGGGGCTTCTCTGGGATCGGGAGAAGGGGAAGGCGCGGATCGATGAGGTCATCTGCGCCGGATGCGGCGTCTGCGCGGGGATCTGCCCGGCCGAAGCCATTCGCTGCGAGGAGGCGCAAGTTCCATGACGAAGCAGTTATTGGTAAAAGACCCCTACAATATCATCATCACCGGGGTGGGGGGGCAGGGGAACGTCTTGGCCTCGAGGGTCTTCTCGGGTATGCTGGTTAGGACGGGCTATCGGGTGACGATCGGAGAGACGTTCGGGATGTCGCAGCGCGGCGGGTCGGTCATGAGCCATATCCGTGTTTCGGCGGCAAAGGTCTGGAGCCCGCAGATCCCGAAGGGAAGGGCGGATCTGATTGTTGCCATCGAGCCGGTCGAAGCGCTGCGGGTGCTTGCCGACTATGGAAACCCCGCCGTGAAGGTCCTCGTGAATATGCGGCCGATTTATCCCGTCGGCGTGATCACGGGGGAAGCCGAATACCCGGCGCCGGAAAAGATACGCGAGGCGGTGAGATCGCTCTCGGCACTGTCGTTCTTTCTTGATGCGACGGACGAGGCGGTGAAACTGGGCAATCCCATCCTTGGGAACATCGTCATGATAGGCGCTGTCGCGGGGCTGGGAGTGCTGCCCGTCGACCAGGGGGTTTTTGAGACGGTCATTCGGGAGGGAATGCCGGCTTCCCGGGTTGAAGCCAATCTTCGCGCTTTCGCCATAGGCATGGCGGTGGTAACAAAATGATTAAAGAAAGAAGGAGGTAAAAAACATGGGAAGATATGTATGCAGCATCTGCGGTTATGTGTATGATCCCGCGCAGGGAGATCCCGATAACGGCGTCCGCAAGGGGGTTTCTTTCGAGGACCTTCCCGACGACTGGGTCTGTCCGGTCTGCGGTGCGGCGAAGGAAGATTTCAACCCCGAATAACCTGATTTCTAACTTGCGAGGGGGTGAGAGGATGGCCGATACAAGAGATGCGTTGCAGCAGGCGTATGCAGGCGAAGCCAAGGCGGCCTTGCGCCTGAAGGTCTACGCGGAAAAGGCGGAAGAGGAAGGATACCCGCAGATTGCGAAGCTCTTTCGGGTGATCGCCCGCTCCGAAGAGATCCACGGAGCCAGGGCGCTCAAGGTCCTTCGGGAGATCAAATCGACCGAGGAGAACCTTGCGGCGAGCTTCGAGGCGGAGCAGCGGGTGGCGGAGGTTGCGTACGGAGAGTTTATAAAAAGGGCCGAAGCGGAGGGGAACCAGGCGGCTCTCCTCCAGTTCTCTCAGAGCAAGGATGTGGAGGAGACGCACGCGAAACTCTACAAGGAGGCGATGAGCCACATGATGGAGGAGCGGGAGACGACCTATCATGTCTGCATGGTTTGCGGTTATGTCGCGGACGGCCTTTGCCCGGACATCTGTCCGGTCTGCGGCGCCAAGAGCGATCGGTTTACGCCTTTCGTCTGAATCGATTCGAGGAGGATGATGATGCGCGGAGTTTTATTTCGCTGGCTGGTCCTGACTGTGGCGGTTCTTGTTGCTTCCTGGCTTCTGGATGGCATCCGCGTGACCGGCCTGCTGCCGGCTTTTCTGGCGGCGGCCGCGCTGGGGATATTAAACGCTTTTTTCCGCCCCCTTCTGATCCTCCTGACATTGCCCATCAACATCCTGACGCTAGGCATATTCACCTTCCTCATCAATGCACTGATGTTGAAAATCGCTTCCGAAGTCATTACAGGCTTTGAGGTGTATGGCTTCTGGACCGCGGTGATCGGCGCCCTGATCATCGGTTCGGTGAGCTGGCTGCTGAACGCCTTTATCGGCGGGCGGGGAAAGGTAGAGCGGTCGTCTTACATCGATCTGCAAAAGAGAGGGGGGCGATGGGAGTGAACGACCTGACCCCCGCCATGCGTCAGTATGCGGAGATGAAGGAGCGTTACCCCGACTGCATCCTCTTTTTCCGGATGGGCGACTTCTACGAAATGTTCTTCGAGGACGCCGTGACCGCCTCGAAGATTCTTGAGATCACCCTCACATCGCGCAACAAGAACAGCGCCGACGCCATCCCCCTCTGCGGTTTCCCCTATCATGCCGTTTCCCCCTATATCGCGAAGCTCATCGAAAAGGGGTACAAGGTGGCCATCTGCGAGCAGGTCGAGGATCCGAAGCTCGCAAAGGGGGTGGTGAGGCGCGAGGTGGTGCGGGTGGTGACCCCCGGCCTTGTCCTCGACGCCGAGAATCTTCGGGCCAAGGAGAACAACTTCCTCGCGGCAATGGTCATCAGGGACGGGCGCTTCGGCCTCGCCTGCGCCGATATCTCCACCGGGGAGTTCATGGTGACCGAGGCCAGGGACCGCGAGTTCTTCCTTGCCGAGATCGCCGGAATGGAAATTCGTGAGCTCCTCATTTCGGAGGGTTTTGGCGACATAGACCTCATCCGGGCGATCGCCGGTGAGGGGGAACGCTGCCGGATCGGCCGTCTCCCGCCGGATACGTTCGCTTCCGAAGCGGCCGGTATACGCCTCCGGAATCATTTCCCGTTGGGGAAGATCGAGGAATTGGCAATGGAAAGCCATCCGGCGGCGGCGGGGGCCGCCGGCGCCGTCCTCGCGTATATGGCCGAGACGCAGAAGGACTCCCTTTCGCATATCAACGACCTGACCTGGTACGAAAGCGGCGCCAATCTGATCCTGGACGAAATCGCCAAGCGTAATCTCGAACTCTTCGAAACGATCGCCGAGGGGAAAAAGAAGGGGTCGCTTTTTCACGTTCTCGATCAGACGGTCACCTCGATGGGGGGGCGAAGGCTCCGCCGATGGCTTAACTATCCGCTCCGCGACCCGGTCCGGATCAGGGAGCGTCTGGCGGCCGTTTCCGAGATCAGGGAGCGCCATCTTCTCCGGGAATTCCTGCGGGGGATGCTCAAGTCCGTTTATGACCTGGAGCGCCTGGGCAGCCGGATCGCCGTGGGACTGGCCAACGGCCGCGACCTTGCATCGCTGGGCGCGTCTCTGCTGGTCCTGCCCGAGATTCGCGACTCGCTCAGGGAGAGCGAATCGCCGCTCATGACGGCGATACATGGCGGGATCGATGCATTGACGGATGTCAGGGAGCTGATCGAAAAGGCGATCGTCGCGGTTCCGCCGCTCACCATTCGCGAGGGAGGGATCATCCGGGAGGGTTATGACCCGGAGCTGGACCGTCTGATTTCGGTGATGCGCAACGGGAGGCAGTGGATCGCCGCCCTGGAGGAAAGGGAACGACAACGGACGAAGATCAACTCTTTGAAAGTGGGCTTCAACAGCGTCTTCGGGTATTTTATCGAGGTCACGAAGGCGAACGCCCGACTGGTTCCCCCGGACTATATCCGGAAGCAGACGTTGGTCAATGCGGAGCGGTACATCAACGAGGAACTGAAGGGATACGAGGAGACGGTCCTTCATGCGGAGGAGCGACAGCAGGCAAGGGAATACGACCTTTTTATCGAGATCAGGGGTCGGATTGCCGCTGAGATCCGGAGGATTCAGGAGACGGCTTCCCGGATCGCCGATCTCGACGCGCTTGCGTCGCTTGCCGAGGTTGCCGAAAGAAACAACTATTGCCGTCCCGTGGTCGACGGGGAGGATGCCATCGAGATCACCGATGGTCGCCATCCCGTTGTGGAACGGATGACCGAGGGGGCGGGATTCGTTCCCAACGATGTCCTGCTCGATCTCGACAAGAACCGTTTTCTCATCATCACCGGCCCCAACATGGCCGGCAAATCCACTTTTATCCGGCAGATTGCTTTGATCGTCCTCATGGCCCAAATGGGGAGCTTCGTCCCCGCCGCGCAGGCACGGATCGGAGTGGCCGACCGGATCTTCACCCGGATCGGCGCCGCAGACAGCCTCGCCAAAGGGCAGAGCACATTCATGGTGGAGATGACCGAGGTGGCCAATATACTCCAACACGCGACGAAGCGGAGCCTCATCATCCTGGACGAGGTGGGTCGGGGGACGAGCACCTTCGACGGCCTCAGCATCGCCTGGGCGGCGGCGGAATATATCCACGACGCCCCCATGCTCGGGGCAAGGACCCTCTTCGCGACCCATTATCACGAGCTCACGGAGCTTGCCGTCACGAAGGGGGGAGTGAGGAATTTCAACATTGCCGTACGGGAGTGGGGGGATCGAATCATTTTTCTCCGGAAGATCATGGAGGGGGGGACGAACCGGAGCTATGGCATCCAGGTGGCGCGGATCGCCGGGGTCCCCGGAGAGGTGGTCACGCGGGCGATGGAGATCCTCCGGAATATGGAACAGGGCGAACTCGACGAGGTCGGAATGCCGAAGATCGCCCGGGGAAAAAAGACGACACAGAAAAACGCCAATCAGCTCAGCCTCTTTGCGGATCAGAAGGAGGCGATTATGGGGGAGCTCAAGGATCTGGACCTGTTGAATCTGACGCCTCTCGATGCCATGCGGCGTCTTGGTGAGTGGAAGGAGAGGCTCTAGCAGAGGTAACAAGGCGTCTCGATGGGAATAAAGACCTCACAGCCGGGTTATGTCCTTCAAACGCAATCGGCAGAGAGCGACCAACTGGTCCTTTCCCTCTCGGGGCGGGTGTCTCTGGACGACGCGGATCGGCTGCTCGCCGAGATGGAAAACGCGTCGGCCGGCAGGACGGCCGGGGTGGTAAAGATCGACCTGGCGGATGTCTCCTACATGGACAGCGCCGGTGTCCTGACCCTGTTCCGATTCGAGGAAAAGATCCGCCGGGAGGGCGGCGCCTGCGTCACGCTTCATCTCCCCGACCGGACCAGGGGAATCATGGGGTTGATCGACCGGCAGGGGCTGTCGATGCCGACACTCCGCGGTGAAAAGGCTCCCACAGGCCTCATGGAGGCGGCAGGCGATGCCGGCGTCAAGTTCTACAGCGATTTCAAGACGCTGATGACCTTCCTGGGCGATCTCATTGCGGCGCTGGTCCATCTTGCCCGCCATCCCGGCGAGGTGCGATGGGGGGATGTCCTCTTCACCATGCGACGCACGGGAGCGGAGGGATTTCCGATTGTCGCCCTGATCAGCTTCCTCATAGGCCTCATTATCGCCTTCATGTCCTCGCTCCAGTTGAAACAGTTCGGGGCGAATATCTATGTGGCCTCGCTTGTTTCTTTGGCCATCGTCCGCGAACTCGGTCCGATCATGACGGCGATCCTCGTGGCAGGCCGTTCAGCCTCGGCATACGCCGCGGAGATCGGCACCATGAGGATCAACGATGAGGTGGACGCTCTGGTGACGATGGGCATTGACCCGATCCGGTTTCTGGCGGTCCCCAAGCTTATCGCCACGGTGCTGGTCCTGCCCATCCTTACACTGTACGCCGATCTTTTCGGAATCGCCGGCGGGCTGATCGTGGGGGTGACGGGGCTCGATCTGACGCCGTACACCTACCTCCAGGAAAGTCAGCGGACCATCACCCTCTTCTACCTTCTGTCCAGCATGCTCAAAGCGCTGGTTTTCGCCTTCGTCATCGCCTGGATCGGTTGCCAACGGGGATTCCAGGTCAGAGGCGGGGTAGAAGCGGTGGGCGCCGCGACGACATCGGCGGTCGTCACGTCCATCCTGCTGATCGTAATCGTGGATTCGGTGTTTGCCGTGGTTCTCCATTATGTGGGTTGAGAGTGGACAAGGTGGAATCGAAAGTATGCAGTCGGATAGAAACAGGTAAACCAATCATCGCTGTGGAGGGGCTCACCGCGAGTTTCGGCGAAGAAACGATTCTGGAAAACATCGACTTCGAGGTGCGCCGGGGCGAGATATTCTGCATCGTCGGGGGAAGCGGCTGCGGGAAGTCCACGCTGCTCAAACATATGATCGGCCTGCTCCGGCCCGCCGCCGGAAAAGTGCTTGTCGGGGGGATGAATATCGGCGCCGCGGGGGACAGGGAACTCAACTCGATCCGGAAGGAAATCGGCGTCCTTTTCCAGTCCGATGCCCTCCTGGCGTCGATGACCCTCGGAGAGAACGTCGGCCTGCCTCTCGGCGGGTTGACCGGACTGTCGCAAGACACCGTGCAGCTCATCGTCCGGATGAAACTCGCGATGGTCAATCTGGGAGGGTACGAGAATTACTACCCGGCCGAACTGTCGGGTGGCATGAGGAAACGGGGCGGGCTCGCAAGGGCGATGGTCCTCGATCCGCAGATCCTCTTCTTTGACGAACCTTCGGCGGGCCTTGACCCGGTCAACACGGCGGAACTGGAGATCCTGATCCGGGAAATCAATGTCGGACTCGGCACGACAATCGTCATCGTCAGCCACCAGGTCGAACTGGTCCTGCGCCTGGCCGACAGGGTGATGCTGATCGACCGGGGCGAAAAGGGGATCATAGCGACGGGTGCGCCGGAGGAACTCCGGTTCTCAACGACCGATCCGCGGGTCAGGAATTTTCTCTTCCGAACGGACGCGGGGCAGGGGAAAGGGTGATCTCAATGGCGAAAAGACAATCCCGATTCATGGTCGGTCTTTTTGTAATCGTGGGAGTCCTTATCGGCGTGGCGGTCATTGTCTGGCTGGGGGCTGCGAAGTATTTCCAGAAGGGGGCACGCTATGTGACCTATTTCGACGAATCCGTCCAGGGGTTGCAGGTCGATTCCCGGGTCAAATACCGAGGCGTGGATGTCGGGTCTGTAGAGCGGATCGGCGTTGCACCGGACCAACGGCTGGTGGAGGTGGTCATCAAGATCAACCTGGAAGGCGACATCGAACGCAGTATCGTGACGCAACTCAAGGCCGCGGGGATCACGGGGATCGTTTTTGTCGAACTCGACCGCCGGCAGCCGGACGATCCCCTCTTTGTTCCCCCGGCCGGGATGGCGACCCTCTATCCGGTGATCCCCTCGCAGCCTTCCCAGACCAAACAGATGCTCTCGAGCGTCGATCGGATAATGGACCGGATTGCCCAGGCGGATCTTGCAGGCGTCTCCGACCAGCTCAAAGCGACATCGAGGGCAATGGAGACCTTTCTCACCGGCCGCGAGATGGCGGATATCCTCAAGAATCTCGATTCGACGACAGCCGCTTTGGATCGAAACCTGCAGCGGATCGACCGGATCCTGGCCGAAGGGAAGGTGGATTCGATACTCTCGGCCCTCGAACATGGACTTGATGAAGCCAGGCTGGGGATCGGTGAAACGAGACAGGGACTGGGCGAAGCCCGACAGGGGGTCGGGGAGACCAGAGAGGGGATTGCCGAGATCCGGAAGCTTATCGCAGCCATCGGCAAGGAGGTCGCGGATCTGAAAACCGCGGAGATCGCCGGTAAGTCGAAACGCCTGATCGAGAGGGTGGACCGCCGGACGAAAGCGGTCGCCTCCGATATCGAGTCAACAACCGACGATATCCGCCAGGCGGTAGAGAGCCTCCGGATGCTTATCGAGAGTCTCAGGGAGAATCCATCGGAACTGCTCTTCAGCCGGCCTGTCCGCGACCGGGAGCGCAGCCCGCAAGCCCCTCCCTGAGAGCGGGGAAAAGGGGCGCAATAAAAAATCGCCGTTTCCTTACCAGGAAGCCCCGCCCTGTGGGCGGGGAGCTTCACATTCGGGAAAAAAAGGGGAGGTAACATCATGCCGATGCGTTTGGGACTCATCCTGTGGATCGCGCTACTGGCCGGTTGCCTGGGGGGAACAGTGCCGCCGCCCCTGGTGAGGAAGTACTCGCTCGAATACCCTCCGCCCCGGGTGGGGAACATCTCCCGGACAGAAGCTCTGCTCAAGGTCGGGCGGTTCTCGGTCGACCGCCCCTATATCGGTCCGTCGATGTTGTTCAGCAAGGAGCCTTTCCGACGGGACGCCTACCATGAACAACGCTGGAGGGTCGCTCCGGGGGATATGGTCACGGACTTTCTCAAACGCGATCTCCGGCATGCCGGCCTTTTCAGGGCAGTCCTCTCCGCACGCAATATAGAGGAGACCCGCTTTCTTCTGGAAGGAGGGGTGGAGGAATTCCTCGAAGTGGACGATGGGAAAAGCCGAAAGGCGCTCCTGGTCGCGGTGGTGGCCCTTCTCGACCTCTCCTCCCGGGATGTCTCCCGTCGGGTGGTTTTCCAGAAGACGTATCGTTGCGAGGCGCTTTTCGCACAGCAGGGGTCGGCAGGCCTCGCGGAAGCCATGAGCCGGGCGATGTCGCAGCTCTCCGTGCGGGTCATCACCGATATCGATCACGCCCTGAAGCCACCGGTATCAAATTAGCGGCTTCAACCTTACCGATCATGCGGGCTGTTCAAAAACGCCCAGATGCAAGGCCCCCGAAATCCTGAGCCGTGAGGCGTACTTGTTTGTACGTTGAACGGCGAAGGGTGAGGGAAACGCGGCAGATGGGTGTTTTTCAACAGCCCGTTGCTATTTAATGCAGACCCGCCTGACCTGTTTGAAGTCGGTGACACCCTGGATCGACTTGTAGATGCCGTCCTGCAGGAGGGTCGTCATCCCTTCCTCCATCGCCAGGTCCCGCATCACTTCCACCGTTTCGTGCTTCTGGATCAGACGCTTGATACCGTCCGTAGCGACGATGAGTTCGTGGATTCCCATCCGGCCCTTATACCCCGTCTTATCGCAGGCATTGCATCCCTTTGGCCGGTAGAGCATAAACTTGTCGTCGTAGGAGATGTTCAGCTTCCGGAAGGGCTCTTCGCCGTAGTCCTGCACCATCTCATCGAACTCTAACCGGTCGGGATGGTACGCCTCCCGGCACTTCTTGCAGAGGGTCCGGATGAGACGCTGGGCGAGGATGCCCAGAAGGGCGTCGGCAAAATTGAGCGGATCGATCCCCATGTCGAGGAGGCGGACGATCGTCTCGGGGGCGCTGTTTGTATGGAGCGTGCTGAGAACGAGATGGCCCGTTAGCGACGCCTCGACGCCGATCTTGGCGGTTTCGAAATCGCGCATCTCGCCCACCATGATCACATCGGGGTCAGCCCGGAGGAAGGCGCGCATGGCGGCAGCAAAGTCGAAGCCGATCTTCGACTGGACCTGGACCTGGCGGAGTCCGTACTGGGTGATCTCGACAGGGTCCTCCGCCGTCCAGATTTTCCGGTCGGGTCGATTGATCTCGTGGAGGGCGGCGTGCAGTGTGGTTGTCTTTCCCGAACCGGTAGGGCCTACGACGAGGATCATCCCGTACGGTTTACTCAGGATGGCGCGCAGCTCTTTTTCGTTGCGCGCCGACATCCCCATGGCGGTCAGAGGCAAGGTCGTACCCCCCTGGGCAAGGATCCTCATCACGACATCCTCCACCCCTCCCTGGGTCGGGATGGTGGCCACACGGAGTTCGATCTCCTCGCTGCCTGGTCTGCGGAACTTGATTTTGCCGTCTTGGGGAAGTCGCTTGATGGTGATGTCGAGATTCGACATGATCTTTATGCGGGAGACGACCGCCGCGCGGTAACTGTAAGGGAGGGTTTGGTACAGGGCGCAGTCGCCGTCTACCCGGTAGCGGACCTCGAGATTCTTCTTTCCCACGTTGGGTTCGATGTGAATATCGGAGGCGCGTTTGGCCTTGGCATCGAGGATGATCTTGTTGACGAGCTGCATGATCACGCTGTCCGATTCCGTAACCACATCCTCGTCCTCATCGAGGGGCTCCTCCTCGACGTCGAACTTTCCGAGGATATCGATGATGGTGGAGTCGTCATCGGGAGATAGATAGAAGTGGTTGATGTATTTGATGATGTCCTCCGGAAGCGCAACGTCGTAGTGGACGGACTTCGTCTTCAAGAGGTTTTCGATCATGTCCCGTTTGATGATGTTGTTGGGATCGTCCACGATGACATCGATGACGCCGTCCTTCTTCTCCAGTGGGACCCAGAGCTCACGGCGGAGATACTCCTTATTGAGGCTGCTGAGCAGGTCGCCCGGGATGGCGATTCTGTCCGAGTATGTGATGAATTTGCAGTTATAGAACTCCTCAAAAGAGCGACCGAGATCCTCCCGGGAGATCTTGTACTGTTTCATTATAAAATCTTCGATGGTTTCCTTTGCTTCGCGGGAGTCATCCCAGGCCCTGTCCAGATCCTCCTCTTTTAGGAGGTCGCGGTTGATCAGGTAATCGAAGCGGGTCTTCCGTTTACGGGCATACCTTCCCTGGTTGAAGAAGGCGACCCCCAGGACATCGGAGATTTCCTGGAGAAAACCCTTTTCATCCTCGGAAAATTTGTCGATGCCCGTCTTTTTGTTAAGAATCTGAACGACTCCCATGAGAATTTTGTTATGGAAGATCGGAGCGGCCAGGATCTGTCTCGTCCGGAATCCGGACTTCTTGTCCCATCTTTGGTCAAAAGTCAGCCCCTGATCGATCGCCTTCAGCTCGGCGGCATCATAGGCATCGGCGATGTTGACAATCTGGCCGGCATTGGCCACATACCCGGCGATGCTTCGGTTGTTGATCGGGACGCGGATTTCTTTGACCTGGGCGCCGATGAGCAGCAGGGAGTAGATCTCGTTGCGCGATCGGTCGACCACGTAAATGGTGATGGAATGGGCGCTGAAGAGGTTCAGTATCCCGTCCTTCAGATCAACGAGAATCTGCTTGATATTCTGTGCGGCGTGGATCCGATTGGTGATATCGACCAGGGCCTTGCGGAGTTGGAGCTTCTCTTCGAGTTCCGCATACTCTTTGTTCTTGATCTCGTCCATCGTGTCTTTCTCCGGTGACGGTGATGCAGCAGCGCGTATGATATGTGAATGACCACCTTGAGTGATCAGGTCTGATCGTCGGTCACGATTCTGGAAAAATCAGCCAAATCGAGGAAGAGGGTCGAAATCTCATCGAGAAGGGAGAGACGGTTGAAGCGGATCTTTGCATCTTCCGCCATCACCAGAACCGTATCAAAGAAGTCATCCACCGGTTTCCGAAGCCTCGCCATCTCGATGAGGGCCGAAGAGTAGTCGCCGCCGGCGATATGCGTCAGGACGCTTTGCCGCATCTGTAAAAAAGCCGCCTGGAGGTTCAGTTCTTCCGGGTCGGCAAACAAAACAGGATCTACGGCGCCGTCTTTAAAATCCCCGATGATATTGACCACACGTTTGAAGGCAATGGCCAGGGGCTGGAAATCCGGGTGCGATTTGAAGGCCTCCATGGCCCGGATCTTCGCCCACGCCCGGACGAGATCCTCGATGCCGTTCGCCAGAACGGCGTCCACAACGTCGTAGGGATGTCCCTGGGCGATCAGTTGGTTTTCAAACCGGCCCCGGAAAAATTCCAAAACCGCGTCTTTCGTTTGGCCGGGGGGGCGTTTCAGAAGCGGTCCGAGAATGGCGAGGCTCTCGTCGATAGCGTCGTCGAGCGCCAGCGGGTAGGACTTCTTGAGGATGATGTTGATCACCCCGAGGGCTTGGCGGCGCAGGGCATAAGGATCGGCCGTTCCCGTAGGAATCAGGCCGACGCCGAAAAATCCGCAAAGGGTATCCAGTTTGTCGGCGATGCTGACGATGGCCCCTTCATCGGTTTCGGGAAGCTCGCCGCCCGCCCCCGTGGGAAGATAATGTTCATGGATGGCCCGGGCCACAATAGGGTCCTCGCCGTCCAGAAGCGCGTATTCCCTCCCCATGATTCCCTGAAGTTCGGCAAATTCTCCTACCATCTGGGTGTCCAGGTCGGCTTTCGCCAGAAACGCGGCCCGCTCCACGTGGGTGGCAAGCGCGGGGCGGATACGCTCGACGATCCAGCCCGCCAGTTTCCGGAAGCGCATGACCTTCTCGTAGGAGGTGCCGAGCAGGCTGTGGAAGACGACTTTCCGGAGATTCAAAACGCGTGTCTCGAGGGGGATTTTCCGGTCCGCTTCGAAGAAGAACCGGGCGTCGGCCAGACGGGCGCGGAGGACCTTTTCGTTGCCCCGTTTGACGACCGCGGGATCGCGGGCGAGGGTGTTGTTGACGGTCAAAAAACAGGGCAGAAGATCTCCCCGCTCGTCCAATACCGGGAAATATTTCTGATGCGAGATCATCGTTGTGATGAGGACCTCCTGGGGCAGTTTCAGATAATCCTCATCGAAGCTCCCGCTGATAACGGTCGGGTACTCCGTGAGGTATGCGACCGTTTCGAGAAGCTCCTCGTTCCTAAGAGCCCTGCCGCCCAATGCGGCGGCCGCCTTTTCGGTCTCTGTGCGGATCATCGTCTTCCTTTCCTCGGGATCGGCGATGACGAAGCGCTTCCGCGTTTCTGCGAGGTAATTCTCAAAATCGGCGACGGGAAAGGATGCGGGGCTCATGAAACGGTGGCCGCGGCTGATGCTGCCGCTTTCGATGTTGCCGATCCGGAAGGGGATGATCCGGCCGTCGTACAGGGCCAGAAGCCAGTGGATGGGACGCGCAAAACGGATCTCAAGATCGGACCAGCGCATCGATTTGCGAAAGGGGATCCCGAGGATAAGCTTTGTCAGGATCGTCGGGAGCAGGCTTTCGGTCGCCTCGCCGATGATCTTCCTGCGGGCGCAGACATACTCCCCCCTTTCCGTGGACGCCGTCTCCAGGGCAGATACGGGGATTCCCTGCCCCCGGGCGAACCCGAGTGCGGCGGTGGACGGATTCCCCTCGGCGTCGAAGGCAACCCTGCGGGCCGGTCCGAGTTTCTCGACGATCTGATCCTGCTGTTTCTCCGCGACCGAGGCAGCGGTCAACAAGAGCCTACGGGGCGTCCCCATCATCCGGATCGCTCCGCATGGGATGCGGCTCTCCGCAAACGCCCGCCGGATCATCTCTTCCATATCCTTGAGCGCCTTCGGCAGAAAGGCGGCCGGGATCTCTTCTGTGCCGATTTCGAGCAGCAGTTCCTTGCCCATTCATGCACTCCTTTAAATAACGATGCTGAAAGCTTGATATAACATGATTATTTTACGATTTGAACTCAGCATTCCACGTTCGGCAGTACGTGCTCAAAAGGGTGTATCAATGGGAAGCCCAGGGCTTCCCGCTGCCGCAGGTAGCTCTCGGCGCTCAGGCGGGCCAGGTTCCTGACACGGCCGATATAGCTGGTCCGCTCGGCCACGCTGATTGCCCCCCGGGCGTTCAGCAGGTTGAAGGTGTGGGAACACTTCAGACAGTGGTCGTAGGCGGGGAGAACCAGCCCTTTTTCCGCTGTCCTCATCCCCTCCGCTTCGTATATGTCGAAGCGCTTGCGAAGCTCACCGATGTCGGCGGTCTCAAAGTTGTACACCGACCACTCGACCTCGCTCTGGTGATGGACGTCTCCGTAAGTCATCCCCTTGGTCCACTCGAGGTCGTAGACGTTGTCGATCCCCTGGAGGTACATCGCGATCCGTTCGGTTCCGTAGGTCAACTCGGCACTGACGGGGCGGCAGTCGAAACCGCCGACCTGCTGGAAGTAGGTGAACTGCGAGATCTCCATCCCGTCGAGCCAGACCTCCCAGCCGAGTCCCCAGGCGCCGACCGTGGGGGATTCCCAGTCGTCCTCCACGAAACGTATGTCGTGGTCGAGCGGATCGATCCCGAAGCTCTTGAGGGAATCGAGGTAGAGCTCCTGGATGTTGAGCGGCGAGGGTTTCATGAGCACCTGATACTGATAGTAATGCTGAAGTCGATTCGGGTTTTCACCATAGCGGCCATCCGTGGGTCTCCGGGAAGGCTCGACATAGGCCACTTTCCATGGCTCGGGTCCCAGGGCCCTCAAAAAAGTGGCCGGGTTGAAGGTGCCGGCCCCCACCTCGATGTCATAGGGTTGCTGGATGACGCATCCCTGATCAGCCCAATACCTTCCGAGGGCGAAGATCAACTCCTGAAAAGTCACAGTTCCTCCCGTGTAACCAATTGCAGATGCCCTCAATTCAAGGCTTTTCTACTCGTTACGAGTTCGTCTATATTGGATTTCCTAACACGGAGGTGGGCAGGTGTCAATACGTATTCAGGATTCGGGATTGCATGCCTTCCCTCTCCAGCAATACCGCCACCGTTTTTTTACTAGGATGAATTCAACGCCTGAAAGGCGATTGAGTCAGGCAGGCGTCTCTCGAATGCGATCAGAGGGCCCTGATCGTCTCTCCTGCCTTCTTGAAGGCTGATCTCAGGACGCCCAGTTCATGGCCGACCTCGATGATCCTGATGCCCATGTCGATGTATTTCTTTGCCTCCCCCTGCCATGGCTCGCCGATACCGATGGCGACGGCCTTGTTGTGCCTGGCTGCCGCATCGGCGGTCCGCTTGATGGCGTTCTGAACCTTGGGATGGTCTTTTTGACTGCTGCGAAGGCCGAGCGACATGCTGTAGTCTGCCGGCCCGAAGAGGCAGTAATCCAGCCCCTCGATGGCCATGACCTTGTCCACTTCGCTCACGACCTCTTCGTTTTCGATCATGACCCCAACCATGACCTCGCGATCGCTCCATTCGACCCACTCCCTGCCGCCGTCGGCCCCCCAACCGGCGGCAAAGCAGTATCCGCTATAGCCCCGGTGGCCTTTTGGGGGATACTTCGCCGCTCTGACGACGGCCATCGCCTCCTCATAGCTGACGATGTCGGAGACAACGATCGCCTGCGCCCCCGACTGAAGGGCCTTCGAGATGAGGTAAGGGTCGTCCTTCTCTACCCGAACCATGGCGGTGATGCCGACCAGAGCGGCGGCCCGCATCATGTTCTCCATCGACTCGTCCCGACGCCAGGAATACTCGTTGTCCACACGGACCCAGTCCAGACCGCTATAGCCGACCGTCTCGATGACCGCCGGGCTGTAAGAATCCACGCAGGTTCCGACGGCGACCCTCCCTTCAGCCAGCACCTGCCGCAGTCTGTTCACTCTTTTCATCGAACCTCCGATCCTTTCGCGCCCCGTACTCCGTTATACACCGCCCCACTCCGTCTTTTCGGGGCGGGGGGATCGAGCGGCAGGCCCCCCCGCTTGTTCCCCCCCCCCTTTTCGATCCGTCAGGACGCGTACCCATACTCCATGTCACTGATTTAGGATTCCTTCTGAATGAGCGGCATCAAGTCCCTCATCTTCGCTTCGAACTCATCCCAGTATTTCTTGTATCCCGCTGGGTCTAAGTACCGGAGGGTCAGTCCCATATTCAGCATCTTTTGCTTGTGATCTTCGGTCTTGGTGACATTCCCTATTGCCTTGCTCAGGATGTTTACGACCTCTTTGGGGGTTCCTGCGGGGGCTGCGAAACCCCGCGACGAACCGAAGTATATTTTATACCCCTGTTCTTCAAAGGTTTTGACCCCTGGGAGAAATGGATTTCGTTCAGAGTCCATGATTCCAAGGACCCGAAATTCACCGCCCCTGACCTGTGGATCCCCCACATTGCCGCAGTATACCTCGATCTTCCCTCCCAAGACGGCCGTAACCGAAGGCGCGGACCCCTTCAAATGGACCCTCGCAAGCTGCGCTCCCGTTAGTTGCTCCAGCCAGAGAGTGGCAAAGTGCTCATCGGTCTGGATACCTGTGGTATTGACCCTAAGTTTCTTCGGCGCCGCCTTGGCGGCAGCGATCACGTCTTGCAGGGTCTTGTACGGACTGTCGGCCTTGACGGCAATGATACCCGGATCCAGCACATGCAATGCCAGCAACTCGAAGCTCTGACGATTATAGGTGGCCTTACGGTTGGGGTCCAAGTATGAGCTGATGGCGGAGGGGAAATTGGTGCTCCCAATAGTATAGCCGTCGGGTTTGGCTTGAGAAAGTGCGGTATAGCCGATCTGACCGCCCGCCCCCGGCCTGTTGACCACCACGACAGAAGTCCCAAGCTCCTTCTCCAGGCCACTTGCTATGAGACGGGCGCCAGTATCAGAGCTCCCACCGGCCGACCAGTGTACCATAAGCTGAATAGTTTTATCCTTCTGGGGAAACTCCGCCGCCCAGGCTGGTAAAAAGAGAACAAAGACCGCGAAAACGCAGAAAAAACCTACTATTCTTGAGTGAAATCTGTACTGAGCCATGACTTTTCCTCCTTTTCAAAATTCGAGTAAACTTTAAACACGCCCCATGACACTTGCCGGACTACATTTTGCAGACAGAAATCGGGACTCTGTGACCCCATCTGCCGTCGTGCATCACTATTCCCTCCGATCAGAGCAAATCCTCCTCCCCCGCCGCCAAGGACTGTTTCTTCTTCCTGAAGAATGAAAACGACGGAGCGATGAGGATTACCGCTGTCAGCACCAGGAAGACGACGGCAACGGGGCTCTCCAGAAAGATGCCGAAAGACCCCTGAGACATTTCCAGGGATGTCCGGAGCGAACTTTCCATCATTGGCCCCAAGATGAGGGTCAATACCGCGGGCGCCAACGGAAAATCCATCTTTCGCAGAAGGTATCCTATCACACCGAAAAGGGTCATGACCAGCACGTCAAAGACGCTGTTGTTGATGCTGTATGCACCCAAAACGGTGAAAGACAAAATGATCGCGGAAAGTATGCCGTAAGGGATTTTCAAGAGCTTGACCCATATGCCGATCAGAGGCAGATTGAGGATGACAAGCATCACGTTCCCGATGTAGAAGCTGGCAATCACCCCCCAAGCTATGCCGGGATGATCCTTGAAGAGCAGAGGGCCCGGGATCAGCCCGTGCATCATAAAAGCTCCCATGATTATCGCTACCGTGGGCGAGGCGGGAATACCCAACGTGAAAAGCGGAATGAGCGCCCCGTTGGCGTGGGCATTGTTGGCGGTTTCCGGTCCCACAACACCTGCGAGCATGCCGGTTCCAAATCGCTCCGGGTAATTGGAAGATTTCTTTTCGGCGATGTACGACAGGAACGATGATGCAGAGTTCGTCATTCCCGGCACGAGGCCCAGTAGGGTCCCGATAAGACTGCCGCGCACGACGGGTCCAAGAGAATCACGCATCTCCTGGCGGTTGGGGATAAGCGTGCTCATCTTTGCGAGAACCATCTGCGCAAAGGGTTTCTCGGCATTCAACAGAATCTCACCAACCCCGAACAACCCCATGATTACGGGGACAAAACTGATGCCATCCATTAGCTCCATGGTACCGAAGGTGAAACGCGGCAGTCCCCGGACGGGATCCATGCCGATCATTGCGAGCAGGAGTCCGAAGACCCCCATCATCAGGGCCTTGATCATGGATTTGCCCGCCAGGCCCATCAGCAAGGAGATTCCCAACAGGACCAGGGTGAAAAATTCCACCGGTCCGAACTGCAGCGCCAGTCGGGTGAGCGGCCCGGCCGCCAAAACCAGGCACAGAGCGGCAAACGTTCCCCCGATGAACGAGCCGATGGCTGCCATGCTGAGAGCGACCCCGGCCCGCCCCTGCTTGGCCATTGCGTACCCATCCAGACAGGTGATTGCAGAAGCGGCTTCACCAGGGACATTGAGGAGGACGCTGGTGATGGTTCCCCCGTATTGCGTTCCGTAGAAAAGCGCCGTCAATAGGATGATGGCCCCCGTGGGTCCCATGCTGAAGGTCAGGGGAATGAGCATCGCCGTGCCTGCCGCCGGGCCGATTCCCGGAAGTACGCCGATAAGTGTACCCAGCAGAGATCCCACAAAAGCCAACATCAAATGCTGGGGGAGCAGGGCAACTGAGAATCCCATCATCAGGTTCGAAAAGGCATCCATCGTTTTCCCTCCTATAAGCCTAGCGCGGCAAGCATCGACAGGGACGACGCCGGCAACTGCACATCCAGATATCTTCCGAACAGGTGGAATACACCGACACTGCAGACAAGGGCAATGCTCAAAGTCGTCCAGACGGAGCTCCTCCCCAGAACTCTCAGCAAAAAGACCATAAACAGAAACATCGTCAGTTGAAACCCGATGACGCTCATAACGGCAGTCGCCGCGAGGGCCGCGAGGATTAAAACGATTTGGATAACACCCTTTTTTTCAGGAAGAAATCTGCCTTCGTTAGATTTTTCCGATTGCCTGAAAAGCTGTATGAGCCATACAATCGAAAGTCCCCCCATGATCGATCCCAACCAGAAAGGGAAAAAGCCGGGACCCGGCCCCAATTTGGTATAATATTCCATCCCAATGGCCGCTATACAGACGTAACCAGAAAGTGCGATGAAACAAACCGCGGCTGCCCGTTGAACCCTCTGCATAACCCCCTCCCCGCAAACGGCGCTCTCACCTTAGCCACGACCAATCGTCCCTCACCTCTGCTGCCTGGCACGGGATCTCAGTCCTGAGGAATTTATGTCCTTTGCCGTACTCCGCAGTGGTGCAGCGCTGAGAATGCCGTGCAGCGCATGACGCCGCGGATTATTATAACGAGTCATCAAACTTTGGGAATATCGTATTCGTATCGCCCGCACGTCAGACCCTGGAGGATTTCCAGGGTCTTCACTTCCAGAGGAATTCCCTGCGCCCGTCTTTTTCTCTCCAGGTCCGCCTCGTACTCCCCCGGAAGGATGATGGCCGTTTCCGGGTCGATGCGCCTGGCCCCCCGCAGGATCGAAAAAAGGGCCTTCAGCCTTTCCGAAAATTCCTCCCAAGGCATAAACCGAACTGGATCAATGGCAATAAAGAAATGGCCGACGTGCTGCGGCTCCTCCCATTGCTGAACGAGAGATTTCACCCCCGTGGCAAATCCGGATCCTGTAAGGACGCCGCTGAGGATATCCAGTGCGACCGCCAGACCATATCCTTTGTGCTGCCCCGTGGGAAGGACAACCCCCTTGAGACCCTCCATCGGGTCGTTCGTCGGCCTGCCTTGACTGTCCAAGGCCCATCCATCCGGCATTTTTTCCTTCTTTTCGGCCATATGACGGATGCGACCTCGAGAAGAAACCGACATGGCCATATCCAGCACAAAGGGATCCTCCCCCTCACAGGGAACCCCGATGGCCAGCGGATTGTTGCCGACGATATTTCCCATCCCCCCCCACGGGGGCATCGTCGGAAAGGCGTTGGTTCCGGCGATCCCGATCAACCTCTCCTGGCAGGCCATCAGAACGTAGGGGGAAGCCGCGCTAAAATGATTGCTGTCGCAGCAGCCGACGAAACTAGTTCCCAGGGTGTGGGCCAAATCAATCGCTTCCCGCATCCCCCGAGCACCCACAACCGGTCCCAGCCCATCGTTCCCGTGCACGATCCGCAAGGCTGCGGCCGGGGATTGCACCTCGATCCGCGGGCGGGGATTTATCAGCCCCTTCCGGATCCGGGGCACATACGTGAGCACTCTCAGGATTCCATGGCTGCTGACCCCGCGAAGATCCGCCCAGAGCAGGATTTCCACGGCGGTACGCGCATCTTCAGCGGGGACCCCTACGGCTTGGAAGGCGCGAATTCCGAGCTCCAAGAGCTCCTCGTAAGGAACATTCCGTACTCCACCGATGCGATCATTATCCATAATCCTTCATTCATCTCCCATCGGGGTCTATGTTCTGTCTTGATAACACCACAGTGCAAATGTTCCTCACCATGGAATAAAGCCACTGGGTTCTTTGATAAGGTTTTCGGTAGGACATCTATTAAAGTATAGGGAGAGGGGAGGGGCTTGTCAAGGAATATTTTCGCGACTTTCTTAAATGGTTAAGTGAGCTTATCGGTACGTTCTCTAACAAGAAGTAGTGATTACCGCTACCTCGGTGGTCCTTAATCTTCCCGGACATTGGTCATTCCCCTAACCGCCTCGCACTTGCATATTCCTCAAGAAACCGGTAAACGGATGCCGTATCCAGGTCTCCCATTCCTTTGTGTAGCATTGTGTGATAGATGGTTCTGGTAAGGGAACAAATGGGCAAGAAAACTCCCAAGGACCGGCCAAGATCAAGTGCAATATCCTCGCATTTGACGTGGATGGACACTTTGGCGCCGGGGGTAAAGTTCTTCGTGATTATGGCCATTTTTTTTACCCGTGACATATAGCTGCGAGCCTCTCCTGCATTAATAGAATCGAGAAGCGTTTCAATGTTCAGCCCGCTTTTTGTTCCCAACACCAGGCCTTCACATAAGGCGATTAGATTTGCTCCCGAAACAATATTATTGACAATTTTCGCGGTATGACCCATCCCGGCCGTACCAAGATAGGTTACGCTTGTGCCGATAGACTTTAAGAGTCCTTCATATTTGAGATATTCCTGATAATTACCGCCGACCATTATTGAGAGTTTACCTTCTTCAGCATTCTTGAAACCGCCGCTGATGGGGGCATCGAGCAGGTTTATCCCTTGCTCCGACGCAGCAGTGGCCAAGGATATTGTCACGGTGGGATTGCCCGTCCCCAGGTCGATCAGGGTGTTGCCCTTAGCCATATGACTGAACAGGCCGGTGCCGCCTACACATACCTCCTCAGTTACCGCGGAGGAAGGCAGGCACAAAAATACCGGATTGCATTTAGCCGCCAGTTCGATGACTGATTGGACGGGCAGCGCTCCTGCCTCCCTGGCTCGTTTCATTTGTTCGGGTTTGTTGTCATGGACATAAACCTGATAGCCGCTTTTAGTTAGATGGCTGACTATGGCCAACCCCATGATTCCTGTACCGATGAGTCCTATAGTGAACATCACCTTCCACCTCTTAACCTATAGAAGAGCTAAAAATGGTTTTATTGCTGTTCTGTAAATGGGCACACCCACCGGGCACGCGCACTCTCCGCAGGTGCGGCACTGTTCAAGACCCAAGTCTCGGAGGAGTTCTGTCCTGCAGCCCAGGTTACTTTCCTGATAGGCGAGCTGAGCTATTTTTACGAAAAGGAAGGGGCCGCCGAAACTGGTATTACGGTAATCGTAACGCTGGCAAGAGGAAAGGCAGCAGAGGCATTCCCGACATTTAACAAGATGCTGGAAATTTTGTACAACAGTTCGCCTGGCAAAAGGACCTTTTTCTTCTCCTGTGTGCATCCGGGGAAGAAGGCGGTGTTGTCTTAATTCCGCCAGCAAAAATCTGCGGTCGACGACCAAATCCCTGACGAGCGGAAGGTTGCCAAGAGGCTCAATCTTTATATCCTCGCCACATAATGTTATGCAAGCCAGGCTTTCTTTATCGTTTATCACCATGGCACACAACCCGCACCTCTGAAAACGGCAGGCATAGCTGTAGCCTAAGGTGTCATCCATATTTGTGTATATATAATGAAGCATCCCCAGCACACTGTGCTTTTTACCGGCATCCAGGGGCACAGTATAATCTTGCCACTGGCTGTCCCCAGTGGTGGGATCAGTTCTTCGTATTTTCGCCATTATCATAACTCGTCCGTGTCCTTGACCGATGCCGTAAGAACGCCGTCGATCCCCCTCTCGATCACGATATTCTTTCCTTCCCAGGTCTTGGAGAGTTCGGGATAATCAAGTCGATAATGGGTCCCCCTCGTCTCTTCCCTGGTCTGGGAGGCCAGCACCATGGCCTCGGCCACGACCAGCATTGACTGAAGTTCTATTGCTGCCTGCACCGGCAAATTCCATTTTTTCAGCCCCGGGGTCTTAATTTCTTCACTTTTAAGGACAAGATCTGCAATACCTCTTCTGGCCTTTTCCAGGTCCTGCCGGTCTCGGACGCCCCCGGCCCTCCGCCACATTAAATCCCCCAGTTCCCGGGCAAGTTTTTCCGGTGTCTCCCGGCCTGGCTGGTCAAATAATGCATGCAGTTCCCGGACAAGGCCCCGGCAATCTATGCGTTTCTGGACCTTCATTTTTCGCCGGGACTTCTCCCAGGCATGGTATCCGGCGGTGCTGCCAACAACGAAACATTCGGTCAGGGCTGCGGATCCCAAACGGTCGGCGCCATGAAAACCCCCCGTTACTTCGCCTGCGGCAAAAAGCCCTTCCACCCCGGTTGACCCTTGATTATCCACCACAATACCTCCTAGGGTAAAATGAACACTGGGCGCCACTTCATAGGGGACAGACCATTGATAGGCCTCTTGGCCGTAGGCCTGCCTTACCACGTCAAGGGTGCCTAAGGAGCGTCTTTCCTGATAGGTTCTCTCACCGTCCGGGTCGCCTCGGTTTGCCCGTGGATCGAAGATTACCCCTCCGTTCCTAGTGCCCCCGCCGTTTTTTATTTCCCGGAAAATAACTCGAGCCACCTGAGCCCTGGTCATCCTATGGAAGGAACGAAGAATCACGCGTCCCCGGCAGTTCAAGAGCACCCCTTGCGGACCGGCGGAAGATGGTTCGCCGCAGTTGATGCCAACCAGGTCAGGGGGAGAGGTTACAGCAAAGGGCATCCACTGCATAAATTCCATGTCTACCAGCCGGGCGCCCACCAGTAGAGCCAGAGCCATTCCATCGCCCGTGACCTCCCGCGTATTATCCGTATGCGGGGCATATACCATTCCCGCCCCTCCGGTGGCCAAGACCACAGCAGGCGCCTCGATAACAACGGGTTCACCTCGGTACATATCGAGAAACAGGGCGCCGCTCATCCCCCCCTCGGTCAAGATCAGCCGATAAAGCACATGGCTTTCCAGGACCCTAATCCGGTCATGGCAGGCAATTTTGCAGCGCAAGAGGTTGGCAAGGGAACTGCCGCGGTAGCAACAGATCATGGTTCGGGCGCTGCGGTGACCGCCTGCCTGCGTCAGGCGGGGCTCACCCTGGTCATTCCTTTTGAAAAGATACCCCCATTCCTCCAGCGCCTGCAGAGACTGCAGGCCTCCCTCCGCCACCAGTTCGACCAGATTTCTCCTGCTGATCCGTTCCCCGGCCTGGAAAACGTCTTCCACAAAATGACGCGGTAGATCATTATCGGCAAATCCCGGGCAGGCCACGATGCCGCCGGCCAGGCGGGTATTCCCATAGAGGAGGGAACCTTTGGAGGCAATGCAGACCCGCGCTCCCTGCTCCGCTGCAGCCAGGGCGGCGAAGGTCCCGGCAGCACCGGAACCGATCACGAGCACATCGCATCTGTTCATCGGGTTTTTTACCCCCGGGTTTTGACCAATCCGCTCAAGATGACGCGACCTCTCTCTTGCCTCAATCTCTCCGGGCATCACTCATATTGATTCGGGCAAATTCTGCATAAAGTTTCAGTATCGCGGAAATATTCCCTGCGGACAAACCCCTGTTCTTTGCGGCGACCATCAACTGGGAAACCAAACCCACTAAAGGCAATGTCGTCCGGGTCTGTGTTTCCATCGCCATGATATGCTCCATGTACTGGTCGTCGATCATTACTGTATCTTCAACATTACCGTTGTTCTTGATAATAAGGGATCCGCAGCGACTGGAAATTTGACTTTCGGCTGCTCCGGCATTAATTACGGTCAAAATCTGCTCCGGCTCCAGCCCCGCCTTCACTCCCAGTACCATAGCTTCACATAAAACAGCCAGATGAGCCCAGAAAATAATTGTATGGACAAGCCTGGCTTTGTGTCCCGTTCCGCTGGTACCCATATAAAAGATTTTCCGGGCAATCTTATTGAGAACCTCCTCAATTTTTTCATAGGCTGCATATGACCCACCCACCATGATCGTGAGGGTTCCTGCGGTCGCTTCTCCGATGCCCCCGTCTACCGACGCGTCCAGGTAGGACACTCCCTTTGCTTCGGCCGCTTGTGCAATTCGTTCCGTTCTGTAAGGGTCGCCATCCCCCAGATCAATCACCAATTTGCCCGCAGGCGGCTGCGCCAAAATCCCCTCTGGACCGTGCATTACCTCTTCCGTCTCCCGGGAGCCGGGCAGGCAGAGGAAAATAATATCGCAGTGCGCCGTCAATCTACCCAATGATGCATCGTATCGGCCGCCTTTTTTTGTGAAGAACTGCAGGGCTTCCCGGTGAGGATCACAAACAGTGACGGCATAGCCCTCTTTCAGCAAATTGCAGGCGATGGGCATACCCATTTTCCCAATGCCAACAAAACCAATTTTATTCATGGCCGCTTCCCTTAAGGACAGTGCATGAGCTGAAGGTTTTTCTTCGCCAGATGCAAAGCCCGGTGAGGGTACTGACCGGACAGTAGCCCCAGAGCATACAGTATGTATGTTTTATCCAGCATAAACCTGGGCTGTGCCGGTTTCAACAAATGGGGGGTGCGTGGGTCGAAAACCGCCTCGTTCAAGATGGCGCAGGGCTCTTTGGCAAATATCACCGGCCCACCGGTGCCGATAATGGTTTTCAATCCGCGCAGGTCTTTACCGGTTTGAATAAACGTCTCACCGGCCCCTGGTATATACGCTAATTTCAGTGAACCAACATGACGTTCCACGCCCAATCTGACTGCCGCCTTGGCCAGCCCGCTGTCTACCTCAAATTCCCATGCTTCCCGGGGCAACTGCTCCGGAGGCAGGGTTTGACAGTATTCCATAACTCTCTTTCCCTCTGCGGAAGAAAATCCGGCATCTTTGAGCAACTGAGTCATTCCGACCAATTCCACAATGGAGAGGGCGTTATGCCGTACCCCCAAATCCCCTTCTACGGTTCGTTTGACAAATGGCTCGGGTAGTCCTTTGAGAATTACATTGGTCATGGTTGGCATCCCCGCTCCGGCCGAATAAACGTCGGTGGTAGCGCCGCCTACGTCTATAACCAGCAATTCACCAAGGCCTTCTTCTTCAGGCGTGCCTTGGGCCAGGATAGCCACTGCCTGCAATACGGCGTTAGGCGTCGGCATCAGGAGTGCAACCTGATTTTGCACTGTATTAATGCCTTTGGCTTTGGCAATCCTGTCAATAAAGACCCGCCGGATTGTTTCCCGGGCCGGTTCAATATGAAGGCAATTGACGCTTGGCATCACATTTTCTGTAACCACAACTGCCTTGCCCATTTTTTCCAAGGCTCCGCGGCACTCCCGAACAGCGTTTTTATTGCCGGCGATAATTACCGGGACGTTTATCTGTGTGCCGGCCAGCAGCACCGCGTTGCTGATGATCACCTCCTTATTCCCCCCGTCGGTGCCGCCGGAAAGAAGAATCAAATCCGGTTTAAGCGCCGCCAACTGGAGCAGCGCGGGGTCATCCATGACTCCCGCTATGCTGCCGATCACTTTGGCCCCTGCATTGCAGGCGGCCTTGCGGCCTGCCTCCACGGTGAGTTCGGGGACCAATCCGATGACAACCATCCGTAGGCCACCGGCCGCACTACTGCAGGCTAATTTGGGGGCGTTTTTTACCAGCCGGTCAGAGGTCTGACCGCGCAGTTCGACCAGCAACTCAGACAACCCCAAACGAACATCACGGTCAACGGTAGAGGAAACGCTTGCTTTGGCAATAACTTCTTCGCCCTCCAGATCAATCATTACGCCCTTAGTGAAGGTGCTGCCAAAATCAATTAGGAGCATAATACGCATGGAGGCTTCCTATTGCTTCCTTTCGTACCGGGCAATAACTTCATCGCCCGGAAGGTATTTTTTCTCCATTTCCCTGATTTGCGGCAGACCGACAAATTTCAGGTAATCCTGGAAAGCCATATAATGCCGGGCATCCTCACCGGTAAAGCCCTTCTTCGCCGCCAGGAGTTTCAGGGCTTCTTCCAGGCCGTGCATGGCAGCCATCAAGGGGGCAACGGGAAAACTAAGTCGTGCCAAGCCTAAGCGGCAATACTCCTCGTAACTTAAAACAGGTGCTTTGCCGCCCAAAACAATACCGATGCTGATGGGGATGCCGATTTCTTCTCCGGCACGTTTGATGTCATCCAGATTGTCTATCTTCGGTGCCTCCAGAAAGATCATATCTGCGCCTGCTTTAGCATAAGCTTTCCCGCGTCTGATGGCCTCGTCAATGCCGTAAAGGGTGCCTGCGTCCGTTCTGGCGTTAATAATAAAATCGCTGTCATTCCGTGCCGCGACTGCCGCTTCGATTTTTCCGGTCATTTCCTCCATGGGAATAACCATCTTGCCTTCCATATGGCCACAGCGTTTGGGGAAGACCTGATCCTCCAGGTTGATTCCGGCTGCCCCGGCTTCTTCAAACAATTTAACTGCATAATACGTATTAACCGCATTCCCGAATCCGGTGTCGCCATCAGTCATCACAGGTATGGATACGCTCCGGCAGATGTTCCGGGTTGCGTCCACCATTTGCGTCAGGGAGAAAATACCCACATCCGGCAACCCGAGAAGACTACCGGCCAAGCCAAACCCCGTCACCTGTGCGGCGGAAAAACCAACTTTCTCAATAACCATGGCACTGAGTGCGTCGTAAGCCCCTGGGCACATCAAGGGCTTCCCCGGTATCAGCAGATTTTTTAACCTGGTTGTTTTCTTCAATTCTTTTGATTGCTTCTGCATTATTTCCATCTTATGCAACCTTCGTATTTTTTCTTTTATCGAGGTCTTCGTGTAGCCACTTTATGACCTCGCCAGGCCTCGTGTAGGGTGGTGCAATCCGTGTAAACCCTATCTTTTTGAAACGTTGTTCAATGTCTTCCCATTTGGTTTCACCTACGGCCAAAGTTCCGCCAATATACAGCAAGGTATCCTGCAGTCCGGCTTCGATCAGTTTGTTCTTAAAGCCTTGGCAGTCAATTTCTGCGTGGCCGCAGAGGGATGATACCAGGATTACATCGACGCTGCTCTCGATTGCTGCGTTAATAAATTCTTCCTGGCTGACAAAAGACCCCAGGTTGATTACGTTATAACCCGCTTCATTAAGGGCATAAGCGAGGATCCTGTTGCCTATGGCGTGTGAATCGGAACCTATCACTCCCATTACCAGGGTAGCTGGATTTCCTTCATCTTCCATTCTATTTCCCCTCCTTTACTCTCAACATGGCATAGACGTCATCCAGCACCATTTCATAGGGTGGCCGTCCTCCTTCCATTCTGGATCGCTCGTCAATCTTTCTCCGGTTATACGCTAACGCCCTTTTGGGAAGCGGCAAATTACCGGCATCCAGGAATCGGTAAGCCCCATAGGCGTCCCTGACAGGAATGGCTTTCCCGTAATTATAGATGCTGGGAGTAAAGGGTACCTCGACAATCCCTGTTTCAATCCCTTTTAATGTACCAAGGGCCGGGTCTCCGTCGCCTATTTCCAGCACAGCGTCAATAATAGCCCTGGTTTCAGCTTCTACGATTTCCATTTCCTCCTGCAGTTGTTCACTATCCGGCATCCGCTGCCTGCCTAAAATGTCGATGACTTTTCTTGTAGCGGTAACTCCCGCGGCATTGGCCTCCTTCGAGGGAACCCCTACACCTTCCTGGGTTGATTTGACAACGATCTGATCGGATCCGCCCAGCACGCCGGTTGTCGCACCCAGGCAAATAACACCCATAGCTTCCTCGGGCTTTTCAGGGAAAGCCCCCTGCCACTGGTGAAAAATCGTTGTTATTTGAACATTGTCGAAACCGTATTTGTGGAAGTATTCATTACTCAGTTTGCGAAGTATTTTCAGGGAAGCCACATCCTGAATCAGGTTTGTTCCCTGGCCATAGGCAGTTTGGGTCGCTTTTACCCCCTGCCCCGCTGAGATTAATGCCCCAAGGATAGTATTGGAGAGAGAGATACAGGGTACTCTGAAACACCCCGGTCCTTGTCCGCCCCCTTGTTCTCTGGCTATAATGATACCGTTTTCTGCATAATACCCTGCCAGGCGGTCAATGTACTGCTGTACTTTTAAGATACTCAGCAGGGATACATTTTTGTTGTATGTCAAACCCCAGCTGTATATATTGCCGTTTATATCCGACATACCGCTGGCAAAACCTATTTCAGCCACCAACCGGGCGTCAATGGAACCGTGTTTTATGGTTACCGGCCGCCCCACAGCTTCCATAATACGGTGTCCGCCTTTGACCCCGTAATTTACGACTGGATAACCATTGATATCTTTTCCCGCTTGCAGGGCGTTTTCAACTTCTTTGAAACGAAGGTTCCGGGAGTAACTGTCTACCGTAATGGGCAGCAGATCCGCACCGGCTTCCTGCACGCAGAGCAGATCTTCTATTTGCCCCTCTACTTTAGGTTTCCCAGCCCTTAACGCGATGAGCACCCGTCCTTCGGCATGGGCTTTTTGTAATGCAGCGGCCACGTTTTTTCCAGGCCCGCTTGCACGGTGATACTGAAAGGCTTCTTCCAGATCGACCTCGCTTCCGGTGGGCCACATCTTCAGCACTTCCTGTCGTTCCGCGAAAAATTGTTCCACCGGCAACTTTTTATTGGATATTTCCATACCATCAGCTCCTTCTAAGAACGCGTGGCCGTCAGCCCGCCATCCACCACGATCTCCGTTGCCGTGATGTACCGGGCCTCGTCGGCGACCAGGAACAGCACGGCATGTGCCACGTCCCATGCATCGCCCATGCGCCCGAGCGGCACGCGGGCATTGCGTTCGGCAATCAACCGCTCGGCATCGTTGCCGCCGATGTCGCGCACCAGGCGATGAGTCACCAGCGGCGTGTTCATCAAGCCGGGTAGCACCGCATTACAACGAATGCCCACCTTCGCGTTGGCCATGGCGATCGCTTTCGATATGCGGATCACCCCCGCCTTGCTGGCGGCATAGGCGACGTAGTTCCGGTCCGGGGCGTCGCGAATACCAGCTACCGAGGCAATGTTGACGATGACGCCCGCACCCTGTTGCCGCATCACCGGCAGCACATGCTTGCATGTCAAGAACACGGTCTTGAGGTTGAGGTCCATCTGCCGGTCCCAGACCGCTTCATCCATCGTCACCGGATCACCGGGGACTGAGCCGCCGACATTATTCACCAGGATGTCGATCCGCCTGTACCGCGCGAGGCAGTCATCGACGGCATCCTTTACCGCATTGCCGTCGGTCATGTCGCAGCGTTTCACCGCACCACTTCCTCCCTCACCTGTTATGATAGCAAGGGTCGCCTCAGCGGCGGCGATATCGATGTCGGTAGCAAACACGGTGGCCCCCTGCCGCGCCAGCAACACCGCGATCGCTCGCCCGTTTCCCCACCCCTCGCCCACCGAACCTGCACCGGTGATAAAGGCGATTTTTCCGTCCAGTCGCAGCATGTTATGTTTCCTCCTTTGTTTCAGGCAGCCCTCTCCTGCAATCAGTTGGGTACCCTTTTGGCGAGCGCGTTCACATCGGTTACCACATCAACCACCACGGGTTTGTTCATCGCAAATGCCTGCTTAAGAGCATCCTTGATCTCGCCCGGCTTTTCGACCCGGATACCGCCGCAGCCGAAGTCCTCTGCAATCTTCGCAAAATTGTTGTCGGTAAATGTCCATAAGTCGGTCCAATTGCCGAGCGGCCTTCCGGCGTAGTTGATTTTATTGAGCGGGATCTCCTGGCTGAGTCCGCCGTTGTTGTTCACCAGGACTACAACGTTGATGCTGTAGCGCCTGGCGGTTTCGAGTTCGGCTATGTGGTAATAGAAGCCGCCGTCGCCGGTGAAACACAGCACCGGCTTGTCCGGCAGCGCGCACTTCACGCCGAGCGCTCCGGGAAAGCCCCAACCCAGCGAACCCGCACAGGGGAAATAACGCTGCGTGGCATACTTGAAGTCGAGCATGGTACCGGTCCAGATGCCGGCATGTCCGGTATCCGACACCACCACACCATCGGGCGGCAACATCTCGGAGATTTCCTTGCAGATGCGCTCCGGCCGTATCGGCACCGCATCGGAGTTACGATTCGGCTCGTTCTCGGTACGCCACTTGGCAACGATTTCATGCACGCGCCCCAGCCACGCCTTTGCCGCTTCTGTAGACTTCGGCTGTGCCGCGTCAATCATGCGCTGCAACGAGACCTTTGCATCCCCCAGGATCGAAACCGTATTCGGATAATTGCGGCCCAGTTCCGAGGGATTGATATCAAGCTGGATCACCGGGGTGCCTGCGGACGGGAAATGCCAAAAGTGCGTTACATGTCCGCCCGCTTTACTCCCGATGAAAAACACGAGATCCGCCTCACGCAACGTGCTGTTGGCGCAATCGCGCGAGTAGCTCCCCGAAACCCCGACCGATAATGGATGACTGTCCACGATCGTCGCCTTTGCCTTGAGTGAAGTGATTACCGGAATCTGCAGCTTCTCTGCCAATTCCACCACCTCACGTTGCGCACGCGACCACACAACACCACTACCCGCCACAATCGCGGGCCTCTGGGCTTTGGCCAGCACTGCCAATGCGTTGCGTACACATTCCATATCGGGTTCCGGGCGCCAAGCAGGTGCGCATGAGTACTGCTGCTCGACTATGAGATCGAGATCGGCTTCCTGCTCGATTATCTGACCGCCGCGATTCTGTACCTGTAAATGCACCGGCGCCGGCACACCCGAGGTCGCCTCGCGGAAAGCCTGGCGAAGCAAGTCAGGCAGCCGCGTGACGGACTCCACGTGGGCGCTGAATTTCGTGACCGGTTCGAACTGGGAAAAGTCCTCTATCTGCTGGTAGGGAGACCGATAGCGGTTACTGGGTAAAGGTCCGCCCGAAATGGCAATAATCGGCGAACCCGACATGTAGCCGTCACGCACCCCCGCAGCAAGGTTTGAAGTACCAACACTCTGTGTCATACAAATTCCCGGTTTGCCGCTCGCTCGGGCATAACCGTCCGCCATGTAGGCTGCTGCCTTCTCACCGTGCACCATAACCCTCTTGACAGGCATGTCATCCATCTCCGTCAAGGCTTTCATCATAACAGCGGGCACAAAGAAAATATACGACACGCCATAGCCCATCATCATATCGGCGAACAGTCGCGCTCCGGTCATTTTTGGCATTTCATCCTCCTGTGGTTGATTCTTGATGGAATCATGTGAATGAGCATCAATCGACCCTGCCCCAGTACAGTTCCTTGAGACGTCTGATGGCCTCCCGGTCCCTAATTTCAATAATCTCATCGATGTTATCGGGATCAACGAACCATGTTCTGCCGTCCGCCAAGCGAGTGTACAGCCTCTCTCTTGCCTCTTCGCTCAACCCGGGCATCTGAACGTTCCTCTTCGCCCTCGCGGCCAGAAGATCCTTGGGCCTCTTCCAGGCGCCGGACAGATCGGCATGCATCATCGGGCCTTCATGGGGATGACGAAAACCGAAAGACGTCCTGACGCCAAGATCAATATCCTCCGCGCTAGCCACTCCCTCCGCCCAGAGCCGGATAGCCACAGATCCCAATGCCGCCTGGATGGTGTTGAGCAGATAACCGGGACACTCTTTCAGCACTCTCACGGGGATTTTCTTTACCTGCTTCAGCAGGTCATACGTCAGGTTAAAGGTCTCATCCGTCGTCCCGGGTCCTTTAGCAACCTCGACCCCGGGAACAAAATGTGGCGGGGAGAAGTAGTGGGTCAGGACCACCTTGTCTTGTCTCTTCACCCCCTTACCGATATCGCTCATCACGAACCCTGATGTGTTACTTGCGATTATTGTCTGCGGGGGGCACAGAGCATCCAATGTATTAAAGAGTTCCTGCTTGTCAGTCAGCCGCTCCACGATTGCTTCCGTTATGTAATCATTGTCAGCCAGTCTGGTTATATCGGAAGTGAAGGTTAAGCGATTGAAGGTTTCATCGGCACGTTTGCGGCTTATCAATCCTTCGGTAATAAAGATATCCAGTCCCTTCTTGACCCTCTGTGCCGATTTCTCTAGTATCGTGTCGTTCAGATCAAAAACCACGGTTGGATATCCCCAGAGAGCGAAGTTAATGGCAATCCCGAAACCCATTGCGCCGCCGCCGGCAACACCGATATTTTTGATATCACTCAGTTTCATTTCCCCTCTCTAACTTATCAAAGAAAGAGCCGTACCATGCTCATTAATCCAGCTTTCCCCAGTACAGTTCCTTGAGACGTCTGGCGTACTGACGGTCCCTCATCTCTTCGGCCTCCTCAAATTTGTTCGGGTCAATAAACCAAGTCCCAACGCCGTCGGCAAAGCGTTTACGCAATCTCTCCCTTGCCTCTTCGCTGAGACCCGGCATTGCCAGTGTCCTTTTCACTTGCCTGTCCTGGACATCGGCTGGCCATTTGAAGTGGGCTGAGAAATCAGCGTGCATAAACGGCCCTTCATGCGGGTTACGAAAACCAAACGAAGCCTTGATGCCGAGGTCGATATCCTCCGCGCTTGCAACGCCCTCCGCCCACAAGCGGTATGCGGCGCCTTCCAGTGCCCTCTGCATCGTGTTCAACAGATAGCCGGGCAATTCAGGGATAATAAAGTCTTTGAGAACCCTGACAGGCGTCTTCCGCACATTCTTCAGCAAATCGTAAGTCAGGTTAAAGGTTTCATCTGTCGTTCCCGGTCCCTTCGCAACCTCGACACCGGGAACAATATGGGGTGGGGTAAAATAATGGGTAAGGACCACCTTGTCCTGTCTCTTGACCCCCTCGGCAATGTCCCCCATGCGAAGGGTAGACGTATTGGAGGCAATGATCGTCTGGGATTTACAGATCTTATCCAGGTGATTAAAGAGTTCCTGCTTGTCAAACAGCCGCTCCACGATTGCTTCGGTTATGAAGTCAGCGTCGGCAAGATTTTCAATATCGGAGGTGAAAGCGATCCGTTCAAATGTCTCCTCAGAACGCCGGCGGCTGATGAGATCTTCCGTGGCAAACATGTCCAGAGCCTTCTTTACCCGTTGAATTGTTTTTGCCAGAATCTGATCATCAAGGTCGTAAATTGTCGTCGGGTATCCCCAAAGAGCGAAGTTGATCGCCAGCCCGAAACCCATTGTCCCACCGCCCGCAATGCCTATCGTTTTAATATTACGTAATTCCATATTACACCCCGTGAACTTTTCACTTTACTGACTATTCAGTCGGTTTTCTAAAAACATGGTTTATCTCAGTAGCCTTGGTAAGAAAAATTGGAAGGTGTCCACGGCAATCAGATGGGGGAGACAATCAGCCGTATATCTCCGGGTTGACCATAACGGCCTGCTCGGGTTTCTTTCCCTCCAGGACCGTCAAGACGTTCCTGGCCGCTTCGACAGCCATGCGCACGATGGATTCCGCCGTGGCAGCACCGACATGGGGGGTCAGGACAAGTTTGCCCGATCCGCAGAGGCGATCCAGATTTTCCGGGGGCTCCTGGGCGAATGTGTCCAGTCCGGCGGCAGCGATGATTCCCCCCTTCAGTGCGTCGATGAGGGCTTTCTCATCAATGATCTCACCCCTCGCCGTGTTGATCAACCACGCCGTTTTCTTCATCATCGCGAGTTCCGCAGCTCCGATGAGACGCCGGGTCCCCTCGGTCAGCGGGAGGTGCAGACTGACGATGTCGACGGCTTTTAGCAGCGCTCCGATCTCCTGCACCCGGGTTATCCCCGGAGGAACCTCGCCGGCCATGAAGGGGTCAAACACCATGACATTCATCCCAAAAGGTGTAAGCAGTTCCGCGAGGCGCCGCCCGATCCGCCCGAACCCGACCAGCCCCAGCCCCTTGCCGAAAAGCTCAACCCCGCAATAGTTCGCTTTGTCCCAATGCCCCCCGCGCACCCGGGCATCCAGGGTCGGGATGTCCTTGGCAAGCGACAGCATCAGGGCCAGCGCATGCTCGGCCACCGACCGGTAATTGGCGGAAGCGCTGATCAGTACGGGGATCCTCAATTCCGTCGCCGCAGGGACATCGACGTTGTCGACGCCGATTCCGTGCTTGGCGATCACCCTCAACCGCGGAGAGGCTTGAATGACCTCCCGCGAGATCTTGCCCGTCCGCACGATTAATCCATCCGCTCGATTGTCCGCTACGACCTGGGCGATAACAGACGGCTTCGAATAGGAACCGATAAATGCGATCCGGCATTTCTCCGACAGCATCTCCATCGCCTCCGATGAAATCCTGTCGCTCGTCACCACCACGCTGAAGGGATCTTGGTTGTGCTGCATCGATAACGCTCCTTGTATAAAAAAATGAGCCTGCGAGAGCACCCCCGCGAAACCGGAATCCTCGCAAGCCCTCAACCGCCTTTGGGGGATTCCAGTTTCGGGAGGTTTCGTTCCATGCTTTCGTTGGTATGGGTCTCCATCAGGACGCGCGCTTCCTCGCCCTTTCTTCTTGCAAATGCTTCGAACATGGTCCTGTGCTCCGTGAGATACATTTCAGGGCGATTTTTGGAAAGAAGGGTTCCGGGTGCAATCCGGCAGTCCTGCTTCGCCAGCGACCCATTGGCCTGAATTACCTTCTGATCGTGCGAACAAAGGACCATCAGGTCGTGGAACTGCCGGTTAAAGCCAAGGTCTCCCGATTAACTCGGATCTGATGTCTTGAGAAGGACTTTACACAGGCATTCCCTTCACTCACTTCATAATTTGGTATAGTGGCAGGCGAAAATGGTTCTGTCAAGCAAATCGTAATGCCATAATCCACCACCAGCTTTTGGATGGCCGGTTTTTTTACATTTTGGATTCATTTTGTTCGTTCCTGGGCCGGTTATCCGCTCAAGAATTCCATGGCGACCTCAAATTTTTTAGAGTTTGCCGAAACTACTTGTACCATGTCCGTCTCGGAACACACTTCCGCCTCCAGCCGGAAAATTATGCTCCAAAAATCCACCGCTAATTTCATTCACTCTAAATGATTCTATATCGTTATCACCCATAAACCGGCGTCACCGCCATGATCCGGCGCCTGGCCTCCAGGTAAAGCTCAAGGGCGGGATGGCACTTCACCAACCGGACGATCAGTTCATGGATCTTTCAACAATCCGGCCCGAAATGTTGATGAACAAAAACCGAATCGCCTTCATCCGCCGGGAGACCCAGGAACCTCCCAAGACCAGACGCTTCATGATCGTGTTTAAGTTCATCGCCAAAATCATGATCCACCACCAGGTGGCATTCTCCCCAAAATCCCCCGACGGCAGTTGCCCCCCGGCAAAATCCCCCTTCATCACCGAGTGCGCCTCCTCCGACTTGCCGCAACGTTCGCGATGCCAATGGATCAACCTCTCCCCATCCAATCCATGTTCGTCTTTTATGGTGGTGGATCATTCAGGATTCTTACCAAGACAATACAATTCTTTTCGTAGAGGATTTCATGGGGGCTGCCGACCTCGGATAATTTGGTCTTCTTGGTGATCAGCACATCACCCGGCGAAGGCGTGCGGAGGGCGACGAATTTGCGTGAATAAAATATAAAACTCGGCAGGGAATGTCCCCACATCACCGCCT